>JAAUXT010063892.1_pt1 | contig 11011 bp, 9 predicted proteins | sample 7278171 | NCBI WGS metagenome assembly JAAUXT01 (sample SAMN14350112, study PRJNA611818) | marine sediment metagenome | isolation source: surface marine sediment (1.8m) | place: French Polynesia: Moorea | collected 2018-08 | reverse complement strand
GCCGCGGTTCCGGTCCCGCCCGGGCGCGCGGGGGCGGGGGGGGGGGGCGCCCGCGGTGCCGGGGGGCGGGTCCTTGGGTTGGGTTGGGGTGAGTGGGGGTGGGGGCAAGGCCGGTTGGGGGGAGCCAGGTGTTGGGAAGGAGAAATTTGGGAGGGGAAAAGGTGGGAGGGTCCGTGTGACAGAAATGTGTTGTCTGGACATGTGCTGCCTGCCTGTGGACAGAATAAGACGACAAACTGATATAGGATTGAGGCGCCGGGTATCTGATGGGTATCTTATGTTGGACGTTTTGTAAGATTGCGGTGACATGTCCATAAGAGAGATCCACGTGATCCAAACGTGTGTGACCTGCCTCCGTCACCCCGGAAGACATTGCGCTTGAAAGTCAACGCGCCAGCGTATGATGCGTGGCGTTCTTGTGAAAATAGAATCTGAAAGACTTGATTGGTCCGTCGGGAGCTGTTCGCACCGTATCATTCATAAGATTTTGTGCAGGTGGGACCCGTCCAACATCGCTGTGAACCGATTGGTGTGAATAATTTTGTGTACAGTTTGGTGGTTTCCTTTGAAAGTTTGAACGGGACACGTGGTTGTTTTCAGCAGCTACTCCCCCAAATCCGTCCGTAAGAATTGAAATTTTGACAACACATGAGATACATGAGAAGTGCGTTCTTGTATTGTGTGTAGATTCTCTACAGAATAAACGTGTATTTTGTACGTTGTGTTGTTGGTCTCTCTCTCTCTCTCTCTCTCTCTCTCTCTCTCTCTCTCGTCGGAACGCTTTAGCTTCAGCTGCCCCAAGTGTTCGCTGGAGGCACAGTGTTCAATATTCCGCAGAGAACAGGCAGGCAGCGGCCGACACCGATGGCTGGAGCTCACTGGAACCGTACTCACCCGAGAAAAAGACGCACGTTTTTGCACTGCTTTTCAGCATCAAAGTTTGGGGTTTGTTGGGTGTGCCTTGACCACAATCTCAACGGAAACTTGTTACCAGGAAACAGGACAAAAGATTGGGTGCGTCTTTACACTTGGGGTGCGATTTACGCACGGGTGACTACGGTATGTCTCAGCACTTTCCCTCTGCTCTGTTCTGGAATCAGTTTGCCAACGAGCCCCACAGAAAGAAAGCGCAAAAGGCATGGAATTTGGTTTGTTTTGATCTTTTTATTCAGTAATCGTTTAACATTGTCCGTATCTCACTGCGTCGACGGATTACAGAGCAGTGAGTCAGACGTGTCAACAAAACGTCGAGTCCTTGATTGATTCTTTATGTACAACGTTGTTCATTCAGTCAGTCACACTGCAGGAATTTGGGCCTCGCACATCGAAACGACACCCTGACCAGAGTCGCCCAAATCTTTTACAGAATAGAAGTAGATTCAATGTGAATCGAATCTGTTGACGTCGCTGTCCAATTTTCCTGACGCATGCATGCTGCACACATTTTCACTCTTGGTTCTGCCAAGTTCCCGTTTCGCACTGGGTGCGTCACGCGTTGTGTCTTCGTGGAAGTTGCGTCAACTTCGCGACATTGGAGGCACACGGACCCACAAGATGGCGACACGTGACGCACCTGGTGTGAAACATGCAAAAAACTGGTGCTCGTGCAAACAGCGGAAATTTTCAGTCACATTCATGTGCACATCAGTTGAAGGATTTGTCGCCTGAATTTTACATGTTCAAATGTTGACTTGGTTTGATCTGCGCGCGAGTGTGTCTGCTTTCTGGTCAATGACAAGAGGTGTTTGTGAGGTTTTAGTGTTAGCCGCTGTACGACACAGTTTTTGGCAAATAGCTGAGATAGGAATATTTGGAGACACAGATAAACTGCAGGTTTTTCAGGGAAGGATCAAAAGTCTTTGTTCACTCTTTTGACTTTCGCATTCTTTGACTCACCCACTCACTCACTCACTCACTCACTCACTCACTCACTCACTCAAGCCTTCACTTTCAACGAACAGACTCTCAAGTGTTGGGTTCTGTGCAAGCTTTGATTGATGACCAAGTGTGATAAATAACCTTAAAAAATCCCTGCAGACGAACTGAAAAAAGCAAATCAACATTCTTCGAATCATTCCTGCCTTTCTGTTTCGTACCAATTCCCTGTTTCAGCATTCTTCGGAGTTGGCAAAATTTAATTTGGATCCAGTTCTTTTGAAACAGAAATGCCAGAACGTTAAAATTTTGCAATGTGTGTTGACCTTTTTGCGCGCCTAAATTTTGGTTTTACGCTTCCAACGAAAGATTATGAGGCAGATACAGACCGAAGCTGACATTAAGACTTCGAAGTGAGATGACGTCTTTTGCCGGAAGTTTTGTCTCTCTTCCCCACCGGATTCATTTTCATAGAACTGCATTCCAGAGAAGCCTCAAACACACAGTTCAGCGTCAGGCACAACACACGAACCATCCCTTGTGAATTGCAAAGGTCTGACTTTCAGGCGACAGGAAGAAGACAGTGCGGTGGCCTTACAAGATTGTGTGCAGTCACAAAGTGAAACAGTTGAAAGACAAAAATCTGCAAGATTTGTTCACAATGAACATTGCATAGTCTCACAGCAACTGCAAGTGACACCAGGTGGTTTTCACACTGGAACCTCTCTCACTCTCAGTCCACCTCTTCCTGGTTGCCGTATACTTCCGTGTATGAGACGCTCCCGTGCGCAACGCAACCATTGTGTGATGCTCCTCTGTGTGTGTGTGTGTGTGTGTGTGTACACGTGTGTGTGTATGTGTGTGTGTACACGTGTGTGTGTGTGCGTGACGTTTGTTTGTCTTCTACACGGAGCCATACGGTATCACCAAAATACCCCCTCAATCTCGTGTGACATAACAACAAAAGTGATCTGACACAGATCTAGATTCTACAATTGAGTCGAATGACAAAAGAAGAAGAAATGATATGCCATTCATTGTCCAGATAATCACTGAAAAAGTGAACGAAACAACAAACACAACATCATCCCCTGATACATCCGAAAAAATCTGAGCAATTGAGGAAAATTGAAAAGAAAATAAACTGCACAGAAACAAACAATACAAATAAATATGTACAGTACCTGCAGTCAGTGAACAGGACAAGAATAGGAAACAGGTTGAATGACCAAAAATGGTTTGTTCTGACGGAATCAAGTTGCACACCAAATCCATGGGATGTCTAATCCAGACCACTGGCGAGGTTTAGCGACCATGTTCATTCCGCACAACGCTCCAATTTTGTACTGAGAGCCAATGAGAAGTGACAAAATGACAACGGTGTCACGGGTCTGGTAATTTTCGGAGCACCGATCTGCTAAAACTCTCACTTTGGTCTCGCACCCCGTGCAATGACGGTTAGAGATCCACCAAATCAACCAATTGTTGTGGAACCAAAAGTGAAATCGAAAATTTCCACGATGTACACACAGCCAAATCTCTGCTCAAACCCTGGAGGTGGATCTGGAGCCGTCAGCAAGCACGTGCTACCACACGCACACACACACACACACACACACACACACACTCACTCATGTTAACAACTCACTCCGACATTTCACGCCATTGACTTGATTGAATAGCAACGTTGCTGCAGTACTTGCAACATAGATATGAAAGGCTAACTCTACAGGATAGATCCTAACAAGAGGGCTGTATCGAGTCACACTGAGTTCAAGTAACGTATTATCGCCCCCCGGGGTGAGCCGGGTTCAGCGCGAACCACAGCTTGAGAAGCCACGTGATCAGACCCACGTGGTACGTCGTATCTACCGGGGGGGGGGGGCTAGACTCGGGCAGCGCACTGCACGTCAATGGAGATTCCAGACCAATCACGGCAGATTTGTCTGGACGAAGCAAGGGGGAATGAGACAGATATCTGAATGTCCAAAGGGCCGGCCCTGGGGGTCATGTGTCCCCACCCGACCCACCCACAAAACGTGTTCTATGGTCCCTTATGGTGTTTGCACTGTGGTACATGAACAACGTTTGAAACTTCTAAAGTTCAAATTGGCCTCAGGTAGAGACCAAACCCTGAACCCGGCCCTGGAGACTGGGACCCAAGAAAGTTTGCCCAACGTAATCTTGAGAACAATGTGTGCGTTGTCTGCAGATGAGAACATACATTTATAGCACTTGGAATGGGTAAGGCAATGTGGAGTACAAATTTGCATAGTTGAATGACATACCATAATGAGATAAATGTGGAAAAAGCATTGGTGATGAGGTTGTGTAGGGCTCCCCAAGCTGTGACTGGTAAAACAGGGGCGGGGTCCACCCTCGGGGGGCATGGTTCACACGTACGCATTGCTGTAGATATCACAGCCAATGTTTTTTTTGTAACAATATCACATATGATCTCAACCTTCCTTTCACTCTGTGCCTCAGTTCAGTTTGATTGATTAGCGCCACCACGTGTGTGTGTGTGGTGGAAGGAGTACACCTGCAGTGGTGTACTCGTGTGTACTTCAGATTGTGTTCACGCAGCACGCGTACCCAAGATGCATCATTCTCCAGATCCGGTAGTCAGGTTGTACTTACTTCCGGTCTTCTCCAACCTGACGCTGAAGTGATGCTCTCAGTCGCTGCTGCTTTGTTCTGAAAGTACTGTGTTGTACTCATGAAGTATCCTGTGCCTCCTGCCTCCTGGGAACACACGCGCATGCGCACGCGCTCTCCTTTTCGCTCCGTTGCCGCTATTTCTCGGTTCCACTTGATTATGTTGTCATCTAGTTGTCTTTGTCATCCACCAATCTGCCACCAGCCCATTTTTGTGAAAATTCCAACACAACATTTGGGACCAAATGAAATTGTGTTTCCTGAACGGTAAAATCTTTCGCTGCTTCATCAGACAAAACAATTGGTTCCGTTTGATTGTCTCAAGAGAACAAGACTGTGATCGCTTTTGCTTCTCGTGTGGCCTTCAGAGAACCTTCCGGGTCTGAACCAACCAGAATCAGGATTTTGTTTCGTGTTTTCCTTTTCGCGTATGTTTAGTGTGTTTCAAGACTCTTTCAAGTGCTGGTATTTCCTTTCTGGATTTCGTCTTCATCATCTCGTCTTCTTCCCCTCTTTCAATGGCGGCGTCTCATCTCGTCTCCTTTCCCCCTCTAGACCGGCGGGTCCTTCTTTTCCATCAGGTTCCCAGGGCTCCGGACGCGCCTTGACGTCATGTTCCCCGCGCCTTTCCGTTCTGACGTCACGTGAGACGCTGTACGCATGTCGGACGCCGCTGCAGTCGCTGCGCGAACGTCGGGCGTCGCACCGGAAGCTGTGTGACGTGGGTCGGGCGCCCCACCCCGCCCCGTCCCGCCCCGCCCCGCCCCGCCCCGCACCGCACCAGGACTCCAGTTGAGCATTGAACATGGAACACTCTGTCACTTTGGCACCGTGGACCTTGGGATTCTGAAAGCTCGTGGCCTCAAGATTATCACAGCTGAAGTGTTCAAATTTGTAATGGAAGTTGTAGTGGGTATCTGCGTCCTGCAGCACCGTGGTGACGTGCGTCGTCGTCGTTGGTGACTTCCGGTGGAAGATTCTTTGGGAAGTCATCGCACGTTTTGTGACGTTGTGAGTTTCTCAAGTTGGATTCCACTTTGTCCCTGTCCGCCATGTTTGTTTGTTTCCTTCATGGCGTCGTGTCCAGCGTTTCCGTTTCCGGTTCGCATCACGTGATTTCCTGTTTCCTCTTCACTCGGCTGTTTCCGGTACATTCGGGCCACGAGCCTCTTTCCCACTTTCAACGCTTTCATGTGATTGGCCATTCCAAGGCACACACCCAACAGCCAAACCAATTGGGGGCCTGGATGAATATGAACCAATCAACATCAAGCAATCAAACAACGGTGGATCCAATACAGCCCTTACGGAGCCCAAAATGTCCATGTCAAAAACAACTTTCAATTGGTGATTCCTTCAAATAACTTCCATGTTTTTTAGTTTGTGCCAGTAATGCTAGTCGTTGTTGCCCCCGGGAGGGGAGCTCGAGTCTCTGGATGCCACGCGCGACCTGGGCGCGGCGGAGTACTGGGGCGGGGGCGGGCCCGTCCCCGGGCGGCTCGTGCTGTCCCCTAGCGGCAGGGACGTGGGCGGCTGCTCGGGCGGAGGCACGCCCCCTAGCGGTGGCGCCCGCATCCGCTGCTGCGTCCCCTTGATAATGCTTGGCAACGCATCCAGTTGCGTCTGAAAAACAGCAAAGAAAAGGCTTCATGGAAAAGTCCAAGATACCTTCGTTCACAGACTCCCAATGAAAGTCTCCAGGGATGCCCTGTTTGTGGTGAATTCACGACTCAGTTGTCCTCACATCATAAAGTTGAAAAACAAGAGAAGAAGTGTGCGGCTAAGGTCACGTGGATTCAAAGAATTCATCAAAATAATCGTGCACTCCATTTCTGTTGAGCCATGTGAAGTTTCGTTGTGGATCGTCCAATAAAAAATGCCTGATGTCCCTGATGACTCACACACTCGTACAGACCTTCAAAGACCTGAGGGTATCTTCAATGCCGTCGACCCTGGATTCGACGAGCAGTTGGCGGGAGTTCATCTCCATGACGACCTCGTACATGTTCGTCTGCGTCTGTCGAGTAAACACAGTCACAAACAAGAGTTAATGACGGCGGTGGCACCGGCGGACGGGGACCGTCACGTGGCGCGAGGCGGGAGGCGACGCCTGGCGGCGGCGATCGCACCGCCCTCTGCCGTCACACGCCACCTGGCGGGGGCTGGAGGGGGACGGACCCTGGGCACGGAGCCTCACTCTGAGTGGCTGCGTCCACTCCCTCCCCTGCAAAAAGAGGGCGAGCCAGCAAAGCTGGGGCGTGGTTTTAGAAATCTCGGATTCAAACGGGGAGAAAATTTAGAAGAACGTCTGAAAACACACTCCACCATGGCAAAGAGAACATGTGAAACTGGTTTCCAACGGAACGTTTTGCGAATGAATGACGCTGAACGCTGGGTTATGAATGAATGTGTTGATAGGGGCCACTTGAAAACGACGGTACCGCGTGATCAATATGAACCACTCTGTGGGAATCACGTGACTCGCAGTTAGTGGACGAGGCACAAGAAACCCTCATGCACTGACAAAAACGGCAAGCCCGCCATCACACTGCCTGAAATCCCTGAAATTTCAGAAGCAACACACTTCACATGTATGAAAATCGTCAAATGACAATGATATGTGCACGGGGGTAAACAACCTATATCGCTAAACAACAACCCACGGTTGACTACAACGGTGCGTCGGGTGATTGGACTCGGGGGACAGACTCCAACATCAACAGCCACGTGACATTCGTCCCTTCACAACTACATGCTTCGGGGACAGACAAACCCCGTGTGGACAAACCAACTTTCTCTCGCACTCAAACGCCTCCTGACAATTTCTTGGGAAACCAAAATTTCCCTGTTGTTGCTTCAGGCCTGTTTCGTACGTCACTGGACAGGTCAACGAGCGATGAGTTGCAAGCGACAACGTAATGCCCATTGACCTGTACAGGGACGTGTGTGCTGGTATGAGACAACAATCGTTTTGCCATCAAAAACTGGGTGTTCTTCAAGGCTTCATCGTTTGTACTTTGGCACCCAAGTGCTGGGAAAGTTGGAGTTCCTTTTCTTCGACAACATGCACGCACGACGACGGACTCGGGGTTGTGTCCCACTTCAGCTCATGCTTCACACCAGAGGGCGCCATCATCATGCGGTGCACGCGCGTCGCGACGCCAGCTCCATCTACCCACGTGACGGCGCAGCTCAACACGCATGCGCGAGCGCACACGCAAACGCGTTGTTCCCACGGAGGAAACCCATTCACCTACAGCTGTGTGCTGGATGCTGATACAACGTCAACAAGAATCAACCAACTTCACTTTTGCCATACAAATGGTAGATCAAACAACACGAACATTGGGTGCGCTCCTTGGTGTCTGGAATTCTCGCTGAATCACGTGACTGAATCACGTGAATTTTTGAAAAGTGCTTCTGAACGTCTGTGTCATCACAGAATTCAGATGACACAAGACTCAAACTGCATCCTTTCGTTGATGGGTCTTGAGCGGCAATGTTCAGGTGGCTGCCCCTGTCAGGATTCCGCGTCACCAAGAAGCACGCCTCTTCCCAGCCGCCGCAGGGTCACCGTGACGTCACCGTGACGTCATCAACATCATCACCGGACGTAGACACGCCCAGGCCTGACCGCCGCACTGGGGGTTGGTTCGAGGTCACCTTGTGGGTCAAGGTCACCTGTGAAGGTCATGATGAGTAGAATTTCGCCTCTCAATGGAATTTGTGTGCCTTGGCCTCAGCAAAGGTGAATTTTTAGGAATCAACCAGATTTTGCTCGTTTTTTGGAATCTTTCATTTTATCATTGAGGTCAAAAGGGTCAAGGCCTTTGCGAAGGTCAGGCGGCCGGGCTGTCTCTGTCTCATGTCACGGTGGCTCCAAAACCTCTTCCGACTTCAAAAGTCTGAATGTCAACGTGGCTTGTCACTGGCCTGTGAAACTTTTTGTCTTTGGAGGGACTGATTGTTTCAGAGGAAGAGGAGCTTTGGAGTCTTGACTGGTGCACGTGAGTGCATCATCGTCACCAGCGGCTGCGAGACTGGGCCATGACACCAGACGACGAAGGGCAGACCTGCAGGCAGGGTAGTGTACATGAGACAGCGAGCGAGCGAGCGAGCGAGCAAGCGAGCTCATGAGCTTGCAGGCAGGCAGGCGTTGGGTACGCTTGGCCAGCATGGCATGGCGTGGCGTGGTTGGGTATACCTGGCGATAGACGGCGGGAGGTTGGGAGCAGTACACCCCCCTGGCGGCGTCCAGGCCTGTGTGACCTACGTACTACAATGAGAAGTTCGACACAGTTGCAGTGACGATGGTGATGCTGGTGCTGGCTGCATTGAATCCCCCCTTTTTCTTGAACAAAGTGAACAAATCTCCACCTCACAGAAATACCTGAGAACAACTGTGGTCCTCGATTCGACAGAGATCAATTGACTTTCTTTTGAAGTCGTGAACCAAGAAAGATCCAAACGATTGCAGAAGTCATTCCAGGATTTGGTCCTCAGGATCCCCGATGGAGCCCAATCGAGATTTTTACCGAATTTTGTTTCGGGGGTTTCGAGGCTGTTCCTCAATAGCCTGAGTTCGCGTTGCCTCTTATTCTCACACAAACTATTCCTGAACAGCACTGGCGATTCTGCATTTTTCGAGCAGCTTAAGCTTGTGATTCCTGGATCAGAGACAGAACCAGACTGAGCTTGGTTCACAGCAAGGTTGCAGTTCAGCCACATGCATTATCCACTGTTTGTTGTGCTGGCTCTTCTTGTATCTCTCCAGTTTCATCCCACAACACCCACAGTCACCAGAGGACGCTGGTGTCGGGTCTCATTCACTTCCGGTTTGTTGTCGTTCTTTCACCAGTGATGACGACTGAGCTTCATCAGATTTTCACCCCCCCCCCGCAAAATATTGACTCTTGCTGAAAATAACTTGTGTTGGATTTGAACTCCCTTGCAGGGTAACCTGGTCAGCAGAAATTATGTTCTGGCAAAAAAAACGATGAAAAAGAAAAGCACGAACACACTCGCACCACAAGATCAGCAGTCGCTGCTGATTTCAACGACTCTTCGCCAACTGATTCTCAACAAAAACGCAACATGAGTCGAGTCAGAAAAATGAAAAGAGAGCAAAGAGAAAATGTGCGCGAGATAAATGAAAAAATCAACAAAAGTCAATGAAAGAAGATCAAACTGAAGCAAGAACAGCAAAAAGTGCCAGAGCTGTTTGTGTGAAAATGGTCAAACAAAAATGGTCCTACTGGTTTCAAACCCTAAATTGTTGTTTTGGTCAGCTCTTGAGTGCCGTAATACTGTCCAGACGTTCAGCTGCTCAAAAAGATCTGACGCAAAGGAACCCAAAAGAAGCCATGCGCAATCGGGCTGCATTTTCCCATCACTGTGGACACTTTTGGATCGTTACTTTGGCGTTGACTTGTGAACCAAATTTGACGCAGTGAAAAGGAAAGAACAAAAGGGGGGGTTGAGAGAACAGAATGAAAGGACGATCCGAGGTCTGTGGTCGCAAAGCGCGAGCTCCGTATCAAACTTCCATGGCAACCATAGTTGTCATGGTTGAGCTTCATGTGGAACTGACAATGCCACGGTGATGCCAAAGGTGATTTTCATTGGGGGGGGATCAGTGTGTTCAGTGCGAAGAACAGAAATGTGCACTTGACAACTACGTATCAAACATGCGTGAGAGAGATGCAAGGAACAGAACATACCAGAGACAAATCAAACAGAAAGTGCAGAGATTGAAGAGAGAAATGAGAGAAGAGATGATGAAAACTATTTCAAAACGCCTGTCCAGTCAACTGTCAGTTGTCGCCTTGTACGTAGATTCCACATGCGCAAGAAAGAAACCACGATGGACAGAGCAAAGACAGTCGCAGGAGCTCCGCTCCGCCTTCACACCACTCGCGTTTTGAAACAGGTTTCTGTTGTCAAGGCGAAATGAAGGAAAATTCGCAGTTGGTCGCACAGAGATGAAGAGAAGTCAGAAGTGAAGAAGATTTTGCTTTTTGTTCGCGTTGGTGTGGTGAAAGTTTTTTTTTTAATGCAGCTGAAGGAAGCGCGTTACCTTCGCCATGTCGACGAGTGTGTTGGCGTTGTCGTTCAGCTTGCGTTGGTCCATCTTCACCTTCCGCAAACTGAAAAACGACCGTGTCCACAAAGGTGTTGTTAGCCATTGTTTCTTGAAAAAACAAACAAACCCGATTTGTGTTTTCCTGCTGCAGTGTAGTTTTATTGTTTTGACGTTAACTGTGCTTCAACACGCTGCACGTCAAAGATGTGCGCCAGCGACACTTACTCTCAACCGAATTCCCCATTCACCTGACCGCGCCTCAGCCTGGTCCCCAATTTAAATCTGATCGCGTCTCAACCTGGTTCCCTCTTCGGTTCAGCGCCTTGGCCTGGTTCCCTTTTGGCTCTGTGTCCCAGCCTGGTTCCCTTTTGGCTCTGTGTCCCAGCCTGGTTCCCT
>JAAUXT010051141.1_pt1 | contig 11012 bp, 10 predicted proteins | sample 7278171 | NCBI WGS metagenome assembly JAAUXT01 (sample SAMN14350112, study PRJNA611818) | marine sediment metagenome | isolation source: surface marine sediment (1.8m) | place: French Polynesia: Moorea | collected 2018-08 | reverse complement strand
TACAGCTCATGACTATGATGATGAACAGAAAGTCTTTGAAGTTTTGGGTCCTGAACTGTCAAGCACTGGCTGTGTAGTCTGTCCACACAGTTGGTGCTTTCCATGAAAATAAAGGACCCAAAACTTGAAAGACTTTCTGTTCATTATCATTGTTCAGTGCTGTATGCATGGTGTACTCGTACGTGAGGGTTCACACGTGCTGGAAAAAATGGTTCCTGTGAAAGCACACAAAGACTTGTCGAGACCTTGGGTCGAGAATTGTGCTGAATCTCCGGTTGAGAACAAAAGTTGCCCCTGACGACGTGCCTTTCAACTTTCAAGAGTTCAGTGCTTGAACACACTTCTGTACTCGTACAACAATGTGGTCATGTACGACAGGCTTTGTGATGGCAGCGTTGTACAATCGTACGTAAACTGCGCAATCACAACTGCTGTCGTCATATCGGCCGTGCATGTGCAAGGAAAACAACCTCTATCCGACAGGCAGGGAGGGCCCAAACAGCTGTCTTTGCTCGGATTGTTCTCAGGAGTTGGGAGCAAACAGCTTCAGAATTTGCCACGAGCGTATGCACAACGCTGTCAATTTTACCTGAGATTGACGTACGATTCTATCCTGCGATGCAGTCACACGTACGTACATGTGTGCAGGACAGGATGGCGTGTGTCCTGGATTCTGCAGCCTGTCGTCTAGCTTTGCTCAAACAACAGTTGACTCGCATTGCATGACATGAACTTTCTTGAAATTTACCGGTATGTTGCCCGTGCAAACGAAAACCAAGTCCAGGAAGTAACTCCGCGGCAGATCTTTTGCGAAACACTTGAACAACACTCAACATGCGGTTGATTGATTTTTGATCACTCTTACTTCTTCTCCTTGTGGGTATTGAAACAGTGCAGAAATATTTATTGGCCAGTTCGCACCGGCTTCTCGCCTCTTGCCGGACACCTTGATGCCAAAATCGATTGTTGTAACGCGGCACTTTCAGACACACATTGTTTTTTTCAGTCACTTTTCTTCTGGGTTTGCACACGTTGTCATTCGACTGTTTCTTCCATTCACAGAATCTTCAAATGTGAATTGGGCGCATCTGACGTGAAACGTGACGTTTTCCTCAACGTGGACGTCATCGTCGACGATATTCTCAATGACCTGTTCAACTACCAGGTTTGTTGCATTCACGCTCAAGAACCACTGTCTGCTTCCCAACGTTCTGTGCACACACACACACACACACGCACGCACGCACGCACACACACGGCTCAAAATCTGGGGGCAAGTCAATTATTCTTGTGGGGCGGGACCGAGGGCTAAAACTGGCTGACTGTGACTCATTTTTTCCGATGTCGTCCGTATGGTGCGTTTCCATTGGCGCTTCAAATTGCTCGACAGGAAAAACTGCTGACGTTGGAACCGTTGCATTGATTTTGTTTCCCAACACAGTCTCTTTTATCAATCATGCAATTGCTCCGTCTGTTTGCCTCACAAGGCCATGCGGGACACACACAGCCTCAACAGAACAAACAGCCTCACTGATAGTTTGTTGCAAATGTGTGGATATATATCAGCAAATTAGGCTGCAGTTACCTGGGATACGTTTGTGTTTATTGACACACTCATTACATATTTTTTTACCTGATGCGTGGGGAAAGGTTATATATTTCTGCTTGAGAACCCGTTGAGTAAAGATCCAGACAGCTTATGGTGAAAACAAGTGGTTGACGAAATCGGGCAATTGGTGCTTGGCGCTCCCAGCGGAAATAAGCTGGTTGTGGTGCCTGGATTTGAACGGTAATCTGGTGGGTGAGCTGAGGATCACGGGCGACCTGTCAAATCACATGCGAGGCAGATTGAAGTGAAGTCGTTGAGCTATTTGCAGTCTTGGAAACAGAACCAAACATTGAGTAGCAGGTTCTCATGCTCTGTGAGCGTTGAGTGGAGGGGTAACATTGAGGATAACGCGTTTGTTTCTGAGATTACCAAGTCACACACACGTTCATGTGTCCGTTTGTCGGAAAGTGGACTGAATTTTGGTGTTGTAAATTCGGTCTGAACTGGCTGGTTCTGAGATCAGTGCCAGTTTTGGTGTTTTGTTGCAATGTCTGTCAAAGACTTGTTTTGAAACTAGTTTTTTGCTTTGATTGCAGACGTGCATCTTTGGGACTGTCACCCTGACGGACATACAGACATGGGCAGCGGAGAGCACCACACTCGCTCGAGCCATGTTCCGTAGGGACTCGCAGTTCGTAAGTATCATGTGTGTGTGTGTGTGTGTGTGTGTGTGTGTGTGTGTGTTCAGGCTTTTGAATCCCGAATCATTTGGTTCCTCCACTTGTTTTTTTTCTGAGGTGAAGCTCTTTCGCACAAAGAGTGAATTGTTGAGAGTTGAGAGTGGGAAGAACAGAGGCTGCGGAGCTGCGTCTGACGTTTACTTCTGGCTGGTTTTGTGATTTTGTCATCTGGCTTTGCGTTGTTCATGCCAATCTTTGGAGTTTTGCTGCCCATACGTTGCTTGCTTGACTCTCAGTTGACGCCGCCCGAAATAGAAAATTCACCACATTCCGTGTGGTGTTGTCAGTTCTTTGAACCAAAGAAAGTCAACAAAGAAGCCGTCCTTGTCATTCTGTTTGCCTTCATGGCTGGACTCTGTGTAACAGGACCACTCTGAAGATCCACTTGACGGCTTGCTTTGAAATTGCCTTTGATGTTTCAGCAGACCGAAGTGCAGCTGGGAAGAGTGTGTTGTTCGTTATGTCATGTTCGAACAGCTTCTGGCACCCAGGCAGGCATTGGGGTGGGGTACTCGTGACAGTACATGTAATGCGTGAATCTAAAAGAATCCCCCTCCAGGTGTCCAGAAAGTCACAGTTCTTCTTGGTGCGAACAGATGTGTCGATTCCTGAACGACTGTTGAAGCTGGACTCTCGTTTTGTTGCATTCAGACCGTCGAATCATCGGGAACCAACCGTGATTCAGGTCACAATCAATCGGCATCGACGGCCAATCAGCAGGCGCGATACCGGTGGAGCGAGGTGCGCGCGCACCCAGACGACGCACGCGTCCCGGCGTCACGCTGCAAACATGCCGGCTGCCTGTGGGACGGCTGTCTGTACGTGTACGGAGGCCGGGAAGGAAATGTGCCTCACAAGGACCTGTGGAGACTGCATATCAGTGAGTTATTCTCGATCTTTGGTCTGCGAAAAGGACATTCAAAACTTGAGGACAAAATCGACGTGCCAGTCGGATCGTCGTTGAATCCAGTGCCAAGCTCACCTGTCAACTGACAAAAGCCTCAAAGACAAAGTCAATCACGGTGAGGTGTATCGGTCTGTATCCTCTGGCTTTCAGACTCGGGTCGGTGGGAACAGCTGCTCTGCAGGGGGGACCGCCCCATGCTGCTGCAGGAACACACCATGCTCGCATACAAGGTAGGAGTCGGCGACTGCGAGACCTTTTGAAGAGCGAGGATGAGCCTGCAGTTCGAAATGTGTGCTTTCGTAACCAGTTGCATTTTCCAGAGAAGGTTTTACGAAAGCAGAAGTGTGATAAAACCCAACTTCTTTTTTTTTTGCTGCTCGTGACTGAACCGAAAGAACGAGACAAGACAATTCAGTCTGCTTTGCCAAGATTGGTTTTCATTGTACTTCTCTTGGGTTCAGGGTCGGCTGTACGTGTTCGGTGGAGATTTCAGCTACAATTCGGCAGAGACTCCACTCTGGATCCTCGACATTGGTGAGTTGATGTTCAGCCAAGGCAAGAAAAAAATTGATGGCACAAAGCCGTGGACTGTTCGCAGGAGCGCTGTTGACATTTGCAAGAGAGGGAAGTGGTCTTTATCGTTTGGCCTCGGCGGAACTGACTCACTCCCGGCCCCCCTGCTCATGACAGCTTTCCTGTATGTTCCAGGGGCGCGGCGGTGGCGGAAGCCGGTTTATGGGGAAGTAGTGACGCCGTGCGGTGTGCGCGGACACACGGCCGTCGTCTGCAACAACGCCATGCATGTGTACGGCGGCTACCAGGATCTGAAGGGTTCCACCGGGCAAATGTGGACATTTGACCTCGGTAAGTTCACATTCTCGACGGGTTCATACTCCTTGCGTGTTGAACCTGTGCATTCCGATGAAGACTGATGATCCGAAGGGAGAAAACGATTTGCCAACTCTAACCACAAGCAAGCATCGACTATGACGAGGTCATTGACATCAGAGTGCAAACTGCCTCTGCACATGTTCAATGTGCACTTCACCTTACTGACCCTTCGTTTCACCCTCAGAGGAAGAGATGTGGCACTTGGCGCATGCGGACAGTGGGCCGGAAGGGGAAGGGCCTGGCGCGAGACATGGGCACTCGGCCATCGTGCACGATCAGGCCATGTGGGTGTTCGGTGGCATGTGCGACTTGCAGGCACGCAACGACTTCTGGAAGTGGAGCTTCGGTAATTTTGATACAATAAGCTTTTCTTCAGAACACGAGAAAAGACGACAAAGTCGGGACCGCCGTGAGTTTTCCTGGTGAGTTTTTTATGTGGCAAGTGTGACGTACAGTTCGTCTTTTCTGGCAGGCACTCGGCAATGGACGCGGATCCGCTTCAAACAGGGACCCCCCGAACTGCAGGGCCACTCAGCCGTGAAGGTTGCAGGAGGCATGGTCATTTACGGCGGGGAGTCGGGAGGAGCAGCGCAGGGCGACATTTGGGCCTTTAGCTTCGGTGAGTGCTGACCTGTATCGGTGCGACAGAGTCGGCCACCCGTGGCAACAGATCAAATTGCGATCCAGCTTTTCCTTGATGTCGACAGCACGAAGAGATTTTGATTTGCTTCCGTTCGGAGGCTTTCTGTGGTTTGCTTCCGTTTGTGTCAGTCGCAACATTCTCTGCTCGAGCGGTGGAAAGGGGTGTTCTCGTTCAGGCGGCCTTTGAACGTGGTGAAGTCAACTCCGATCAACAATTTTCGCTGTTTATTTGCAGGTTCGCAGACTTGGAGTCGAGTTCACTTCCACCCGCCGTGTCCACTCGCCAGAGTGCATCACTGCGCAGTCGCTATACCTGGTGCGTGCCACGCAGAACCAACTGTCCTCAGCAATTTTCGCTTCAATCAACCTTGACGTTTCAACTTGTCATTGAAACTGCTGACTCACTGTGCTTCTGTGGGTTACAGGGACAAAACATACTTGTATTTTCAGGTTTTGCACTTGAGTCCACGTCCAACGACCGCTCATTGAGCGTGCCTCAGTTGCAGTCTGAGCGAGGCGAAAACTATGACGCGACCCGTCCTCACACCAGCCCTAACACCTCAACTCAGCCTGCTGAGTTCCCAGCAAAAATGTCACCAACACAGTCTGAAAGGTCACCCTCAAGGTCGCGCGGGTCCTCACGCGAGCGAGGCTCCTCCCCCAGCAACACGCAGGCAACAGGAAGAGCCAGTCCCAACAACCAGCTGCAGGTGCCTCAGCACGACGCGTCGGGGAGCAGCAGTGACAGTGATTCGGGTCCAAGGTCGAATGAAAGCAGATCGAGGTCAAACAGCAGGGGCCAAGGTCACAAATTTAGGAATCGGGTGCTGCCTCTGTACGGAGATGTGAACACACTACCCACTCCGCACCAGTTTCCTGATCAACCATTGGTCATTCCACCCTCATCTGCTCTGGTGCAGAACGAATCGACGAACGTCACAAACTCGATGGGTGCTGAAAATATGGATACTTCATCAGCTGACGATTTCAAGCCATCGCAATCGGCTGACTGGCGCACGCAGACACACATGGAAAGGGAAATATCGGTGGTGTCAGACGTAAGCAGTGTAGGAGACGACACTCGACCGTTGGTTGCCACGGGGAACTTGTCAACGCCACATGACATGAAACGTGGTTTCGGCGGAAGTGGCTGGACGCACGGTTTTGAGAACCCGGTCTTCAGCTACAGCATCAGCAACGACTCCGCAGGCAATGAAAGTGGCGATGATTGGTCAACAGAGCCGTTGCCGGTCAAGCGACAACGCTCGGACGACGACTACCACCACACCTCCGTTACCTGCTGGGGTGAGTTGGGCGAGTGCCAGTCGAGTCCATTGGTTGTGTGATTCAGGTGCTTTCTTCCTTGCAAACTGCGCTGAAATGACTTGACTGGTGAACGCGATGGACGCTTGGAAAATGTGGACAAAAACCTCAACCCAGACGATTCGTTCAGTGTGAGGTTGAATTGATTCCTTCAATTTGTAGATGGCTCACTTGGAACACCACCAGTGCAAGAGGAGGGCTCGTTCTGTAAAGAGACGACAGAAGGCAACCCCCAGTGCAGGCGCTCACGTGCACGATCCTCTTCTATGGAGAGTCTGCTGAGTCCGCAAGGCGTCAGCGGCGCGGCTGCTGCCGGAGCGAAGCCGCTACTGCCCCGGGAAGTGCTGCCAGGAGCCGTAAAGAGCGGGTCGCTCGAGTCGCTCATGCAGGGTGAGTGGAGACGCAGAGAAAGGCCTGGCAGTGCGCAAGATGGTCAAGATCGTTGGGTGTAGAAAGGGAAGCGAAACGGGACGAAATGCACGCGAAAAAAACTTGCAGATTTGGCAAAAGCATAAATTAAGAAAGAACAATTGAATCAATAAATGTGGTCTCTGTGAGGAAAAGTCCACCTGAACATACCGGTACCTTTCAGGTATGGGAGGTGTCCAGCTGAAGTACATCAACATCAATGAAGATGAGGGTCATGTGACAATCACAGCAACCAACAAAAGCGAAGACATGCGAGTGGAAGATATTGAAGACACTGTTGTGGACACATCGGGACGATACTGCAGAGACAACTTTGTGATCGGAGGAGAGACTGCTCAATCGAATCACGCTTTTCAAAATCCCTTCGTTTCTGTAGCACAATCGGACGTGTCGTTCTATAACGAGGGGATCGACATGACAGTTTTCAGCAACACGCGGCGCCCTCAAGTGGGAGCCGCGTCGCAGCAACCCGCGCCAGAAAATAACAATGCCAAGAAACCTGAAGCTGTAGCTCCACAGACTGAGACGCTCCCAGTGAAGCGGGGTGCAGTGGACGTGCTTCGAGAATCCTCTTTCACTAGCAACAGCGCCTCTAGTGGATACTACTCGGATCTGGCCTCAGAGAGGAACACTCCATTCCGTCTGTCGAGAGCTAGCGATGTTTCAGAAAGAAATCAGAGAGCTGAAAAGCTGGTTCCGCAGAGCCAATCCCAAGTGAGTGAAGAGGGGCAGCCGGACTTCTCGCCGTTCGTCACGCAGACCGACAGGGAGCGCATCTCGAGTCGAGGCCGCGACATGACGGTCTACATGTTCGTGATTGGAGGAAAGGAAGAATCGCGCGCCGCTCAGAGCCTCATTTCCAGCCAGCCAATCAACTTGTGGAAGCTTCAGATTTTCTGAAAATTTATTTTCTGGCATTGCTGAAGATTTCTGTGGCCTTAGAAAGTGAATTCGTGTGCTTTTCTTGGGGCCTGAGGCTGTTGGACAGCTCTTGACAGTTTTCCCTTCTGTGGAGCAAGGCAGCAAACCACGTGCCAAGAAATTCATGTTTGTGTTAGTTCGGAACCTCGTCACGGTTCGTGTGCCAAGATTTTCAGACAGTCCGATCTTTGATTTCTGTCTGGTTTGAGTTTGTCAAGGTAAATTGCTGTCAGGGTCCCCCCCCCCCAACTTTCTGGAAAACATTTCTGTAATATTTCAAATTATATCAATTGATTCCCTGGTCCACACAAGATAAATACGCATGTTTCATCCAAATGCGAATCGGCAGTCGTGAGAAAATGGAAGTTTGGCCTTGGTAAGTTTGTGCTCGAAAGAAACTAATTTTGTCACAAATTTCTCTGATTGAGAAGTGGCACATGGAAACCTTTTTCTTGATAAACCTGGAAGACATTGAAAATTGCTGCAGGATCGCTCAGTATCTTTGGAACGACACATCTGATGTCAAGCTGACGGGGTTGCGTTGCAAGAAACGTCGATTTTTGCAGTTTTCTTGAGTGTGACGTGACATGAATTCAAAACGGTGCAAACTAATCAAAAGGTCAGTTGCTGTGAAGTGACTTGTTTGTAGATAGAAACGTTTCAAGCTCACCAAATCGACAGTCTTCGTGTTGTTCGCGTTGTTTTGAATTCATACGAAAGACGCGGCGTTTCGAAATTTCCGTGTGATCTGTTTTGGATCGGAAACGTTCTCTTTGTAACCGTTGGCAGCTGTGATAGACGATTGCAAGACTTACGAACAAAACATGTGTACCTGTTGTTGTTCCCAGTTTACAGTTGGGATTGTTTTCTTTTTGCACAGATGTACTACCAAACAGTTCACAAACAAAACCAAATAACAAATAAAGTTGTTGTGTGAAGATCTACGCCCAGGCTTCTGTTCAGAAGTTGTAAAAAGTGTTTTTCTCGTCAAGAAAGGCGTGTTCACGAAGGGACTTTCACTTTCAACGATCAACAAAATCTGAAGTTTTCTAATAATTTTATTCCTCACGTTATCACGTGCATGACTGCAGTATCGGTAGATCTATCGCAGGAGAAAACATTGAACTGGCTGTGGTTTTCCCGATGAAGACTCGGCGGTGGGTTCAGATGGCGGGCGGCGTCACCTTGTGTTCCTCATCAGTCTCCACGCCGATCTCCTCCTGCAACACGACGGGCTTCACGAGTTGTGGGAAGATGGGAACATAAAGATGTACAGGGCTGTGTGAACGGGAGACGAAGAACTTCAAATCGTCAGTTCAAAAATTTCGCGACCGCTTTATTTCTTCCCAGGAATGTGAAATATCGTCCCGCCAATCTGATATTGATCGTCCCACAGATGCGATACTCACGAACAAGTCCTGCTTCTTCTTTGGATAATTCTCCAGGATGGCGTCCAAAATGTCTTTCGCCTGAAAGGAAAGTGGACTTTTTTAGGAGAGGAAATCCCTGTCTAACAACCTTCAATGCGCAGTTTGTCGTGCTCAAACACTCATTGCTTTATTCACCTTCGACACTTCGTGCGCACGTGTTCCCAGAACTTACCATGCGTTTTCGCTTCCGCCATTCCTTCACGTATTTTTCACGCGCCTTCATAATCTGAAACACGTGGTTTCAGACAGCTCGACTTCTACGCACGAAATGGGACCAGCCGATATTCCGACAGAATAGTCTGGGCGTGGTTGAGTCGCTGTCAAAAGAGGTATTTCACCTTTTCTCGTTCTTCAGGTGACACCCGATCGGTACTCGATGTCAAGTTGCTCAGCCTCTGTCGCAGTCGCTCAATCTGAGAAGAAAACTGTTGTTGGAGCCAACGTCTTGATTGTCAGCACTCTGACAAGTTCACCCCTCTGAACCAAATGTTTATCTGTGTGTGTACGTGATGTTTGAAGCTCAGTGTCCAGATGCAGTCCATTGTATTTGCGTGGAATTCAATTGAACTGTGAGGTCCCCAAGTGTCAAAAGAAAGACGCCATTGTTCACCCTGACACAACCAATGCATCAGCCAATCGGCGTGTGCAAACATGCAAGCGACACCACGCTACACACAGATTCTTCAAAACGGTCAATTGAGACTGAACAAGAACAGAAACCTCTGCCTGACACTCCTGAAGCTGATGCTGCGCCTCCTCAGTGGACAACGCGCTGTTGAGAGTCGCCAGCTCTGCAACAATCGACACGCTGTGTTGGATTCATCACAACAAATCGTTCACAGTTTTCAGTATTTCAAAAGAAAAAAGAGACAGCAGGAAGTCCAACAACAGCACGGCTGTCTTTGAACCCGTTCTCTCGCATCGCAGCAATACAGTGAGTACCTGAGTCGAGTCGCTTGCACGAGCTGGTGACATCCTTGAGCTCTTCTGAAACCTGTCCAATTTCATGCTCCATCTGCTTCAGCTCCGAGTCGTCGACATTCGGGAACTGAGACTGACGAACAGAGGACAAGGACGACCATGTCAGCGAGTGGTAAATTTAACATGACGGACAATTCAACAGCGACACGCGACAGTGATACCCAAGAAAAGTGGGAAGGTGTGTAACTCGTTCTGGACCTTGCGTGTTCTTGCGACTCCGGAAAGACAAGACTCAACTTGCCAGCTGTTGCCTTGAATCAACTAGATCTACCAGTGTTTGACAGTTTGATGGTGAACACGCTGAAAGATGCTCGTACACCCTGATACGTGCAGCGGACACACGTGTTGGACTGTCATTCTTTGTTGGGACTCTGGGTGTGGCGTGTTCTCTGAAACAAAACTCGGAGAGAGGTATTCATTGTCAGTTTTCAGAGTTCACTGCGAAGATCTACCTGGTCTGCGACGTACACCTTCTGCTTTCCGTATGTTTTCTCCCTGATTTTACCTTCCTCTGCCAGATTCTCCAGAGCTTTCACAACAGCCTGCAAAATGAGCGATGGCTTCACTGTAGAGATGGAGAGTTGTATGAAGCAATAAAATTGCTGACTTTGTTCCTCCAAATCTGATTGTCGACAGAGACCCATGTCTGATGTTGACTCACCGTTTTGCCATATTCCTTGTGGAGGTTATTGAAAATATCTATAGCGCTGTACGGTCGGTTCTGCCTGTCCAGATAAGACAACACCGCAGCAGGCGCTTCAAACGAAAGGAAATATTTTGTTGAGCAGACAGTGCAAATTGTGGAGTGACTCGAGAACCACTTACCGTCTATTGTCCGTGAGCGACGGCCCAGACAAGGCAGTCGAAGTTTCGATGCGAAGTTGGTCCAAGATTAAAATGACTGATCACGGCTCTCAAGACCCTGGGATGAGTTTGAGGCAGCCCCTGGATGTGGGCTTCAAGTGCTAATTTTCTTGCAATGTTTTGCCTTAGAAAGCTTAGTACATCCCTCTCTTCTTGAGTGAGTGGCTCAACGTTCACCTGCCCGGTTACCATGACAGTCAAAGAGAGAGGCAGAACCACAAAGGGTCACATGACCACCCCATGGGGGGAGGAATGCTGGGTAATTTCCAGCAAAATAGCAGCATTTTGATATTATACATCTATTCCCTGTCTAATGTATATGGGCTCTTCTCGCC
>JAAUXT010142861.1_pt1 | contig 11014 bp, 7 predicted proteins | sample 7278171 | NCBI WGS metagenome assembly JAAUXT01 (sample SAMN14350112, study PRJNA611818) | marine sediment metagenome | isolation source: surface marine sediment (1.8m) | place: French Polynesia: Moorea | collected 2018-08 | reverse complement strand
GGAACGGTCCCCTCGGATTCTGTATCCATTATGGAGAGTTTGATCCAACCCACGAGAGCCCTTCTCTCGGGTGTACGGCTCACACTGTACTGTGTGTAGCTACGAGGTACCCGTCAAGTTGAGGATTCATCCCATCGAGGCAGATGCTCCTGCAGCATTCATAGACTGGGCCGTTCCACTCCTTTAGGGAAGGAACGACCCAGTGTTTATGTGCGTTTCCCACCATCGCCCCATTTATAATTCATGATGCTTTGACGCTCAGCATCAGAATCTGGACAGAAGTGCGCCACTATCAAAATTATCCTAGTCAAGGCACCCCAATTTGCAGGTTAAACACGGCCCCAGCAGAAAACCTTCGCAAACGTGTGAGGTGGCCGCGAACGACGCGGGTTTTGGGGGACGACTGTGAATTGATACAGATTGCGTGGGAGTGCAACCTTGCTGCAACCTGACGTGTACAAGCCAACACGTTCGGTTGAGTTGAGCGTGCGTGCGTGTGGTCGGTGACGTCTGCTGTGTATTGACGCGCTCCTTCTCTATTGGCTACAGGTGTACAGCTGGGTGCCGGAGACGTACAACAACTCGGACTTCCTGCCCGAGTACCTGCGCAAACACTGGGATGAGAACTACCTCACCGTCACGTGCGAGGGAGAGGTACGTGGCATGCGCATGCGCGTGAAGCACGCGCGCAGCCCGTTTCGAACAACTTGTATTATCGCTCACTTGTTATTACACGTTCAGCGGAGGGGGGGGGAGGGCGCTTGCGCGCGGAGCACATCACGCAGCCCTTTTCGTATTACTTGTATTATCGCTCACGACATGTTTTGACACGTTCGTTTTGACCTTGGCAGAATGATCCCGACAAGGATGTGATCGGGGAGGTGGTGTTTTACCCGAAGTTCGGGTTTCCGGTGAAGGGCTACTTCCCATACTACAACCAGCCGGGCTACCGCTCGCCCGTCGTCTTCGCCCAGTTCAAGAACGCCGCGCCGGGCACCCTGATACAGGTGCGTAACCATGGCAACCGACAGAAGGAAACCGCTGAAGAAGAAGGGGTGTCGTTTGCAAACCCCAGTTCCGGAAGCTGGTCTCTGAGTGTGCGTGCGACAGGTGCGCCATCTTGCTCCTGAACCGGAAGTGCCCAGCGCGTCGTGCCCCGAAGATGGCGCTTCGGACGCCCCCGCCCGAAAAGACGGTTGTGCCGCCGGCATCGCACCGGATGTGCAGCAGGACCCCTGGTGGCAGCACTCTGTCCGCCGTGTGTCGTGACGAGGGACCGCTTTACCCGTCGGTCGCGTTTGAGTTTCCTCGTGGTTTGTTTCTCGTGTGATTCGTACTTGTACAAACCGCAGTCACGTGTACATTTTATGACAGGAGCATGCCAGGTGTAAGGGAATTGTAACTACGCGTTTTGTGTTGCAGGTGTGGTGCAAGGTGTGGGCGAAAAACATCTACCACGACAAGAACGACAAGGCGGGCAGTGTACATTTTGAGCTGATGGTGAGTACACGTGGTCACACACGTGGTCACACACGTGGTCGTACACGTGACCAGTCGTCCACGAGCGCGTTCGTTTTCAGGTTCCTCGGCGCAACTCGATGTTTCTAGTTTCGTTCGTTTTCTCACACGTAGCGGAAGGCGCTTTTTGACTTCTTTTTGGACTTGGGGAATTGGAAGAGATAATCCCTTGTGGTCGCGCGAGCTGGCTGTCCTCCTCTTCGGGCCTTCTGCGCCACGCCCCGGCCCACGGCCCCGCCCCGCCCCGCCCCAGCCCTGCAGAGAGCGCACCCTTCGACAGCTGACTCTCTCCCATCAAACCGGAGAGTTGCTCTCCAGCGAAAATATGCCAAACTACACAAGCAAAGGTCCGGCCTTTAGCCCCTCCCCAACCCAACGACAGTTATTCGCTGTAAGGCGTTCTTGTTTCAGCTTGGCAAAGGTCCAACTTTCGAGTGACCCGAAAAGAGCGCACAGGGTGTCCAGATTTCATTCCTGTGAGACAGGTCCCAAACCCGTAGAATTCTGAATCGAGAATCTCGGGGCGAACTTTTGAGCGCTGGCCACTTCAAAACGCTTTTCATTTGTTCTTGCAAACTGGCGATTTTTGCAGCATCGACTCTGATCGTGGCAATTTGCTTGAAACTTTGTAGGTTGACAAAAAAAAAGACCAAGATAAAAGATAAAGAGAAAGAGGTACAGTAACAACGCTCGTACTCTAGGTTTGCTTCGTCTGAGGTGTCACTCCCCATTTTAGTATTGTTTGCTATCTGAACTAACTGTTCACTGCACTAACGACGCCAACGAAACACGGAAACTACACGAGACATCGAAATGTGCGGGAGACTTTTGGTTCCCAAGAATGCTTTGTCATATGTTGCTGTCTATTTTTTTTTTTTTTTTTTCTGAATTGGAGCAACTTCTGTTCTTTTGCAACCACCATTGCTTTGCACCGAAAACGAAAAGCGTGTAGGGTGTTGTGCTGAGCCGGTCACGTGGAGCCGTTCGTGTCACGTGGCACGCTGTCTCGTTTTGTGATTGGCGGCGGCGACGACGCTGTTGTGCTATAGCTGTACAGACGCTTGGGAACCAAACCGTGTCCAGCTGGTTGTGCGTTCACCTAGTGTCCCTCTCCGTGCGGCCGTTCCGGGTCCACAACGTCTTCCAACTGGGGAGCGTTCCTGGGTCTCGTTTCAACAGAGAACTGCAGGGGGCGCCGTGCGACCAACTCCGTCCCCCCACCCTTCCCGTGATGCTTCACTGGTGGCACCCACTTCAGTTGACTTTATTTTCGCTCCCTCTGCCCGGTGGAGAAAAGGGTGGTTTTGTCTTGTGGTTCAGAGCAGAGAAAAGTTTGGGCTTGCAGATGAATGAACGACTGAAATCATGCTGTTTGTCACTGTATTTCATCAGTTGGAATAATGCAGAGCAGGTTGGTATGGCAACAAGGCGCTCGTTTGAGCTCGACTGAAATGCACCTCAATGTGCGTGCGTGACCCCCCCCCCCCCTTCACTTTCGGATTCAGACAACTTTGGGTGTAACAGCACAGCACGAAACGGAATTTTTTTCGCCGGGGGGGGGGGGGGCTGCATCTGTGGAGGCGCAATTCGTGTCTGAAGCTCAAACGGCGCCAACTTGAAGGTTTCGGTTTCAAGTTTCCATTGTCCGTTTTTCATGTCCCTGTGTCGGTCAAACGGTCGTTTGACCTCATTGGCGTATTCACTTATTGAAAGCATTGGTTTGGTTTTCGTATCGTTTTGGACGAGGAAATCAAAATGTCACCACAATACGGAATATCTAAGGTAGCAGCAGAACACTGGACAGATCGAGGCCAGTCCACAGAGGACTCCGAGGTCCAAGCGTTCGGAAACGAAGGACAGGCGCATGTCCGAATGCACGCAGGTTGCAAAGCAAAATACAGTCGAATTGGAGGTGGAATCAGGTTCGAGGAGAGAGCATCTGGGTGGGACACTTTCTGTGCACAAAACTTGACTCACTCATCCGGTTGCTTGTGTTTCCCTGCTCAATACGTTTTGACGTTTGTTACTAAAACTCTGGGTGCAGATGCACTGGTGTTCATCTCATTGAACAGTCAGTGTCGTTGAGAAATTCTCTAATTTTACAGTTAGAATTCTAACATTTTGGTAGTTTTTAGTGCGGGTGTTCAATTTGTGCAGCTGTCACAATTTTGAACTAATTTCTCGAAAATTACTGAAAATCTGTCGCCGTGAAAGGCACCGCGTTTCTTGGTCACGTGATCTTCTTACGACAACGGGTTCAAGCAGCTGACCGGAAGTTGCGTTCGCTTCGTACCTGGAGCGAAAACTGCTCCACTTCCGGCTTGTAAGGGAAACAGTGACAGGAAAAACGACCGGGTCAGGGCAACGAACACACCTCTGCTGCAGAAAGTTTTCGACAGATTCAGAAGCAGTTCTGGCCCCGACACTGGAGACCATTGTAGATTGCTTGATTTGACGGAGTTGGATGTGTTTGGAAAAGTTGGAAAAGAGAATAATTTGTATTTTCTTCAAATTAAAATTCAAGTGATTTGGAATTTTATTCATCAACGTTTCTTTCGGTTGTGCAACCGTCGTTCAAGAAAATGGACGACATTTTGCAATTCAAATTTTCGTCTTTTGACTTCTTTTTTGGGATGCTCTTTACAATTCAAAGTTTCCGAAGTGTTTCCCAAGTGCATGAGAGGTGTGAGAGCAGAGCGCTCTCCGCCTCGACTTTTCCGTCGTTCCATACAAAAACCATTTTGATGTCTTTTCCATTGTGCCACTTGGGTGGACCCTCCCCGGTTGGAGGTGTTGAGACACTTCACACGATTCATCCTAACTAGCATGAACGTCATCTGCTCAGTGAACGAGATGCTATTTACGGTGAAGAAGTCAATGTCGTCCTTTCCTTTTCAGAGTCTCCAACGCTTTTTCCTGGCCACTTCTTGGTTTTGATCGCGCTGATCCAAAAATAAGACAGAAAAAGCAAGACTGGAAAGCGAAAGCTTTTGTTACGCATGCGTGAGGCCATGTTGGAGCGTAGAAACTGTGCATGAAGATTCTTTCAGTTGCACCGAACTGTTCCGCCTGGAATCTGCGATCATTGCACAGACAGACAGAACTTGCTTCAGCGTTTGTTTAGACTTTGCTTGGAGAATAGAAAATTTCCACGACAACGTTTGCGTTCACCGTATCCGCAGCAGTTCCGCGCAAAACAGACGCAGTGACGTAAAATTCACTACTTGATCTCCAAACGCGAAATAAAGAGTCCAGTCGTTGCGTTGCGTGAGCAAAGGACTCGATTGAGCCTTTGCAAAACCCCCAAAACAACTTTGGCAAATCGTCAGAAAAGGACTAATATTTGCTCTCTTTCTCTTCTTGTTTTTACAGGTTGACTAACGAATTCTGCAAACTTAGTGAAAATTGTAGTAGCGTGAATTCAGCAATTTGAGTGACGTAGCGTCTCCTCGTCGTCGTTAGCAGCGTCTTTCTATGCACCACAACGTCCTGACCGACATCTCCAATGCAACCAGCGAGGCTCGCGACGCGTCGTCACAACCACCACTTGACGATTTGGTCACTTCCAGAAAATCACTCAAAATGTATTGCCCCAATTGTGTGCCCTACGATTGAGAAATTTTCGCGCGGAAAGCTGGAACAATTCGACAAAAAGAGAGGACCAAATGTGTCGCACGCAAGATAAAATTGGGGATCAAGAAAACCTGACGAGGTATTCGAAGCAGGACAAATATCACAGTGTGTGAGTGTGTTGAGCGAGAGTTGAGACTCGAGAAAATATTGTTGCAATCATCATCATCATGGTGTGAGTGTTGTCGCCGGTCATCATTGGGTGGGAGGGAGGGGCGGGACATCATCCATCACCACCTCATCGCAGGAAAGAAAACACTTGTGCCAGAGCATTATCATATGTGATTTTATTGGCGGGAGAATCAGTGGTCACAACCGACGTCACCACCGGGGGGCGACACCACTGCGGATGTGATAAGTTTGTTTAGTTTTTCGCGCGCTTTTCCTCACGAGAACCTGGCGCATTGAAAAAGTGGAAAGTTTTCGATGTTGAGGTGGGTCAAAAACAAAGAGCGATATTCGGGAAATTTTGGGGGAGTTTCGCAAAAGATTTTTGCTGTGATGTAGGGTACGGTGAGTTTTATTCACGTCTGACGGTGTTCGCCGAGAAAATCAGTGGAGACGTTGCGAGTCGTGGCCGAGAAGCCGAGACCCCTGTCACTCACTCCTCGTTCTCCCGAAAGATGTCGCCTCTTCACATCATCGCATCGCGCGTCGACCCTCCCGACACCCGAAACTCCCGACACGCACAGCGAACGCGCGCGTTTGTCTGACCTTGCAAAACGCGCACTTTTGGCGCACGAAAATGCCGAGCATGAAGTGTGTTTTGTGGCAAGGTTTTCACTCGAAAGTTGCATTGTTGGTTCGAAGGATAAAACAAAAGGAAGACTGTGCTGTGTCACCCTTGGGCAATGGGAGGGTTCTTCTTGTTTCATCACCAGCATAACGTAGCAAAACTCGCTCTGGTAAGAAAGGAATAAATTGTATTATTGCCTTTCTCCATCACTGAAACACATACACACACGTACAGTACTGTCCCAGTCATAACGCATAACGTGTAAATGTACAACTTATGCATTTTGATAAGGTGATGATGATTTTGTTATGTCTTGACAACTGAGTGGAAGCCGTTGGGGAATACCCGTATCGCGGTACTTCCGTGAACATTGTACTACTGTTGCAATAAGACACGAGTCTGGGAACCGGAAACAGCCGATGGGAACCGGAAACAGACGAAGCTGCGCGGTACAATTACAAGGCCAAACTGCCACCACCTGTAAATACAAACATTTCCATAAAAGGGTTTGTGAACCTTGATCAATGACCATGTACTGCACAGAGAATGAAGGGGAGGAGGGGGGGGGCGAATTTTGAAAAAGTGCTTTTTGTACAGAGTACGTCGATCGGCAGACCTGTAGATTAGATCGCTTCACCTCCGCTCGTTCGCTCGCTGCAATTTCGCACGTCAAGTTTTGCTAAACTCTGGTTGAAGATCCTCACCTGTTCGGGGAGGAGGGGGAAACGTCTGCATAAAAGCGCGGCATGTGATTTTTGTGTAAAGTGCGACATTCGGGGTGGTTTTGGTCACTCACTTTTGACAAAGGAAGCTTCAACGCGCGGAATCCACTTCTTTTCGTCCGCTTTTGTAGTTTCGTACTTTCAACATTGCAAACAAATGGTACTACAACACAACACAGTATAATCAGTTGCCAAACCCGAGTAGAGTATCTGCCCACACAAGTTGTTCGCATACGTGTAAAATACGTACAGATGAGCGCGAGAGCTTCGTATCTAGAGCAACTGGTATCGTTTCGGTGTGTACAATGATGACGTGAAAGGGCCGGGTGCCGGGTGAGGCGACGCGCCATGCTGACGTCACGACGTCACGCGGCCCAATCGCGTTGAGTTGAGCGTTTTACTGATTCTTGCAAGAAAACACAAACCTTTTCTGAAGTTTATATGTATAACAGTAACAGTTGTCCATATTCCTTGAATTGCGCTGTAAAGTATGATTCCATGTCAGGTTGATTGCTTCTGTAGTTTGATTTTGGGTCTCCCTCCATATGAGTTGAAAAAGGCGTAGCAAATCTAGATTTCTGGTAGCTGTGACTTTGTTGGAGCAGAGCTGGCATACGTGTGCATCAACGTTTATCCTTTGTTCACTCATTATTTTTCGTCCCGTAGAAGTTCAGGGATCCTTTTGTTTTCGACCTGACACCCGCTGCCCGTACAACATCCCTCCCACACCTGCCACCATCAAAAGATTTGCGCCACTTTTGTTGTTCAGTATTGTGTTTGGTACAAGAGTCGAACGTGTCGATGTGTCGGAGTCGGCGGGGTGGAGGAACGGGGTGGAGCATCACGACCTCGAGGTTCGGGTCACTTCCGGTCGTTCGACTGTTGTTCGCGCATTTTCGTTGTTGGGAGTGAAAACCATTTCATCTTGCGACATGTGGTTGTGGTTTTCATTCATTCTTTCTATGCACGTGCACAAATACATGGTCATTTGCAATGACAATATTATTGAAACAATGATAGAATTTACTGTTAATATATTACACAAAACAAGTGTCTCCAGAAACGTTTGCTGCGTCGTGCGAAGTCCCGAGTTTTGAGAGAAGCTGCTGTCACGACCGCGCAGTGTTGGTGCGTCCCGCGCGGGGGCGCCACCACCGCGCGGGGCTGCCTTGTTGCCGTGGCAACGGAGCCACGGGGAGTGAGGAAATACAAATTTCTTAGCAAACTTTTGCCAAATTCATTTTTTTGTGATCGGAGGTCCCCGTCGTCAATGGCAACACCCTATTGGCCAAGAAAATGCAGTTCACACCAATGTTCATCACGAGTTCAGACTTCATTGCCCCGTTTTGCCTGTTTTGTAGCTTTTGTCGTTCGTTTTCGTTCTGTGAGAGTTTGTTGCGAAAGTGAGTCATTTGTGTACGATTCAGCTTGTAAGCTTGTACCTGATCGACAATTCCATTGAAAATCATTTTGTGTTCAGTGTCTTTCGTCGCATCCGTGCGAATTTCCGACGTCAATCTCTAAATTTGCAAACTTGGAAGCAGGTCGCACGGGAAAGCTTTGAAACTGGAGTTTCGGAAGGAAATCGCACGGCTGCGTGAAGGGAACTGCCCCCAACTCCGTGGATCCCTTGGTTTCTGCCCCACATTTTCTTGTTTGTCACCAAGATTTGTACAAACTAGATCATTTCTATACATGTTTTTGAGTATTGAATACTTGATTCCACTTTGGTTTTTACTGTATCACCGCAACATAGGGAGAAATCACACAGTAGAGGGAGAGAGCTTTGAGCCCGACGTGTAAAACTTGTACATATTGTTGAGAGAAGGCAACTTTCTGGCGTTATTCTGATGAGTTTTGTCACCCAGTGAAACAGATCCAACACCTTTGCTCCACAGAGGAGACTCGTTTTCTCTCGGGTAGCTTTACAAAACAATTGCTTGAAGAACCAACTCGAAGGACTCCAACGGGCCTTTTGTGCTTGTTACTCGAATGGACATTACACATATCACGGCCGCTGGTAGACAGAGCGAAGTTGCTTTTGCGATTGTTGTAAATATTTCTTTGTTGGTGTCGAAAACCAACACTTTTTCCGTTTTTCTCACGTGTACAAAGCTCCCCGTCTGGTCGCGTTGTTTGCAATAACGATCATCGCGCGCATGCGTCGCCAAAACGTCACGTGACGAAACTCATCAGAAACAGGTACTCGGATACCTGGCGCCATCTTGTGTGTGGGGTACTTGACCGGATGTGCGCGCGCGACGAGCGGGTCACTTCCGGCGCGGGGAGAGACGCGTGGCGTGGCGCGCGCCAGCGTGGGCCGACCTGCGACACGGGTCGGTCAGTGTTTTTTGTGTGTTGGGGATACAGTTGCCATGTTGTACAACATTGAAAAATAAAAATCATTTGTTTTAATTAAAAACTTCGATTTTTCTCGTGGTTGACCCAAGCAGGAACCTTCGGAACGGGTCTGCAAATTTTCGGTAGCTCATCGGTTCATCGCTAGCAGCAGTCGGGGTTGTTATCGCAAAGTCACAACAAAACCTTTCGGAGCCCCAAATCCCACGACCTTGAACCAAGCAGACCAGTGGAAAGTTTCACATCTGATCAGTTTTCTGTGCAAGATCAACGAATCAACTTCAGGTGGAGACTTTTCGAAGCAGGAAATCGAGCAGGTGAGACATTTTTGAAAGTTTCAAGATCCGTACGAAGCTCCGCAAGACGGAAACAGTGTGGCGAGTCGACCACACGACACGACTACAAAGTTGCAAAACCTTGTTTTGCAACTTTGCATGTTTCATTGAGATTTGACCAAATTTTTGAACTGCGATCGTGTTGCGCCTGCGATTACTGTTGGGTGGGTGGTGGCTGCCTTGTTGACAGGGGCTGTGGTTTGGGATCCAGGGTTCGTGTTACGTGGCGATCCCACCTTTGAACACTTGTTCGGGCTTCAGGGGTGTGAGACGGGGGGGGGGGAGGGTCCACAAGGTCCAGAGGTGGTTGCAGACTTCAAGCAAGATGAACCGCCCTTCAAAGAAACTCGGATTTAGGGGGTTCTACAGCACTGCTCAATGCAGTTGCACTGAAGTACGAATTCGTAACTGCACTTGGTTTGTGGCCGGCGAAAAGACAGGGTGGTGGTGGTGAGGCGTCCATACCGTTCACAAACACACACACACACACACACACACACACACACACACACACACCACACACACACACACGTACACGCGGCGGTCAGTAGATCTGCTGGGACTGCCTGAACCAGTGAAAGTTGAACCCAGCGATACGGGCGTACCTTTCATGCTCTCGTGAGATAATGACCTCTGGCCGTCTGACCAGTAAGAGCGGGAGGAGGGGGACGGTTTCTGGAGTTGCTGGTGTGGGGTGATTTGTACCCAACTTCGCATAGTATCTGACGGCCCAAATATTTTGAGGGATCGCAGGGAGGGGGGGGGGCTCCTGAATCCGCCCTGGAGCATGACGGCCCATTGGGCGCGCACGGCCTGAGTCTGCGCCTCGGTTGTACTCAGTTCTTATCTCAGGCTCCTTGAGAATGTTCTGCTTCTCTCAGTTCAAGTCGGACATGTCTCGCGTTGCTGCGGAGTTTACGGCCTTTGCTGAGGTCCCTGGACGCAGACCAATTTGGGGAAAAGAACCGACCAAATTCTTTTGCAAACTACGTGTGTCAACGTGTGTTGCACGCTCAAGATCACAAGTCACTTGGATTCTATTTCGGGTGACACCGCCATCAGCAGGACCGCATTCCCAAACAGACCGACAGACGCACAGACCAATCACAATCCAACACTGACATTCAACACTTGTATCAGTTGTGAAATCACACACGTGTTGGATTCATGTCACGGTCGTCTCGTCAGACGGACACTCTTGTTTGTTTCCCAGGGCTGGACAGGGACGAGCACTGCAGACTGGATCCACTGTTGGTTCACGGGAAAAAGAAGAGTTGAACCAGACGTTGCGTGGTGAGTCGAACGTCGCTTTCAAATTCGAATTGTCTTTTGTGTGAATCAGCAGGGAAAGGAGACTTTTTTTTGCATTGATTGCGGAGCCACGGTGACCTCCAGAAAGGGTCGGTTGCGCCCTCATGCACGTCCCATTGTCGCGTCAAAGATGCACACCCGACTCGCGGTGCGTCTCTCGTGCGGATGCGTTTCTGACGTCTTTCGAATCACTGTCCGCATCGTTGCACACTCGTTGCACACACACACACACACACACACACACACACACACACACACACACACACACACACCGTCATCCTGCTCATAGACAAGCTGATGTAGATCTACGTCAAGAAGGTGGGGCCACATACACACACACACACACACACACACACACACACACACACACACACTAACAGATGCTTCACTCGTGGGAAAGAAAT
>JAAUXT010053076.1_pt1 | contig 11015 bp, 10 predicted proteins | sample 7278171 | NCBI WGS metagenome assembly JAAUXT01 (sample SAMN14350112, study PRJNA611818) | marine sediment metagenome | isolation source: surface marine sediment (1.8m) | place: French Polynesia: Moorea | collected 2018-08 | reverse complement strand
CCCCAAAGTTCCTAAAATCCTTCCTGGCCCACTATCCCCAACCTAAATTAAACTGAGAGCCCAAAAGATCTAACATTGATCCTCATTTTGACTATGAAACTGGTGTAGACATACTTTTGATTTGATTTCGCTTGCTCCGATTTCGCTCGCTTTTTCCAAAAGCTCACAAATCGGACCAAGCTCCTCAAATCACCTAAAAACTGCAAAAAAATTTCTGCACATCAATCAAACACCCACTTCATCAAAACCCCCTCCAATACAATAAAAAAATCAAACAATGTTTTCTAGAAAAATAAAAAACTAAAATGAAAAGAATGTCTGAATCTGGCATTTGAAACTTTTCACACACAAAAATATCAAAATATTCTCCTTTGTTCCCTTGAGACCCCAGGCATTGGATACTCCATTTCAGACTGAAGACACAACAAATAGACCATAAAACTTAAAATTTATGCCTGCAGGTGATTTATTCCGGTTGTTCTGAAGAGAAAACCTAAATAGCACCGTTCAAGTCATCCACAAATACGAGTAAAGTCGTAAATCTAGTTACAAAACCGGACCGGATGGTTGTTTGCGCTCAGGGAATCGGGACGAGCGGGCATGAGAGGGGTATGACAGGCGTTGCCTTCGACAAAGAAGTTATGTGACCACAGGTGTGACCCTCAGGGAGGTGTTTTGTGGGACGAAGGGTACGCAAGAGGGAGTGTGAGGGATGTCGGGGAAGGGAGTAGATCCAGATCCAGACTCTCAACGGGGAAGAGAAGACACGAGATCCAGGGGTTTGTCGGCTCGTCGCAGACTGCAGAGCCACAGATATGCGACCTTTGTTGTTGAAGACGAACATTAGGATTCATGAGACAGCATGATTATCAGTCTTACCTGTCTGAAGGAAAATCTTTCAAAATAGTTCAATTCTTTTTCCAGAAATTCCACGCAAACTTTTGATTCCCGATTCCAACCGACCTCTGCACAAGCAAGAGTCTAATGTCGTAAACAGGAAGGTTGGAAATGCATCGAAATTCGTCTTTCAGGGTAAACATCAGCGTAAAGACGAATCGATGAATCGATTTTGAATTCGGTCCAATATCGTATCTTCTATCACTCATTTTGCTTCGGAGATTGGGCCATTTGGATTGCGATCGTCTACAGATTTTTAGATTTTTTATTTTGGTTTGTTTGGAGTCCAGTGTTTTTCTTTTTCCACAACAACACTTCCCCCCCATTAACTCCTCGATTGGAACCTCAGCCCAAATCAAAACTGTGAAGATTTTGAGTACTTTATTGTTTACGTTTGGACCACTTGCATGTTGTTTGCAACAATGTGAGACCAAGGTGGCAGAAAATATTCGAAGTGAATAATATTCGTGGTTCGGCATATTCATCGAGATATTCCTTGTACTCTAGTTGTACCTCAGTTCGATGCGTTTTAATTTGACGCGACCAAATTGAGGGAGTTGTTCGTGGTTCGGGTTGGCCATAGTGCGTAAGAGAATTCTGTTCGAGTTTTTGGCACAAACATGGGATCCAAAGCTTCTGTGTTGCTTCAGGATCAAGAAATAGAAGAAATCCAGAGGGAAACTGGCTGTGAGTATATCCACAGGCTCGTTGGGATCGCTGAAATGACGGGCTATGTTCACTGTCATTCTGTGTAACTTCACGGCAGATCTGCCTTGTTTACTTGTCGTGATGCACTGAATTGCCAGGGGAAAACTAGTTTTGAAATGTCATTAAACTGTTGCGTTTGATTGAATTCTCCAAGTAGGTGAACCGTGAACACTCGCAATATGCGGACCACTGATATGTTTGCTTGGGATCCATTATTTTCAGTTTCTCACAATCAGATCGTGAGGCTGTACAGCCGGTTTACAAGCTTGGACAAAAGCAAAAATGGCTATTTGAGGTTCGTCTTGCAAACATTTCCATTTCATTGAAAGTTCGCGTTTGAGATCATGCCAATTGTGGGGGCATGGTCGAGCGCACGAGAAATGTACGTTGTGTGTTTCAGTCGAGAAGATTTTCTTCGGATACCAGAATTGGCGATCAATCCCTTGGGTGATAGAATCGTACACGCGTTCTTCATGGATGGGTAATCACTGTTCTGTACTTTTCCACGCATTGTCAACAAAGTGCGAAAAATGTATGTTCACCACTGCCCTATTTCGTCATGAGAAGCAAAGTTCAAACCACAGTAAAATTGCAATTGAGACTCCCAAGTGCAAGACATGCTGGTGACAGCAATGATATTCCCCTCGTACTTGTATGAAGTCAAAGCGGGTTGCTTGCACAAACAACTTGAGCTCTCATTTGCAAAATGTAGCCCGTACCCACGAGTCGTCTGTGTGACCACCAGTAAGTTGATAGTGTCGTTTTACAGGAGTGATGATGGAGTCAACTTCAAACAGTTCATGAGGACCCTGGCACGATTCAGGCCGATAAAGGACAAGAACGACAAGAAAAACCTGTTGAACTCCAGAGAAGAAAAACTGCGGTGTACGTGGCAGCGATGAAAGAGCAACGCGTGAAAATCTCAAGAGCTCATCGTTTGAACAGTCGTCGTTGACCCCACGTCGTTCCTGACGTCCTGTTTCTTGTGCTACTTGACAAAAGAACAAGTTACCCAACATGTCCTGTTCGTCTGTCAAACACGTTGTGTCCGTGTCGTTACTGTTTTGTTGCTTTGCGGTCTTTCAGTTGCGTTCAGGATGTACGATCTGGACGGTAACAACTTCATATCGAGAGACGAACTGCTGGCCGTTCTCCACATGATGGTTGGGGCTAACATTTCAGAAGATCAGGTGAGGATTTTTTTTTCTCTGCTTTCAGAAGAGTTTTAATTTGTCCGAGGCCTGGTTTTGTTTCTGCTCACACAGTGACACCACTTGAGGAGACACAAAGTGTCGCTTTGATTGTTTTGCGAATTCACGCTGTGGTTGAAAATGGTTCACGTTTGACTTCAAAGGTTTGTCCCTTTTGGACAAAAACGGAGCGAAATCTACAAACACACACATCTGTCAGTTCACGCTCTGTTTTGTGGACAAACAAGATTTCCATGTTCTGCCAAGATTATTGTCCGACTTCTACAACTTGTTTGCTCCAAGACATTCAACAATCAGAATCTCTCAGCCAGGCGACAACCTTCTGTTCAAGATGCTTGCTCCCTGGACCGAGTTTTTGCAGTGAAACAGGAGGAAATTAAATGCTCCGAAAAATTTCGTTGTCCGACACTTCAGTAGTTGCCAATCCCAAGTGTGGTCCAAGTAAATTGTTCGTCCTGAATCTATTTTCGCCTGTAATTTGTAGGTTCTTCCTCCTTTTGTTTTGTAGCTGTTTGGTTGATAACTTATATACGTATTGTAACCTGTTTTTCCTTCGCGAATTCAGCTCGGTAACATAGCAGACAGAACAATTGCAGAAGTTGACGCAAGTGGTGATGATGTCATCTCTTTTGACGAGTTCCTCAAGGTTTGACTTCTCACTTTTTCCACGTGCAATGCTGACGACAGTTTGTCATATTGTTGCCATCTGACGTATTGCAGTTGGGTAGCATTGCGGACCGAACGATAGCGGAGGCAGATCTCACAGGGGACAATGTGATATCATTTGAAGAGTTTGATAAGGTTTGACCAGAGCAGTTCCTGCTGGTGTTGTCTGCTGTTAACTTTGGTAGTTGCTTCCGTGAAGAAGTTGTGTTCAACCTCCAGTGTAACACGTCAGTAGGAAAAACACACTTGTCCGTGCTTTTTGTTGCTTTCCCAGCGCGTAAAATTATTGTGTGTTGGGTCCTTTTCACTCACAATGTAACACGCGTGCAAATCGAGTGAATTCGTGTGGCCAGTGGGTGAAGGGGAACCGACGGGAACGTTGCTTGCATGAACTTCGTTGTGGTCTCGAGCGGATCTTGCATTGCGTGTGTGTTGGGGAGGGGGAGGGGAGAACCCCTTCGCGAGCCCTCCTCACACTCGTCCCTGGCTGCATCGAATGAAATTGTGAAGAAAGAAAAATTGGCACTCCTCTTGAGACTTAGATCCGCTGGACGTTGCGTCTTCAACGAGTCCTGGAGGCCATGGGGTCTTTCCCAGCCCCCAAAAATCATCTCAGGGAGGAGTTTGGTCCCCTTGGAACGTTTGGGCTTCGGTTTACGCAATCCTGGATCCGCTAGAGTGCGTTCTCGTTTTAGCTCACATGAACTTCCGGTATGGTCTTATGTCGGGCAAAGAAAGCTGAAAAATCGGCTGCCATGTCCCATTCCTGTGAAAACACTTGATCAACATGCAGCGAGAATCCGCCACAGAAAAACTGTGGACATAACTCACTTGAAAATGTATTTTTCACCTCAACGTGGCAAAAACAAATTGATTTGCAATGTGTTTCACATCGGGAGTGGGGCTGGTTTTGTCAAAACACTGAACTGAAAGCACTCCGCCCCGCCTCCCTCTCATTGCTGAAGTTTACAACCGTCAATCATTTATTTCAGATCATGGAGCGAGTTGATGTTGAGCAGAAGATGAGCATCCGTTTTCTCAACTGAACATCCAGATGCTGCTCCAGTGAATGAGAAATCGTATCTTTCGTTTTTCAGGATACTGCCATAAAATTTGGTGCGCAATGTCGAACAATTCAGTGTCACGTTGGATGCGCATTGGTGCGTCTGAAATCAGTAACTGGAGAAAATTGGCTCTGTTCCTTGATTTTGATGTGCATGGTGTGAGAAAATCTTGCTGACTTATGACTTGTTCTTCGTGGCACAAACTTTTATCGTAAGACCCGATTCATTTGAGAAGGGGACCATAAGTTGTTGACGCGTTCTGCAACGCCCGCGTGTCTCTTGCTATCATTTTCATTCCGTCATGGTTTTTTTCTATGTGTATAGGGGACTCCCAGCATTCGGCCAACGTCTTTGAAAGCTTGTAAGGATGTAGACTCAAGCTGTAAATCGCACAGAATTTTGGTCACTCAACATTTTTATTCTTGTTCTCTCGGGACACCTGTCATCAAGTGGGCAGGTGTGTATCATTGCAACATTTTGATGGATTGAAAACATTTGCAATGGGGAGTGGGCATGACATGTGAGGATGTTCTTCCAACCGGCCCACACCGGCTCTTCGTGACGATTGTACCTGCAAGGCAAAGGACACCGCGCCTTTTTGGCGTTAGTGTTCTTGTTTAGAGCACGAAATAGCTTGTCGCGCCTTCATTTTGCGTGCTTTCTTGAAGTGCAATTGGTGAACATGCCAACTGCTTTGCAGCGACTCTAGTCTTCAGCGCATCTTGAGCATGACTGAATTGCGAAAACACATCAACAGCACATGTGACCGGTCCTTTATAGCAGCTGTGATATCAAACTTCTCTGGTGGAATTGCCTTTATGAAATGCCATGTCGTCGCCGATCTGTCTTCAAAATTGTCAAGCCCGTGCGTTTTTTCATTGGAACCGTGACAAGAAAATTGAGTGCAAACAACTTTCTGTGATCCATTTGCGTAAATTCCACACTTCTTGAAAACCATGGCAGTCGGCGTGAGTAGTCGCAGATGGATTCGTCGTTCAACCAGTTTATTCCATGTTATTTGTAATTTGTCAGTTGAAACCGACAGTGGTGAGCGGGTCTTTCCTGTTACTGTGGGACTTCTGTGTGCCATCTTGCTTTTCTGAATAAACAGTTGTCTTCCACTTCCAATGCCTTGTTTGTGTTTGGACGGGTGAACCAAACCTACGACGGTAAAAACTTGCCCGTGTTGTTGTCCGCATGTCACCCAAATCAAGATTGCAATTTCTTGACCGTACAAAGTTGTCGGCCCTGATGAACTTTGCTCCAACCAAGTTGTTGAGACAAAGAATTAGCGTGCAGAACTGTGATGAAGTGCAGGGTCCAAGCTTTTATTTGAAAGTTGGGCAGCTACATTTGGCAAGCAAAAACAGACATGTGAATAACTTGGTCACAAGATGCGTGTGTATACCATGAAGACCCCAAACAACAAAAAACATTGATCACATTGCAGATCAAGCAAAACAGTGGACTTATTTGCTGCAACATTTGCTTCACAAAAAACAGCGGTCTGTTTGTACCACAGGATTCCGAGAAATTTGGAGATTTCAGTCGTACTAACAGCTCCTATGACAGGTTCACGGCGATGTCGAAGATATATCTTCAAAGCTTATCGACTAAACTCGACATGAAATGTTTCATCACGACGAACTGGACACGGCCAACTTTTTGAGGTGGTCCATGAAGACTTGCAAACTGACGTCGTCCGTGAGAACGTGGCCGCCGCCCTCCTGAAGACAAATTGAACGCGAGACATTACATCACGAGTGCGGCAGGTGTTGCAAGATTTATTGATTTGTGGAATGGAAGATTCTGATTGTAAAGAAGCGTGGAACCAAAACTTGGCGCACACAAAATGACGCGGGAGAATGCAGACCAAGCCAAGTTACTGAATACAAACAAACAGATCCTGTGACAGATGCTTGCACGCAACGCCAACGATCCTTTTGCCTCCCCAAAGCTGCCAAACAAAGGTTTCAAGCAACCCCCCGAGAAGAACGTACGGCCCTGACCTGTGCCGGTGCGTGGTGGTGTGCACATAATAGACCAAATGTCACGGGATGTTACAATGTGTGAGTGAGGAATTTGACCAAGCTGTCAACCATAAAGGGACTTCCCTTTTGACTGAGTCCAGATTTTTTAGGCCCGCGGCCTCGGCAAAACCGGACAGGCTTGGTGCTTGGTACAATCACTTTTGGTGTGTGTCTGTGTCTGTGTCTGTGAGTTGAGTTACCCCTGGGAGTGACAGAGGGGCAGGTAACTCAACTTTGCGATTCTGACCTCATTTCTTCACAAAAATCCGTCATATTCACATTTCTGTGAGGCCAAGAAAATAGTTGCATTTTTTGTCAGGTGACCTTCACACATTGAAATAGGCACTGTTGAGTTACTCTCTGGGTAGATTACACAACTTGGCCACCCTGGCCTCATTTCTTTGTCAAAATAAGTTGTGGTTTTTTTGGTCACAAACTTCATTGAACAAACAAGCACCATTGAGTTACCCCAGGGTAACTCAACTTGACCCACATCTCTGCAATGATTGTACACAGGATATTCAAACTGTCAGGGTTTACAGTGGTCTTGTGGTCCCCACATTCTGGTTCAAGGTGGGCTATGTAAACCATGTAGTGTGGCTGCCACTTAGATTTTGTGAACACACGTGCAGGGGTGTCTTGGGCTTGTTTTTTCACAAAAAGTCACCATTTCTTGACTGTTGTCCACATACCCATGACCTTTGAAATTGTATTTTTGTGACATGACCTCATTTTAACATTCAAATAGGCATTGTGCCCCAGGGTGACTCAACTTGTCCCATAACCCGGCAACAGTTGTGCACAGAATTTCCAACTATCAGGGCAAAGTGATCTTGTAGTCCCCCAAATTCTAATATGGGATGGGCTGTGTGGGTCATGTGGTATGGCTGTCATCTTGGATTTTGTGAAAACACATTCAGAGCCATCCTGGGCTCATTTCTTTGTGAAACTTTATCATTTGGAGATTGTTATAGGTCCAGCCATAGCTTTAAAAAATGTTGTGTTTTTGGTCACATTAACTCATCAGCATTCATTCATGAGGAACAGGCTGTTCCCTGCGACGCGCTTTCTGGCGTAGCTTTCTGGTTTTCAAAGGCAAAGGCATTCAGCCTCAGTCCTGACATGTTTCCAACTGGGCGGGGGCGGGACATACAGGTGGATGGCACACCTTGGACACATGCACAGGTGCAAGACAGTCGACTCAAGTTCTAGTGCTGCGTACACGTGGACTGCAAAACATCCCACCGAAAACAGACTGACAAAAGTGTAGTACACCATTACGCCATTCAGATTCGTTCAGACGATCCAATGTGTCCTCATATCTCTTGGCATGCCCTCAAGAACCGGGAGGAGAGTGACATCTCTTCTCTTGGTCCTCTTGACTTCTTTGTGCCTTTTTGTTCCTGGTGAAAATTGGCTACTTCCATCCAAACTGGATTGCGCTCGTTAATTCACTCATGCAACCAACAGACATGGGGATCACGAAAACGAAATCAGACTCAACTGACGGAAACAAGCAAATTTTGCGGGCCCCAAACTTCCCCGAGACCCAGCGTGCTTTTCAACCCGTCTTTTCCACGAAGAAATGACCACGATGCCAGTTTTCGACATCAGAGAACAGCAAAACTGCTGTGTTCCAACACCTCACTTACAAAACTAAAGACATTCAGGGCAAAGAAAACTTTTGGAAAAGGACAAACCCCTGTGCTGTTGGCACTTGTTGCAACGAGGGACTGCGGAACAAAATGTTGTGATCAGGAACATTAGTTCAACAAGACAACAAAAACATTTCGATTTGACACAAGCACACTTGTGTCTTTGTCACACTTGGACCGGCTATGGACAAGATGTAAGAAAGTCGCGCCTGCGAGTTCCTGTCTTGTGTCTGATGCAAAACAAGTGCGACGAAGACACGAAACTTTGAATGTTGTCAAAGGACAAATTAGTGTTGGTGTTGAAAGAATTTGGAAGGACAGAACAGCAACATGATGCGTCACTTTCTTTCTTTGCTCCAGAGAGTTTCAACGATTGAAACGTGCCATTGCCGGCAAAATAATGTTGCCACTCACCTGACCCCAAGTGTACATGTTGTTGTGCGTTTGTGATGGGTTGACTTTCGACAGCAGGAATCGTTGCTGAAAAGAAGAAGAAAGCAGAGCTTTGAATACCCTTGCGGACGCACCTGTGTAAAAATGCGTGTGGGATGAAAAGGGAAAAAAGAGCAACTGAAACTCCGAGTGAGATTCGAGTTTGAATGATATTTCTCGTCTTTTCTTTATCTTTGAGACTTTTTCTGCGTCGTGAGATGTGCAAAGCTGTCGCTTCTACGAAAGACTCTTCACGCCCACACTGTGACATCGAATTTGCTAATGAGCACAAGGGCGCGTTTGAATGCCGACGAAATGTCAAGAGTTTGTGTGAGGCAAGGAATCTGCTCCCGGCGAAGTCTAATTTGAGATCTTGAGAGCAACAAACTTTTTCCAACACCTTTGCTCAGAGGTACCCACCCACCTGTGACTTGCCGGACTCTGTGTCAATGTAGCGAGGCATTGGGAAGCGCGTCTGCAGAATTTCTTGTGCGTCATCAACTGGCGCCTGCAGCAGCTGCTTGAAATTCTCATACTCTGGAAGGTCTGCGTAGCCGGCCTTCTTCCATTGCGCGATCGTCTGCAGCAGCAGAAGAAGAAAGTCACATTCACAACAAACCTGCCGTCGGATGCAGGTCATACGAAAAACATGCCTCGATAAGTTTTCTCTCGTTTCAATCAAGCTAACTCTGCGAAACGAGATCTCTACTTGTCAAGAAGAAAACGGCATTCGAATAAGAAAAGTTGTTTCGCAACATGCGACGTTACAAGGAGTTCGACAACCGAATGGAAAAGACCTTGATGACTGGAACTAAGAGCGGTGATTACAAGGCGGCCGCCTGCTGTTTGTGTAATCTCTGCCTTGACCTCTCGCCAATCACCTCACCAAGGGGTCTTTGAAGTTTTTTGCATGAGAAGTGACGAAATTGTTCTGGTCTTAGAACTCATGAGGGTAATCACGCGCAATGGTCGCACACGTACGTTCTCAGGCTTGCAGTTCATTCTTTTCTCCATTCTTTCTTACCTCTCCCGCATAAATGAGCAGATGAAAGAAAGTGTCCATCAACAGAATTCTGTCGTTCTGTATGCTGCTCGTGTCCAGGAGAACCGGCTGAAAATGAAGGCAACAGTGCAGCATCCGCAAACAAAAACTGACCTGGGACAAACTAATTTCAGACAAAGCAAACCTAAATTCAAATTCGAATTTCTGCCTCTTACCTCAGGCGGTCCATTGAACGAGTAAGAATACAGAATCGGCTGGATCATGATCAAGGACTGAGTCAAGTCTTCCACTGTCAACATGTGCCTGCAATAAATTCAGAATACGAAAGATCCATCTTTGCACAGCATCCTTGGTGCTGGACGGTGTTCCGTCACCAGTGTCACAGCCACAAAAAAGTGGATTCGTGTGCAAGCCAAACCTATAGTAAGAGGTTTCGTCGGGGCTGTTATTGAAGACCTGGAGGAACTGGGATCGGCGCAGGTGAAACATGAACTGCGGGTAAAGTGTGAACTGCTCGCTGAAGCGGAACGAATTCGGGTCGTCCTTGTGGTAGTCTCCAAACTTCTGACACTGCAACCCACAGAAAACACACACTTTTATCCAGACAAGAATAAATCTGCAGCAATTTGTTCACTGGGACGAGACGAAACGGAAAATACCATACTCGCAAGGTGATGGTGCACTCGACATCTTTGTTCAAAGAAAGAGACGATCAAACAAATTTCCTTGCTTGTCATCAATTTGTGTGACGTTCGTTCCATCGCCACTAGAACTGAAACACTGTATCATCAAACACGAGTGAGCCAAAACGTTGAGCTTCACGCACCAGCCTGATAAGCATTCGGTCGAGCCATCTCAGCACATCGGGCCCGTCGTCCGTTTCCGCTCTGTGAATCGCAATGCGCGCCATCAGCACTGCTGCCGCTTCCTGGTCGAATCCCGCTGCGATGTGCTGCGTGTTCACAGACGCGTCCACCCAGCTGGAAAACAAACAGGAACTTTGCTTCTCAGAACTGGAGAAGTTTTCAAAGGAAGCACACGCAGCACAACGAAAGGCATTGTGCAGCGATGCACATCCTGCACACATTTCATCAGAGGTTTTCGGAGGTTGATTCATATCGGAACAAAGAGTGCCAAATAGCGTCACGAAAACTTTCGCCTGTTGCACAGTGTGAAAGCGTATCGTTGCTCTGCTTATCCAGAAGCGAGTGCATGCGTGGAGCACTCAAGAATGCTCTATACGTAGGGTGTACCAAAATAGGCCGATCATCGCAGATTAGTGGACCAGCATTTTCTCCTGTTGAGCAGAAGTTTTTCCACCATTGTCAATGCAAAAACAGAGATCATGG
>JAAUXT010036215.1_pt1 | contig 11015 bp, 13 predicted proteins | sample 7278171 | NCBI WGS metagenome assembly JAAUXT01 (sample SAMN14350112, study PRJNA611818) | marine sediment metagenome | isolation source: surface marine sediment (1.8m) | place: French Polynesia: Moorea | collected 2018-08 | reverse complement strand
CGGATTTGATGTTCATTTTTACGCATGAAATCCTTTTGTTGGACTGTTCAGCATGTTGGCATTTCCAAATATACTTATTTCTGAAGCTGTTCCAAAGTGTTCTTCATTTCCGTGCCGATCGACCACGTCCCCATCGCAAAAACAAGGAAAATTAAAGGACAAACCTCGTAATCTGTCGCCATTTGTGCTAAGTGGCGAAATTTGCGCACTGAGAAAGGAATCCCAGCGGACACCGCTACAGGCCACGCCATGTTCATCACCGTTTGACACACGCACAAAACAAGCAGTTTGCGGCGAGACAATTTTGACTGTGATGGCTACAAATGATTCGTGCGACAAATTGCGGATGACTCTTCACGAGGATTCACAATTGTTGTTTGCCATGATTTCAACAAACGATCACAAAGGGAACAGTGTCGTTGGGTAGAAATGTCTTGCACTTTGCAGTTAACCAACACACAATTTGTTCAGAATCGACTGAAAACGTGACTGCAGTGGGTAAATGTCCAAGTGGAATGTCATTTCACTTTTCATGGACGTACTGACGAAACTAGTATACCGGTGATGAAACGAACCAACAGCTCAAACTGGCTTGGCCTGTGCCGACTGAGGACGATAGCGGAATGCAACAGTTGGTCAGTGACAGTGCGCAGGCAGTTGGGTCAACACCGGATAGTCAGGGCGTGTCTGTGGTTGAACAAACACTCAGCATCCCACACCACCTGTTACTGGGAACCGCGGTGCGAATCCAGTTTTCTGTGGACGCAACGCACGACTAGGAATCACGAGAGCACCGATCTCTCACTCTCACACGTCATTCTCGCCGAAAAAGGCACTGTGTTGATTCGAAGCACACGCCGCACAACAAACACAGTGACACCAAGTCAGGCGAGCACTCTGTCTCGTTCGAGCAACAGGTTTTCTTCTTTTCTTGGACAGACACCTCTTTTGATGTTTATATTTTGGGGCAAAGAGACGCGCGTGTACGGAATTGAACGATAAGAAACTGCACGTGCATCTCCAGAGAAGAAACAAAGAGTTAAAACTTACTCAGGGTGACTGAAGTCTGTCCACCACCACTGCTCGAGATGCCATCTGCCACAGCCACGACTTCCACGAGAAAAGTTCTGCCCGAGTCGGCTGCATTCAAGTCGAAGAAGGCCTCCCTCGCGTTTGGATCTGTGATGGATCTGACGGTCCCGGCCCCGACTCCACGCACTCTGTGCCTGACAGTCCAGTCCGTCACTCTGCTCTTCGATCGGTCGTACTCCCACGTCACAGAGAAACTCTGGATCGTAGTCTGCGTTGGATTTTCGTGGACATTTGTCGGATGCAGAGGAACTGAAATATCAATATTTCCAGATTGTGGCCACAGTCTTCAACAGAGCACTTCGTGAAACTGAACGAGTGTGAAAGAGTGTTTGCAAACCTGTCACAACCTCCTGGGTTGCACCGGCACTCGTTCTTGAGTCACTCACAGCCACAACAGTCACTGCGTATCGCTCCCCGGGGAACAGCTCGACGAACGACGCTGTTGTTGCAGTGGCATCAACAGAGAAACTGTTGCTTGTAGCGGTCGTGAGCCCCTGATTCCAAAACAAAGAGACATCAACATGAACAACCTGAATGGAGAAGCGTGGTCAGAGAACTTGTGTCATCTCCAACAACAGACCCGGTACGAAACGGTGAAGCTTGTTTGTCTGGAGTTGGGATCAGGAACCCAACTGACGCCGATGTCTCTGGGACCCGACGCTATCGCCTGCAGACTTCGTACAGGTCTGGGATCTGAAAAGTACGCGTCGAGTCCAGTCGTGGTCGAGAAACCCGGAAAAAACGATACTGGTAACTCCCACCCACCCTTTTCACAGTCATCTGATCTTGCCTGCAACGCAAAGGATCGCACCTGTTGTAACGGAGATGAACTCCGGCTCGCTCTCCACGGCGCCGCTGAAGGCCGTCACCCGAATCTCGTAGCTAAACCCAGAGGACAGCGAGGCGATCTGGAGTCTGTAGACCGTGGTGCTGGGATTGTAGGACACTTCTTCCGTCCTTGTGTTTCCACCATCTCCAACGGGAGTATAGGTGACCTGTGCAGAGAGCAACGCGAGTCTACACAATCCTCAGCATTCGCGACCAATGACGCAAGGGCCATTGCAGCAAGGTGAAACCGTAATATTGAAGAACTGCCAGAAATTGCACAAGCACCTGGAACTTGTCCTGCAGACTGAGAGTGTTGCGACTCCACGAGATGACAATCGCTGCGTCGGACACTGAAGTCGCAGCCAGATTCAGAACGGGCGACGGCTCTGTGATGCAAAGATCACGAGTGACACAAATCACGTTTGCCTTTCTTTGACACAGGTTGTCTTTGGACTGAACGTTCAAGTGCAAAATTTACTCGTTCATGGCAACACCAAAAACTTTGGCGTGCTCACGCGTTTTGAGCTCCCGCTGGGCTCGTTCGCTGGCTGTGCCCGAAGACGCGATCACTGTGATGGACACTGTGTACGTCTTCCCTGGTGTCAGTTCTCTGAACGTGTAGGTCAGCTGCGCTGTTCTGAAGAAGTTTGGATGAGAACACAGAAAGGTTGAGTGAATCCAGTTTGAGGCAGTATCACCAATAACACGTCGAAACCAGGCCAGCTTGCAATAGTCAGCCAAAAAATCTCATCTGACTCACCTCTGGACGCGTATTGGCAGGACTTCTCCACCATCGTTTGGCGAGATAGTCAGTTCGTAACTGTCAAGAACAGTTCCAACCGGTTCTACCCAGGCCACAGTCAGAGTAGTGTCAGTTCGACTCTGCAGCTCGATTGAAGCAACCCGAGTTGGCACTGTAGAAAGAAACAGAAATGTTCACTTTCAAACGCTTATCAACTGTTGACCGGCTTTGATTTTCGGCCCTGCACACGGGGAAGGGGGAATGCCGGTTGAACAGCACCAGATCTGAACCCGCGAGTTCTTATGTTCTCATTTCGTCACTTGTACAGACAAGCACGCCAGATACTTGAAGAAGAGCTGCGTGAGGCCTTTGAAAATAGACATTGTCTCGGTACACGTTGCAAAATTGTACGTACGCGTTTGGAATTCAATTTCTCTGACTTCGCTGGTCTGGTCGTTGCTGGTGGTGGCAATCTGTAGTTTGTAGTTGACTCCAGGACTGAGACCAGTGACCTCCAACTCAGTCGATCCCTTGGACACTGCGTCCCGAGTAACCTTACAAGAAACCAGACAAGTATGCTGAGAGGCGTCTCGATTGAGATCAACAAACAAACCGGCAAAAGGCGGCAGGTAGAACAACAGCAATGGCGCAGATACCCGACTGTTGTCCAAGGCGAGGAACACAGAAACGAAGAATCCGTCGAATCCAGTTGAGGCCGAGGGCGCCGCCCACTGCACGACGACAGACAGCTGCCCGACAAACGTTGTGATGACACTGGCAACAGCCGCAGGCTCTGCGAAACATACGACCTTCTTTTAGCTTTTGTGAGATTGTACTTCGTTTGCTTTGTTTAAGTTGCTCAGACTGAAGTGGAACTGCGTAAAATCCGCGTGGAGACCGGTGCACATACTTAGTGTCGCGGTCAGCACGTTGGGCTCGCCTTCCACGCCGTGCTGTATGGGTCTGACTGTGATCACGTAAGTGGCGCCAGGGATCAAACCCGACCTGCGTGAAAAGTTCCCATGCACAAACTGGTGTCTATCAACACAGGCGAGAAAGAATAACTTCCTGCTCCTTTCTTCTTTGTCAACATACTTGCGGTACAGGGTATTCGTCGTTGTTTCATCCTCCACGACGTTGGTGTCTCCTTCTTTTTGTATTATGATTCTAAAATTGTCTGGAAATCTGGCAAGTGGGTTGTCCCATGTGAAGCTGATGGACGTCGTTGTGCGAGCAGAGACAACCAACGACACAACTGGCGTCGACACTGATCAGGGAAAAATAGCAAAGTTTTGTGGTCTGGATAACAACACAAAAGGTCTAAAAGAACCCGAGAAATGAGAAGAACTGACATGTTGCAACTTGGAGCAGAATCTCATCGCTCATCACTTCCTGCAGTCCGGTCCCAGCGATGGACTGCAGTTTGACGTTGTAGAGCGTGGCTGGGTCCAAATTTGGGAATGTGTGCGCAGTCATACTGCCTTCCAAAATCTCTATCACCTGGAAGCACAGAATCTCTGACGAAACAATGTCTTCAAAATGAAGAGAAAAACGTTGTAGTCACAGTTGTCAAACAATTCTACCATCGCGAACGTACGAATGTGTGTGCGGGTTGTGAGTGAACGATTTTTTTTCTTTTCCTTCTCGAATGTGAACAAAGAATCGTCTGTTTTCCAGATGTCCAAAATGAAAACAGTAGACTCTCCAAAAGTTGGATTTGACATCCAAAAAAGTGTTTGAACTGACCTCAGTGCTGCTGGAGGCGCCTTCAGCAATGAAGTAAATGATATATTTCTCAAAACTGCCACTGGTGTCCAGAGGAGCGTTCCAGGTGACAGAAATACTGTTTGTTGTGACCGTAGTTTGGCGAAGATTGCTGGGAGCCGGTGGTTCTGAAACAAGTAACTTTGGTCGAGTAACAAAGGCAAGACATCTCTGTGACAGCCACAGGGAAATTCAACACGGAGAAAGTCACTCACTTGTGTACTGAACCAATTTGACGGGCATACTGGACTGATCGTTGCTGAAGGTTCTGAGCCACACCGTCTGGGCTGTCCCAGCCTCCAGCAGGTTGAAGGTGGCTCTCAGGGGATTGCTGTCTCTCAACAGCGAGACCACGTCGTCCGGGCGGCCCTGCAAGGGAGACGCACGAGGTGCTTTTCACTATCAATTCCTGGACTTCGGGTTCTGGTATGTGAGAAATCTCAAGGATAAAATCTGTGAGTTTTCTGTACCTCAAGAGAAGCTTCAAATTTTGTGTAGTACGTTTGTGTGGGATCTGGGGGGCTCCATTCAAAAGTGATGCTCGATTCAGAATAATCCAATGTGACCAGGTTTCGAGCAGGTAAAGGTGCTGCAAAACAAGGTTTAATTTCCACTGAAGCTCAGAAGTCAAAAGGAGAGAAAATGAGATGAGGAAATAGAAAGCAGTCCTTCACTTTGAAACAGGGAAGCAACCGAAAATCCAATCACAAGGAATCATGTAAGTCGCTCACCAATGTTGAACGAGGCCTGGCTGGGTTCACTGGTCACCTCTGGGTTCGTTCCCACCACCGTAACAATGGTGACCAAGTACCGCCCTCCGGGAAACAGTGACGAGAACACAGTTTCTTTGTCTCCGTCTTTGTCCACATATCTGGGTGTGTATCAAAGACACAAATGGTGACGCACCAGATAAATGGACGTCTTTTGTCTTTTGTCCGAACAATGGTGTGACTAGAATCATCAGGTTTCAGAGGCAAACATACACTTCATTGTTGGTGGGCTGTGGTGGCTCACTGGTCATGTCCGGGGTTCGGACTCGCTCCAGGGTCAGTTTGAAGCGGTCGTACTCGCCCGTCGGCTCGCTCCACGCGACAGTCAGAGTCGTCGTGGTCGAGGAGACGCGGTTCGGAGTGACCGGTTGCGGTGGAGCTGCAAGTCGTTTTCACTGTAGACAGACTTCAACAAAACAACAAAGCTGGCACTTTCCACACAAAGAAGTTGGGTTTAGAATGAGGAAACGCTCCGTACTTGTGTGGACGGAGATGGAGACAGTTTCACTGGTCTCAGTCCCGCTGACAGTGACGACGGTGAACGTGTACAACTTGCCTGACGTCAGGTCATTCTGAAAGAAGCAACCAATTTATCACTTCAGAATTCATCCCACAATCACCACGCTTGAGTCTTGCAAATCTGCGGCTTACCCGACTGTACTGATACACATCATTTGAGCTGGAAGGGCCATTTCCCGTTCCCTCTGAAGGATCCACGTTGACTCTGAACCTGGTCAGGACGGACTTCTCGGGGCGCTTCCATTGCAGTGTGATACTGTTGGCTGTTCTCGCGAACACTGTCAGAGTTGTCGGGGGCAAGGGTTCTGTACAATGAGAAGCATGCAAAACTGATGAACACCAACCGAAATTATCACACTCTTGCCGGGGGCACTTGTACCGCTTTCCGTGAAGGTGAAGTCATTTCCTGTGAAGATGTGTTTTTCAGGGATGCAAACTCCCCACGGCATACCACCCTCGCAATTTCTGTCTCATCGCAGTTCAGTTGCACAAAAGCAGGAACACGTTCTCACTTGTGTTGGCAGTTGCAGTCGCAGCGTCGCTGCCCCAGGTTCCTTTGATGGCGCGAACTCGAACAGTGAAGCCCGCGCCCCCCTCGTACTCATCGAGTGTGATGGTGCACTGCAGTTCCGCTGTGTTGGTACAGGCCGCCTGCTCGCTGCCTGCCACAGCCTGGTATGTGACATTGTATGACGTCTGTTTGCTGCCAACTGCTGGTGTCCACCTTACTATGATGGAATTTGTTCCTCCAGCCTTGGATTCTTGAATTTCCGGTGCACTTGGTCCTGCAAAAGAACCGCATGTTGCGTCAAAAACTTTGAACAATCGCGTTCACAGCAGGCAACCACACTGCTGACAACAAGGTGATGCTGTCATTGTTGAATGGTCGTCAAGCAAGAACTTCGTTGCCGTTTGCTTTGGTGTTCCTTGTGCTGGTGAAATTTTGCTGAAACCCACCACAAACTTGATGTTTCTATTGACAGGAACGACTCACTCGTGTTTGCCTCGATCGCCACAAGCGCGCTGGTTTTCTGGAACTTGACGGCCCTCAGGATGAAGGTGTAATCCTCGCCAGGAGACAACCCCGTCACTGCGTGGACTGACAAAAACAACGCTCAACACATCAACACCACCCTCCTGCAGACAACAAACGCAAGACAATCTAAATGCGTAATTTTTAGTCAACAGGAGAGACAACAAATGGGCCCTACACAGAGTTGTGATGCCGCTGACTTGCCCCACCACAGTTCCGGGGTCTGACTTGAGCTCCCACTCCAGGTTGTAGGCTTCCACACCACTGTCCGCTGTTGTCCACCGCACAGTCAAACTATTTTCTGTCACATCGTTAGCAACCACGGTCTGGAACATCGGTGGCGCTGGGTCTGGAGAAAAGGGCACGAGACGCTTCACAGCACTGAGGCGCATTCACATTTCGTGGCCATGCAGTGGGCGCAACCATAAAATAGAAGCTGCCCACAACACAAACGCTCGACAACAAGGTGCCATCTTAACACAGCATTCTTTGTTTGGCAAAGTACACCTACCAGTGGCAACGTTTTGTGAGAAGAGAGGTGTGGCTCCTGCACCTCGGATCCCGTCCACTCGAATGGTGTACCGAGTACCCGCCGTGAGACCCTCAATCTTATGACTGCCACCTGACGAAAACACTTCAGAGCGCTCGGCCGAGGTTCCTCTGCAAAGTGAAAGAGAATTCGTTTTTCACTGTTGTCTTTTGTTTCTTGTTTGCTGGCTTCCGATCTGCAAATGCGATGTTTCATTGTTGCGATGCACGACACGCATTGCTTCAGCTGCCGCACAGCATCACCCGCTGTGACCGCAGCTTCTGGTGTTTCCTTGCTGTCCACACACGCACACACACATGAACTCCAACCAACAAAGCACAATGCCGGAATTCCGCGGGCACAAAATGCCCGTCGACACCAGAACACCAGTGATTGTTTGGCCACAAATGAGCAGTTTCTTTCAACGGGGAAACAATTTTCTTAGATTTCGAGCGTTCACCTGTAGATGATAATGTCGCTGTAGTAGGAGGAGGCCTCCCAGGTGATGGTTATGCTGTTCACCGTCGATGTCACTGTCTGGAAAACACAAAGACGACCGCGTCACATAAAGATGCTGCGATTGACAGTGAAACCGACAAGAAGGCAACTGAGAAGCGGCCCGTCACTTTTCCTTTCCACAATTTGGAAGGAATGTGCAATATGTGCACAAATCCACCCGAAATTTTCAAAAGCTGCAATGACCCTGTATATACTTGCGGTGAAGACGCGCAGTCTCCACGAGAGTTGCAAGTGCAATGGGCAACGCAAGTGCTTCTCTCGTGTTTCAAATTTGCAGGAGCTGGCTCTCCCAACAGTTATGATTGGAAGGGAAGGGTGGTTCCGTCAGGTCTTGGCGCACTCTCTGCATCCGTGGTTGTGATACAGCCATGGCCCATGCTTCCCAAGACTTCCACCGCGGTCACTTGAAATTGTGAAACCCAGAAATGTTGGTGCTGGTGGTCTCAGGACCAGTGCTGTACGCAATGAATAAATTCAAAATTTTGGTGGAATCTGCATGGAACGTTGCACCACGAAACTTTCACCCCAAATTGCTCCATGGCACTCGTATCTTGCGAACAATCACTTTGGATCCCGAAAGTTTGTGTTGGCCTTGCAAAAAAGTCCAAACATCTAGTTGGCCCAAATATGTTTTCTTTTCTCCAATATTCACTTCAAGACCGAGGTGAGGTTTACTCTTTCGTGAAGAGGCGGCAGTCGCGCGCACAAAGGGTCTATTTTTCAACTTTGATGCATTGGAAACCGACTCGAAAAGTGAGCGCATCTTCTGTATAATTATCTCAATGGCAACACAACAGGAAAAGATGCCTCCAATAGGCTTTGAACTCGATTTCCATTACTCTGCCTTCCCGCAGACAATTAATCTCTCAAAGGCGTGGTTGGAATTTATTGTATGTACAAAATCTAGATCAAAATGATCCACTGCCTTTTTCGGTCTGATGAAACCCGTCCAAGTTGACAGTCACAGCTGTAACCAAACGGGAGAGCAAAATGACTTCAGGCTGACTTTCCTGTCTCGCAAGGTAAAAACAATTTTCTGCGAAGCAACAAAAAGGGAAATGCACCAACCTTTCCCCGAGCCACAACAACTACAGCGTTTTTCGCATCTCCAATAAATTTCAACACAATTTGGCCAATTAGTACTTGTTTTGAGTAATTGAGGGTTTCATTTGTGTAAACATGTGTTTATGTGGTGCTTCAGGCAATCTAAGCATCCCTGTACAACACAGACGTAGATCTAAGTGCGAAACACAAAGAAAGAACAACATGATTCTTTCAGAGTCCGTCCAATTCAAAACTTTTGACGCGCTCTCTGAGGTGCTCTGATACACGGATCAAAACTTCCATTGCGACTGCGATGCGAACTGTCTGACAAAAAGACCTGTCACATGCATAAGATACTCCTGCCACGAAGTGTCAAATTCGCTCTGTTATCAGACTTCATTCAGTCTGGTTGACCCACAATAGCACACATGCTCAAGTGACACTGATGGTACGGATCTTACCGGTGCGCACTTGGGTCTGAAAAAAACTGCCAAGTGTGTTGTTTTCAAGGGAATCAACTGACAAGAACACTTGTCGGCGTGGATACGCACCGTGCCGTATGGCTTCGGTGCTGGTGACCATCTTATAGATTGGTGGCCATTCTGAAGCTGAAAAATCTTCTGCCTCAAATTTGGAATCTTTTTCAATCAGGGAAGCAGTGGTGATAATTTTTGCTTTTGGTCCAATTGTTTCATGAGATTCTTGGTGGAAAAAAGAAAACAAGATTCTGGAGGGAGAATCTGACTTTTTGGTTCGCATATTAGGGGGTAAATTTTCAACATGTTTTGCACCCACTTCTGAAAATTAAAAACACCACGGGAAGTGGCTCTCTGCTGAAACAAGAACATCTCTTGGTACAGATGCCGGGGTGCACGTGTGCTGTGCCAAAATGACCTGGATAACTTCAACCAAAAGGCGAACAAGTTTGTTCCACATTCATAAGATTTCCTGAAAAAATCTAGAAAACAAAGAGTCGCAGGAATCCTGGCCCCCGACATCTGGAGAAGATGTTCAGAATCACATCTTTTCTCGTGAAATTGTTTTGCCTTTCAATTAAACAAGGGAAGGGAGAAGCAAGATTTCTGGCCACCTCAAAGAAAATTTCCCCGATTTGTCTGCACATGACAACTTTGTGATTACATATACATGCACCGGTGCCTGAGCTACCAGTCTTTACGCCTGGAGAACAGAAAAGCGCGTCGACAGAATGCAGTTTGGCTTTGAGCCTTGGAATAACTGAGGCGATGCGCTGAATCCGCGCGAGGCAGACTGGCGTCGATCCTTCACACAACCCCAAATTTGATGTTCACAATCCATGCAACACCCATGCACCAAGTTGCGAGTCACATTGCAACGCGAAGGCTAGATCTACCACATAGGTTGCACAGTTGTCGCCGTGGCTCAGTTGATTTGCGCTCGGCTCGTTCGTTTTTCGGAATAACTCGAAGGTTTTCACGACCATCATCAAACCATCCCCAAAACAAACAAGAGGGCTTGTTTCGGCCGTTCATGGTTGAGGCAGATCAAAGCAAAGTATGGCCTGTCGAAACAATTCGAACCAACTCAGTTGGGGTTGTGTGTGCCTTCAACAACCAATCAGATTGTTCAAGTTGAAAAAGACACTTACGATTTGGGGTGCGTCAGCGGCGGCGGCCTGCGGCAGCACCGGGAGACCCTCGGGCTGCAGCTTCACCCAGTACTCGTCGTATTTTCGCACCACCGTCGCACTGTAAGACAGACGTAGAATGGTTATATACAGGGGTGTGCAACGCATCAGCCTGTGGTAGCTCAATAAAGCAATCCAAACTGTGCAAAAGGACAACGACTGCTTGCTGAGGAACTGAGGCGGTCATCGGATGTCCACACGTGCAGCACACTGAGAGGACCACAAAGAGGAAACTGCAATGTTTACACTTCAAACTATCTCTTCAGAAGTGTGGATGCTCACACTTCCGAATATTTGTGCACGGTGCCTCGTCATATTCAAAACGAGAAGCAGTGCTCAAGGCAACTGCAGTGCGAAGTCCCTTGCAGCATCGGTAATGTCGTCAATTCTTCCTTGTTCATCAATTCTTCCTTATCATCCTTATCCTCCACTAGTCATGCTGTCCGCAGGGAGGGGGGTCTGGCCATGGGGAGGGGGGGTCTAGCTATTGGGGGGGTCTGGCCAGGGGG
>JAAUXT010147107.1_pt1 | contig 11017 bp, 12 predicted proteins | sample 7278171 | NCBI WGS metagenome assembly JAAUXT01 (sample SAMN14350112, study PRJNA611818) | marine sediment metagenome | isolation source: surface marine sediment (1.8m) | place: French Polynesia: Moorea | collected 2018-08 | reverse complement strand
GACCAGGAAGAATTGATAAACAAGGAAGAATTGATGACATTAACGCCACTGCAACGCTGCAAGGGACTTCGCACTGCAGTTGCCTTGAGCACTGCTTCTCGTTAGGTGATTTGAGGAGGTTGCGCTGTTTTAGGGAGCACAATTTTTGAGCGACTAAATAGGGTGACCCAAACAAATCACCTACAGGCAGCATCTGCCAAAAGTATGTGTACACCTGTTTCATAGTCAAGATGAGGATTAAATTGGGATCTTCTGGGCTTTTTCAGTTCTATTTGGGTAGAGGATAATGCACAAGGAAGGAAAATGTGAAGTTGAAATTTTTGGGTTCTTCAGGTCAAACAGGTCAAATTTGTAGGGGCAGAAAATTTAGGACATGCTTTGACAAATTGGTCCATATCTCAGAAAGTACAAATATTTAGTCAAAGAAGTATATATTGATGAAATGAAGTATATTGTATGGGTCTTTGAATGGCAGCATTTAATTTTTAGTGCTTGAAAATTTTTACATGGTTTTTAGACCTGTGGGGTCAAGGTTTGGGTACAAATTTGGGATTTTAAGAAAGTACTAGATATTTGGCAAACATTTTGGCAAGCTTTTTGTGCAATTAGGTGATGAGTTTCAATGTACAGATAATTTAGGTACATTCTAAGTGATAAGAATCATTTCTACATCTGCTTATTGGTGTTTGGGTCACTGTGTGTTAGGTCACTGTGTTTTGTGCACTGTATTTTGGGTGCTGTCCGCGAGCTCCATGGACCTATTTTTCGAAATGTGTGACAGGATGACATTCACAAAAATTGTAGACGTTCCATTTGCGAGAGTGTGGTGAGAGCCAGAAAGCACGAAATCGCGTATGTGGGATCACGATTTTCGACATTACGACAGATAATCTGCAAAAAGCCAAGCAAACAAATCATTTGCTTGACGTGAAGTTGCTGACTTCGGGTATGGTTTGACTCAGAAAGCCATTTTTATCTGGTTATTCAGAGAAAATACGCACGCACTGCACATACACACTGGACATGTGCAACAAATGTGTCTTTTTCTGCAAGTATTGCAGTTTGCATCACAGATGTTTGGTGATGGGGATGCCAGGTCCAGTTGTTTCTCGATGCTCCCTCGCGCGGTGCGTCCACACATGCACGGAAGGCGCTGTCTTGGAAGTGCATGGGAGGATTTCAAATTAAAGCGCCACAGCTGTGCACAAAGAGGAGCCACCGCTTTTTGTAGCGGCTCAGTACAGCTTTGTACAGGATTCTCGTATCAATAGCATGAAATACCTGTGCAATTCCCGTGCGTTCTCAGTTCAGGTGCTTCAATCTTTCATAGAGAGGACTGACATGTACAAAGCAGAAACGTTCAAACGTGAGGCAAAATCTGATGCCTCATGTCAGAAAACGGCGTCAGATTGAGTTCGACAGGAACAAAGTCAAGTGACGTAACTGACTGGTTTTCTTCAAATCACTGCAGACACGGGAACGAGGAAAACTCCAGCTTCTTCCCGCAGTGAAGCTGAACGGCTCAGGAAATGTATGCACCTACGGATCATTGCCATGGTTGCTGATTGACGAATTGAGCCAATGCATTGATTCCGCGCGCGTTGTTGCGAATCGGCTGCTCAGCCACCGTAAACTTCATACAGTATTGATGCTCCAGCTTCACACTGGAGACGCCACAACTGCTGTGACGCTTCGCTGACGCTGACGCCGCTGCGCTCTCTGTGTGTCACTTCAAAAATTCGGGAAACTGTGAATATAACAAGAGCAAAATGATTGCAGAATCACAAATACACAACTGAGTTCTTCATGTCGGACTCGAGGCAACTGGAACCGTAATGGTGAGTACCGCCAGCTCACTCCATTTACTCGTGTGCAACACCTGGCTGTGTTGGAACCAAGAAAGATCCTGTTGACGTTGACGTTCTGTCTCGTAAAATTGCTTGTGTGTCCACGGATGCAGACAGATGTGCCGTTGCCTGGTTGCATTGTTTTTGCGGACAACTTTTGCGATGAAAAGCAGTCATGGGTAAATCAATACATTATTGCCCGAAATGGAAGTGCTTGACGGAGACGACGCTCTTCCGGGATGTCGGGAACTCGCAGGTTTCGCAGCGTGTTTCATTTAAGTGCCACACGAGACGAAAACAATGCGAACTGAGGGAACTCCTCGAACAAGTGTCATTGTGTGCGCGTTGGTGAAAAGTGGAAAAGGCTTTTTGAAAGGTTTTACAGAGTATATAACACAAGGATTTGTTCTTGAACGCCACAACCATTGTTCTCGAGACCCATTACTATTTTGTATTGAATGTAGTGTGAGAGACAGCACGTGTTGAAAACTATTCACTCGTCACAGACACAAACGAGACGCAGCAAGTGCTTCTTGCAATGAGCACGAATTTGAAACTTTGAGATCGAAGTGAACCGTTCTCGTTCTGCATGACCTTCCTGAGCAGATCGCTGTTGGCCATGCACTGCTGCTCCGGTGTTGAGTCGTCTCAATGTCGCTGATAACACCGAACTCTGTGCTCTCGAGAAGCAGCCAAAATCCCCCTCCCCCGAGACCTGTTCCGCGGAGGAGATATTTCCGTCCACTCTGCGCCACGGTGTCTTCCACGTGATTTGCTTCGTCGTCTGGAAGAATGTGCACTCGATAGTCACACTTGACGCGTGCACGTTCTGTCACTCTGATCTTTCCCTGCGTCCAGATTCAATCAGATTCTGATGGAGCTGACTTGTCGTACGTGAGACGATGTCAATAAATCAATGATCGTTGTACCGCAAGCGGTGTATGTCTTTTCTTTTCGGTTGTACCTCTCGCTGGTACAATTGTTGGGCAGCCAGCTGTCGCACCCCCTCCCCCCCCCCCCAAAAAAAAACCGGCCGGCGAAGAATTTTGTAGTGATTTCAATTTGCAGATCACTTCTGGTTTTGTTGTTTTTGGTGGCAATGGTTTGATTTTCGTCAAGGGATGACCTGACCTTCAAACACGCACAGCTTTCCACTTTTGCGGCTACAAACAAACTCCTTCCAACGTGCATGCTACCTGCCATGGATGGCGGCAATTTTGTGATGAGCTTCTCTGGCGACAAAACACTTGTTCTCTTGCTGATGAGGTCTTCCTGTGTGGGTGGACTCTGACTTTCCCATTTGGCGAGGTTCAAGGAACTAGTGCGAAAACAGCGGGCTGACAGGGTGACCAGTGTGAGCGCAGTCACCGATGGACCTCGGTTTGTTGACAAAAAATAAAGTCACATGACCCGCTAACGTCAATTTGTCGGCGAAAGGCAGAAAAACAAAGCTCAATTGATTATCAACAGTGAGTTCGTTCTATTTTCACTGCTGACCTGACATCATACAAACAACAGCTCAAATGATTTGTCATGAAAAAACTTGCGTGATGAGACTCCTGGGAACACGACGCTCTATTGGTGAATCAAGTCACACGTCTCTGCCTCAAGATTCCCAAGATCTTGTTTGCTTGGTTTGCACAATGATTTGACAATCGGCCTTTTGTGCAAGTCCATCACGAGATATTTCCGAAAAAAAGATTCCACCAGCACAGCCTGCATGCATGTGGACTCACTCACTCACTCATCCATCTTGCTGCTTCTTCAGCCGGGTGGTGTGTGCGTACTGTGTGGCCTTGAAGTTAGATTTCATTGCAGGAAATGGGATTCTAAACAGCCCACACACTGCAAACAGAAAAGCTACAACATCAGAACCTTGAAACCCCTGGCCGTGCACAATGCAACACGCAAGCAGAACTTCCATCTGATACGTACGACTCAAACGAAAGTGCAGGAATGAAAAGCACAACACCAGGTGCAATGCACTGTTATATTCAGACGGATAGCAAGTGTCAAAATCAGATAACGCTCTTTTGTGTGCCCACAAAGAGGGGTTTTGCTCAGATTTACCCCTCTTTATGTTGTCTGTGCCAGACCTGCGTTCACAAATTTGTCCTGTGACGAGATTATACGAGTCTTTTTATACGTGTCTCAGTTGAAGCGTGGATGAACATGTACTAGTATACATCCAACTTCCGAACTAGATCCAAGTTGTAACAAATGCGTGCTCACGATGGGGATGGAGGCCCCACCAAAATGACTTTTGACCAAAACACACAAATGCCCAAGCAGTTTGCATTTCAGCAGTGCGCAATCCCAAGAATGGTCGGACGAACGACTGTCTGCTCTGAGACACACCTCAGCGGCACAGCAGTTGGGTGTAACCAGAGGTACTGGCATTGTGGCTTTGGGGCCACGATGCGACTACAAGCTTCACAGAGGTTTGATGGCATTTGTTGCTTTGCATGGAGTGCATTGCGCAGAGTATTCCTTCCTGAAATACAGGATCAGGTCCTCCTTCTCCACGCATGTGCACTGTGTACTTTCAGCTCTTGCCACTCTGATAAAAGTAGCTGTCTCAGTGTAATGGACAGTCACCAACAGCAATGTCATCCTTGACTTATTTCTCACACTTGTACTTGTTGCCAACAATGTGAAAGATTTGAAGTGCTTGTTCATTTTGCTACAACATCTAAATTTTGTGTCTGAAATTGACAAGCAGGCAAGGAATGGTTCTTCACAATGTAAGTCAGTGTTGGTCTGGTTTGTGTACAGCGCAAATTCCATCTTGTTGGACAGCTTGGAAGAATTTGTGTTTGATACAAAAGTGAGTCCTTCTGTCATTCAGTGTTTGAATGGAAAAGTACAGAAATACACAGCAATGTATGCCCAGTCAAGATTGGTATCCAGGGACAAGTTCCCATTTTCCATGTTTCCTTTGCTTCATTTCACAGGTGAGTATATTCTGTGGTTTCCATGGCACCTATGGACAAGTGGTATTCCTTGGTGCTTTGGTTGTTCAGAAGCAGTTGCTGGATGGTGTGGCTTGAGGTAAAACTGAGATCTTACATATATGACTCCATCGTCAGCTTAGATCTTGTTTGAATAGTTCTCATTGTACTCCAAGATTGCTGGTTTTCCAGTCTTTTGTGAAAGTGTGCAGAACAATACTTTCATGCCTGCAGGCAAGTTCTGATTCACACTCGAAGTGTGTTATGCAGTTTTGCAAAGTGTTTCCGCATTGATAGTGAATTCTTACAGGACCTGTGGGATATCATTTGGTGGCTTCCTGTTGAACAGAGAGGGAAGCTCACTGTTGAGTGGCAGCTAGATTGCAAAAGCAATTTGTAGGGCAGCTCCTTCATCTCTCACTTTCACCCAAAGTGACATGGTAATGCAGGCATGTCCATCAGCCAGTCCATTGTAAACTCTGGCAATACTGCAGTGAGATGATGATGGGGTTGATGTGACACTTCTCTGTTTCTTCTTTGTGCCAAAGCAAAATTTTGTCAGTGATACTACTGGCTGGATCACCATGTTCCCCAAGCATGCAACACATCTACAACCTTCAGAGGTCAGCTATCCTTGGAAGTGCAAACATCCTGAGGATGGTGCTGTCAGTGGTGCCAGGTTAGAAAGTGGTACAGAACAACCAGCATGTCAGTCCCAGATGCAGGGCTTGCACTCGAAAACACATGATAAAAGCAAGCTGAGAATCAGAGAAAACTAACACTGTGCCCTCTTGACCACAACCACAACAGATCATGCGCGACCTAAAACAATGTGATACTTTGATGAAGGACAGTGATGTTGAAAAAAACTGCGAGGGCGTAGCCTCCAGCGGATCCAATGGGGCCGGGCGACGGGGGGCGTTGTGCTTGTTCCAAGAGTTGAAAGTTTGACGCAAGGAAGGTGCCTCTCTGCACACACGCAGTTCAGTTTGTTGCGTGAGCCAACAAAGTAGTCATGAAAAAATTATGGGCCTTGATACAATTGTGTTTGTGCAGCTTGCATCGAATCCGTAATTCAAACAGAATGGAAATAAGTTGTATCGTTTCATTTGTTTTACGTCAAATCATGGCAAGCAACTTCCATGCATGGCCCAAGACCAAAGACGAAATAGAAAGACTTATCCAACATTTGGAATGGCCGGTGCAGTTCTATTTTCAAGCTGAGGTTGGCGTGGCCAAACTGAGAAATCGGATGTTGTTTCTTGAAATATGCAAAGAACACATCCTGTATCCGACCACTCCCGCCGGCGGATTTTCGGCTTCAGAACGACATCGAGCCGAAACTTCCACCAATGGTGACTGAAAACTTACTGTTTCTTGACATAAAATGCAGTTGTTGTGTTGATTGAGTCGGGAAAATTAATAATGCAACATACTTCACCAAGGTTACTTGCCAAAAGTGAACCAACACAATAATTTGTTCTGTAGTCACTGTTCAATAAATCTTGATTGCGCGGAAGGTAGCTCGAGCTGAAATCGATCTGACTTGAAATCGATGTGGTAGCTAGGGAAAGAATTAGCGCGGTCTCTCACCTGGCTTTTCAGTTGAGGTTGCTGGTTTGCATTTTCAGCTCAAAAAGGGACTGAAAAACCCTCATTGCAATAAAGAACTTGTACTCTTTCTTGTTTTATTTTCAGGCACAAAAGCAAGAGGCCCAGCTGACACAAGAACAAATTGCAGGTGACTTTCATTTCGCACACTCAGTGACTCGCACTCTGAAGGCCTTTTCATCTGAGAAACTGCACGAGGGATGAGGAATTCTTTTTTCGGTCACCATTGACGACTGGTAAAATCTGTCCGCGCAGGAGAAAACGATCCCAATCCTTTTTTACATGCGGGAAAATTGTCCTCACGGATTTTCGGGCCAAGCAAATTTGTCCCGCATGCGGAAAAACGCAGCTCTTAATGAAAAGGCCTCGAATGCGTGTTGCTCCTCGACAATGCTTCGTTCCTCTATTCACCGCATCGACAACAAAGTGTGATGTACGAGGGAAGATCTGTCCAAGAACTTCCCGATTGTTCAATGACATTGGGCACGTTTGGATCTCTCGAATTGTTTGCAGTGTTCGTTTGGTCACCAGATGTACCTTTCAGAAAATTTTGATGAAACTCCGCCGAGCGTGCAAACCTGGTGAAAAACTTCTGTTTGTCTCCACGAACCATCTTTGGAAAAAGGTGGTTATTTATTCTCCATAAGATCTTTATTTTATGGCAAAATTTAACTGCAAATGCAGTAACACCAGTACAAATGCAGTTCTGAAAGCAAAGAATGTCCTTCAAAGTTTGCCGTCCTAAGTCCAAGGATCTTCGTGCATCATTCACTCGTCACAGTCTGTTTCTGAGCATGTTTGGGAGTCCTCTTCTGCTGGACAATGTCATACACGTATTCCACATCCACACCTTGTGTTTCCCACCATTCTTCAGACACTTCAGCCATTGCTTGGACACTCCTTGGACGGCTTCCTCAAACTTTTCACAAGGAATTGGTAGAGGATGCGCCCAACCTCGGTCTGTAAACTCCTAAATGTTGGCAAACACTTGGCTCTGCCAAATGCCTGTCACACAAGGAAATATAAAGAAGTTTGCAAGATCTGGGATTTTTGCTGAATGTGAAAGCATATTGATCCCAGTTTGATTGTGGCTGTGTGAAATAGTGCATTGTCACGCTGTAACAGGAAGTCCTGGTCAACAACTCCATCCCTGCCCTCACCACATGCTTGATCTTTTCTTTGTTATCTTTGTTTTGAGTCTGTCAAGAATGGAACAATACTTATCTGTCTGTGTCTGTGGTGTGAACTCATGGTGAATAATCCCGTAGCAGTCAAAGAATGCAACCAACATTGTGAACTCCCTGGCTGTTGCTGTTATACTTTGAGCAGGTATACTTCATCCTTGGTCTTCTATTACGAAGTGCTGTATGGTTGGGTCATAGAGAGGGATGGAGCTTTCATCACCTGTGATGATGAGCTGAGGCAGAGTACTGTCCTCTCGCAAAGCTTCCAAGTTCTTTCCACAACAGCCACTCCTGAAGTCCTTCTGCACCCTGGTGAGGATTCGGGGGACAAACTTCACAGCCACTTTTGTCATAGCAAGCTTCTTTTTGTTGAGTACACTGACGATTTCTTCAAACCAGTGTCTTGAGTCAGATCTCAAACACTCGTACATCTGCCCAGAGCATTCACTGGATTCACAGCTGAGCAAGGCCTCACCCTCCATTCATGGCTTGTCTTTCAAATCCATTTCACCACTATGTACGAGGCCCGTCATTTATGAAACCATTTTTCATCCGGTAGGACCCCAAAACCTGCATGGATTGCCCTGAAAAGTTTTCTATGCAATCTTGACTTGCATTACTTCATTTTGGAACAGCTTTCAGTCAAATTTGGTTTTCCCTTTTTTGTCTCAATGATTCAACAAAAAATAGTGTTATTTTACTTGTGACCATTGATTATGTACTGAATTGCACTGAATTTAGCTTGTTGACCATTGACAGTTAACAGCTACATAAGGAAAACCAGTCAATTTTGGACTTGAAATGAACTATGAAAGCAAAGTCTAAAACATTTGATAATTTGCTTGCAAGTTGATGGGTGATTGGTCTTGTGCCTGTGTAGTTTTGGTGATCATGTGAGCAATCCTCTTGTCATAAAGGATGAAAAACAGTTTCTTAATTGACGGGCCTCGTATCCTTTTGTGCCAGTGTCTCACTTTGTGCGTGTTGTTGCCATGCACTCTGCACCACAAACATCCTTCGTCTGTCAATAGCCTGACCGGGCTTCCTCCCAGAGGCCACAAGAAATATCAATGTCATGCATTGCTCCAACTTCTGTTCCATAGCTTTCGTAAACCCACAAAAATCACACCAAAAAGTCACTTTTGAACAAGACAAACGTCTGTAAGTCTTGGCAAATCCAAAAAAACTTCCTCAAACAAACATCTGCAATGATTTCTCAAGGAGAACTGGCCTCTCGGAACCACATCACCAGATTTCGTCGTTCTTGCCAGACCAACAATTCATGTGAGGAAGATCGAGTAACATTCATGTATCTTCACTGTCTCAAACTTTCAAGAAATTGCACTTTTCCATTGCGAAGATATCGCGCATAATCGAGAAGTTCTTGGACGAACCTCGTGCATTTGGGCAAATGAAGATCAGGATGTCACAGGAAAGAACAGGCCCAAGCGGATGACCAAACCGCTTTGTGAAAGCTTGGTCAAAGAACGCTCGAAATTTTCAAACACAACTTCAGGATGAATTTTGGCTTCAAAGGGGCTGATCCGAAATTTTGTGTGTGTTTTATCAGTTGTTTCAGAATTGACACCCTGGATTATTCAAATATTTCGCTCAGAGTTTCGAGAGGCGTTTTCGCTATTCGACAAGGACGGGGATGGCACGATCACGACCAAGGAGCTGGGCACCGTGATGCGGTCGCTGGGACAGAACCCGACGGAGCAGGAGCTGCAAGACATGATCAAAGAGGTCGACGTGGACGGTACGTTCTCTGCTTCTCTTGGTGCTGAAAAAGAGCAAGGCTCGTCCCAGACCTGAGCTCGGACCCAAACTCGCCCCAAATTAAATTCTGATCCATTCATTGTGGAGCTCGCCAGGAGCAAAAAACCACAGGCCTGCTATTTCTTCTCTGATGCGAGGGAGAATTTGTTTTTGATTCATGTTACACAGTGAGATCCGTGCAACGTGCTTTTGAAGCTTCACGAATTAACGCCGTTGAACAGGTTAAGCAAAACACCGATTCTCAGTGCGGTGCTTCAGAAAGATCGACCCAATTGCACAAAGCGAAAAAGTTGAATAATTCGTGCTCCGGAGAACGAAACAGCTCAGCACGAATTTGCCGAACTCGGGTGGATTTGGATGACCCGGTGCACAAGATCCTTCCTCAAATTCAAATTTCGCGAAAATGACATGTCGATGAGATCAAAGACAGAAATTCTGTCCTCGCCAATGGGACCCGGAGTTACGGTTGGTTCTTTGCTTCATTCTCTACAGGCAGCGGTGCACTTGAATTTCCCGAGTTTCTGAAATTGATGTGCAAACCACCTTCACCGGTCAAGAAAAAAAAGACTGAAGAGGAGGAGTTGAAAGAGTGCTTTGACTATTTCGACAAAGATGGCTCTGGGACAATATCTTTGTACGACATGAGACAGACAATGTTCGAAATAGCAGCTCAAATAGGAGAGGAGCTTTCACTGGAGGAGGTACGAGTCAACAGCAGAGCCGGAGAACTTTCCGTCTTCTGCACTGCAGTCGAACACTGGATTATTTTTGCTGCACGTGCACCCCATCCTGTTTCTTTGCCGCTCGGTCGGCGTGCCAGGCTGAGGAAACTTTGGATTGCTTTGATTATTTGCTCTTTGATACAATTGCAAATTTCTTGCCCACATTGAAGCTCGCTTTTGGAAATGAAAGTCTGTGCCCTAAAAAGGACAACTGAACTGCAGTACAGAAACTGAACGTGTACTCACTCTTCCCACATTGTCGTCTCCGTATTTCTACTCGTTTTCTTTCTTGTACACGTACACGTGTGTGAGCAGATGAGTACTTTTGTTTTGCAACTCACGAGCAAATAACTCACCCAAAATTGTTGGTTCTGCCCACACATATTGAGACACAACTACTGCGCACATCCCATGGTGCTTGTCATGATCTACACTGTCAGTCCAAAAACGGAAATGGAAACATCAAGTGAAAGGCCAAACATGTCACGTTTTTTCACATCACCTGGAAGTATTACTTTTAAGGTGATTTGAGGTGGGTTGCGCGATTTGGGCTGATGAGCCAAATCAGTGCCAGCCAAATCAAAGCACCTATAGGCAGTGTCTTCCAAAAGTATGTCTACGGTACTTTCATGGTCAAGATGAGGATTGATTTGGGATCTTTAGGACTCTTTTGGTTCATTTTGGGTTGGGGATAATGCGCAAGGAAGGAATTTGTCAAATTTGAATTTTTGGGTTTCTGAGGTCAAAAATGTCAAATTTGGAAGTGCAGAAAATATGTGGTGTGGATGTATTAATCTCACTGTATCTCAGAAGGTACAAATATTTGGTGAAAGAAGTATATTGATTATATTTAGTATATTGTATGGGGTTTTAGTAGTATCTTTTGATTTTTGATTTTTGAAAATTTTTATATGGTTTTTAGG
>JAAUXT010141839.1_pt1 | contig 11019 bp, 12 predicted proteins | sample 7278171 | NCBI WGS metagenome assembly JAAUXT01 (sample SAMN14350112, study PRJNA611818) | marine sediment metagenome | isolation source: surface marine sediment (1.8m) | place: French Polynesia: Moorea | collected 2018-08 | reverse complement strand
TTTCTCAGTTCTTAGTTGTTGACCCTGTTCACATGAATTTTGCATGTCCAAAAATTTATGTATTTGTACTTCAAATGAACATTTTGATGCATGAGTATTTGCATTATACTGTTGGGTAACTGAAGAACATGTTTCCAAAAAACAATAGATCTCCGATCATTCCTGAGCGCAGTGGATCGGCCAAATAAAAAGCGAACCTCGTATCCTGCCACAAGACACTGCGGAACCAAACTGACAAATTTGGAATCTGACCTCTCGAGACCATTCACATTTTCGTGTGCGCCAGAGCTTCTTTTCAGTTCGGGTGGGGCCGCTAATTGCTGGGGCAGTGATAAGAGTGGATAAGAGTTGATCGGTTGGGGGCTGAGTTGTTGATCCGCGCAAACCGAACGCGCTTGATCATGCGCCGATGATTCCCTGCAGAATACTGCAACTTCTTCAAGAACAATTCGTTGTGTCCTCATATCTGCATTTGGGCGTCGTGTGTGCGTGCGTGTGTGCGTGAGTGTGTGCGTGAGTGTGTGCGTGAGTGTGTGCGTGCGTGTGTGCGTGAGTGTGTGCGTGCGTGTGTGCGTGAGTGTGCACGTTCGTTTTCTTGATCTGTGATATGTCTTTTCGATGCTATCAATGTCCGACATAGCTGAAATCGGATTGAGAAAGTTGTCGGTGTCGTGACCCTTCCGCTGATACGCTTCAACACCACATAGATACCAACGCTCGTATTGCGCGTTGCAGCTGCACACAATACGGATGCACTTCACCAACGTTATCTCTGCGTCCAAATTGCACCTCTCGAAGGCAATACGGCCACAAGATAAGCCAAACAACACAGCAAAATTTGGTGCTGATGCCCACCACCAGGTTGAGCCCAAAGAATTGTGAGAACCTCAATTTTCAACGAGTGTTTGTTCAGAGTGTGCAGGATCGGAGCGGAGCTGGGTGGGCCCCACTCAAGATCAAAGGCTTATGATGAATGTACTGAATATTAGTTAATGGGGGCCGGCGTGCTTTCCATACTCAAGTACTTATTCATTTATCTGCGGGTCAAGACGAGCCGCTAGATTAGGCACAGATGCTGCGCTGGATCCACGTCAAAATTTGTACGTCGAGAGTTCAGCTTGTCTGAAGTTCTTCCGGATTTTCTGCACCGAATTGACGTCAGAGTTTGAAAACGAACGAACACAGGTGCAGCATATCCGGCGGAGCAGAGAACACCTGTCCTCCCAGAAATAAAAATATTGTGAGCAATCGTTGTGTTCTGCCCGGAGGATCCAGACAGACCAAAGAAATGTGGTTCATGTTGGTTCTTGAGATGCTGCATTTGCTGTCCACGCGCATTGCAGCATTTCAAAAGAACCAGGGGCCCCTTCTGCGTGTTCGCATCCGGTTTTCACTCCCTCCTGAAGTGAAGGTTCTCAGCCGCCGCCTGTCACCTTCTTTGTGCTTGCGCTTTTCGTGATCTCACTTTGATCCTGCAGAGTATGATGGATTAAGCCGCGTTATTGAACTCGTTGATCTCCTTCCCTGATCTGTCGGTTGATTGTGTTTGTCAGCTTCGACCTCCGCACGATGTTCGTCGTATTGTTGACGTGAGCGACTCTTTTTTGTCCGGATTTTGTTTTCGTTCCACCCCACCCACCCCCCTTCACAAACTAAAATGAAAAAATGGAAAACAGGAACCGCAAAACGATTCCTCGAATCCGCACAAAGCTGGTTGATTGTGAAAATCTGTCGGGAAAGAAATGACACAGGTCATTTTTCCAGAACTAGGTCGAGAAAGTGCGCGTAGTGTCTTCCTTTCCAGACTCTTTCTTGCGATAAATGATTTCCAGACGCATCCGCAAGGATATCCACAGGAAGTCCATTGGACACCCATCAATGCCAATACAGCAGCGGTCAAAATACGGAGTAACAAGGCAATTGTGTTCATTTGACTGCATTTACATGCAGCAGACATATCCGTGCAATTCCTCCCGTCTCGTCTCATCTCAAGTGGTATCAACCACAAGTGACTAACTCGGAAAGCTCACTGTGAAGAAAATGGAGTTTGAAACCAATGGAGCGGGATTCCGTTTCATCTTCAAACTATGATGAGCCCACATCGAGCAGGCGAAGTCTCAGTGGCGAGTATGTGTGGGCTCAAACAGCGCGTTTCTTCTGACGAACTCGCGTCTGTTTGGCTTCGTTGATTTTTACGCAGTGATTAATTTGTATTGCAAGGCCAAAGGCTCGATTCTTGAGAGTGTGTGATTTGACTTTCTTCAGGTTTGTTAGAGTTTGAATGGCAAAATCGATATGTAAGCGCATCGATAGTGCGTATCAGGCCATTCCACATGAGGCCGAGATATCTTATCCGAGTCCTTACCCAATCAGGCCCCATTGTGCAGAACCCGGGGATCTTCCTGCTTCTTGTGACTTGAGAGCGATTTGGTGCGGTGCAGTGTCCTGTAAAAGTTGTGCATGCTTTGAATGTATCATTCAGTGTGATTCTTTGCCCACAAATTGCACGTTTGAGTCCGATTTCGTTGGGTTTCTTGAGTCTGGTGCATGTTGTTCGTCTGGATGCGCGCACCGTGCTTTCTCTCTGACCAAAAACGAAACGGCACAATCCCCTGGTGCGATGTTTCATTCCTGGTGAGTGAAAAGCTTTTTTCCTACAAACCGCTGGAGCAGAGTTCAAACAAGGAGTTTGAATGGAACAGAATTCAGGCAATGGACGAAAAATGAAGCTTCAGCCACACAGGGAACGTTTGCTTCACTTTCTGGACGGTTTCAACTTGTCGGAAAGTCGAGGCCTCGCTGAGTCTTTCCGACAGCCTGAACCAATGGATGCGGAAAGCACAAGCGATCTTTCTTTTCTGACTCACGCCAACGAAGAGCGCTTGCGATGCAGATAAATCACATTTACTTCAGTTCAGCTACTTTTCGCTGCACTTTTTGCAGAAAGAATAACAAAGCAAAGCAAACTATGCGGCGTGAAGTCAAAACAATTCGTTTCTCCGGCTTGAGATGTAAATCAGCCAGTCTGACCACCAGGAAACCAACCTTCTTTCGTTGAGCACTTCCAAAGATGCCAGCGAAGGTGACGTTTGTTAAGGTGGAATCTACTCGGCGTTTTCTGGCTGGCAGGAAAATTGGTCAAAATCTGGTTTTGCTTCGGGTTTCAGGTGGGTCGTTTTGCTCGTGGCGGTTTCGTCTTTTCCCCCGAAACCGGTGTTGTCAGTGTCCGCTTTGAATGGACTTCGAGAAGACCAACATCACCGACACTTTCTTGTCTCAATCAGGATCGTGTTCTCTTGTCAGAGGAAATGAGTCAAAAAACACGAGTGTAGTTTTTCAAAATTCTGACTTCGCAACTGTTGTTTGCTCAGCACAGAACAGTTAAATTGACACACTGTTGGAAGGAGAGGCCCCTTTGGCCATTTCAATCTACAGTCCAGAAAAAAGTTGTCACCCCCATCTGTTTGCAAAAATGTTTGGGCGGTAGAAAACTGCAATCTCAAAGTTCCCATATTTTCGGGACCCGCAATCCGCAACCTTTCCAGCCAGGATGGAATTGGTTGAAATGCTTGTGTGGAAACCGACTGCGATTCGAACGTTTTCGTTTCGCGCCGTTTTGTGTATCCTCGGTGACGTGGCACTGAGTGTGCCTTGAGTGACTTGGGGGCGGATGGGCGGACGTCCCGGCGATGTCGACAGCAATTAGCGGCTCGAGACGCTGTGAAGCGCAACGCCGACCGAGCCGGGAGAATCGAGTGCGAACATCCCACTGTCCGACGCAAGGACAAATCCACCAAGAAGCCCACAGCAACGTCGAGATCGGACACATAATTGAATTCGAGGGCAGTGAAGATCTGACCTGGACTGGCCCAAAGAGCTGAGTTTGAACAAGATGTGTTTCGCCGCCACTGACTTGTCCTTTTCCTTTTCCATGGACAATGGAACTGAAGAAAATATCATTCTGCCATCTGGTCGTTACACTTTCAAGAAGTCAGCCTCGTGTTCAGAAATGAGTTTCTTTTTGATGTCCGGTGTGTGGATTGAGTGTGAATGTTTGTTGATCCCCTCCAGATCTTTCCTTCCCTGCCCTGACGCCATTCAACGAGGAACGAGCTTTCGGTCTTATTGGAAAGGAGGTGTATGGAAATGTGGTTCACTTGTGCCCAAGCGCCCAACCGTTGACCTGTCAAACAACAACAGAAATTGGTTTTCAAACAGGATACGAAAAAGGAGCTTTCGTTCGCAATTCATGACTCCCTTGGGATGAACTGTGTGTTCGCGCAACCCGCTGAAATGTGGTTCTCATTGTAAAAATTGAGCACCTGTTCAAGCAAATAGAGACAGCTTTCTTCCCTTTGATTTGTTTTTCTACCTGATGCATAGGTAACTGTTACCGCTGGTTGCCACTGGGTTGTAACATTGAATTTGCTCGAGCTGAAAAGTGGAGAGTGAAGTTGAGTGGAAAAGGTTACGGGCGCGGTAAATCAGGGAGTCGGTAAATCACGGAGCTGCGCGCAGCGATGTACTCGTTGGTCTCCCTGGCGTTCGCCTCTGTGAGCGATTCACAATTGTTCGTGCACGATGTCGCGCACAACGTGCAGGCGTGTCCAGGCTCTGCACCCAAAGGTTCTTGTGTCCTTCCAATTATCAAAAGTTACAGCACTGTTCCCAACAACATAAGTATCAACACAGAAAAGAAAAAAAAACAAAACATCGAATCTGGCAGCTAATCACAGATGATAGTTTGGCGTTCCCTTCTGCAGAACTTGTGCATCCGGCTCACGTTGTTGAGCCCCGGGAACAAGGGCCACGTCCACCATCAATTTCGCAGTGCAATACAAGCGCAGGCTTTCCATTTAATTTTGCTCAAGTTGCAATCAAGGAATCAGATTTAATGAAGATTGCATTATTTCTGCAAACCCTGCAACCACTCCAAAGCAAACAGGGCCGTCCCACTCCATCCAGATCCGTGTTCCCTGTAAGAGCGAAACATTTACCATCTGAGCGTCTCATCGACAACAATGGACGCCGGACCTGGTGGACCATCGGTGAAATGTACGTTTTCAGGGCTTATTTGCGACCAGTGGTTGGCAATTCCACTAGTTTCTGAGCACCATTGGTTCCTTCACAGGAGTTCGACAAATATGGGCGACTCACAAACGTGTATTCGTCTCCAGAGAAGATTCACTTGGAAAAGACAGCCTGTTTCAGAGCGTAACAGCTCCTGACAATGTCGCTTCGGCTGATCGGTGATCACTCGCGCCAATATTTGCTGAAGCTGTTGTAACTTATGTAGTTTGCATTAAAGGCAATTGAGGACTGCAACCACGCTGTGAGATGGGCCTGTTCCATGAGGACAAAGCCGTCCTTTTCTTGGTTTGATTTTGTTGGAACCACAATTACGACTTCCCCTCGTGCCATTGAGATTTCCAAACACGGAAGTGTGTGCGCGTTGAGGGGCTGAGACTACTCGTGAAAAAAATTTTATGCAGCAGAATTCTCTCTCATCGCCATAAAGTTTTGCTAGAGCCAGGTTCACACACAACCAAGTTTTTGTGTCACATGGTTCAAGCCACACAGAATCAGAATATCGAGAACTAACTATGCAAGATGGTCATGAATGCTTCAGTTCACGCCGATCGGTGGTTTTGTTTTGATTGAAGGGAAACCAACGCACTGTTGACAAACTTTGGAATGGCAACTAATCCGTTGACTCGACTCCAACGACGAGCGAGCGAAGTTGGTTTCCAGATTCTGATTCAGTGTTCGGACAAGGAAGCGCTTCATTCAGATCGTTCTGAAGCTTCCTGTGCGAAAAGTTAACAGCGAATCTTTCAGGTCCGCGCGGATCAGCATGTTAGATTTGGCAGAAGACTCGTCACAAGTTTGCCCTTCCAAGGCATTCCACATGCCGCTTGACATTATCCTGGCTGAAGCCGAAAACGACACTGAAAAAGTGTTATGAGACGGACCAATCTTTTCAGGCAACAGGGGAATAGGAATAAAGTGCTATTGCTTGGGACGGCTTCTCAATGATAAAATCACAATTTGCTGCAGAGTGGGCCCGCATAGGACTCACTTCGGCCCGGGACTCCGGCCCACGGGTGATTGAGTGCTGATCGCAGTCCCGATTGTTGCCATAGACGGAAAGCCTCGACTATAGACTCCGCATACACTCATACTCGTATACTCGGGTGATGTTGTGTGGATCTGGATGCATTTCGTGTGCCATGAAGTTTTGGGCATTTTTTTCCCGAGAGAGGGGGCAAGAGAAATCACTTGTGCACAAATGTTGTCCTTGTGGCGTTGCGTATTTCGCGGTGAAACAAGGAGTTGTGGCTTGAAAAACTGATGAAAGTTGGGAGACTGCGGCCTCCCTTGGTCTCGAGACGTCGCCTTGTGTCAGTCGCAGTCACGTCTGCATCACAGTCCTCCTCTGAAGGTTCTTTTTTGTCCTGATCAACTGACAGTTTGAGGGGGAACACTTGTCATTTTGGAGAAAATACATATTCATCAAACATTCCCGTGCTTCGTTGTAGCTTGGAGGCAGGTGAGGCCTTCATGATTTGATAGAGTCTGCGTGAGAAGTTATTTTCCTGCCTGGTTAATTGCAAAATGCTTTCATTGTTATCTCCCATCTGATATCGGGCTCGTCCCTTTTCGTGTTTCTTTCAGGCCGGTTTCCTCTCCCACGCTTCTGTCAGTTGTGCCAACGTTGATGTTTCATAGAGCTGGCTTTGAACGTCAGTTCCCATTTGGTCAATTCGTGCGATTTTCATCTGAATATGTCAGATTCTGGTTCATGCGCAGTCGTCGTCACAGGCAGTCTGACACGACCACCTGGGTCTCAACGTCACGTCATCGAGGAGTCCACCTCCAAATCAGCTCAGTTTTTACACTGCACAGTCGACGACGATCAGGTGCTCGTCCCACCCCCCAATTTCTTGAATTTCCTTTCTTTGGCTGTTGGAAGGAAGTCTCGTGATAATTTTTCTTTCCTTTCAGCTCATAAACATCGCAAGCATGAACAGCTAAAAGCTTTTGGATGAACCATCTCAGATGAGGTTTTCAGATAACCTTGAAAACAAGGTGCCCGGCCACACTGTGGAATTTTTTTCTGTGAGAAAAGCAAAAAATTTTGTGTTTTCCGGGGGCTCTACGTCTTGGAGGCGTTTAAATGTCGTTGCTTTTCGGCCAGACTTGACAGGAGAGGTGCCGTTTGGAAACAGTGAGATAAATGCACGAGATAAATATGTTGTCATAAATCTCAGCACCATTAGTTTTGTGTGTGTCAGTTGATCTTTCGAAGAGGTGGGGAAATGACCCACAACAGACGTCCCTGTGTTGGAAAACCAATGTTCCGGTGCGAAGCAAACTTTTTCTTCCTTTCTACGAGGGCCTTGATGTTGTGTGCAAGAAAAAGAACTTCGCTCGAACTGATTCAAAGACCCGCCTCTCCGTTCTTTTCTAATGTGTTTGATGGAGATTGGCTTTGCCCCAGTTTGTGATCATCGGTTGACCTTGATTGATGAGTGCACCAAAATCTTTTGACCCACTTTGGAAAGTGTAGGTCTCAGGATAACATTGTGGTTTTGCCTCATGCCATGACAGCAATCTTCTCTCGTCAAGGATGCACGTTCCATTTTCTTTGAGAATTTTGCAAGCAGAAAATCATTGAATCCACAAGTGATCATTCCATGGCTGTCATTTATTACGCAGCGCGCACGCATTTTCCACTGCGCGTCAGAAATCCGCCGGGATGGGAGCGGGGAAACTCGGGGGGTAGGGGAAGAGATGGCAGAGATGAGGCATGCGCGCTTGTTGCAATGAGACAATCGGATGAATTGTGTCTGAATCATCACTTGACCCCCGCACTGACTCGCATCCATAACGGCACCCGCCCATCCAGATTGGAGCTGTGGATTCCATCCATTCGCCTGCATGCACGGCTATTGGTGCGCCCGTGCGTCCGTGAATCCAGGGTGGGGTGGGGGGAGACTGTCACTGCGTGACATCCAGACAGGAGATTTTTTCGATTTTTTCCTTGGACTGGACGTGGATATTTTTTTTGACTGTGAACATGTTGTGTGGTCCCTTCGCTGTCTGCTGGGGGTGTCCACATCATGTCCCATGACAGCGACTCAGCTATAAAAAGTTGTCTTTGAACGCTCGGGTGTGCCCGCGAGTCTCAGTGTGAAGGAATTTTGTTTAACCCTCGAGCTCGGTGAGTCCAGCATGTCTCTCAACTTATGTCAACCCATGGCACACAGAGCGAACACAGTAAAGGTGGCGGGGACCTTCCCTGTTCGACCCGCGGACCCTGGATCCGCTGGACGAGCCGGGTGTGGAGGATGCGATGGGCGGGGCGGGGCTGCCTCTGGATAATAACACTTGTTGAAATTGGCCCTGGATCTCTGCCGCGCCGTGGGATGACGGATGGAGCGGGAAATACTAATTAAGCAGCGAAGGAATCGGCTTCTTTCTCAGATCCCCGGAATTGTGCGAACAATTTCAAGGCTGAAGAAGTGGGTCCTCGTCACAAAACAGACACTCACCACGGGACGGCACGCAAAGAGCGACAAGTATCTTGGACATGCACGTGTTTCAACTTTGTCACACAAGACGATTTGTTCATAGATTTTTGGTCGGGAGTGAACTTGTCCTGACGGGCGTTTTCATTGCATGCACGATGTGCACTGGTTTCTGTCATTTCACTTCCCTCTCCTGATTGTGGTCAGACCGATTTGAGGGGGTCACCAAAACGTACTCGGTCTTTGATCCAAATTGTCTTTGTTATCTCCACAGTTCAAAAGCCAACCACGGATGGGCAGAGGACTGTTCGCTAACTCTTTCGATTCGGGTGGAGCTGCGCGTGTAATTTCAGCTTTTTGTTGGTCCTTATCACGCGGACTCGTCCAAACTTGGTTGTCTTCGTGGACGGTGAACGTGAACGCTCGCCGCGTCGAACCTCGGGAAATGAGTCGCTGCGTTTCCTTGAGTTCAGAATGGAAAATTGACGCGTGAAATGACATTGGCTGGAGAAAGGAAAGTGCACACGTCTCAGGCGAAAAACAGTCCACATTGCCGAGAAAGCGAACGATAGTTTTGGTCGACAGGCTGAGGCTGAGAGTGTTCAAGTGAATCTGTCATCTCGCGTGAAACTCCTTGTCGTTTTCAAACCAACTTCTTGTTGTTGAGAAGCTGAAGGGTTAATCAATCAATCTCTATTGTAAAATCAACTGGTAATTTTCCGGCGGACTGATCAATTTAGATCGGAGATGGCCAATTAAGGAAGAGCTGCGGATGCCTGCACAGGGCCAGGCAGCCAATTTAGATGGGTCGGGATAGCGCCCCATTAGCTTTACATACACTCGGTACGCACCGCATTTCCTCGAGAGTCAAGCACCTCAAATACACAGGGAGGATTTTCGGGTGATGTCAATCATGCCACGCACAGAAAACTGTTGTTAAAGCCCCAGGAATTGGTGACTCATTCGAGGAAAATCCGGAACAAACATGTGTGTGTGTGTGCGTGCGTGTGTGTGTGTGTGTGTGTGTGTGTGTGTGTGTGTGTCTGTCTGTCTGTCTGTCTGTCTGTCTGTCTGTCTCAGCGACACATTGGCACGATCGTCTGGTCCCTGGTTCTTGTGACGAAGCCACGACCGTCCGTCCGTGGTCACGCGGAAACCGACGCTTCACGAGTGACACCTGTCTGTCTGTTGCAGTTGTCGCCGATCCTGCAGGACACGGTGCTGAAGGGCACATTCAACGTGACGCTCAACAACCCGGTCTCCCCGCGGCTCGAGTTCGGGGGCCCGCCCGGCGGACCCATGCGTCCCGCGCCGTTCCTTCTCGGGGTCTGAGGCAGGACGAGAAGCCACCGGATTGTCGCATCGCACCACCTCGGAACTGTCTCATGGCGGCCGTTCGGGCCTTCTCACGATCTCCTTTTTGTCCGGCGAATATCCAGCTGTTTACTTTCGCCATCCGAATCAGTTGAAACAAAACACTTTTCACAGACACTGAGTGAGCACGGGAACAATCATCCAAACCGAATCCAGGAACACTGAAACACAGCCACCACTTCTCTCTTTGTCTTTCTGTCCCTCTCTTCTCTCTCCAATTGTCTGATCCAAACCAGTCATTTGATACAACATCAATATGGCTGTGAGAATCTGCCAATGAAAGGAAGCGCGTTTTGTAAAACTTGAAATTTTACGTGAACATATTTTACATTTTGAAACAGTTCCACAATTGTGCGTGCAGTTTACACACCTGTTTACAGATGCAATTATGCAGTATTTATTGAAATGAAACATTTCCACGCCACGGTTGCCTTCTCAATGCAAGATCCGTCTGAAAAACGGTGAGTTCCCGTGATTGACACTTTGCACCGGAGTTGCCTTCTCATACGAGCAAAGAACGACGTCAGCGTACGTTGTTCCCCCCCCCCCCCCATATGGACGAAATTGTCCACATACGTTTGTGCAAATATTTGGAAATATAGAATCAACAAACTGAACAACAGGATTTGTTTATTTGTTCTTGGTGTTTGTGTGTGTGTGTGTGTGTGTGTGTGTGTGTGTGTGTGTATTTCGGGAGACAGGGTGGATGTCTTGAAAATAGAGACGTGTATTGATCTGAACCATTCATGGGCAGCATGTACGTGGACATTCGATGAGGAGCAGAAATGGCAAGTCAGTACTAAACCTTGAGGCCCAGTGCGAAACGGTTTCTAAAATAGACTCGGAATCCCTAAACTGCAGTAAATTAGCAGGGATGAGAGGTGTGTAATTTTTCACGGGGGGTTTCTGCGTCTCTCCTCACATACCTTCTGAACAGTTTAACGCTGCGATAAAAGCCCCATTCATCAAGCAGTGAAGCCCCAGACATGGATCCAGTGAGGATCATCCCAGGCCAGTGTGAACTGAGCAATCGGTGCATTTGTGCGAAGTCCCTTTAGGGCAAGCACCATGTGGTAGTGCAGTACATATGGCAAGGTGGATGAAATGTCCCCTG
>JAAUXT010058306.1_pt1 | contig 11019 bp, 17 predicted proteins | sample 7278171 | NCBI WGS metagenome assembly JAAUXT01 (sample SAMN14350112, study PRJNA611818) | marine sediment metagenome | isolation source: surface marine sediment (1.8m) | place: French Polynesia: Moorea | collected 2018-08 | reverse complement strand
CTCTCCAGTTTCCATTTGACAACGTGTTTCAATCACTCCTTATCCACACACACACACACACACAAGCACGCACATAGAAGTTCAACAACAGTTGACCTCATTACTTTCACGCTTCTATTGTTCGAAGCGTGTTGTGAATTTTCAGTCACAATACAAAATAGTCTTGTGAAGGTAATCACAACACAGTAGTCTTGTGAAAGTAATGAGGTCAACTGTTATTGAAGTCTGTTCATACGTCTGTTCATCACTTCGCGTGTGTGAACCTATACAACAAATCTTTCACTCCTGTGTCGCTTTCAGTGTCTGCTCCTCTCATTCTCATCTCTCCACCCAGGTGCACGGCTGGAGGTCTCTCCCTCTATCTCCTTCCCCTCGTCATCTCCCCATGTCATGTCTGCGTCACGTCGGCTGGGAGCACACTCCCAGTGACGCAGCAACCAGCGTCGTGCTGCCCCATCGTGCTGCCCTGTCGTGCTGTGGTGTCGCCCCATTAGGTTTGTATGGAGGCTGCTGTTGCATCGCCCCAACCGATCCGGGAGCGGTTGGGGCCACCCAGTGGGGCGACGCCACAGCACGACGGGGCAGCACGACGCAACATTCAATGTCCGCACCCTTGTTGTCACTTCCCCTCCCAGATGCACGGGTGGGACCCGGACACCCCTCTGAAGGAGACGCTGACGACGCTGCACGACCTGGTGCGCTGCGGCAAGGTGCGCTACGTGGGCACCTGCAACATGACCGGCTACCAGATGCAGAGGATCGTGGACTACACCAAGTTCATGGGGCTCACCGAATTCGTGTCGCTCCAGGTGGGTGAGGGGGAAGGGGTGGGGTGGGGGGAAGGGGTGGGGTGGGTGGGTGTGTGGGTGTGTGGGAAGGGGTGGGGTGGGTGGGTGGGTGTGTGGGAAGGGGTGGGTGGGTGGGTGTGTGGGAAGGGGTGGGGTGGGTGGGTGTGGGGGAAGGGGTGGGGTGGGTGGGTGGGGAAAGCTGGGGTGCGTGGGTGTGTGGGAAGGAATGGGGTGTGGGGGGATGGGTGGGTGCGTGCGAGGGAAGGGTTGGGTTTGTGGGTGCATTGTGAAGGGTTGGGGTGGGTGCGTGTTTGGGGAACGGATGGTCTGTGTGTGTGTGTGTGTGTGTGTGTGTGTGTGTGTGTGTGTGTGCGGATGGGTGGGTGCGTGCGGGGGAAGGGTGAGGTTTGTTTTGGGGTGGGTGCGTGCATGGGAAAGGGATGGGACGGGTGGGTGCGCAGAGACACAGTGGGCGGAGGGGCGGGTGCACGAGCATGGGGTTGGACGAGGGGCGGGTGCGCAGGGATGGGATGGACAGAAGGGTTGTGTCTTTTGGATGGGTAGAGTTGGGGTGAGTGGGAAGAACGGCGAGTGAGTGCACCGGGTGCACGGCCGTGGGGTTGGATGAGGGACGCGTGCGCGGGTATGGGGTAGATGGATGGGTTGTGTATCAGGGCGGTGACCGGTGTGGTGGACAGGTGCGAAGGTCATGGGTGCGTGCGTGAAGGAGTGGGTGGGTGGAGGTGGGGTGGGTGGGAAGAATAGCGAGTGCAGTAGCCCAGATGAGGCTGGAGAATTTTGGTGGAGTGGCAGTTGGGTAGACGTGGACTTGTGTTTTGGGCAGCAAAGTGAGCTGGTAAACTTTGACATGGTGGGTGTTTGGATGATGGCCCATGGCAGAAGCATCGACAAGTGGGACGGCTGGAGTCTCGCGTGTTGAATCATGTGTTGTCCCTCTGATTCTGCAGCAACAGTACAACCTGCTGGACCGCGGGTCTGAGATGGAGGCGTTTCAGGTCTGCAAGGACGAGGGGCTGGGCGTGCTGCCCTGGTCTCCGCTCAAGGGGTGAGTGGGGAGTGGGGGTAGGGGAGACAAGAGTGGGGGCAGGGGAGACAGGAGTGGGGGCAGGGGAGATAGGAGTGGGGGCAGGGGAGACAGGAGTGGGGGCAGGGGAGATAGGAGCGGGGGCAGGGGAGATAGGAGTGGACTCGCGTCTTCTGGGGTGGGCCGGGTCTACTGCCAATGGGTGGGTGGATCCAATGGCTGCTCCACGAACCCCCAACGAAAAGAATGGGAAACAAAGGAAAATTTTCTTTTGCCTCAAAGTCAGCACAGCGCCCATTCACGAACACGCTGACGTTCACATGGCCGCATCCAGCCAAACAACCCCAGCTTGAACACGTGTTTGCAGCGGCTTGCTGACGGGGAAGTACCAGCGCGGGGCGTCTATCCCTAAGGACACGCGGCTGCACTGGTCGGCGCAGGACAAGCAGCGCCAGATGGAGGTCGCGCCTGACGTGGCCGCCTACATGAAGGACGAGAAGTTCCTCAAGATGGTCGACATCATGAAGAAGGCTGGAGACGCGCACGGTGAGGCCGCGGTGCACGCATACCTAAAACACACACGCACACAAACACGGATGGGATGTACCACCCGTGCGAATGCGCGTGTACACGCTCACACACGCACACACGTGAAATACACCACACACACACACACACACACACACACACACACAAACACGCAGACAGATAGAGAGAGAGAGAGAGAGAGAGAGAGAGAGAGAGAGAGAGAGAGAGAGAGAGAGCGAGTGTGTGTGTGTGTGTGTGTGTGTGTGCATCCCACCTGCGCGTCGCTGCCCCCCAGCTTGACGATGTCGTATCTCGCCGGGTAGAGCAGCTCGACGGCCGCCTCGTAGTTGCCCTGCTCGTACTCAAAGATGGACTCCATCAGCGGGAGCCCGATCCTCGCCATCGTGTTCCTATTGTCGCTCCTCTGCTCCCTGCGCACAAACAAGAATGCTTGACAGCATTGACTGACGCGCGCATTGTGGCCTCAGAGCTTCTGTGTTGAAACAGCGGAATCTGCGGTGATGACATTTTTTTCCTGCGCCTTCCTTTGATCCCACAAAGGACTGACGCACGCACTTACTCAACAAACTTCTTGGCGGACTGGAGCAGTTTGGCGGCTGCGTCTGGCCCGGCGGCCTTGACCCCGGCCTCCCCGCCGCCCGCTGCCCTGGACCCGGGCGCCGCTGCCCTGGATGCGCCGGGGCTGCAGGCGAGGAACATGAGGTGCGCGTCCGCAAAGCTCCAGTAGTGCTCCGGGGTGTCGAGGTGCGCGCGCGACCGCTCATAGAGGTCGCTCCAGCGCGAGCCCACGTCCACTCCTGCGGGAGGGAGGGAGAAACGGAGTCACGTGATGAACAGGGACGCGCAACAAACTCTCTCTCTCTCTCTCTCTCTCACTCGCTCTCTCACTCTGTTGATCTCTCTCTGTTGCTCTCAATCTCTTTCCCTGGCTCTCTCACTCTGCCTCTCCTCTCTTTCTCCATCTGTGCCCACCCCTAACTCTCTCCAGCTCTTTCACTCTCTCAGCTCAACTCTCTCTCTCTCTCTCTCTCTCTCTCTTTCACTCTCTCTCACTCGCTCTCTCTCTCTCTCTTGTTCACTATCTGTCTCGTGCTCTCTCTTTCTTGCTCACTATCTCTCTCTATCTCTCTCTCTCCCTCTCTCCTTCCCTCCCTCTCTCTCGCTCTCAGGCCCCTCAGTGATGTTATGGAGTCACGTGCATCTACACACGCTGGACACGCACACGCCTCCTTGGCGTGGACTCAGACGCCTGCGGGACAGGCACCTCTGTCTCGTGCACACTGTTTTACCCGTGCCCGGGACGCACACGTGTGTGCCTCTCCAGCAAGTTGTTTTTCCAGCAAACAACAAGGGGGAGGAGCTCGGTTTCAGGGCTGGTTCCCGGTGATCCAGATCCAGCCAGACAGTGAACCGTAGAAATCCTATTTTTGTTGAGAAATTTTGCTGGACAAACTTTCGGAAATAGGCAATACACAACACCAATACACACAAGAAAACAAGCAAATTTCTTGGGAGGGGGGGTCACTATTGTTTGAAAAATGAAGAGATGTTCCCTTGGTGGGCACGTCGATACATAATTGTGTGCTTAGGTTCTGAAGACAAGCAACAGGAATGGGCCAAAAACACGACATTCACACCCTTCAACATGCAAAATAGACAGCTCAACGCTCACACCACAAAAACACGTGACTTGACACAATTGTGAAGTCAACTTAAAAGTGATGGTGTGGGTGCAGAGGTGGATCCAAAATTAGGTGAAGTGGGGCTCGACTCCTTCGGGGGGGGGGTCAACTTCCGTTTGACATGCGCAAAAGGCAAAACGTTTGCACCACTGGCACAGCACTTTTGGGGTGGCGGGGTCAGTAGAGACAGGGTCCAGGGGCCCCACCAGCGGATCCGCCCCTGGACGACAGCAGGGAACATGCACCTTCGAAGCAGAGCCTCTGCAGCGTGGAGGAGGCGTCACAGAGCGCCAGGCCCGCCGGCGTCTCCAGGCAACGCCGTCCCACCTGCGCCAATCAGGGGCGAGAACGAGCGTGAATGACACGTGGGGGCGAGACCACGTGGTCCAGAGGAGACTGAAGCGGTTTTCACATTGGGTGACGCGCGGTCATGTTTTTTGACGTCGGCGTCAAAATTTAACATTGAACCCAATGGTGGAGTTTTTGACGTCAGTTCAGAAAACGACGGCGCGTCATTCAATGTGAAAACCCCTTGACACAGCTGGGAAGCAGGATACTGCACGTATCAAGCTTTCCTTCACTGTGAAGTCAGGCAGCGAAAGGACAGCAGGACAGTGCCATATCTCTCAGACCCTCTGAGATGAGGTCTTGATTTTTTTCCTTCAAGCGCCAGAAGCTTCAGTTTGAAGGATGAACAAACTGAGAATGAGGTGGACAACAAGCAAAACCACACCACCAAACCAAGCCAAACAACTTAAATCGAAACGCCATTTTTCACACCCAAAACAAAGCGTAATTTTTCACATCCAAAACAAAGCTTACACCAGGGTGGGTAATCTATGACCAACTCATGCAGCTTGTTCTACCTTCAAACCGAATCCGTTCCAGCATGGACGCGGCGTCAAAATAGTTCCACCATCCAAGCGCTCCCTTCCACGCGTAGTCTACCACCTGCAAGTAGTGCACTGTGGTGGCGCCCCCGTGTGGTGGAAAGAGGCGAATGCAGCGCCTCCATGCGGCGGCGAGGGGAACTGCACTGTGATGCCTGGGAGGTTATCGTGCGTCATGCGTTGCGTGCGCGTCTCAAGCTGGTGGCACACAGAGCGTCGAGGCAAAATCTTTGACCCTGAATGACATGTTACTGGGACTGTCATGAACTTTCAATACAAACCACGTTGAGTCTGAACAAGTAACTAAACCTTTTAATTTTGATGATTTTGCCATTTGCAGGAATGGAGACCAATGAGTGATTTTGTCTCCAATGCATTTTGCTTTGTTGGGGGTTTGGGACCCTGATTGTTTCCTCTTTGTTTTGACAACAATCCTTTTGGCACGTTAATCAGGGTCAAATCAGCGTCGAAACACGCGCTGTGTGCGCCGGGCCTCAGTCCACTGTGCCAACTGTGACACAGCCTTCATTCGCTTCTACAGGGACTGTGGCCCAAGATCTACTTTGACACCTCGTGCACCAGAGTTCTACCTTCGAACTGAAGCCTCTGTAGGATGGACGAAGCGTCCCAATATCGCTCAAGCGCGTGCTCTTTCACCTGCAAGTGGGACACAGTGGCGCCACCGAGCGTGAAGCGTGTTCGCGCCAATGGGAGTTACGCCAAACGCGACGACGCAGCTACAGGTTTTGTGCTCAGTGACGTAAACGCGTAACGCGTCCAGTGTGAAACACCCAAATGGCGAGTCTCGCACAATGGCTTTCTTGGGTTGCGTCACTGTGGAAACGAATGGATGTTGCGTCGCAGTTGGGACAGTGACGCACGACACGCACATCTGCACGGACGCAACATGTGACGCGTCCAGTGTTGGTTCTGGATTCACAGACACAGAGGTGTGGCGTGGATTGCTCTTGATAGAGTCTACCGATTTGTTTGGCGGCAAATTCAAGAAAGGAACGGACTTGTGACCTAGAATGCTGGTGTTGACCTCAGCATTGCTTGTTGTGTGTGTGTGTGTGTGTGTGTGTGTGTGTGTGTGTGTGTGTGTGTGTGTGTGTGCGCGCGTGTTGTGCCTGTGTTTCAGAATGCGAGTGCTGGGGTCAGTGTGTGACAGTCTGGGTCATCGTGTGCGTGTGTGTGTTGTGTGTATGTGTGCATTCAACAACCTGTGAGTCGTAGATACCCAACGCCTCCTCGTATTCTCCCTACAATGGGAACAGACGGGGTCTGAGTACAGAAACAACGCACACAACCAAGGTGATCCCAGACTATAACTACAAAAATGCACCTGTGGGCAGACCACACATGAGACGCACCGCACTGTCACCAGGTCTTTTTTCACTGGACTTGGCCGTGTTCGATTTTCAACAGCACCACAGCCCAGAGGCACCCACTGGGGTCAAATCAAACAAGCCCATTGCTGCTCCACCATTGCGCAAGCACTCCGCGCTGAATGGGACTGATGCGCACGCGCATGCGCGCTGCACGTACCTTCTCTATGTGGTACAGGCTCCAGTGCCAGTAGTTGTGACACACGAGTACCCCGTTGTGCTGAAAGAACGGACCAAACTCTCGAGTTTCGTTCGTGAGAACAAGAACACGGTATGTGTTGTGACCAATGCGGAAACTCTTGTGTTGAAAATGTGTTGAGAACGAGCGTTACTGAGTTGACTTCTGCAAACCATAGCAGATAGCTGATGATGGGATAACATGCGTGACTGTCGCACTGTGTCGTCAGTGTTTGTTGCGCAGGCGATGAGCTCAGCTGAACGCACGTTCGGACCGAACTCATCTCACGTTCACCCGCACAAACAACAACGCAGAATCGACACACACGCACACACACGCATACACACAATACTCACGCAAGCTTGAGAATATACACCTCACCCCCACACGCACCTGACCGCGACCCACTCGCAGCCCTGAAGCACACACACACACACACACACCCTCTTCCTACATACACACGACCCCAACCTCTCCTGATCCCGCACACACACACATGACCCCCACCCACCAGAACCACACGCACACTCGGCCCACACACACGCACACACGACCTACACACCCTGTCCGGCACACACCACACACACACACACACACACCAGGTCCCCGACCACCGGACCCACACGCACACACACGCACACCCGACCCCCCCCCGTCCCCCCCCCCCCGCCGCTCACCGTCCAGTCGCTCTCGGACGAACTCAGGTGTCGGATGCCCTCGTCGGGCCGCCCCGTCATCTCGTACACGTGCGAGAGGCAGTGTCGCGCCCACGGGTCGTACCGCTGCGTCTCACAGCCCTGCAGCCAACCAACCAACCCAGCGGTGGTGTTACGTGGGGGTTCGCCCCGAGTACCCGTGGGCGTGCCCTTTGGTACTTAGCAACTCACACTTCCATCTCAATACCCTCTTCATAATGCTATCGCAATGTATGCCTGATGTCTAACAAGTCTGGTCGTAAACACAGTAGTTCTTTATTGTTGAGCTCTGATCAATATGATAACCCCAAGCTGCTCATGGCATAGCTTTTTGTACCCAGGCTACTCTTGAGTACTCTCGCAGGTGAAGCTACTCCACAGCTTTCTCAGGGGGAAGTGGGAAGGTTCAATGACGGGTGACCCCCCAATTCACACCGCATGCGCCAGCGCATCACACACCCCAAGGTCACAGCGCACCAAAATGGGTCTCGCGTACGTCTATGGTTGTGTTCACAGTGAAGTACATGTGTGTGCGCCACCATGATAGCGGGTGGGTTCCAACCCCAAACGTGCATGGTGCGTGATGCGCTGGCACACGCGGTGTGGCTGAGGGGTGACACACATTTATACGCAACTTTGGTGATGTCGTCGGACAGTTGCTCAAACAACCCGTCTGACTGACGATTCTGAATCACCAGGCACGGTGCACTCAATGAGGAGTCGATTCTGCCTTTCCAATTCGTTGTTACGGGTTTTGATACTGACCAGTTTTGCAATTTTCTCGGCGGCGGCGTAGTTTCCGGTTTCCTCCAGCCCGAACCCGTACATCCCGTACAGAAACCTGTCCAAGGGAAGTTGAGCCAATCAGAGCGTCCGACACACTGCCTCGTTTGGGTTCCGACCCCGAGGAGAAACTCAACCCGTTTTCCCCTTGAGGCAACAGTGATGTTGCAGCTGTATTCGCGTTGCTGTCGAAAGAGCGTTTGAGAGACTCTGTGTGCACTTCATCCTCATTGCAGAATTCTGCCTGGCCAGATTCAGTGAATGCGCTGGATATTGTGGACATTGTGTCCGTGTATAAAAGGGTGCACTGACTGAAGGACATCGCGTCAAATGGCAAGAAGTGACGTAGTGCGTGACCACATGTGTGTGTGTGCGTGTGTGTGTGTGTGGTCTGTGTGTGTGTGTGTGCGAGCGCTAACTGCTGCATGTGTGTGTGTGTGTGTGTGTGTGTGTGTGCTGACTGCTGTTGTGTGTGTGTGTATGTGTGTGTGTGTGTGTGCTGACTGCTGTGTGTGTGTGCGTGTGTGTGCGTGCGCTGACTGCTGTGTGTGTGTGCGTGCGTGTGTGTGTGACTCACCCGTACTGCCGCAGCCCCTTGTCCCAGCGCGGCATGCAGCGTCCCACCACATCGCGCATGCGCACCATCTCACCGGAAGTGAAGTAGCTCTGCGCGACGACCTTGAGCGCGAAGCGGTCGGTCGGGTACGTGGCGAGTACGTCGCAGAGAACGCCGTTCGCCTCCATGTCGTTCCTGCGTCCAGTGAGACATCACAAGTCACAGTCATGCACGGTCACAGTCACACCCAGTCACAGTCAATACAGGTCAGAGTCACATCAGCGCACACCAGGTCACAGTCGCATCAGGTCAGAATCACGTCAGGGATTGCACCAGGTCCTTGTCGCAATGAGTCAAGAGTCACGCCAAGCACTATCTAGGTCAGAGCCGTGGCCGGTCAGAGTCATGTCAGATCAGTCACACCCAGACATAGTCACAACAGGTCTCAGTCACACCCTGGCACAGTCACACCCTGACACAGTCACACCCGGTCTCAGTCACACCCTGACACAGTCACACCAGGTCTCAGTCGCACCGCTGCTCACCCCTTGGCGAGGCACTTCAGCGCCTCGACGTAGAGCGTGTCCCGCGGGTTGAGGTCGCTGCGCGCCGCCAGGTCGATGACGGCCTGCGCCTCCCGGAGCGACGCGTCCGCCCGGGTCACGCCCCGCCCGTCGCCCATCAGGTTCAGCAGGGAGGCGGCCGCCCGGCCCTGCACTGTGAGGGAGGGACACGTCAGACGGGAGGACGGCACCCAGTGCCTGCTGTGTCAGACTGAGTGCACTGTGCTTTCTATTCCCGCACCGATCAAACAGCGATGACGTCACTACTCGAGACGTGACGCCCACTGACACGCCAGCATGCCCAGAATGGCCCGCACGTACCGAAGTTGGGGTCGGCGGCCAGCATGGCCTTCATCGCGCCCTCCATGCCTCCGACGGCTTGGTCCTCCGTCCAGCCGAACAGCTGTGGGGAAGAGACGGAGAGACTCAGAGGAGCGCAGCCGGGGGTGGGGTGGGGTGGGGTGGGGTGGGGGCTACCCCAGCTCAGAGGGGTGGCACCCTTCACCGGACCGAATTCTGGCTGTGCCCCACCCATTGCTGATGTCCCTGAGACACAAGGGTGGTTGTCCCTGCCCCACCCTGCTTGCTCAAAGCACCCTGTATCATGCCCCTGCCCCAAGCCCACCCCCCAGCTTCGTGTCTGTCTCACCCCACCCTGCCCTCACCCCACCCCCTTTACCTGTTTCACACCACCCTACCCCCATCCCACGCACCACCTTGCCCTCCATCCCCCCCTTCACCTGTTTTACCCCACCCTGTCCTCACCCGTCCCACTCTGCCTCATCCAGCCCTGCCCCCATACCCGAGACACGTACCTGTGACACGACGGCGTCGTACATCTTGGCGGCGTCGTTGCTCGTGGTGGAGAGGGGCAGACCGGCGTCCCTCCACGCCTGCACACAGAAACAACTCAGTGTCACACTGACAAGGGGCGAGCGGAGGCGTGTGAGAACTCGCCAAACTGAAGGATTATTTCTTTTGACACTGGCACAAAGCTGCTCCCATGCAGAGTTAGCTCTGGCAGGACAAGCAGATTGGAACAATAGAACCCTTGCATGTTGACTTCAACTGAAGCACACGTCGTGCTCGCACAACACCGTTTGCGTCAAGCGACCCCCCCCCCCCACGACCGTTCCCGCCCTTGTTGCAAAATTTATGTTGACTGTGCAGTGGGATTTGTAAATTGGCCGCACTCACCTGACAGTCCATGAGTTCGAAGCCCAGGGCTGGCATCCTGGCGTCTGTTCAGCACCGGCGTTGACAGATCTGAAGTTTATTGACCATGGTCTCAACAAGATGGAAAGTCTTTGTGCTGTTTGGCGGAGGGTAATGCGGTTCGTTTCGACCGCCAACTGGCCGTCTCAAGTTGATCAGTTGTATTGAATCCACACCAACTGGAGCTGAAAAGTTTTCAACATACACAGATCTGTACAGACAGACAGACAGACAGACAGACACAGACAGACACAGACAGACACAGACACAGACACAGACACAGACACACACACACACACACACACACACGTTGCATGGTGGGGTGTGGAGTGACTTGTGAACCACTCACCTAGTTTTGACCGTGGGCGATCCGCCACATGAGCTGGTCGAAATTTCTGTTGCTGGCTGCCCCCAAATTGAAGTGCTGTATCATGGCTCGGATGACCCGGGGGTGCGTCTTGGGCAGCCCCTGGGTGTGGGCTTCGATAGCGACCTTCCGTGTGATGTTTTGACACAAGAAACTCAACAAATCTATCTCCTCTCGAGTGATAGGCTGCGACGTGTATCCAACATTGGTCGCCATGACAGTCAAAGAGAGCGCAAAACCACAAGGGGTCACGTGACCAGCCCCTGGGGTGGAGGAATGCTGGGTAATTTCCAGCAAAATAGCAGAATTTTGGTATTATG
>JAAUXT010019098.1_pt1 | contig 11024 bp, 14 predicted proteins | sample 7278171 | NCBI WGS metagenome assembly JAAUXT01 (sample SAMN14350112, study PRJNA611818) | marine sediment metagenome | isolation source: surface marine sediment (1.8m) | place: French Polynesia: Moorea | collected 2018-08 | reverse complement strand
TGTCCTGAAAAAGTGGCTTCTGAGTGACGCAAACAACTGAAAATTATACAGAGACTACTGCAAGTAAAGTTGAAACAGATCCTGCCAAAATTACCTCTCATTTGGACAAAATAAGAAATGGGTGTGGCTCATGATTTACTCAAAAATTTACCTTTTTGTCTTCCACTCAATATTTTTCTCTGTCAGTGATATAAGCATGTATGAAATTACCAGAAAATAAATGCATTGATAGTGCAAAGCAATAATAAGATGAGGAGATTGTGGATTTTTAGCTGCTCTGACTGTCACAGTAAAAGTTCTAAAGCCTATACTCAATATATTTGGTTTGCGAGGAACAATAAAATAATTGTCAGCCATCCTTGATATGTGCTTCATGCCCTGACAAAGCCCTGTCTGACAGGATCAACATTTAGCTAGTAAAACGTGGACACAAGCTGCTTTCATTGGGACTTCCCTCGTAGTCCAGAGTTTGCTGTAGCAGATTCAGCAGTGGGCAAGATCCACAGTCCCCCACAGGACCCACGAGACACGAGACCTACTGGTCTCACAGGACCCACCCATCTCACAGGACCCACAGAACCCCACAGGACCCACGCATCGCAACAGCCAATAGAATCCGCCAATGACCATTTCCCCCACCTGCTTGACACTTGGTGGGCAGCCCTTGAGATCTGTCAGGCTTTCCCTTTCGAATCCACCTTCCACAGCAAAAAGCTTAATCATCATTGACGTTGAGTTGCAATGGAAAACTCCCCCTTCGGATTCGGTCGTTGTCCTTTCCTTGTGAAAACTGGACCTCACTGGATTTCCCTTCGCGTTGCAGCGTTTGGGAGGTTTCACGGTGTGCGTTTTGCGTTGAATGGATTCCACGTCAGGCTGACGTCACACTGCACTCAGCCAATGGGCCGCACCCAGTGCAAAACAGGTGCCAAATTTGACGTCAGAAACGACAACCGCATCATACAAGGTGTTTGACAGTGTGCAGACGTAACCTGGAAGCAGACCCCATGTTGACGTCAAACTGAACGTCTGTAGCGTCGATAAAGTTGCACTGTGTGAAAACGCAAATCGTTGACGATTGTCCAATTTGACGTCAGAAAAAGACGTGCAACTCCCACGTTGTTTCAGAAACTTGACGTCACAGATGACGAATGCAACCCTGGTGGCGTTTTGCAGAACATCTAAGACCCGGGTTCCAGTTTGACGTGAAAATGAGCGTTCACGTTCTCGTACTGTTTGACAGCGCACAGAGAAGCATTGGAATCATGCCCCAATCTGACGTCAATTTGAGCGTCTGCGTTTCCCGCGGTTTCCCACAGTGCGCAGCCGTGGCGGGAGTTCCTCGGGGTATGATGGACACGAGCAGGGCCCTGGATTAAGAGCGTCCGTGTTCAGACTAACTCTACATGCGCCGCTGTCTAACCGGACTCAGGGCCCGTCCGCGCTCCAGCGGGGGCCTCACACTGGGGGCGTCGTGCGTTGTGCCTCCAGGGGGGGTCAGGTTTCATGGGTGCGTCATGTAATATGCGTTATCCAGTCCTGTGGGGTCACCTTGCATGGGGCTTCGCACAGGATGCGTGACGGGCAAATGAGGGTCATTTGGGACAAACTTAACAAGCTTCCAACCGTGCTTGTGCTCCTGCAGGGTCCTCACACTGCGTGCGTTGTGCGCTGTGCTCCAAGGGGGGGGGTCAGGTCCCATTGGGTGCCAAGTCGTACTTCGCCATTTTTCCACATTTTTTCACCACACTACACATCAGACTGTGTGTGGTTCCATGCACACCCATCAGATGTTACATGGCTCTGGAAGGCAGCAAAGTCTATCAGTGCATGCATTGCAGTGCAAAACACAGCATCTGTGAATACTATCACACTCGAATGGCTTTTGTAGCTGTTCATAATTGTGTGTATCAGTGATCAGCACACACAACTTTCTTCGCGCAACTGCAGCCTCATGCACTCTACTCCCAGTGGGGCCAGGTTCCGTGGGTACGTCACCCTGGATGCGTCACCCATTCGGACACCTGTGGAGTAACATTTCACGGGGCTTCATACCGGATGCGTCACGGGCCAATGAGGGTCAGTTGGAACAAACTGCACATGTGATCCCTGTCCAATTGGGTACAGGTCCTGCCCCTGCTCCCAGGGGTGCCTCACACTGACTGCGTCCTACACTGCGTGCACTTTGGGCAGGATCTGTTCCTGGCTGTGTGAAGGGGCTCAGGTTTCGTGCAAGCTTCATTGTGTTCGTCACACATGACCACTGCCTCTCAATGGTTCAGTTTCACACACAACACACCCACAGTGTGACAGTGCCTGCGAGTCCAGATTGAAAAGCTGAAAAAAGCAAAGCATTTGGTGCGTGTTCTGCTTTGCCAATTGGATGCTTAGGAATGCAAAAGAAACTTTCTGCCTATTTTTGTTTTTCTCTGGGTGGTCCTGGACCACTGGGACCTTTCATCTGTGGGCTCGCACCCTCTCACTCAGTTCTGCTGATGGACGGTTATTGTTATGCAAGACGCACGGTGCCTGGGGCTCGGCGTGGCAGCAGCACGCTCCCAGGGCCCCGCCCACGTGGTCACACTCATCACCACATCACGTGATTAGAAACCAGGAAACCACTCGCTGTCATAGCGACCACATCAATGTCAGGGGCTGGGTCTGGTAGGAAACTGGAGAGGCTGTGCGTTGGTGAAGGTGGCACCAGGGGATTCGGGGCAGAGGGACCAAGTTTTCCTGGGTCTGACTTCAAGATAGGATTGTGAAAAAAGTCGCGACGCAAAACATGAAAGAAGAGGTTCAGAACTTTGCGTTCGAGGTACCAGACACACAATGTCTATGGATCTGCTATTTAACGCACACACGCACACACACGCACGCAGACGAAACACTCTCCCTGTCAGCAGCTGAATCAGCCTATCTCAACGATACTCAAGAAAAGAGCGTGCACGCACACAAGTAAAAACACATACACACACACACACACACACACACACACACACACACACACACAGAACCTCTGCCTCCCAAGAGCTGATCGCACTTCCTTGTAATCTGTGTCTGCGGTTCTCAAAAACCCCAAACACACACACTCACACACACACACACACACACACACACACACACACACACACACACACAAGCGAGAACCCCTCCCTCCCCGTCTGCTGCACACAGCTCTTTGTAATCTACGTCAGCGGCACTCAAGACTCCACACGCACGTGTGCGAGGAATGGGAATCGGACATGAAAGCGGGCGATCCCGCGCCGACGGGTTCCCTCTAATCCCAGCGACGCGTTATGAGCGATAATACAGCACCTCTCAGACACGCCGACGTGTGTCATTACTCAGGCTCTGATTGGTCGAGAGCACGCAGTGTGACTAAAATGTACTGAGGTGTGGTTTATGAGAAGACAATGGGATTGTGTTTCTGTGCGTGTGAATGGACACTGCATCTGCGTGCAGGTCAATGGGCACTTCATGTCTCTGATCATTGTGCACAATGCACAGTGATACAAGTTGTGCGCAGACTGGTCACAGTTCCCCATCCAGCGGACGTAAGGTCACACTTTTCAGGACTCAGGGTCCAGGTTCCTTGCCTTTGCCCTCTTGATAAGGTAGAACCTCCCATTGGAAGAGGTTCACGCTGTGGTTGTCTAAATTCTATCACTCTCCACTGTCTGTCTGTCTGTTTGTTTGTCTGTCTGTCTGTCTGTCTGTCTGTCTGTCTGTCTGTCTATCTGTCTGTCTGTCTTCTCTCTTTTCTCCCTCTCTTGCTCTCTCTCTCTCTGTCTGTCTCCTCTGTCACCTTCTCTATCTTCTCTCAGTCTCTTTTGCACTCTCTCTCTATCTCCCTACCTATCTATCTCTCTCCATCCCTCTCTCTCCCTCTCTGTTTCTCTCTCCCTCCCTCCATCTCTCTTACTCTCTCTCTCTCCCTCCCTCCCTCCCTCCCTCTCTCTCTCTCTCTCTCTCTCTCTCTCTCTCTCTCTCTCTCTCCCTCTCTCTCTCTCTTCCTCCCCCTCTCTGTCTCTCTCTCTTCCTCCCCCTCCCTCTCTCTGGCTCTCTCTGTGTCTCTCTCGCCATCTCCCCTTCTCTCGTTCCCCTCTGCCCTCTCTCTCAGTGTTTGTGAACATCCTTCTCCTGCAGCAGCAGGTCGCGGGCTCTGCAGCTGTGGAGCTCTCGGGCGCTGCGTCTGTCCCGGCGTCGGTGGCGCCACCTTCCTCCACGCGGCGTCTGCAGCAGGTGCGTTCACCGACTGTATCAGCGAGGTTTAGCAGCCAGAACGTCCTCCGCGTGTGTGGCCCGTGGTCTCTCAAATCATGAAACACCTGTGTTTATCCTTCAGGGTTCCCTGACGCATCTCCAACAGATCGAGGTGGCCAAGTACCTGTCGACCGAGATGAAGATTCAGGAGGTGGGGGCCCGGCTCAACGTTCCTCAACACGAGATCCAGGCCATTCTCAACAGCAAAGATGACCTCAATGCTGCTGCCCTGGGTGTGCTGGGTGTGTGGAGAGACACGGTGGAGACGGGGGAGGAGGCGTACGGGCTGCTGAGACAGGCCCTAGTAGACTCGGGGCTCCAGAGAGTCGCAGTGCAGGTCTTTGGGGAATGAAGGGAAGCTGTCGGACACATTTGGTGGGATGAACTTGCGAGGATTGCAGAATTTGGAGGGGGTGGGCAGGAGGGGCTATGAAGTTACGCCGTACGGCTCGGATAAAAGCACCTTGTATGTATTCTTTGTTATTTGTGCCATTGTTCCAGGGGTTGAGGTGGTGAAGTTTCTTTGTTGAAGGTTTTGCAAAATGTAAATTTTGCTGCTGAAGTGTGTGTGTGTGTATGCGTGTGTGAGCGTGTGTGTGCGTGTGTGTATGTGCGTGTGTGAGCGTGTGTGTACCTCTTCAGTTTTTCAGAGTTTTTCAGTTTTCGACGCGCAGCCTCCCGAGGCTCCAAACAAATTTGGCGGGGGGGGGGGAGAATAAAATGTCTAGATTTAAGGTGGGGATTGGCAGCTTCAAGTTCTTAATCGGAGGCATAAGGGAAAAAATAACTGAATAAGTCTGGTCGTGTTTCCAAGCGAACGGATCAAATTTAGTGTTGGGTATGGAGGAGGGCGGAACTGAAGTGGGCATGTCGCAATGTTGACGCGACAGCGAGATAGACTCTACGACGTTTGAGCCGCACGTCATGTCAACGCTAACGTCGGAAAGAGCACCGTTTCCATGGCACTGGCCAATCACAAAACACCGTTGGACATGGACTTTGGCGCTGACGTTTGCTGAAAACGCCTTGCGTTGAGTCCCGGTTGAGGACAATGACGTGACGACACAACTGTAACAATGACGTCAGCACAATGAGGATGACAACACGACAAGAGCAGAACGACCCACGATGATGACACAAGCGTTTTTCACATCGGTGACGCGCGGTCGTCTTTTTGACGTCGGCGTCAAAATTAGCATTGAACCCAATGGTGGAATTTTTGACGTCAGCCGAGAAAACGACTGGGCGTCACTCAATGTGAAAACCCTTATCCTGGCGAGGTTTAGCACGTGCGGTGCCCCATTGACAGATCGGTGGTACAGATGACCAAATTTGCATCGCATGAGCAGTTGAGAACCAATGACCAAATGGTTTTTGTGTCACCGATCTAGCAAAAGGGGCATGTCGGAAAAGGACCGGACGTAAATGCTGAACCTCCGTTTTGAAATGACGTTGAAGAGGACGACAAAACGATGACGACGATGACAAGAACAACACTGTGACGAGGAAGACATGTGCAGAATGACAGGATAAGATGACGACACAACAACAATGACGGAACCATGGCAACAAGGAGCCATCCTCTACAAAGAACAAAACACAACACAGTCACTTGTCCACCAGAGAGCTCCACATGTACATCGTGCGCAGGTATTTTTCAGACGTTTCGCGCGGGAGTCGATTGTCAAAAGCCGTCTCTGACGCCTGAAAGACGCTGTGAGTGTGCGTGTGTGTGTTGAGGTATGCGTGCAGCCTGGGTTATAATGCACTGTGATGCAGAATGACGCCACGCCGAATCGCGTCGCGCGTTACGTGGAAGGTGCATGATGTGCAGGTCTTTTGCGGAGGACCTCAGACCACACCTTGGGAGTGGTCGGAGGCTGTGCCACAGACGTGACATTCGCGCAACGTATTTCTTCACTTTGATACATCTGTTCACCATCGCAAATGGGTGTCGTGTGTTTGAGCGTGTGAGCGTGTGTGTAGGTATGCGTGCAGGCTTGGTCGCGATGCGCCACGATGCAGACCGACACCACGGCTGAACGCCACGCGTCATGATCAGCTCAGGTGAACGTTTCACGTGAGGGCTCACGTACACGTAGCGTCGCACATACGCCTCGCGTAAACGTTCCAGTCACACACACGGACACGTAGCAGTGTGTATGTCGGTCACGCACGTCACGTCAAGGGTTCACGTACACGTGAACTACGTTACGTCCCACACACGCCTCGCGTTCAACGTCACACACACGTACTGTAATGTACGTGGGTCACGCACGTGCACGTTTCACGTTAGCGACTCACGTACACGTGACGCTCACACACACGTGTGTGGGTCAGGCACGTGTCGTGGTGGTCAGGTACGCAACTCACGCATCTGTCACGTGTTCGGCTCCACGCATGCGCACTGTTCGCACACTCCACGTGTGAACGCGCACGCCTCGTACGTGACGCGCTGGTCCCGTTTCACGTCGCGACTCTCGCACGCACGCGTTGACGTTAAGTCGTGTCGGTCATGCCATGTGCACGTTGTCGCACGTCACAAATTCCAATCGAGAACAAAAGACAAACGCATTGTTTCGTTACTCTATTGGAGCCTTGTTACAGAAGTGTCGAATTCCACAGGCCAAGTTGTCTATTTTTTTGCATCACAACACAAACATATTTTTTGGAACTTTTTGCTGAGAGAGAAATTTCACAAAGAAAGACGAGAGAAAGGTGGAGAGAAATTTGCAAATAAGACGGAAGCAGGCAGCGGTATCTTTGGCTCCAAGCGTCAAGCGTCATGCAGCGTCAAGCGTTGTGCGGTGTCAAGTCAAGTGTAAGTGTCAAGCATTGTGCGATATCAAGTGTCATTGTCAAGCCTTGTGCAGTGTCAAGCATCAGTGTCAAGCCTTGTGTGGTGTCAAGCGTCAGTGTCAAGCGTTGTGCAGTGTCAAGCGTCAGTGTCAGAATCAGAATATGAAGCTTCAAAATGTCAAGTGTCAAAACTCAAGTGCGCCAAGTGTCAAAAATGTCAAGTGTCAGAACGTCAGGCGTCAGAACATCAAAGGTCAAAATTGTCGGGCATTTGTGTGTCAAGTGTCAGAGCTTCAAGTGTCAGAGCATCAAGTGTCAGAGCTTCAAGTGTCAGAGCTTCAAGTGTCAGAGTGTCAAGTGTCAGAGCATCAAGTGTCAGAGCGTCAAGTGTCAGAGCGTCAAGTGTCAGTTCAAGTGTTAGAGTGTCAAGTGTCAGAGCATCAAGTGTCAGTTCAAGTGTCAGAGCTTCAAGTGTCAGAGTGTCAAGTGGTGAGGCGTCAAGCGTTTGACGTCAGGCGTCAGAAGGTCAATGTGAAAACGTCAAGTGTCATGACAAAGTTAAGTTCAAAATTGTGCGAACGTGCGTTCAACTTCCTAAATATTTTTAATTTTTTTGCAACGTTTCTGTATCACAATGTTGAGAAAAACGAGCACTGTATTTCTCGAACACAAGCGTGCAACAAATGACAACGATCGGTCCCAACTTTGAAAATGGCGGGTCTGAGACTTTTGTGAACTCGTCGCATTGGAAAACAATTTTTTGTCAATTTGAATTTGAGCTTGTTTGCGGTGAGTTTGAAACTTTGAAAGTGACTCCGAGTGAGTCAAGATCGGGCTGGGTAAGTTTGAATTGATCAAAAGAGTTGGATTTTTAGGAATCGCAACACACCCGGACTCGTGACTGGGCCAATTCGACCTCGGGGAAATTCCCGTTATCGCCCACAAACAAAGAGCCTTTGAGAGTGGACAATGCGACCAATTTGAAAAAGAAGTGACATGTGACATGTGTTTGGAAAATTCTAATTTTGTTAGGCTTGGTCGAACTTGTCGAACCAACTCAGGTTAGCCGATGGTGAATGTGCTTAGAGTGTTCGAATCGGGCGAGGGGTTCGAGTGAGAGGGTTCGAATTTTGCAAAACTGAGTCAGGATGTTCGAATTGGGTGATATCAAGGGAGAGTGTTCGAATTGCTCGATATCAAGGGAGATTGTTCGAAGTGGGCGATATTGAAGGAGAGTGTTCGAATTTGGTGATATCAAGGGAGAGTGTTCGAATTGGCCAATATTGAGTGATAGTGTTCGAATTAGGCGAAGGGTCGTGTTCGAATTTGGCCATTTTGAGTGAGAGTGTTCGAATGAGGCGAGGTGGCGTCTCGAGTGTTCGCACCAGGCCATCTCGAGTCTGAATGTTCTGGTTGTCGTGCACCTTGCTGGGGGTTCAACAGAGGGGTACCCCACAGTACCCCCACCCTGTGTTCGTGAAGCACCAGGGTCCGTTCGGGCGGTTGGCAGGATCGGGGTTCCTGCAGTAGTTCGCTACAAAAAGACGAGGAAGCGTTGTTGTACAATTCAGTTTGAGAGGTATGGGAGGGTGTGTGTGCGTGTGTGTGTGAGTGTGTGTGTGAGTGTGTGTGTGAGTGTGTGCGTGTGTGTGAATGCGAGTCTGTGTGAGTGTGAGTGAGTGCGTGAGTTGTGTGTGCGTGTGAGTGTGCACGTGTGTGAGTGTGTGAGTTTGCGCGCGTGCGTGTGTCAGTGTGCGCGCGTGCGTGTGTGAGTGTGTGTGCGTGTGTGTATCTCCAGCTCCTCCAACGTCCCAAACCATCAACAAGAGCCATACCCCCCTTCTCTCCCAAGGACCGGGTCCGACTGACCTTGCAGCCCGTGCGCCGCCATGTTGAAGCCCATGCTGGAGTCCCAGACCTTACACGTCACCCCGGAGGACGTGGAGCTGTAGGTCGTGCCTCGGAACCCGGCCCCCGGAACGTCGTCTTTGCATTCTGTTCAGACGAGACAAACTAGGAGGTTTAACACAGAGAAGACGCGCGCTCCGCATAAAGTTTGTCCAAACCTGATGTGGTTGGCTTTGAACACCACGTGTGTTGAGAAAATAAACAAGAACGGTTTTAGGTGTTGGAGACCCGCCCCAGAAAGAAACACCCCACGCGCACACTCCTACCCCTCAGGCACTTACCATTGCACGATTGCAGAGTGAAAAATGCCTTTTGACACTACGAGCACGCACCCACTTCCTCCTGAATTTTCTTTTCGTGTGTCGGCGGGGAGGGGAGGGGGGTTCTCGTCACTTCTATCCTTGCTCCCCCTCCCTCCCCTCGGAAACTCCTCCCGCCAATAGAGGCACACGCCCACACCCACTTCATCCGCAAATCCCTGGAGAAAAGAGGAGTTTCAGGGGGGGGGTTCTCAGGGGTTCTCAGGGGGGCTTAGGGGGCTTAGGGGGTCTCAGGAGGCTCAGGGGTTCTCAGGGGGGTCCGGGGGACTCCAGGGGGTCTCACCTTCCTCTTCTCCATTTTCCAGCTCCTCGAAACTTCCTTCTCCAGAGACGAGACGGGTGTCCAGGAGGAGGAGGACCACACCCAGGAGCAGCAGCACACTCAACACACGCCGCATTCTTCAAAAAATATGGAAATTATTCAGGGGGTCAGGGGGCGGGGAGGCTCACCTTCCTCTTGTCCTTCGTCCTCCTCATCGAACGTTGATTCTCCGGAGACGAGACGCGGGTCCAGCACCAGAGCCACACCCAAGAGGAGCAGCACAGCCAAAACTCGAGGCATTCTTCAAGAAACACAGAAATTATTCAGGCGGAACACTCAGAACACGCGACCGCTCGGAGAGTAGGGAGTTTAAGCGCGGTTTTTGGCTTCACGCAACGTCGCCCCGGTTCCAGCTGCCGGCCACGTCGTGTTCAAATTGACGCGACGTCGCTGCGACGCATGCGCAATTCACTTGTCGTGTTTCCTTGTGGCCGACGTGAAAACTCACAATGAGGCAAAACTCTTCGTCGCGCTGGTCCAGACGTCTCCATGACATGTTCCGTGTGTGTGCGTGTGTGGGCGCGTGTGTGCGTGTGTGCCTGTGTGAGTGTGTGCGTGTGTACATGTGTGCATGTGTGTGCATGTGAACGCCTGTGCATGGGTGTGTTCGTGTGTGCAGGAAGAGTGTGGGCATGTGTGTGCGTGTGTGTGCGTGCAGGAGGAGTGTGGGCGTTCCATTGTCTTCTATCCGGGTTCAAAAACAACTTGTTCCTCGCTGGAATTGACAAATTTGAGCCTCCTGATCAACACACTGGTCCGACAAAAAATAAAATCTTAAAATGTTGGAATCGTGTCCATGTGCACATCACGTGTTCCGGTGATCCAGGGGTGCGACTTTGTGGAGCAGGTTCAGAGGGGATGACTGAGGCGGGGGGGCGCCCATTGATGCACCCCCGAATTCATTTTTGATGGCGCATCCTGCTCCCTGCAAGGACGGCACTGCCAAAACAACTGCCGCGCCGTATATCACGCTGTTTATCTTCAAATCGCCCGTGCGTGCAGTGTAACAGGGCCTCTTTTTTCGCTGTTGTTTTCCAAGAAAGGCCCAAGACAGATCAGCTGATTTATGCTGGGACCTGAAATCTCTTTATTTGTATCAATTCAGTTCAAAGTGGTCAAGTTGAGAATGGAGCGCAAAACTCAGGATCTCAGGATCAAAGTGGATACCGTGGGAGGTGGGGGGAGGGGGGAGGCTGGAGATTCAGACTACACAATGAAGTGGGTACCAGATTGGTGCCTTGTGTGTGTGCGCGTGTGCGCGTGTGTGTGAGTGTGTGTGCGTATGTGTGCGTGTGTGCGTGTGTGCGTGTGTGCGTGTGTGCGTGTGTGCGTGTGTGCGTGTGTGCGTGTGTGCGTGTGTGCGTGTGTGCGTGTGTGCGTGTGTGCGTGTGCGTGTGTGCGTGCGTGTG
>JAAUXT010149346.1_pt1 | contig 11027 bp, 14 predicted proteins | sample 7278171 | NCBI WGS metagenome assembly JAAUXT01 (sample SAMN14350112, study PRJNA611818) | marine sediment metagenome | isolation source: surface marine sediment (1.8m) | place: French Polynesia: Moorea | collected 2018-08 | reverse complement strand
GGGGGGGGGGTAGGGGACAGACAGGACAGGATAGGACGGGATGGGACGTCTTCACCGAGGTGGCATATATAGCGGAAAAATTTTTTGGTGAGCCACTAAGTGCTCTTCCCTAAAGGGACATCGCACAAAAATGCTGGTTCTTTGATGTCGTGACACTGTGCGAGTTGTTGACATCTCGCTCGTGGCTTCTCCTCTGCAGAAAAAGGGTTTTGCATGCGCGGAGACACGTGTCCGTTTGATCACGGCCTCGACCCTGTCGTGGTTGACGACGTCAGTCTGGGAGGAGTGCTCGCCTTTCCCCGAGGTGCGTGACAAGAAATGTTACTTTTTCCAAACCAGTGGTTCAGAACTTTCGTGCCAACGCAGGCTCGTTGATCTTTGATCTCTTGTTTCTCTTTGGCTGCTGCACCAAATGTTCACTGGTCGGGTTCGTCTATTCAGGAGGACCACCACCGTCTATGGGGCCGCGAGGACCTCGTGGACCCATGGGACCGAGAGGACCAAACCCATTCATGCAGGGCCCTGCGGGCTCCATGGCTCGACCGCCAGGCCCCCCGATGCGAGGACCACGACCCCCGCCCGGACGACTCCCACCACCAGGATTACCAGGCAAGCTTTCGCCTTCGTTGGTTTCGGTGAGAAATGCTTGCGATGCTCGTGCGCAATGAGTGACATGTTTTGGTGGTTTACAGGTGGGTACAGCACGCTAAATCACCCACCGCCTCCGGGCACTGTGCCGCCGAGAGGTCCACGTGGGCCGCGGCCTGAAGGTAATGCATGCTGGTCTGCACTTCTCTTCCCCTAGATATCAGGGTAGTTGTCGTCACCAGTTCACACTACGGGCGTACGCGTGTCCGCGACTGTCATGCCAGCGCTTGCCAAAATGGGCCCACACGTGTTTCAAACCGTGTGGACTCTGGCCTGCTTTTGTCTGATGCGCGAGCCTTGTTGTACAAGTCACTGAGCAGAGCATCACAGGCCGCTCATTGGGTTGTGAAGGAAGCAGCGACTGTGTCGGACACGTGGACGGGTCAAAGGCGTGGATCAGTTTCATCTTCGATGATCAATCTGCAATCTTTGTGTATTTTCCAAGATTTGTAAAGAAAACCCTTTCAGTTCAAAATTGTTTGATTTCTCTTTGGGTACTGGTGTCCTTTGGTGTTTGTCGTTTTCAGAACATTCATTGTCTCAGAAAGTGTGCCCACGCAGGAAGCACTCGCAGGCATTGGAACTGTTTGGATTGAAATTAAACCTGGATTGTTTGGCTCAATGTGCTTCCCTGGATCTGTTTGAAGGTTACCAGCTGGAACCGTACAACCCCGAGGCTCCGGGTGTTCCCAAGTTCAACAGCTTCCCAGGTCCCGGTCCGGGCCTGAGGCCGGATGAAGGGGTGCCGCCCTACCAGCCACACGTCAGGTCCAGTCTAGTCAGCGTGCCCACCATCACGCCCGCGAGCCAAGGTGTGTTTGTCACATGCGTGTACCTTTCGCGTGTGAGCGTGAAGCAGATTGCAACTCTTCTTTTTGTTTGTTTTCCTTGCGCACGCGTGAACGCGTTTCTTTCGTGATGCAGCTCAAGAGAGCAGGAGTGAGATGCCCAACAGAACTGTTGTGATGTCCGGACTGAAGAGACCTTTCCGAGGCGGATATGGCGGACCTGCCAACAAGAGAGGAGGACACGTGCACAACAGACTGGGTATGTGTATGTCGCGAGAGCCCCGACTGTTGGTGGTTTGTATCTGTTCAGCTGTCACGAGAAAGTTCATGCAGAAGACAAGGAGTGGGGTTTCGTTTTTCAGGTCCAAGGAGAGACAACATCAACTACGAAAACACAACGTTGGAACTGAGAAAGATTCCCCCGGAAATGAACACCATTGCCAAACTGAACGAACATTTCAGCAAGTTTGGAAACATCGTGAACTTGCAGGCAAGTCATGTGTGATCGCGTGATGTGATCACGTGGTGCAATCGGTCTCTTTATGTCGGTCTGTGCAAAATCCAGATGAGTTTCTGGAGGCTTCTGCATGTGTCCTGGGCAACTCAGTTGAGCCAGATGAGTTCCCCGCCCCCCAACTCATCTGAGCCAGTGGAGTGGACCGTCGGGCCGTGAAGCCAAGTTGAGAATCGCAGGCTTTCTGAGACTGATGTCGCTGAAGCCGACGTGACAACTGCTGCGTTCTGTCTCGGCAGATAAAGCACGAGGGCGACCCCGGCGCGGCGCTCATCGCCTTCACCACCAACGGAGAGGCGTCGGCGGCGTACCACTGCAGCGAGCCCGTCTTCAACAACCGCTTCATCAAGCTCTTCTGGCACAAGGACAAGCAGAGCGAAGACTCCCCTGCGCCGCAGGTGAGCAGCGTGAGCGCTCACGGGATGAGACACGTGTTGAGTCTGCACCGCTTCACGCAGGAAACATAACAAGGGTTTTGTTTCAGGAAGCAACGCAAAACTCACTGACGGACAAGAAATCGGTCAAGGATAGATTGGGAACAATTCCACCAGCTCACAAACTGTCGCTCGTCAAAGTGAAGAAGGCGGTGGAAAACAACGCGAAGGTCAGTCGATTGGGGAACAGTGCGAAAGTGTTATCCGTGGGGTGCAACTTGGGTGAAAACTTGTAGGACCCACGGGTGTCAACTGTGGAAGTTATCTGTTCTGTAGCTTCTGGCAGAAGCCACAAAAAAGTTCAAGGTGACAGGCGACGTTGAGTTCATGTTGTCTTCAGGTTGCTTGTTTTGTTCATGTTGCTTGTTTTGTGCATTCTACTCGAACCGGTTCATCGAGTTTGACTGGAGTGTTTTCTGACATGTAACTTGCGCTGCACCCTTCTCTCCATGCGAACCTTGAATTGGAAAAACTTCTTGAATGCGGATCCAGTGTTCCTATCGCATTGCAGCAAGTGGTTTTGTCCCCGACCGGAGCTTTGACAAAGACGGTGTTCAACCCAACGGCTTTGAAGCAGACCTCGCCGCCTGCGGCCACGCCGAGTCAGATCGCGACACAGAGGGCGACACTCGCGCAGAAAAAGCAACTTATCCAGGTGCTGTGCTCTGATTCGTGTGCAGTAAAGGCAGTTTCTTGGGTTATTTAGTGGCATGCTTCTTGCAACAGGTCTTGCTCTTTCAGAAGGAAGGATTGAAGAAGAAATTGGCCATTCAAAAGCAAAAATACGCCATTCTGGAGAAGCAAATAGAACACCAGAAGCTGCTCATTGCAAGGCTGGAAACGGACAAGAACATGACTCCTGCAAGGAAGTCTGTCATCATGAAGGTCAGTTCGTCTTCCAAGTTGGCAAGACGTTGCAGTGCGGTTTGGTTCTTGAGCGCGCTGACTACAACAGCAGCGGCGTGACTGCCGTGATGGTACTCTGGTGTCGGTCAAGGTGCAGCTATGTTTTTGTACGTGCTTACAATAACACAATCGAAAAACCCCAGCCTCCTCCTCAAAGCAACTTCAACTAATATTTTCGTTGTATGGCAGCCCCTTCTCCCCACAAAATGACAAAAGCTACAATGCCAAGGGTGAATAAAATAGACAACAGGAATACATTCCAAAACTTTTTCAACCAAAATGATTCAAGCTTCAGACAGTCATCATGCGAATTTTCTGATACAGACCATTGGAGCACTTTCTGAGTCGATTGCGAAGCTCAAGAAGGACTTGACGTCAACCACAACTGGAATGGCGCCGGTTCAGAAGAAACCAGCTCCACCAAAGCTTGAAGCGCCTCCTGAAATTGTCAAACCAGTTTCAAAGCAGCAGGTAAGATTTCAACAGGTTTTCAAACGAGGTTCCTTTTGGTTTTGTGCACCTCGAGTTGCAGTTCTCAATTCTCTGTGTTTTCATGATTTCACTTTGGTGGCAGCGAGGTGTGAGGGACGCTCCAGAGTGAAAGAAAACTTGATTGTGACAATTTTTCAGGCGCAAAAAGAGATCCTGGACACTGAACTTGATATCATTGCGAAGCAAAACGAGGGGGAAGACACGTCACAGTTGAGGAAGAGAGTTGCTCTGTTGAAGAGAGAGGTTGATCCTACGCTCTTTCTTGTGCGACTTTGTGAAACTGTAATCGTCGTTGCGAAGCGCGTCTTCACCTGAAGTGACACGTTTTGCGTCCCAGTTCAGGGCGTGGGTCCCTCCAGACGGATAAAAGACCCGTGGTAGCATTTCACGAATGATCCAAATCGAATGTTGCGGTGTTGCACGTGCATCAGCAATTCGCCGCTTTAACAAGTGACCGTTGCTCTTTCGCAGGCTGCTGCGCTGGGGTTGATCGGGTCACCGGGCGGGGCTCCGCGGGGGCGCGGGCTGCCTCTGAGGGGGCGCGGGCGGGGCCGAGGAGGGGCGCCCGGCGGCGTCTACAAACCCAACGTCGTGGATCACCGACCCAAGTCCCTGCTCGTGGCCGGATTCTCCCTCGATGAGAAGGAGGAAGTCCTGCAACACTTCATGGTACTTATGGATCCAACGCGAATATTCATATCTCTGTTCCAACTCTACGGAGCGTTGTTCATCAGTGTCAACTTTTTCAGAGCTACGGCGATGTGCTGAACAGCGTGTTTGATGACGCGGTGCCGAGCATGATCCTGGAGTTCAGGACGCGACACGGGGCTGAACAGGTGAGGCGTGTCGTTTCAAAGAGCAAAACAGGGAGGGACGGCTCGAAAAAGAATCCCGAAGTCTCCAAACAAGTCGTAAGTCTGTACGGGTTTTGAAATCTTGCCAGGCGGTGATCGGCGGGCAGCACTTCGGAACCAAGTCCCTCGTGATGTCATGGTACCAGCCGCCGTCAGCAGCTGAGGAAGAGGACGAACCGGCGGACGCGAAGGAGTTGGACGCGCAGGCTGCCGGAGACGAGCCGGACGGGCAGGAGCACGTGGCGGACGAGCTGGAGGAGGAGGAGGGAGACGTCTCCGTCATCATCGACGGGCTGGGCGGCGAGGTGAGGACAATGGCGGCAACGTCTCGGCGTCGAACTGCAATTATGTTTTTCCAGGTAGTGCCCTGGCATGGAAATGAAACACGGCAACAAAGCAGTGTCGTCCTGAGGGCAGTAAATGGGTTCAAAATCGCCCAAAGATATCGAATCAGACGAGTTCGAATCAGGCGGGATGAGGTGTCCAACCGGACCCCCCTGACCCCTCCCCCCTCCTGACTTTGTAAGTTGAGGGTTTTGAGCAAACACGGCAAGTGGCGCGCGGCTCATGTTTCACTTGAAAGTCGAGTTTTCTCCTGAGGCTCGATGCCTGTCGAAAGATGTTCTGACGCTCCTCTGGTTTTGCAGGGTCACGAAGACGAAGAAGTTGACGAGGACGTGCTGCTCGGTTTGGATGAAGAGGATGAAGATGAGGAGGAAGAAGACAGCGGCGAAGACAAGTCGTGGCGAAGATGAGGCTACGTCTGCGGCAGTCGTGAAGCTGTGATGCTACGTGAAGCGCTTCCTGACTGCGGGGTGACATGAACGCTGCGGAGCGAATCTGTGCAGGCGAGAACACCCTCCCTCCCAGGCTTTATTGGCATGCCCAGCCGAAGCATCTAAGTCGTTTGTAAATATGTAGGTTGATGCACACACATTTAGCGCACTTGGCGGTAGCTATTTTCTGAAACCTTTTTGTCGTTGCTCGCAAATCGTTGAACGTTGCAACTGCTTTTCAAACGCGTTGCAACAACTAATCTCATGAACTGTACGTTGCAAATGTTTCTAATGGGCAGCCGATGTCCACCTTTGGTACAAATAATCGCGCTGATCATCGTGTTTCACCGTTGCGTTGATGAAACTGTGAGAAGACGTTTGTTATTTTGCAAAAGGTGGTTCCGTCCTGCAAACGACTTTTCGGGACGCTGTGTTGTCAGTTGCGATGTTTTCAATTGTCATGATGCGGTTTGAAAAACAGGTACTTCAGTCTCTGATGGCAAGGGACAAAGAAAAAAAACAACAAAACAAATGGCACCAACCTTCGGGAAAAAAAAATCACAAAGAAAAGAAAAAGAAACAAAAAAAGTGAAAAGACAAGAGACCCAACAAATTTCACAAGATGTGCCAACTTTGCCATCAAGAAAAAAAGAACAAGAAGAAACATCAAAAGAAAAAAGAAAAGAAAAAAGAACGCAAAGAAAAAACAAAACTGAGTACCTGTAAAATAAACAAGTGGAAGACGCCGAAGTCTCCACAAAACAAAACATGTTCCCAAAGGAGATACCTCAGAAAGCTATGTGGGTGTGTGTCCGTGTCCTTGTGGGCGCGTCGCGCCTCCCTCCCGCCGGGTCCGCTTCAGCCGCCGCCACCACAGCCGAACAGACGTCTCCACGACCCGCAGTCGTCCCGCCAACCTTGGAGGCCAGTAAGTAGCAAGCATCACGGAAACACTTCGTGATAAAACAGTGGTAGCTCGAGGCGTGGTTTGAGCAATGAGAGTTGGGTCCAGTCGAGACAATTGTTCTGATCTTTGCTCGTAGTTCCAGGGAAATTGTTGGTGTACGGTAAGATCCTAGCATCTGAAGCACCGAACGGGCGGTGTGTCGTCATTCAAAATGCAAATCGATTTGTGTTCGCCTGGACGTGGCAATAGGGCTGTCGTTGAGAGAATTAAATTTGCGATGGATCATCAGATTGTTGGTATTCCCGATATTCCCTCGGTATCGGTCATGTGACCACTTCTCACATGATCACCACTTCCAGCAATCTTGATGTTTATCAACACAGAAGCGATAAATCCATGAAAACCTTGTGGGTTCAAACTCTACGGATATCCCCTGGCGAGATGACTCGCTGAGGTTGTTTGCACTTCATCGCAACCTGCAGATTTCATCAGAAGCCGGGCGAGCAGCAAATCCTTTGTGTTCATTCGCAAGAAACGTCAAACATGGATCTGATCTTTTCAAACTCGTCCAACACTTCCTGCCCGACGACGTCGACTCAAGGGGCCGGACCGACCTACGTCGGCTTCATCTGTGCTGGGATCGCCGTCGTTTTCTTCGGCAGCAACTTCGTTCCTGTCAAGAAGTTCAAAACTGGAGACGGTGAGTGGCGCAAGGAACGTGCGGTCGGGTCGAAGTTGGAGCGAAGGTCTGTCCAACCACACAATTTTGCGAATAGCCAGCAAGCATGGCGTTCCCCTCGCACTTGTGCGTGCTGGGAACCTTTGTGCCCTTGTTCGAGAAAGCTTTTTGTGAACAATAGGCTTGATATGATTCGAAGGCGAGTTTTCTGCTGCTCTGTCGTTGATGACGGATTCCAATTTCTGTGAGCTGTCGTCCAGAAAATTTGCCCAGAGTTTGGTTTCAGTTTTGTCGGTACAATGTACGTCTCAAGATTGATTGCGGTGTGTGTTTTTGCAGGGTTTTTCTTCCAGTGGATCCTCTGCAGCGCCATCTGGGTGGTGGGACTGTGCGTGAACGCGATGCGCGGCTTCCCCGAGTTCTACCCGCTCGCCATGCTCGGCGGCTTCCTCTGGGCGACTGGTACGTGTCTCCTCGAGTAGGTAACTCTTCCCGAGTGGGGCGAACAAGCCACCAACCCTCAAGCCAGTTTCATTTTCTCTGATGGTTTGTGCTGTGTGCTGATACGAGCCCCTGTGTCGGTGTTTGTCCTGGGCACAAACCTTGTTGGTACAGTCCTGTTGATGCCTCTCAGCTGCACATAAGCTTCTCTGCGTGTGAAGAGGGGAAGTGGGACGCGGCTGATGTTCTGGTTGGAAGTCCAGTTGACACTGCACTGCACCGACGCATGAGTGCAGTTTTCGTGTTTTCACTGCAAGTGGAAGAATAAATTTTAACGCTGTTATCACCAGTGCAACATGATGTCAATCACTCGTTAGTCGCTCACGCTTTTGCAGAATTGTTGAGTTTGTTTCGTTTGACTTTCACCAGGTTCGTCCTCTTTGTGTGGGCTGATGAGGACAAAGCTTGAACGTTGGAGGATGCCTGTTATCTCTGAAAATTCCGTGTATTTGGGTTCATTTCAGGCAACGTGATGGTGGTTCCGATCATTCAAATGATTGGACTAGCTAAAGGGCTGCTGGTGTGGGACTCAGCCTTGCTCGTGGCTGGATACATGAGCAGCAGGTCGGTTTCACATCCTCTCTTTGTGCACCTTCGTTGCAGGCAATATCATGGTCGTGCCCATCATTCACATGGTGGGACTCGCCAAAGGCATCCTCGTCTGGGGCTCGGCCAATCTGGTGACGGGATACGTCAGCAGCAGGTCAGTTCTCGCCACGTCCACAGACATCGGCACCTGGTCCCGCCTCGTCTTCGTTTTAATTTGCGATATTTCAAGAACTGCGTGAACATTCTCCCACTCGAAAAAAAACCAAAAAAACCACCGTCAAACCAACGCGTTTCCAGCTAATACCTTTTTCTGTGCAGACTGGGCCTGTTTGGAATGCACAAAGAAATACCATGCAACCAGGTCTTCAGTTACGTGGGGTTGGCTGGCTGCATAGTGAGGTGAGGAATTTTGTCAACAGCGGAAATGGAAAGACCTCAACACCAACTCAACGGAGGCTTTGCAGAACCCCTGTCGAGAGATTTTGAATGTTTTGTTCGTTTCTGTCAGCTTTTCACAATGGCGATAGCTGGATGCATTGCGTCCTCGGTTGGACCCACTGAAGCAGGGGAGTGCCACCTGTCTTACGCGTTGGTCCTTCCTACCTGCCTGTCCGGCTCTTGGAGAGCGCCACGCAATACGACTCAAGCTGTTTTCCTGTGTCTTTACTCCCATCTTGTTTTTCAGTATGACTATCTTTGTGGCTGTGGACACCAGAGAAGGAAACGGGACCGATTCTCGTCGACCTGCGGGTCCGGATTCCGTCAGGTCGACAGCCCGGGGTTTGTTGGAAGAAGCCGGAGAAGACGAACCCCTGTTGCGACCGGTAACTAATTCCAGCTCTTTGCACAGTGAAAGCGCTTCGCTTCGCTAAACATACCTCAAATGCAAGGCAGACAAGTCCGTCTGATTTTGGATGTGCAGTTTTGGTTTTCGTCCCCGAGGCCAATCTCCACGTGAGGCTTCTTGCTGTGAGGTGCAGCAGTGTTCTCCGAGCAAGGTTGAAACAGTTTGTGCGCACCGACTCCAGAGCTTCACAAACGTAATTTTGCAGCCGTCAGAAAGTAGTATCAACGTGAAGGAGACGGTCACCGTGGCGAGCCATGTCGGACACACGTTCTGGGAGAAGCTGATGAGACACAAGGAGATGATGTGAGTAGGTCAAGGTCGACAAGTACAAACTTTGACAAAAAACGCGTGAGACCAGTCCCAGATGAAATTCTTCGAAAACAAGGGCCAATTTGCATTTTCTGTATATATTTTGTGTCTCCTTGTTTTCTGGCCAAGGTAGCGTGAAAGCAAACCGCAGAAAAACGGACCTTGAGGTGGCGTTCTTTTTCAGTGGCAGCGCGTTGTCGCTGATCTCTGGCATCCTCTACGGAATCAACTTTGCCCCCGTCATTTACATCCAGGACAATTACAGTCACGCCAGTAAAAATGGTGAGCGAACGTTGGATAGCGCACCGTGCGGCCAAACATGGCAATCGGACAATCATGTCAGAAAAGAGAACGTCTTTGCACAACAGCACGTTTCGGATGGATGTTGGCGGCTGCGGCAATATTTCGACAAACAAGTGTCCAACAAGATCATGTGTTGACGCAAACTCGTATCGTGCCCAGCGGACCTGCCTGGTTGGGAAATGAGGTGGCTGATAAGTGTCCTGTCGGTCAGGCTTTTGACTTTGTGTGGCAGGCCCAGTTGGGCAGGGGACAAACACGTTTCGTTCACAAACCGGCTTGAGTGATGTGAATGTTCTTTGACGCCGACGTGCACACCACACACTTGTGGAGAAAATGTCTGAATATTCTCACCTTTGGTGGTTGTCGTAGTGGTGTGTACGTGTGTGTGTGTCTGTGTTTGTCCATGTGGGAGTGTTGAGGGGTTGTCATCTGACATTCCAATCGAACTGTCACCGTAACCAAGAGTCTGGACTGTGGTGGTTTTTCACACGCCAAGACGCCGCAGGCTCCGCCCGGAAACAAACTCAATGACATATTTTGTCCGCTGTCGCAGGTCTCGACTACGTATTCGCGCACTTTTGTGGCATCTACATCACGAGCACCTTCTACTTCGTGCTGTACTGCGTCGTGAAGAAGAACCGGCCGGTCGTCTACAGCAACATCATCCTGCCGGCGCTGCTGTCCGGCGTCATGTGGGCCGTGGCCGACGCCTCCTGGTTTGAAGCGAACGCCATCTTGTCGGAGCCGGTCAGCTTTCCTCTGATAACGACGGTAAGTGGGACGCGGACTCAGTCAGGACCGGGTCTGCCTCCCTGCCCGATTCTGGATCCACTGGGAGAACTCTAGCATTCGAGCTGAAAAAACAAAGCTGGAACCGATGGGTCACCACTGTCCGGCACCCACTGTCCGGTACGCCTGTGCCAGAAATCACCTTGGCCGCAGTTGTTTTGAGGACCCTTGTTACTTATTTCCAGGGGCCAGGGCTTATCGGAGCAGGCTGGGGAATATTCGTGTTCAGAGAAATAAAGGTGAGTGTGGTCAGCTTCCTGTCGTGTTTCCCCGAGAAAGTTTCAAACCTTTCAGCTGTGAGCTGCTGTTTGTTGTGGGCCAAGTCATGGTCTTCCAAAATATGTTGCATTTGTTGTCCTGCACCCTGATTTGCAACTGAAAATGAGCATGTCAAGTAACACATTTTCAACATGTTGAGTTACCCCCCTCCTCCCAGTAACTCAACATTGGCTGGCTGGCGAACTCAATATGGATATTTTCAAAATTTTTATGAAATGGCAAAAACATCTTTCGGGTGAACGCCGAACGTTTGTGTGGACCACACGCTTTTCAGGTGATTTGAACCATACATTGTATAATGTATGGTGGTGAAAATCACCTGCAGGCATCAAGAGGCAAAATGTGTGAATGTGAGTTTGAAAGTGTTCTATTTGTTTGATTTTGGTCATGTTTGGTTTTTTCATTCCCTTTCAGGCTGTAGTTGATGCACAAAGTGTCAAAAGAACAAATTT
>JAAUXT010031877.1_pt1 | contig 11028 bp, 14 predicted proteins | sample 7278171 | NCBI WGS metagenome assembly JAAUXT01 (sample SAMN14350112, study PRJNA611818) | marine sediment metagenome | isolation source: surface marine sediment (1.8m) | place: French Polynesia: Moorea | collected 2018-08 | reverse complement strand
GGGTCCAACCCCCCCCCCAAGACCCACTTTACACATACGGATGGACATACAGACTGATGGTGATTACATTAAGCGTGTGGTACACGGCCCTCCGGGCGACCACACGCTTAAAAAGACATCCACCACTGCCAGCAAGCAACCGCCGCACTTGTTGGGGCACTTCCGCCTGCACATTCCTGTGGTACTGAAAAAGCAGTTGAACCTATTTTTCAAAAAGCATTGAAATTCAATATTAATATCAGAACTATAAAGTACAAACACAATAACAGAGACAACAGTGACAATTCACAAACTGAAGTTCTATTCCTTTTCAAAATTGCTGTTGAAAAAGGGTGTTGCAGGCAGAAAAGCAGGCAGTGAGATTTGCATTTCCTCTTGCAAAGCAATGGCAGGTTATGCGCAGAATGCAAGCTGCAGTGAGGTACTCGTATCTGGGTCATACTTGTCAACATCACTGGTCCGGACTGATTGAATGAATGACAATTTTCAGACAGACACTGCACCTTATTGGTGGAGTCAGCGAGCGGGCTCGTCGCTTCGTCGTCTTCAGCGCACGCCATGTTGCGACGTTTCGACAGCTGATCATCTTTCTTGGCCTTCCTCAACTCCAAACTCTGGTCTTGCCGGCGACGCCTCATTTCCTGCAACAGAAACGAAGGACACCTCTGTCGAGTTTGATCTGCAGGAACAGCAAGGTCAAGCTAAAACGTCTGCAGTCTTCTTGTTCGAACATTAGATCTGCATCTCTGCACGTTCCATGCAGGAATACTTTTTCGACATCTGAAAACTGATTTCGAAAGCTTACTTCCACGTCCTTGCCGCGGTTCTTGTAGGCTTTCAACCGATTCTCTCTGTCCGCCATGCTGATCGTTGGATCTGATGCAAATTAATTGAAGTGCATAAAAATGAAAGTTTGCATTTCAATTCGACATTCCAAGAACACCTGCGGATCACCACAACACCCAACATAAGCGCATTGAATTCGTGATTCTGGAAAGCACGTGCACTTCCACACAATTTCTTTGAACACGTGAAACCAACATCTTCATGATCATCCGCGAGTTTTTGTCGAGTTGGAAAAGTGTTTCAAGCAAATCTGGGCAATCTACCCACAATCAATTGGAGTTGATTGAAAATCTCAGATGATCAGTGTCAGATTATGTCGCAATATATCTGGTAAATACCTTTTGATACTTCTTGAGGAGATAAAAACCGTTTGAATAAAGCCTTTGCTGTGAGATCATTCAAAACCCGCCACTATTTAAAGGTCGGCTGGAGCTCGGCTCTGATTGGTGCAGCGCATCCAGGGGCGCCGCGTCTAGGGGCGTCGCGACTAACGAGACCGTCACGCCCTGCGAGACGCCGCGGCCGCCGCACGAAGAGAGCAGTTCCGCACAATCTTGTGGAAAACCAAGATGACGGCTGAAAAGTTGAAGAATTGAAATATTTTGGAATTATTCTGAGATCGACTGAGGTATGACATATTGAAGAGCATTTAGGCAGAGTCCAGTTGAGGACAATGTTATTTAATGGAGTGTTTCATTGGTACACACCTTGATATGGACAGAAATGCTGATGATTTGACCCTCACGTGAAACTGATGGCCCAAACGTGTGACAGGAAAGAGATTTCGATCCAGATCTCAGTAAGATTGTCACGTGAGATTATTCTGTCAGTCTGTGGACTTCACCACATTTGTGCAACCTTTTCAGCTTTGATAGGGCTTACGGTCGGAGGGAAATGAGATTGTGCTTTCTCTGAAGTTTCCTGGAGGGGGGGGGGGGAGAGAGTTTTTAACGGCGTAGATGTCAAGATCCAAAACCCTGCATTTGGATCGAGATTGGCAGCAAGAGTGCCGAACTAGATTCACTCAGTGTGTGTGTGTTGTGAACATTTGGGCTGGGCGGTTGCTGTCTCAAGCACATTTTTCATGTGCCATGTGTGTCTTGAACAGCGTTTGTCGGATTCATGCCTCACCACCGCGCGTTGGCTCTCGAAAAGGAACAGCGTTGCTGCATTTTCTCAGAAGGACAGGACGCTGGCTCCTATTACTTGCTGTTTCAAGCAGAGCTAAGAATATCCAAACCATTTGCAGACAAGACAGCAGCAACTGTACAACGTGAAGAGAGATGCTTGAAGGTCTCGCAGCATGGGTGCTGAACACTTACGTTGGAGAATATGTCGAGAACCTGAACACAGATCAGCTCTCCATTGGATTGCTACAGGGTAAGTTCACATTCTTGTTTTGAAAGGCATGTGATCGTTTCTTGTGGGCACCACTTCAACTGGTGTTGCACACAGGCGGAAAATATATTCGATCTGTTTCCAGGTGAAGTTGAGCTGGAGAATCTTCCATTCAGAAAAGATGCTTTGGCCAAATTCGATCTTCCCATTGAAATCAAGTCAGGTAACAGTGACACGTTTGGACCGTCCTTGCAGATACGTTGTGTGACCTTATGGTTTCGTCTCTTCACATAAAAAAGAATGTTCTTGTTACTTCTTGGCACAGGCTTCATTGGGAAGATCAAACTGCACATTCCAGTCAGTCGCTTGAAATCAGAACCATGGGTGATCTCCATGGAGAGACTTTATCTGGTCGCTGGACCTCTCCGACGGAAAAAGGTATTTTTCTCTCCGAGAGCGGGTTTTATGAAATGCTGTTGAAGTTCAGATGAGGCGTCAAGTTCTGATCAAATGTCCTGTTTTGCTCGCCGCAGTACGATGAAGAAAAAGAGAAAAAGGCTGAACAAGACATGAAGAAGGCGCAGTTGAAGGCTTTGGAGGACAAATGGAAAGTACGTGCGACGATAGAACAGCGCTCACGGCAGAAGGAATAACGAGTGACATTTGCCTGTTATCAAAGTACGAACTTGTCGGAGGGAAGTATGGACAAACTCGGTTTCTTGTTTGTTGGCATTGCAGCTGGACCACAATGCCGTTGGTGATTCTGGTGGATCCTGGTGGGGTTACGGTGCATCTCTCGCGTCGCTTGCCGCAAATATCGCTGAGAACATTCAGGTATTTTTCTTCAGAGTAAGCTCTTTGCAGCAACCACGTTGCATTTTCGTGTGTTGCGGAACATGGTCACGTGATTCTGTTTCTGAACTATCAGCTCTTTTCCTTACAAAGAGAAAGATTTGAATCAGTCTGATTTGTTGTCTGCTCTGCAGTTGAACGTGAAGGACGTGCACCTGCGCTACGAGGATGACATGACGATCCCGGGTCAGACGTTTGCGTGCGGCGTCACGATCCACAGTTTGTCTGCGCAGAGTACTGACCTGAACTGGGTGAGTTGTCTTGCAACCATCAAAGTCCAACAGCACGCGCTTTTTTTGCTGCTGAAAAACGAACGTTTGTGTTCGCCCAGGTGCCGAAGTTCGTGAGCCGTTATGATGCAGAGATGATGCACAAACTGCTGAACCTGGAGAACTTCTCCGTCTATTGGGACGTCGGCATCGAGATGTTCGGACATCTTCCTCAAGCAGATCTCGCTGTACGTGACTTCAAAAACTTCGTTCTGAGTTGACTTTCAACATGAGCATTTCAGAACGTTTATTGAGCTTGTGGCCTGAATCTTTGTGGCGGAATATTAAACCCAGAAATATCTTTTTTTCCAGGATGCTTTGCAGAGACGAATGGCGCGCTCAGCGAGCACAGGACTGTTTCAGGTATCGCAAGGACATGTCTGTTGTTGCCTCGGGCAATGCTGCTGCTTTTCGACAAACACTGGACATCCTCTCTCGATTGCTGAGAGTTATCGTGACTAGTGCCTGACAAGCACTGAACTTCGCCATTTGCAGGACCACGAGTACATTTTGGAGCCGGTGACCCTGCAGGGTCGGATGAAGCACAACACAAGTCCGCTACCGCTGCGCTCCGTCAACACCCCGCGCATCCTCCTTGACATCCAGCTCGAGAAGACGGCGTTCACACTGGCCGAGGCGCAGTACCGCGCCATGATCGCCTGGTACCGCGAGTTCGACAGACACGACAAGGGACGGAGGTCTCGGCGGTGGAGACCGGACGTGACCGTAAAGGAAAGGTGAGGAATCTTGCGTTGGCTGGAAAAGGCCGATTCGACCAATACGAAGAACTTATATTGCTGTTCGATGCGCGGCACTTCAGAGCAGAACTGTTGAACGTTTTTGAATTGTCACAGAACAACTTTTGAAACGTTTTGTCCTTTTGTGAAGTCCACGAGCTTGGTGGAAGTTTGGCATCGACTCGACTCTGCACTTCGTGAAGGAAAAGAACAGAAGGAAGACGAAAGAGTATTTGGTGCAGAGAGCTCGCGACATGGTGCTCTACAAAGAGGCGTACATGCAACAACTCATCATGGGGGCTGGTTACATCGATTACAAATACAAGGTGTTTTTCTGTCACCCATGTTCTTCCTTGTTTCCTGCATCAGAAAGAGAGAACGCATCCAGACAAATTTACTGTGCCTCACGCCAGAATGAAGAAAGCCAAACATAAATTTCAGACGCAGATTGAGAAAGTGGAGGAAGAGTGGGGCTTTGAAGAGCTGAAGATCGTACGACAACTTGCCATGGCTGCTGTCGACGCAGAGGATCAAATCGCGGAGGTCAGTGTGGTCATACCGAAGTGGGGTGATTGACCTGCCCAAAGGCACTTTTTACCTTTTCTATGGCATGGAAACTTACTTGCAGCCTTTGAAAGCCATCATTGGGCTTGTAAGCCAGTGTCTCCAGCTTGCATTTGTTGGGACAGTGTGCGCCAGGTTGAAAAAAGTCTTACAAAACCCCGTCCTTCCTTGGAAGAAGAAATGTTCGCTGAGGTTTTAATACGTATCGCCGACAAACAGAACACTTCTCCCAAACCCGCCTCGTGTCTCATTTTGCATTTGGGATGCACAGTAGTGATGTGTGTTCTGTGTATCAAACTGTCCTCTTGTCAGGCTGCCAAAGGGGAGTCCAGACCCGAGCCATTAGTCACGCACCGTGTACCGACGCCTCCAGTGGAGAAGCCGACCTCCCCCGATGTTCCCGAGCCTCAGCAGAAAGGACTCCTGCAGAGCTGGTTTCCAGGTGAGCGAGTTTTACCACGTTGATGAACTGTTTCTCCGTGCAAACACGGTTATTTTCGGTTTCCGTGTGAAGTTTCTTCATCGCCAGTGGCAAGTGTTTGTTGCTATGACGAAATGTTTACTTTCAGAAAATACCGTGCATAACGTCACACGTTTGTTTCTTGCCCAGGGTGGGGAGGTTGGTACGGTTCGGGGCAGCAGCAGATGACGAGCTCGGCATCCAACACGTCGATCGCTTCCAACGCGTCCTACGCTTCAGCTGTCAGCAAAGAAGAGTCAGAAAAACAACTTGGTCAGCAAAACTTTCACCTTCATTTGGATGAATTGACGACACTGTTCAGTTCAGTGTTATTTCATCGCGGTGGAGTGCGATGTTTGTGTTAAAACGGGGCTCGGGGTCGCACTTGAGTTTGCAATACCCTCAACGAAGTTTTCAATTCCTGCCTCATTCCAACTTTGAAAAGTGAAATTTCCTGGGGTGTTGCTGTTTTGTTTGGGGGGGGGGGGAGATCGCCAAATGGAGACGCGCACGGTCAACATTTCCTGTCTCGGACAGCTCAATCAGACACACCCACACTTTTGTATTCACGTTGTCATTACATTTTCAACATCCGACTGATTTCAGAACAAGAGATCATGGACGTGATTGCTGATTCGGCAGAGAACAACACTCTGCTGAAGAGAGACACGGTCTTCGCTCAGTTCAACTTCTGTCTGAAGAGCGGTTTGTTCAAGCTCTTGAGAGGGGACGAGCCGAAGCCTGCTGATCAGGAAAACACGGGTAAGTATTCACCAATGACCGCCGCCCCCCTCCAACCAACCATTTGAAAACCTCAGGTAACTTGATCGACTGACTGACTGAGGGCAGCGCGACCTTGGCTGATCACTGCATTGCTGTTCGAGGGTGTGTGTGGACAGGGGCTCCCCCGCCTTTCCTCTGCTCATTGGTCATTTCCATGTAGCAGCAGTAGATCTCATTTTCGCCTGGAAATGAAAATTGTGCTGACCAGTGTTTTCCCCGCGAGATATCTGGTGAGACTTTTGTGCCACGCATGGCCAAGCCGAAGGAAAAGTGAAGCATGTGGTGCCTCAGACACGGGTGTTCGCGCATTTCAGAAGCACAAGGGCAGAAGCAGCTGACGCTGGTCGAGTTGGAGTGTAACACGATCAAAATGCTGTTCGAGTCTCGCCCACGCTCCAACGGCATGAAATTCGGCATCAGCGTCGGCGGCCTGTATCTGCGTGACAAAATGACTCCCAACTCCATCATGCCCGTTCTCATCACGCCGCAGAACAGGGTGAGACGACACAATTGGATCATGGCTCAGGTTCAGGTCGTCGCGTGTTTCGTGTTTCACAAAATGCACAGCACGATTTTCTGAAATTGAGTACCTTTGATTCACAGGAAAAATACAGTGCTTCACAGCCGCGGCAGTTGTTCGGAGGAGTGTTGGGCAGCGTCGCAAAGGGATTCTCGTACATGCAGCCGAGCGGCCTGCTCGGCTCAGCCTCCGCGCAGCAGCAGGAAACGCAGACCATCTTCGAGCTGACGTACGAGAAGAGACCGATCCACAGCAAGTCGGATTACAGGTTGGTTTCTTTCGCTCTCACTTGCGAAGAAAATCAGTCTCAGTCAGTTTGCATAGTTTGCAACACCAGATGATACAGCACTCGTTCTTCGAATGACACGTATGAGTTGTGTAGTTTTCAACAGCAGCAAACTTCTGGAAGTTTTCAACAGCAGCAAACTTCTCGCTTGTCTTCCAGTCTCGAGATTCGAACGAAGCCGTTGGACATCGTGTACAACGCGAACCTCATCAAGCGCATCAAGGAGTTCTTCGAGATCACCAAGTCGGAACAGCGCGTCCAGATGGAACTCGCCGGTGCGTGAAGAAGACGGTGACATTGACTTTCTGGAGCAAAATTTTGAAAGACCGACACCGAGCTCGATGCATTCTCTAACTTTTGTTCTTTTAGTTGCCGCAAAAATGCGATATGAAGAACTGAAGAAGCAAACTCAGGCTGAGCTGAAAGCAACTTTGGATGACCTGCTGGAAGGGGAAGACACGGTTTGTGACATTTCAGCAAAAGTCTGGCTGGAGAACGCCCTATTTTAAAAGGAGAAAAAAAACCAACATTTCTGTATGTCTCCCAAACGCGCCAGTTGCTTGTAAAATTGCAGGTTCACTCGCGGGTATGGCGTTTTGCTTTTCTCTGTTTTGAAATTCTTCGTTTCACGTTTACGGTGCAAAGATCTTGGTGCCCAGTGCTTCAAGTTGAACGTCACAGTGCAAGTGCACTGCAAATGCAATGCAACAGTATTTTGTTTTTAGTGATGCAAGGCAAACTGACTCTTGATGAGGATGAAATTCAAACCTCGTTTTCTCGTATTCACAACACAATTGAGAAAAGTCTTGATCACTTTGTTCTTGCAGACTTGTTGAACAGAAAATGTTTTGTGTCATGAAGACATCAATATGTTCATATTGCTGACTGTCCAACTGAATGCAACTCTTTTCTCTCCACCAGATCAAGTCTCGGCGATGGGATTTCCACCTGGATATCGCGGCGCCTCAGATCATCATGCCGGAGAGTTTCTCCGACGTCAACACCATTCTCGTCGTCTTCGATCTCGGTCGTCTCCAGTTCCACAATTTACAAACAACTCCGACGTCGCCACCGCCGAGTATCGTGGACGACAACGACGGTGAGGAGCGTGAAGTGGACAGTTTTCAAGTTGCCAATCACTCAATGATTGACCACAAAAAATACCCCCACGTGTGAACTCCTCGCATCAATTCCTGTTTGCATTCTGCTGTTCTGTTGTGTTCAGATGACTTCGTGACGCCCAGTTCGACTCCGCCGGGTGAATCGTCCCGCACAACCAACACGGAGGAGCCGAGTGTCTTCACGCAGGACCTGTCTGACGCAGCGATACACGACAAGATTTACGACAAGTAAGTTTAATGAAAATGGAACAGAATCTTCCGTCCGCAAATTGGTGAAAGCCCCCTTCTGGTAACAAAACCAACAGTTGAGTTTCTTTTTCACTCTTGCAGTTTTGGCCTGCTTGCTGCTGCAAGGAGCCGCGGGCTCGTTGATACAAATCTCTTCTTGTATCTTGGGTCTTCACAACATCGAAGTTTGTTCAGCGAATTTTAAGTTTTGTCATGTTTTACTTTCCATTGTTATTCAGGTACACGCTGAATCTGTCGGACCTGCAGGTGATGGTTGGTCGCGCGATGGACAACTGGAAGCACGCGCACAACAAGGGCACGTCGCACATGCACGTCGTTGACAAGTTCAGCATATCGCTCAAATTTGAAAGGTTTGTTTGCCTTCAGGCCAATCTGCCACTAGTGCAAAGGAGAAAAATGCGTCTGTTATGGAACTCGGGCATTTCGTGAGAACACAGATCGCAAGTGTTCAGGCTTCGCTCATTTTGTTGTCTGCAGGCGCCTGCTGTACACATCTGACCCTCAGTGGCCGAAGGCGACGCTGTCGGGAACGTTGCCGAGTCTGGTGCTGCACGTGAACGAACAGAAGGTGCGTTGACTTCAACTGACATTTATCAGTGTTGCAGATGCGACGCACTGGACATCGCGAGAGGAACAGACTGACCGCTGAAGGAGACGCTGCCGTTTTTGCCGCATAATTAGACTTGAGATTTTCACCACAGATTCAAGCGCTGAGGACGTGCTCGAGCAACGTGACGGACCGAAGTCCGACCAGCGAGTCACCACCGCCGTCTGCGTCAGCGCGCAAACAAAAAATGTCAGACGGCGCTCAGTGGGACGTTCTCAAGAAAAGTACTCTGAGGTAAGCTGCTTGACTTTTTGTGACTGTACAGATGTGTCAAGGTCAAATACATTTGAAGAACCTAGTTTGGCAACGCTGAACATTGTTTGATGCAATGGTTTTGCCTCGTGGCGTGTTCTCAGCTTACAAGCATCGGAAGCTGCGGACTCAAAGGCTCGGGAGCGCATCGCCGAGTCGAGATTGCTGCTCGGTCAATTCCTCATCAACGATCTCAGACTGGATATCCACAGCAGAGGTAGATAAAAACAGCCCTCGGTGGGAAGACGATAACTTCGTCTTTGTGAATTTTCGTTGTGTCAACTTTCTACAAAGACCAATGTTGTGCAGTCTCGGACCCAATCACCACAAGTCGATTCATTTGTGTTGCAGGTCACAGTGTGGCCGAGTTCCAGGTGACGGGGGTGAAGGCGAACTTCACTCGCCGCCCGTACGACACGTCGACGAGCCTCATGATCCACAGTTTGCTCGTCGTCGACGCGATGCAGACGTTCGGTCCCGACTTCGAGCTCCTCGTCGCTTCCCACAAAACCCTCTGGTTGGTTTGCTGTTCTTTCTTTCTTTCTTTCTTTCTTTCTTTCTTTCTTTCTTTCTCTACTCGTGTTCTTGAACAGTCAGTGTCGAGTTTTGTTCTTTCGTGAGATGAACAGGCAGAAAGTTACAAAAAGCGTGCTTCGTTTGTTGTTGACACCACTGAAGAAAAAGCTTGTTTGCTGTTCGGTGAAAAAAGAGTCAAGAATTACGTATTGTTCGCGCTTTGTTTGCAGCCTGGACAGTAAGAGCGGGAGCATCAAGGGCTCCGGCGCCGGGTCTCCCGTGTCACCGTGCTCCCCGCACAGCCCCGCCTCTCCGATGGAGATGCAACCTCCGTACCAACGCAAGACGAGCTTCCACGCCGTCCAGTCGGCTGTCTCCAATGCACTGCAGTCGCTCGTGGCCACAGGCACGTTTGCTCACCTTTGTTTGTTGCTTTGCTTTCGAAGTAGAAAATTACGATGTTGCATTGCGATTCGAGAAAATGCAAATTGTTGGTTGACCACGGGAACTTCTGCAAGAGGCTCGGGATTTGATGAAACCAGGTATCGATAAACACAAGTGATTTTGTTTCAGGCGGGAAGGATGTGACTGCCAGCAGCAGCAAAGCAAGTTTGGGGCTGTCTCCAGGGGTTTCTCCAGTCAACTCCAATCTGGATCTGTCGACGCACTGCAAGCAGGGAGACGAGCTTTTTCTGCAGACAGGAGGCGGCGTCTCGGAGCAGGAGGCGCTCATCAAGGTGGAGCTGGACATCATCAAGTCTTCGTCTGGAGTTACCGACTCCGAAAACCTCAAGATCGCCAACGTCCAATTCAACAACCTCGACTTTGTCGGTGAGTCAGCCTTGAAAGTAGTTGACAGCTTGAGCAGATATTTCAACTGTTTTTCACGGTTTTCACTTCTTTTGTTTCTGTAAAATGGCAAAGCACTCTTCTGCTTGTAGCCAACCAACAGACGATCTCCGAACTGCTGAGCTTCTTCAAGCGTGTCGTGCCAAAATCAAAACCTGTGAAGGAAACTAAAGTGGAGAAAGCGAGCGACGTAAAGCTAGCTGTCGCACAGGTACTTCTTAGTCAGAAGAGGGTGACAAAGTTCTGCAGATATGTTCGTGGGTAGAAATGAATTGCGCGTACACCTTGTCCGTGGCATCATTTGGGTGAATTGAATTGTGGGATTTGGAAGCTTCTGTGACTTTCTCTGAAAGCCATTGTAAACTGTGTGCAGGAGGCTGGCAGCGGGAAACTGCAGGTCAACGCGGACTTTCACCGGCTCAACGTGCTGCTGATGCGCGCCGAGCAGCGCGACCACCGCGTCATCGGGCGCAAAGTCGCCACCGCCACGCTGTCGCAGGCCCGAATCGAGGCCACGATAGGTACTGTTCAGTCTCTATAAGTGTGAAACCGGTTTACAAACCTCGCGTATTGTCTCGCGTGCGTCTGAGTTTATCAGCTAGCGTCCGGCTGTCACACTCATGTGACAGTCACCCGAGTTTCGGTGTAGCGGTCCGATAACCAATGCAGACTTTTTGTGCCGTGCTGTTGGGTCCACCAGAGGAGATCGCACTCTGCGCCCTGAGTACTCACACCGGGCTTGCTACAGCTTCCTTCAATCCGGGCACTTACACTTCCCT
>JAAUXT010080208.1_pt1 | contig 11029 bp, 17 predicted proteins | sample 7278171 | NCBI WGS metagenome assembly JAAUXT01 (sample SAMN14350112, study PRJNA611818) | marine sediment metagenome | isolation source: surface marine sediment (1.8m) | place: French Polynesia: Moorea | collected 2018-08 | reverse complement strand
GTCATGTACAGGTCAGTGGGTACACCCTGAGGTCATGTACAGGTCAGTGGGTACACCCTGAGGTCATGTACAGGTCAGTGGGTACACCCTGAGGTCATGTACAGGTCAGTGAGTACACCTTCAGTGAGTACACAATCAGGTCAGAACATAAGCACACCCTCAGGTCAGTGAGGAAACTCTACACAGGTCATGTACAGGTCATTTGGAGGTCAGTGAGTGCACCCCTCCCCTCAGGTCACGTTCAGATCAGGTCACAAGTCATATACAGATTGGTGAGCACACCCAAGGAGCAGTGGGTTCAGCCGGCAAGTCATGCATTCAGTTCACCCTCAGAGTTTGCCACAGGTTTGCCACAGGTTGCGACAAAACGTACAGCTCATGCACTTGTCGCTATTCCGCTCAGTGGATCCACCCAAGGCCCTTGAGTGCAACCCAAGGGAATGGATCTGCCACCCAACTCACGGGTGGGTTCAGGACCCGGGAGCTGATAATGCCATATCTCATCATTTTGCAGCGGTCCCCCGGAGAACTTCGCAGGGGCGGGGTGAGGGGGAGGGGTGGAGCAGGCAAGGGGTGGGGCCAGGGAGAGGTGGGGACCCGGTAGCTGACGATGCCGTATCTCCTCTTGCAGCGGTCCTCCGGAGGACTTCACGTTCCGCGGGTCCGTGGAGATCTGGCTCGAGTGTCGAGAGGAGACGGATCTGCTGCACCTCCACATGAACCAACTCACCATCGACAACTCGAGCATCCAGGTCCATCCGGCTGACCAGCAGCCTGACCCCAGGAATCCAGGTGAGGGGCTAGGTCCGCGTGGTTGGATCCAGGTGGGGTCCAGGGACTGTTGGAAGTGAGGCCCACCAGACGTGGGTCATGGTGGGGCACCACTCAGCCACCTTGGCTTGGTACAGAGAGCAGTGTCAGGGATGAGGTGACGTTGCGTTGATTTTATGGACGGGATCAGGCAGGGTCCACGGGCAGATCCAAAAGGGTCCATGAGTGGTCCAGAATGTGTTCCAGGGCAGGTCTGATGGGGTCCTTGGATGGGCCCACACAAGGTCCACGAGCAGAATCAGGTGGAGCCAAGGGCAGACCCAGGGCTGGGTTCAGGCGGGAACAGATGGGATCCTGGCGAGCTGGCGAGGGGGGGGGGGGTCCAAGCCAACAGATTGTTGGTCCAGAGTACAGAACAGAATCCAGACATCGTGAGACAGTGTCCACACACCAGATTTTCTTGAGACTGAAACATTTGAAAGCTTCTCCGAGTCATGAACTTTGACAATGTTCTCAGGGGAAGTACAGGACGCACAAACCAGCGTCAGATTCACTGATGGTGCTGACATGGGTTTCCACACAGATGATCAAAATGATCAGACGCCGCCTTGCCTGTGTGAAAACCCCAATTGCTTCCCTGCAGGCTGGACTCGCTGGACGTACGACCCTCAGCGTCACTTCCTGATTCTGCACCTCTCGGCGCGCGCGACGCCGGCGCAACGCTACCTCGTGCGCATGCGTTACACAGGCCCTCTAGCGGACGATCTGGCGGGGCTCTACCGGAGCTCCTACACCACTGAGAGTGGGGAAACTAGGTCAGGGTTGAGGCTGCATTTATGGCGAAAGGACTCAGAGGATATTTCCGTTGCACTGGGTTTTTTCAGGACATGGCCTCGCCTCGTCCTCGTGCTGCAAACATTCAACTTTCACGCGCACACAAGACGTCACGTGACCAGAAGTACGTAGCACCGCACGCAATGCTAAAACTCACTGTTTGCTGCAGGTGGCTCGCAACGTCGCAGTTCCAGGTGCTCGACGCCCGGAAGACGTTCCCGTGTTTCGACGAGCCGGCGCTCAAGGCGACGTTCAACGTGACGGTCGTGCGGCGTCCGACGGTGCAGAGCATCTCCAACATGCCGCTCGCAGAGACCACCGCCAGGTGACGGCACCAACAGGGCAACCAGGACACCAGACGGTCTTGAGGGGTTTGCATTGGCTGCACGGTGTCATCATTGTGGACGAAACTCTGCAATCCAGTGTATCCGTATCACTTGGTGGGAAAGTTGTTTTCAGGCCACGATGACCGCGCGCATTCAACACGGCAGTGTTCTTGTTTGTCTCAGGCCTGACGGGTGGCTGGCGGACCGCTTCGAACAGACGGTGAAGATGTCGACGTATCTGGTCGGCTGCGTTGTGTCTGACTTCAAGTCCATTGCGAAGGTCACGCCCCGAGGCACGCGGGTACGTCTTCCCTCCTGAGTGTGTGGTTCTGATCCAGGATCGGGGACCTTGGAGACCCTGACCTGTGGGGGAACTTGACCCCTGGGGGACCTTGGACCTCTTCGAGGACAATGGACAACCTGATCTCTCACGGGCCCCCAGGATACCACGCAGCCCCTCAAAGGGTCCCTGAACCTTCAAGGACCCTGACCACTTTGGGTGACGACCCATTTGCAGGTAGATCTTGACCAAATGGGACCCTCCCCTCGGGAGGTCCAGACCTCTTGTTGGCCCATGCCCTTTGGGAATCTGAAATCAAATTTATGAGAGACTGAATTTCATTAGGTGTTCCAGTTTTTATTTGGAGACAAGACTTCATTTGCTCGTCGTGCACTTTGAAATGGAAAACAAAGCATCTGCAGCACGAGCGAGTACAGACCTGTTCTTGTACACGTGGTTGTCCTTGAGAGGCTGGATGTGAACTTGTTGCTCTGTTCCCAGTGCGCTCGTACTCAGGTACATCGTTGCAGTTCCGGGTGTGGGCGCGTCCCGAGGCGGTGGACGCCGGGCACCTCGACTACGCGCTCGACATCGGCGCGCGCATCCTCACCTTCTTTGAAGATTTTTATGACGTGCCCTACCCACTGCCAAAATTGGGTGGGTGGTCAAAGGAAAGCAATGGGAGGGGCTCAGAGGTGGATCAAGCAGGGCCCTGGGGCTCGTCTTTTGTTCTCAACTGATTTGCCCAGCAACGACTTTCCTATATTTGTCGCCAGCAACCTTTCTTTGATTTGAGTGGTACGGATATGCAAGAGTTTTTTTTGCAGACGTGGTGGGCGTGTCTGACCACGTGGCCGTTGCCATGGAGAACTGGGGCATCATTATCCACCGGGAGGTGACGCTGCTGTTCCACGAGGACGAGACGTCCGTCTTCGACCAACACACCGTCGCCATGTGGATTGCGCATGAGCTGGGACACATGGTGCGTCTGTGCGTGTGTGCGTGAGCGTACGTGTGTGCGTGCGTGCGTGTGTGTGCATGTGTTTTATGCACGCGTCAACACACTGTCGCCATGTGGGTTGCGCTCGAGTTCGACACATGGTGCGTGTGTGCGTGCGTGTGTGTATGCGTGTATGTGTGTGTGCGTGTGTGTGCGTGCGTGTGTGTGCGTGTGTGTGTGCGTGAGTGTACGTGTGTGCGTGTGTGCGTGTGTGCATGTGTTTTATGCACGCGTCAACACACTGTCGCCATGTGGGTGGCGCTCGAGTTCGACACATGATGCGTGTGTGCGTGTGTGCGTGTATGTGCAAGGGTCAACACACCGTCGTCATGTGGGTGGCACACGAGCAGGGACACACGGTGCGTGTGTGTGCGTATGTGGTGTGTGCGTGCGTGTGTGCGAGTTGGGACGAGATTGAGATGACTTGGTGGCTGGTGTTCTCTTCTGACAATTTTGTGTGGCAATGTTCTGTTCCAGAATGTCTGTCTCTTCTCGGTACAAAGGCAGAGCCCACTGCGAAACTTCTCCCGTCTGGTTTCGAGAGAAACACAATGGGCATATTCACATCAAGGTGCCGTGGGGAGCTCGATGTGAGAATCGAACACGCTGTATTGTGTGTTTATCTCGCCTTGTTGCAGTGGTTCGGGAACCTGGTGTCGCCCGCCTGGTGGGACGATCTGTGGCTCAACGAGGGCTTCGCCTCCTACGTCGAGTACCTGGGCATGAACCACGTGCACCCGGACTGGGACATTGTGAGTACTGTGGGGTGTACTCACTGTGGGGTGCACTCACCGTGGGGTGTACTCGCTATGTTCTCACTGCAGGGTGTACTCACTGTGAGAGAACACTGGGTGCACCTGTTCAGGAGTCACGTGCACCCAGACTGGGAGATTGTGAGTACTTACTGTGTGGTGTACTCACTGAAGCGTCCACTCACTGTGAGCACCTGGGTACACGAAACCACGTGCGCCTGCACTGGGACAACGGGAGCTAGGAAAACTCACGCTGCATCCAAATCGAAGAAAGCTTAACACCCTGCTTCTGCATCGACAACAAGTAGAGCAGAGAAACACAACACCTCCTACGTCAAGCAGATTTGAGATTGTGTCAATGACAACAAATCCAACCCTTTCGTTCACGTTCTCATGCTGTTTTCCCGGAACTGTGAAGTTCCCACAGTTCCAAACGCACTTTCTGAGGGAACGGGGCACCGGACACGGACACGGATGCTTGACTCGCCTGACCTCCCTATTCCGTCGCAGCTGGGTCAGTTCGTGCGTGAGGACGTCCAGGCCGCTATGGTGCCCGACGGGCTCGCCAACTCACACCCGATCTTCGCCACCGTCAACCACCCGTTCGAGGTCATCGAGATCTTCGACGAGATCTCGTACAAGAAGGTGAGAATTGGGAGTGGATCCAGAAGACCAGGACGGGTTCTCACGTGGGTCCAGGGTCGGGTTGGGAGACTCCACATGGGTCCAACCCAAAGGATTCCCAAGTGTGATTTGCACAGAGGAAACGTTTGTGTTTGAGACACAAACACAGGGTCAAGTGGGAGAGGGCCTGGAAGTGAGGGTTCTGGCCTGAAGGACCATGGATCAGCCAAAGGAGTCCTGATTCTGCAGACCTACCAGTTCAAGTTGTTGGTTTCTTCACGCTAAACTCTCATGAATTCAATTTTGAGTTTCATGTTTTGTTTTTCGCAGGGGGCGTCGATTATTAGAATGATGGACTTCTTCCTGGGTCGCCAGACCTTTCGAAAGGGACTCACGGTGAGAACTGGGCTCGTGCGAGTCGAATCGTAGGTCGTAGCTTCTGACCTCGCAGATGGGAGAATTTACCCTGAAGGTTCCTTTGATAGCTGACCCTGACCCTTGATCAATGACCTTTGACTCCAAGCCCTTGACAGCTGAACCCTGGCCATTGACCCTGAGCCTGAGCCCCTCACCGTAGACTCCTGACCATTGACTCTTGACCACTAAACCACAAAGGGTTTGGACACAGGCAGGGCGGCGTAAGATTTTTGACACTGACATCAAAATTTTGACACGCGGGCATCCAAATGGAGAGCATAAAAAATCCAGTCCGTTTCTGGCGTCGCGTCAACATTTTCACGCCGCGTCATCTGTGTGAAACCCCCTATTTTCAGGGATACCTGAACGCCAATGGGTTCAGCACTGCCAACCACACGGACCTGTGGCGTGCCCTGGGGGCACAGGCACGCGCCGACGGGCTCGACGTGGACGTACCCAGCGTCATGAACACGTGGGTACGCCAGATGGGGTACCCGGTGGTGACCATGACCTTGGACAGACAGGCGCGTACCCTGCGCGTCACGCAGCAGCACTTCCTATTGGACGCGACCAAGCAGCCGGACCCGCGGTTCCCGTCGCCTTTCGGGTGAGTGCGAAGTTGACCCACGTGGCTGCCACTGCAGACCCTTGAGAAGCCATGCAATGGACAGAGCCAATGGTCTGGGACCTTGACTGGACCTACTCGGGGCCCAAGGAAATTAGACCCTCGAAAGCAAGGGAGGGCTCAATTAATGATCTCGGGGACCTCGGAGTCTTGGGTCCCGAGCTCCCGGCCCTTCTGGTTTGGACAAATTCAGCGACTGCATTGCACGAAAAATTGTGACGTTTGACACACCTGATACGTGTACGTCAAAAATCTTGGATCCGAATTTGTTGTTCTCACAAAACACGGTGTTCGGACCGGGCGGTCATGTCTTCTTCAGATACAAGTGGAGCGTCCCCTTCACGTACGCGTCAAACGTGGACCAGACGTGGGACAACCCGGAAGTCACGTGGCTGAACCAGGCCGACCGTGCGTCTCTCAAAACAGCACAACTCACGTGTGTCGGGTCCTGCACAAATCGTGCCAACTTTGTCTGAAGAACTGTTGACCCTGACCCGACCCTGCTCATTTGGGAGAACACTAACACCCACTCGAATCTGGTTGCCATGTTCCTCAAAATCTTAGAAGTGCTGCCAAATGAAAGCATCGTGGCTTGGTTCTGTAATGAGAGAAATTTGGCATCACTCGCAGGGCCAACTCAAACTGTCCGGAGCCGTCTCTCTCTATCTCTCTCTGTCTCTCTCTGTCTCTCTCTGTCTCTCTCTCTGTCTCTCTGTCTCTGTCACTGTCTGTCTGTCCGTCTGTCTGTCTCTGTCTCTCTGTCCTCCTCCTCCTCCTCCTCGATCCTCGATTTCTTTATCCTTTCTCCACGGTTTCAACGAGCTGATCCGGGCAGGACCGTGCGCCCCAGAGTTCCTCTTCTCACCCAGTGACTGTTCGGAACCTGGGCGGCAGCACGCGCTGGGTGGTGGGTAACGTGGGCGTGTTCGGATACTACCGCGTCAACTACGACGAGACGACGTGGAGCAGCCTCATCGAACAGCTCAACGACAACCACCAGGTCAGAACTGTCTCCGTGGGCACTGGGGTCAGAGAGGGCCCAGGGGGGGGGCACACCAAGATTCTGTTGAGCGGGGCCCGCTCTGGTGGGTCCACGACTGGGGCACAATGGTGACCCATTCTTTGTCAGGGTTTGAAACTTGGGGTGGGGAGTGCAATTTGACAAAAATTACAAAGTATTCGCCTGCAGCACAGAATTGAGAAGCAGGGCTGAGGTGGAACCAAGGACCCTACAAACCCGAGAGGGTGGTCCTAACTTTGGAGAATGAGAACAGCATGAAATGCTGCGCTGTTGTGTCGTGGTCCTGCGCAATGGAAAGGGTCTGTACGCCCCCCCCACTGTACAGAGGGCGCACCCACGGCTCAGCGCGTGTGTCGACCGTGAGTTCTGCTTCATCCGCCTGTTGGTCCGTCTCCGCAGGTGATTCCTGTGAAGAATCGGGCGCAGCTGCTGGACGACGCGTTCGCATTGGCCAGGTTCGTAACTCCGTGGAAACGGGGAGATGTAGCCGAACTGCAGGACGTGCCCCACGCTAGACCCCATTTGATAACGCGTGTGTTGGACCATGCTACAGAGCGGGGCATGCAGAACCCTGTTTCAGGGCAGGTTTGCCCTATGTAGAGTGGGTACACCAGTTTCACAGCGGGTACACCCTTCTTCAGAGCGGGTACACCCTGCTTTAGAGTGGGTGTACCCTGTTTCGGGGTGGGTATGCCATTTTCAAAGTGGGTACGCCCTGCTTCAGAGTGAGTGTATCCTGCTTTAGAGTGGGTGCACCCTGTTTCGGAGTGTGTATGCCATTTTCAAAGTAGGTACGACCTTTTTCAGAGTGGGTGCACCCTGTTTCAGAGTGGGCACCCTGTTTCAGAGCGGCATACCCTGTTTCAGAGTGGGTGTGTTTCAGAGCGGGTACACCCTATTTCAGAGCGGGTATACCCTGTTTCAGAGCGGGTACGCTGGACCAGGTTGTGGCCCTGAACGCGACGCGGTACCTGCGCACCTCGGAGCGGGACTACCTCCCGTGGGCCTCGGCGCTCGCGGCGCTGCGCTACGTCGGGGACATGCTGAGCAAGTCCGGAGCCTACGAGGCCTACCTGGTGCGTCCTGGGGAATCGTGATGGTGGAGGGAGGCAGGGAGGACCTCACAGTGGGAGAGAGAGAGAGAGAGAGAGAGAGAGAGAAAGAGAGAGAAAGAGAGAGAAAGAGAGAGAAAGAGAGATAGATATCTGGAGAGAGAAGCGAGAGAGAAGAGAAACAGTGAGAGAGGCAGAGAGAGAGAGCCAGTGATGAGACAGACAGACAGACAGACAGACAGACAGACAGACAGACAGACAGACAGACAAGCCAAGGATGACCTCACTATTGAGAAAGCCAGAGAAGAAGATAGGGAATGAGTGTTGAGAGAGCCAGGGCTAAAGTCAAGGGAAGGAAAATTTTGGGGGCTTTGTGAGGTGGAGCGAGTGACATGCACAGTGAGAGAGAGAGAGAGAGAGAGAGAGAGAGAGAGAGAGAGAGAGAGAGAGAGGGGGAGAGAAGCTGAAAGGGCAGTCAGGAAGGATGTAAAAGTGGAACCCATGGCGAGTCAGGGAGGGCCATTTCTGTTCAAGTTGATATGGGACCAAGTCCCGCCTCGTATTTTGGGGAACAGTCTGGGACTGTCACCATCACGTGTGGACTGCTGCTCTGTTGCAGAGTTTCATCCGAGGCCTGGTGAAGCCGCTGTATACAGAGATAGGAGGCTGGAGAGCAGGGGCGTCAGACTCACACCTCACCAGGTGAGCTAGGGCGGGGTGGGGCGGGGCGGGGCGGGGCGCGGCGGGGCAGGGTGGGGTAGGGGGGGGTGGGGTGGGGTGGGGTGGGGCGGGGTGGTGGCGGGATCAGGAACATCAGACTCACACCTCACCAGGTGAGCCAGGGTGGGATGGGGTTGGGCGGGGCGGGGTGGGAGGGTGTGTCGGGCAGGGCTGGATTGGGGGGACAGGGTAAGGTGCAGGGTTGGGTGTGCAGTGTGCTTCAGGGGGTGAAGTGGAGAAAGCGAACAGGGCTGGCAGAGCTGGGGCAGTGATGTGGGTGTGAGGTGTGTGGGTGTGAGGTGTGGGTGGGTGTAGGTGGACCAAGGGTGCCGGAGCCAATCTCATCTCACCAGGTCAGGGCACCAAATTTCCAGTATTCGACAGCTTAAATTGTGGTGAATGCCGGCCTTGCTGGTGTTGTCTGTTCAAGATGGGAAGATTCACTTTTCAACAAATAATTTCTCATGTTGCACGTGAACACGTGACATCCCTGCTGAATGTTCTTGTTTTGATCCCTTGCCTTCAGGAAGCTGCGGGTGATTGTGACAGACGCGCTGTGCGGCGCCGGGGACGCCGACTGCCTCGCCGAGGCGGCGCGTCTCTTCCGGCGCTGGATGCAGGACCCGACGGGGCAGGGAAAGTGAGTAGCGCCTCCGTCCCGTTTGGCCCTGGCCCTGGCCCTGGCCCTGGCCCTGGCCCTGGCCCTGGCCCTGGCCCTGGCCCTGGCCCTGGCCCTGGCCCTGGCCCTGGCCCTGCCCTGCACCCACCTCATCCACCCTTCCCCACGCACCCACCTACCCACCCACCCCACCCCGCACCACCCACCCACCAACCTCAGCCCACCCAGGTCGGCTCCACCCTGCCCTGCCGCACCAAGGACGCCCTGCCCAACCCGTCTCTGCTCATTCACTCCTGCTGTTCTCCTTGTGGACTCGACGCTGAACCTGAGTTTCTCCCACTGTTTCAGAGTGGACCCGGACCTGCGCTTCACGGTCTTCTGTCTCGGGGTGCGTAGCGGAGGCTTCTCCGAATGGCAGTTCGTCCACAACCGCTACAAGGAGGAGTCCATCGCCTCGGAGAAGGTCAACCTGCTCCGGGCCCTGTCCTGCAACTCCCAGCCCTGGATACTCAACATGTACGTGTTGCCATGGCAACAAAACGGTGATCCCAACCCCAGAAACCATGTACACCTCACAGCGTTGTTGTTGTTGCCACTGGTGAGGTTGGAGCAAAGTATGAGAACAAGTGACGCTGAGTAAAATTGAGTGAAACCAGGACGATTTTCAGAAAGACGGATGTTAGAGATTGTTTGCAGTGAAAATCACTTTGTATCTCAAGATCAAGGGACAACCTGCCCAGTATGCTCTGGGCAAAACGTTGCCCTGTTCGGCACGAGCTCTGACGGGGTCAGGGGGGCACACCCTTGAGCCCTGTTGCTTGGCAATGTTTCACGCGCTTCAGACAGACAAACAGTGGGTTCCGACCACTTTGAAAGATAGCGCGTGGACATGGCATGAAACAAGCCATTTCGGTGACCCTCACGTGCAAATAGAACGCATCCCTTGATCGACGTCTTCTCGGCAGGTACCTGGAGCTGACGCTGAGCAGCACCGACATCCGGCGCCAGGACTCCATCTTCCTGCTGCTCGAAATGGCCGGGAACCCGGTCGGGAACTACGTCGTGTGGGACGCCTTCCGCGGCCAGTTTCAGCGTCTTCTCCACGTGTAAGCGCCGCCCAGGCACCCGCTTCTTTTTCTTGTAGGCCTTTCCAATGCAGTCCTGACCCCGGTTCTTTCACCCACACACCTTCAGGTCAGCCGTCCACGCATAAAGGTCAGCCTGTGTGAGCTCAGCATGCACAGGAACACGTGGTTCTTGAGACCGGAAGTCTTTCCCGAGTGCGCATGCGCACAAACTGCGAATCGGATCAATTGGCCAACATTTGAGACCCATTTGAAGGCTTTTGGACCCAAGCCATGTTTCCGAGTGAAGGAGTTGGGGAGAGGGTTCTTTCACACACACACCTCAGGTCAGCCACCCTCGTACACAAAGGTCAACCTGTGAGAGCCAGAGAGGCACCGAGAGGGTCTCGGGTCCAGGAGCCGGAACCAACGCTCTTCGGACCAACATGGTCTCCATGGCAACAACACACCAAGAGTTCCTTGAGAAAGCATGTGGGCGGCAAGTCAAGGTGAATCTGATGGTGGCACGCGCCCGGGACATTGTTCCCCTCAACTAAAAATTTTGCCCCTGTGTGACTCCAGCCTGGACCCTGGATCAGCCTGTCCTGCAGACACCTGGTGTTGAGGTCCCCGTGTGTGATTGCAGGCACCACGTACATGTATTATGCCCTCATGTACGTGTGATTGCAGGTTGGGGATCGTGATCAACCCGGCTGAGCTCTCCATCGCAGTGACGAGGTTCGCCAACACAGAGTTCGCCTGTGATCAGGTGAGGTGTGCGTGCGTGTGTGCGTGCGTGTGTTGTTGTGTGGTGTGCAGTGTGTCGGACCATGTTAGGAGGGTTAAGACAGACAGACAGACAGACAGACAGACAGACAGTGAGTGAGTGAGTGAGTGAGTGAGTGAGTGAGTGAGTGAGTGAGT
>JAAUXT010096475.1_pt1 | contig 11030 bp, 7 predicted proteins | sample 7278171 | NCBI WGS metagenome assembly JAAUXT01 (sample SAMN14350112, study PRJNA611818) | marine sediment metagenome | isolation source: surface marine sediment (1.8m) | place: French Polynesia: Moorea | collected 2018-08 | reverse complement strand
TGCTCATGTTGCATTTTGAAACAATCACGGATTTCTGCGTGTTGTGGCAAATGAGGAGATATCTGGATGATATACTGCCCATTGGAAACCTGGTCTGTGTCAACCCACAGTGACTAAGTAAGTGCTGCCTACAAAAGTATTCACTGACTGCAAGTATGACAAAGAGCAATCAATCAACTGTGCTGTCAATCAAACCCAAGCACAGGTTCTCTGTCCCAATGAAACTGATGCTCGCATAGGATCTGGACTGCTCAAGTTCCAAGTGTACAGAGCATCTCTGAGCGGGGTGCCGCTCAACTCACGCAATTAATTAATGAGTGGTGCTGGTCCCCTTACAGGTGCCGCTGAGCTCCTATTGGAGCTATGAGCTCGGCTAGTGTTAAATCTCTTGTTTACATTTTTGTGTGTTTTTTTGTTTGTTCATTTGTTGGAGTTTTTCAGAAACATTTAACTTACGACGTTATCTGCGGCGGTGGGGTGGGGGCGAATCCGGGATCAAGTATCGGGATTTGGTTCAGTTCGCACAATCATCCGAAGTGTGTGAACTGATCCTTTGGGTTGAACTGGTGTTGGCAATCTGATCATGTTTGCCAAAAGTGCATGTGCAGTGAATTCACATCCAAGAAAATCCTTGCTTGAGAAGACTTTTCTTTGATAGATCTGCAAAACTGTTTCCTTCAATAAATAATTTAGGGTAGTGATTCTACGGGTTCAGCTCAAGTGTGAATTTTGTGCCCGCAAAAGTACAGTCAAGAAGTTGACAAGCGTGCGACCTGACAGTTGCTGCTCCTTGTCCAGCACGTTGACCACAGCTTGGCAGTTTGAGTCACGTCGAAACATCCACAGGATAAAGAGGGAGAACGACACATCCGGGAAAAGCTGTCTCTCGACTTGGCGCATGCCCGCACGGAGTTGCAACAACTGACCGCCACCCTCGAGAGGGAGCTGTTCGGAGGTGGGAACAAGATAGTACACGTGACACGTGACGAAAGAAACATTGTCGTAAAACTCCTCGTTGTTCCTCTTGAAGTCCATTTGTTTTACCATTTGCACAATGCAGTGGAGTTTGGTCGTGACACTGAGCAACGACCGTCGACCTCTCCCCACCCAAAAGGATGATATTTTTTTTCGGGCACATCTCAGGGATTTGTCACCTTGACAGGTTCTGCCAACAGACAGCAGGGACATTGGAGTCCGACGCAGCGCTGCTCTGGGTATCCCATGCATCACGGCAGCTCTCCTCTCTCAGACGAAATCTCATCTGAAGAACTCCACAAGGTCAGAATCTTCTTGCCGGTGTGTGCTTCAATTGACTGAGGAGCGCTTTCCTGTTCAGTAGGAAGTGTGAAGTTTCTTCACAAAAGTTTCTCCTCCTGCATTGCAAAAAGTTCACCCCAACTTATGCCAAAATTTTGTTGGTAGGTTCGGAATAGTTCGGGTGAAGAGAAGGAACCACAGCAGGATGGATTAATCACAACGGTGGAAAGCGAAAAGGTGACAGTTGCACGCGCGTGTGTCCGTTTCGTTGGTTTCTGAATCAGAACTTTCTGCATCGTCCAAAGTCGAAGAACCACCAGAAACAACGTTCATGTAAACAGTCGAAGAGCTCAGGTGTCACCAGAAAACCAATGCACCCTGGAAGCGCGGCCGTGGATGTCATCCCCAGAGAGTTTTGTTTTGTGACATGTCAGGCACGCACTTTGTCGGCCTCAAACAGAAGTTACAGCAATGGAAGTTGCGCTTGATTCATCTCTTTTTATCTTCAGACATGTATCGAGGAGTTGCTACGATTGTGGCAGCGCGAGGCCGAACAGGTGGCGACACAGGTGTCGGAGCCGCGGGCGGCGCAGCTGCTGGACGTGCACGAGCTGAAACAAGCCGTATATATACGTACACCATCTCTACACTTGTCGTGCAGATAAGCAATGAAAACTAACATTTGTAACAACCTCGACCACAGATCCCCTCACTGTTTTCTTCATCAAGGCCAAATATTTCCATCTGATCGCGCAGATGGAGTGCCGACTTGAGACGCTCAGCGACGTTGAGACGGAGATGAGAGGAGCCGCGCCGCCAGACCAGGCGGGTGCAACGACTCGGCCACAGCCGAAACCGCCAGGGCACAGCGAGCGCTCCTCGTCCAGGTGCGCGGCAACCACAGCGGCCGGTTTGACGCCATTTTGTCTCGTAAGCCAGGCGGTTGCTTGGCGAAAGCTGTATAAGGAACCGAAAAATTGCGACCAAACAATTTTCTGGTGCTCGCTCTGTGGGTCAAGTTTTTGACCTGACGTAGAGAGTGAATTTCATGTTTTGTGCGAGGGGCCTGTGTTTTGTGACCCACGTCGCGCTTCTGCACAAGATCCTCGGCAACACGGGTCACGATTAGTTCAAATATGCCCAAAACAATTCGCAAAGTTCTGAGAAATCTCATTTTGTTTCGTTGTTTCAGATATTCTGGGGTTGTTCTGGCAATTTTGTTCAGTCTTTCGTATGTGTGTGTGTGTGTGTGTGTGTGTGTGTGTGTGTGCGTATGTGTGTGTGCAATTACTTCATGTTTAATCTTGCGTTCAGATTCATCAGGCCATTCAGACTCTTTGGCACCAAGAAGAAAGAACCGCGCTCGTCCACAACCAGCCAGCCTGCTGACCTCCCTCCGTCCTGTTCTCCACCAAGTCCGCCCTGTACGCCCGACCTCTTCAACCCGACTGGTTCAGGTGAAAACATTGATTGTGCACGAAACTGTTGCACGATATTCGGCAAACTTTCTGCGAGCCTTGTCCTCACCCATCAGCACGTTCGCATTCATCTTTTTTGTTTTGCTAGATTCAGAATCGGAATGGTCGGAACACGGACAGAGAGATTGTTCTGGCTCGAGTTCGCCCACGGCTGAGGTGGTCGCACGGGCGGGGCAACACGCGTGGGAGGACTTCTGCGATGAACCTACAGTGATACAAATGGTCAGTGGAGCTGCGGGTCTTTCAAAATCAGTTCAAGCAAAGCAGGAAAATCTGCGTCGATTCTGTCTGAAGTAGTCATCTACTTGGTGAGAGGAACTAATTTCCTAATTTAGAAACAATTTGTGTGCTTCATGACAAGAGACTGGGAGGTTGTCATCCAAATTTAGTCAGTGGGACAGGAAATATGAATTTTTCATGCAAAAAGAGTTTTTCAGATGAGAAGTTTTCGTCCCAAAAAAGAAAATCGGCCAGTTCCGGGGAATGACGCCCCTCCATCCCCCACGGTTTGTCTGCACACCCCGAACACCCAATGTTGACACAAAGTGTTGTCTTCATTCTTCAGTAGAGCTGAGGCCCTCAAAACAAGCACTGCCTTGAACTGACGACACGAAACTTCCAGAGCGCTGCACGTAATGCTGAGTGCCGCGACCGTCAACCAAAAACAAACGAACACAAAACTTGTGTGAACAATGTATTTCTGACACGTTGTTAGGACGTCGTTGTGGTGTTACATCTGAGCATAAACAAGGTTCAATAGCTCTGATAGCACTTGAAACATTTTAGGCAAAAGAAAACTTGCAATAAAATTGAAGTGACCACAAATGTTTTCCTCTGTGTCACATCAAAAAGTCGAGTTGTTTCTCTTCGTTCCCATTGGCACTCTTCTTGCATATGCACGTATGTGGAGTGCACAGAAATCACAACCACCCAAACTGAAACGGGCTCGCAACATTCTTCAACATTGCACAGAAAACAGTGTTTCGATTGGTTTGGTGTGACACCACAGAATCAGAGCAATATTTTGCCGAAAACAAGACTCGCTCTGGCAAGCTACAGACCAGAGTTTTTGCATTCAGTACGATGTGATACGGAACCCAGGTGTCTGGCATGCCAAAACACACGGGATACAAATGGCACTGAGCACTCGCACGTTGTGCCTTTTGTCTCAAAGTTGTCAGATCTTATGCAATTGTAAGTCAGTCCAGCAGAGACACCCACCAAGTCCAAAAATGGTTTCTGCGTTTTCCTCTTCGACACAGTCACACTTTGACTCAAACCGGACCAACCATCAACAAGCATCGACCAACACAACTTTTGAAGCCACTGTTGCTATTTGATCACTGCCAAATTTACTTCCAATTCATCCCACAACGGCTTGCACGATGAGTTTTACATCAGGCACCAAGATTCCAACAAAAACATTGGTTTTGTCATACAAGCAGGAACGTTGCCACCTCCACTGAGAAAGGATTCTGGTTTCAGCGTCTTTCTTGTTTGTGGAGAGAAATCACTGGATCAAGCAAAATATTTTGGACAAAAGCAAAACATTTGGGATATAATTTTGGGTGAGAAATTCTTGGGACAGAAAAGGACCATTTTCGACCAATTACGCGTGCTCTTTCGAAACAAAGACCGACGAGCTCGCGGCTGTACGTTGCCAGCATTATTCCTGTTCAGTATTGCACGAGAAAGCCCACCTTTCAAAATAACCACACAATGATCCGAAACAAATTCTGAGTACTTTTCAGGGGCAGTCAGGGGAGGGAGTCCACCCTGACCCCCATTCCGTGGAACTAACAGCACACACACAAATACACACACACACACACACACACACACACACACACACAGAACAAAATTGTCCCAAAGTGGAATGCCGCGGGCAAGAAACCCCCGTTTATGGGAGCTCGACCAAGACACCTGTTCACATGTTTGCTTTGGTGCCGACACAGTGAACACGGAAACTGCATTGGCAGCACGGACATAAATGACCTGCCGCTAAAATGGCGCAACAAAAACTGGAATGCGCGAACAAAATGGTAAAATTCAGAGACTGCAGAGCGAATGGTTCTCGATCATCACAAGACATCACTCAAACTCAACCACGGTCAATCTGACCTGACTAGATAGAGCACACTGTGTCGAACAAGCCAGTGCTACTTCACCTCGGTGACAGAGTATTCAGCGTTACAACCCAGGGGCGGGGAGAAATCTCAATCGCACACGCCATTGAGGTTGCTCTTCAGCAGGTCGTGTTGTTGGTGTTTTGACTGAATTTGAACTGCGTGCGCATTGCAACCTGTTCGGACACAGTGTTCAGAATGGATGGAGTTGTTAGCACATGTAAAGCCCAAAACATTCACCTTCCTGAACTTCACTCACAATTTTCACAAAATGTACACGCCGGTGAAACAACTTTTATGTTGAGTAAACTCAACTTTCAGCCACGGATAAAACGAGCAAATGCCACTCCAACCGCAGTGTGACAGGCTGGATATTGGTCCCTTCACCCCAGCAACACTCATGCTGGAGGCAACAATCGTCTAAAAGACGGAAATTTCCACCGGAATCACGCGATCACAGGTCGCTACTCAGGATGCTTGGTCAAGTAACGTTGCAACAAGAAACTGGTCGATGTGAAGACAGCACCTCTGGAAAATGCAGCGACCATCGCTGTGTTCATGCACCCGTCTCGTCAACGTGCCTGAGCGTGATTCCGTTCAGCGACAGTGTGGCAAACAGGGCGGTTTGTCTGATTCCGCAGTGGCTCACGCAGTTTGAGGGTCGAGCCTCCGCAGAATCAGTTTGAGTTTACTCATCGCCTTGCCTCCGCGCTCGGACTTGCGTGGCACGGGGAAAATCTCGTTCGGGCCACGGTTGGTCGCGAGAAACCGGCGAATGAGATCGACGGGCGAATCAAATCGCATCTCGAGCCTTGGATTGGGCAGTGCAGGAATCGCTGGGAAATTGAAGTTCAGATCGAGGCTGGCGTCCTTCGCGGTTTTTGACACATGACTGTGCCGTGGTTTCCGTCCTGTGGCGAATTCCCATATGTGCTCGTACTCGTTTTCACACTCGGAATCTGAGGAACTGCTCTCGTCTCCTTCCGCGTTGGCATTCACGGGTGCTTCGCTGTGACGCCACATGCCGGCGTTGTCCCGGGACTCTCTGGCGCGCAAGGCGACTGGATCGTACGATTTGTGCTGCTTCCGTCGAATGACGGTCGGTGACGGCGGAGTCTTCGTGCGACGCGCATTGGAGCGTCTCAAACCAATTTTGTTGTGCTGAGCAGGGGAACTCGCGGCTCCAGAATTCTTGGAAAACCTTCTCTCCTTGGTCGGTGACAGGTCATCAGATTTGCTGTTTTGGATGGATGAGGTGGCAGAACTTGCAAATCCCGAGTCCGATGAAGTGACGTCATCATCCTGAGACTTTTTCGCGTAGTCCGGGAGAGAATCTGCGTCAATATGGAAGTGCGATTTCTTCCACTGTTTCATCATGGAGGACTCGAGAGTCAGAGAGTCTCTGGCGATGTACTCGGAGGAACTCGCCACACTGATATTGTCCAGGTCCACATCGTCACCACCCTTTCCAGTTCCCTCCTCGAAGGAGATGTCGTCCAGGTCATTGCAAGACGTAAGCGTGTCTGTTCTGGCAGGTCTCTTTCTGAAGATGGAGATGGAGTAAGTCACTTTGTCTTCCTTGACAGCAGTGCCGTTCTGGTCAGTGATAATACTGTTAGCCTTGCTGATCTCTGCAACCTGACGCAAGTCTGACTGGTCTCCCGAATCTTGGGCTGCGCTCATGGACGAAGACCTCTTGCGCTCAGCCAGGTCCTTCGCGACCACTAACTTGTTGTCCTCAACCAGTGGTGCACTTTTCCTCACCACCACAGGCGCTCGAGTCGCCACACTTGATTTGGGTGCAGCATTGGGCCCGTTGCATATGAACAAATTGTTCGTCTTCTGGGGCTTGGGGGACACGGGTGGGGGCTTCTTCTTGTCTGGTGGTGTCGGCGAATTTGTGAGAGCAGGTCCAGGGGACTTGGTCCTTGTTGGTTTGGGGTTTCTGATCTTCACTCCAGGAGACGCAGAGCCCGTTGTTCTGACCCCTGGAGACTTTGACCTTGGGGACAAGGGGGACCCTGATCCTGGAGGGCTCAACCCCAGTCCGTCTGTTGGCAGTTTTCCAGGTCTCTTCGGAACTGGCGGCGGTTTCCCCGGCGACCCTGTCACGTGAGGGCTGGACGCCTGCGCAGTGACAGGGTCGGGACTCTTGCCGCTCCGAACTGGGCGCCACTCCTCGAGCGCGACGCCCGGCGTCCGCGAGCTGCGCCCGACTCGCTTCTCTGGTCTCCGCTCCTCAAGCTCGTCCTCCGACGACCCAACGCGAGTCCTGTATTTCGGAAACCTGCCAACATCACAAAATCAAGTTGCATTTTCGGCAACAACCACCGTCAACTTCGCACAGACGTACATCACGCTGCAAAACACATGTGTACCTCAGATGCCTCACGCGCAGTGAACTGGACTTTCAAGTAAAACATCAGCGGCCCGCCACTTGCCACGTTTGCTCAAACTCTTGACAATGACCAAGGAAAACTGTGAACAAGAGGGGTGTTCAGAGGGGAAGGGGGTTCCATTGGATGCATACAAACACACACCAAGGATACAGGGTTGAACTAGACTTCCTTCATCTCAGAGGTGACGTCCAAGTTGGACTTTGTCCAAGTTGAAAGTCTCTACAGGTGGGGTGGGGGTGGGGGTGGTGCGGAGCAACCCAGACAATGTCGTTCCAGGACAATATCCTGCGAGGACAATGTCCCACGAGGACAATGTCCAAGTTGAAAATGGAGGCATCGACGCCAGACCAGACTCACAATCACGCTGTGTTAGAATACTCACAATCACGCTGTGTTAGAATCCATGTCCATGTCTTGGAACACCAGCACTCTTTTCACTCAGGCAACAGCGATACGTGCTTCAAGACGGAGGGAACAAGGCCCTGCCTCACATTCAACGGAAGCACCTTCGACACTCGCGATCATTGTGGGCAGACCGAGGGCACTGAAAAGTGGGTTGTCTGCAGCACAGACGCAGGTTCACCTGGATCGTCGCGGTGTTTCAGCGGGACTGTTGTTGTTGTTGTGAAATACGTCGTCGTCAAGACAACCCTGCTGATGTTGCTGGCCGCCGCCGACGCTCATGAGGCGTTTAAAATCCACGATCAGCTCGTCGTCGTCACTCAGCGAGTCGCTGCGGGAAGACAACTCCAGCGAATCAATCAGGTTCCCATCAACCACGAGTTGACCGCACCAGGCAACCAGTGCCACGTTGAGAAGCAACAATGAACGCTGTGGCATTTTAGAGTGCTCCATCGCATGTACAAACGCCAGTGCTCACCAGCTGGGTCGCTGCATGGACATCGAGCGTCTCCAGGACAACATCATGGCGTGTTGCAGTTTCTTCACCCACCGCGTCTGGTCGTCTTCACTTCCTGCAGACTGAAAACAAAGAAGCAGCGGATCACCAGTCGCAACACACTTCAAAGTACGGAACACCTGGAAGGGGCACAGCGTACGGCTCAGCTTTGTCTGGTAAGTGGTTGATCAAAATGAGAAAGACGTCGGTTTCAAGAATACACAGTTTTTTCCGCTCGCATCAAAGGGAATTCCGACAGGCACACGAACAAAGTTTTGTCGACTCTGTTGGAAACCACAATCAACGTTGCCGCCGGACAACGACAGAAAAGCCGTTTTGTGGCAGCAGATCTGCTCTCTTTCTTCAGTTGTCTCACCGTCAGCCTGGTTTCAACTCACGAGCACGTGGCATTTGTCGAGCTTCATGACGATCTCGAACGGGAAGCCGTGGTTCACGTTCTGCACCACCCGCACACACTCCGCTTGACCCAGGTCGATCAGACCCTGCGCAGAGTTCCTCTGAAAACCAGAACATCGGTCGATGATTTATTTTTGTCAGAACCCAACATGAAGATGGGAAGGGGGCGGATGACTGCGGTTGAAGTTCGTGAAACGAACATGACAGTGATTGCCCAACCAGTGGCCACCGATGAGGCCAGAAACTCATCGCTACCGCTGATAAATTACAAAGCAATTGTTGGTTGGGGATCACTCACTCATTCACGCAGGACACAACCCAAAGACCCCTCGAAAATATCCAGAAAACTGCCAAGAGCCGCGCACCTGGGAGTCTCGGTAGTAGCACAGCTGGTCTTCGTCCAGAACAAACCAGTACTTGGTCCACGCCCACGTCTTGAACTTGCCCTTCTTCTCGAGCGGGCCCTCCATGCTCACGGCCTCCACGTATTCGTACATCCCGCTGATTGAGGTGCTCAACTCGGGGGATGCAGTGTTACGGTTTCATCTGAGACAAGAGAACACAAACAGGGATTGTTTGATGACTTTTCGTATACAGGTGCGAGTACCAAGTCCTCATCATTCCGTCGCACACTTACACACACACTTACACACACACTTACACACACACACACAGAGTATCCGTGTTTTGTCACGACATGCACCCAAAAGGAACCTCAGTTTGGAGCGTTGAGGTCCTCTGTGAGATGCGTATTTTTGATGCTCAATTTCGGGGCACAAAGCTGCATCTCAGACAGACGGACAGTTCCTGGGTTCACAATCGCAGCAACAATGTTACGTTTTACATCACTGGTTCACACAGGCTGGAAAAAATGGTTCCTGCGAAATCACATGACATTTCGAGACCTTTGGTCGAGTATAGAGTTTTGTGGTCGCAGGGACAAATTGTCCGGTGTGTGAACTCATTTCTAAAACAATGAAGGTGACGGACGAGAGGCTTTGTGGAAATCGTAGAAATACCTTTCTCACGATATCCACCGAACCACGATCCCAGCAGTTTGTCCGCCTCAGTAAAAGCCCGCAGGACGCAGCCGAAGGATTATCGTCCGTCCAAGAAGGTAACGAGACACACAAAGCTCTCAATGGGCTTCAGTAAATACGAACCACTTCTCGTACCCCACACATCAAACTTTGTTCAAAATCTTGCTGTTTTCTTTCACCAATCTTTTTCACCAATCCTGTTCTTTCTCCCACAAACGGGTTTCTTGACACACAACCAAATATTTGTTGTGTTCCTTCTTGTGTCCTTTCGTGGCCAACAAAAATGTCACGTCTGTAGTAACACTCAATAGTTGCCTTCCTGAAGTGGGTAAAGATCGCGTGACTTTTCTGAGTCGTGGATCCTTTTGTTTCTGTGACCCAGAAATGCCCCAGAGCTTGGCACACGTGTGTCCTAAAACCTGTCATTGAATCAGCCTGAGCGTACGTGTATCAGGCTGTGCTTGCTGGCCACACCAATGTTGCTGGCCCGAAGTACCAAAGACGAAGGACGACACAAGTTTCACCACAGTGGCACATAAAATTTCAGTTCTTCCTCCTTTTATTTTTCTTCAAAACAAGATACCAGAGATCAAAGAGCGCGCGATCTCTGGTGCCCGTGACAACATCCGTGGTACTATTTTGTTTGGTTGGTTTGTTTGAATAAAATTATTGTTAGACGATCACAAATCAAAGTAGTTTCGTCCACCCGCACACTCACACAATTTTTTTTTTTTTGAACTTTTTTCCTGATGGCATCTGTGTTGCAATGTCACTGAGGTAAAAAAATAAACAGGCACGGACTGATTTGTTGTCCAACTCTATTGCTTCTAAAACATGATATTGAACAAAAAAAACCTTCTGTGTTCTGTGTCCAACAAAACATTGCCTACAAAATTTTACAACAAATTTGTTTTTGGCACAATTTTTGAAAAGCTAAAAAAACATTTGTGGTGATCCAAAATCTCACACCGATTGGTTTGTACTGTTACCATTAATAATTTGCAGAAAATTCCCTGAAAAATCACCTCCAATCAGGAACATCACCAACCAATACATTTCCAATAAATGGCTTTGAAATATATACAGACTGATATTAACCTGCCACAAGTCAGTCACTTATCAATTCCCACAACGAGCATTGTTGATCTGAAAAATCACCTCCAATCAAGTCCATAAAAATTCCAATTACCAATAATTGGCTTGCAATCAATCAGTCATAACAGATCATCCAAAGTCTCACAACTATTTGTGTATGCCACTACCATTGTCATTCAATAACAAGAATGCTACGCATAAAAAGCGTGTGGTCCATACAAACGTTCGCAGTTCATAAACACCTCCATTTGGAAAAATTGTCGAGAATTTTGGTGAACCATACAGTCCTGGGAAGGGGGGGGGGGGTATCGGAACCATAT
>JAAUXT010058362.1_pt1 | contig 11030 bp, 15 predicted proteins | sample 7278171 | NCBI WGS metagenome assembly JAAUXT01 (sample SAMN14350112, study PRJNA611818) | marine sediment metagenome | isolation source: surface marine sediment (1.8m) | place: French Polynesia: Moorea | collected 2018-08 | reverse complement strand
CTGTGTGGCGCAAAATGTTCCGTAGCGCACAAAACGCCGTGACGCGAAGTTTGTGTTCCGCGACGGAACATCGCGACGGAACATCGTACGGAACCTGTGTGGACAACCCGTTATCGTTGGGTGATACGTGGGAACATGTGAATGCCAGTTTGTTGCAGGAGCTAGTGGATTGTTGCAGAGGATGAGTGCGGAATAAGTACTGAATGACATGTCCAGCACTTGTTTCTAAAATATTAAACACGATAAATATGAACGAATTTTGTTGATGTTTCTCTCTGTTTGTCGTTTTCCCGGGAGAAATAAAAGGTGGTTTGTTCAGAAAGTGCGGTGCTGAAAAGAAACCTGTTGAGCCACGTGGTTGTGTTTGTTTGGAAATACTCTTGTATTCATGCGCACTTTGCAGTGTCGGAAGTTGCAGAGAGATAAACTGGTCTTTTTTCTTTCTGAAAATAAAACAGGAATGAAGTTTTGAAGAAATAATACTGCAAATAAGTGGGTAAACAAAGGACTTTACATTCCTTGCCCTACCGGCGAAGGCGTGCACCGCCCTAAAATGGAGTAGAACAGGTAAAGTGGCGAGCGGGAAATGCGGAATCTATCGACATAAAACAACCTTTGTCCAAGTCTAGTGTGTGCCTTTGGTTTCTCAGATGTGGCAGTTCATTGTGCGTGTTGAAAGTGGGCTGATCTTGGCGTTTTTGCACAAAAAACTTACCAATTTGAAAGCCATTTTTCCCGAGTGCTCTCGTTTGCGATGGAAAACCGGTTGTTTGCGGAGATCATCGATTGGCTCCCAATCAATTGCTTGACTTTTTAACCCGTCATCAAAAATTTCTCTGAGTCACCCGAGGTGAATAATTGCATCTTTTTCTTACAAATCTTGACATTCACTGAAAAGACACCAGACACGTCAAGCGGTCAGAAACAAAAATGTTTGACTTGCTGCAAGTTTGCGCTGGGTTTTCTTCCAGCAAGAAATTCTCTGCGATGACAGCGAAAAGAGAGAGCATTGAGGGACTGTCCTCGGAAGTCGGTGCTGGGCATCCTGTCGTCGTCAGTGTGCTGATTCCTGGAGAAGACAGCAAGAAGTATTTACTGGCGAAATATGGCGACCGAGGCTGGTGGCTTCCATACGGCAAGGTGCACAAACATGAGGCGATCAAAACTGCTGCGCAGCGAGTTGCTGCAGAGGTGAGTGTGATTGCGCGTGTGACGCAAGAATGGGGCGAAATGTGAACGAATCACGGAAACTGGTGGTGATGAAGCGAACTGCTTGAAAAGCATCAATTGACAAAGTAAGACAGAGCAAGCGTTTGCATCATGCGTTGTGCACCCGTGGGAGCTACAGGCACGGTACACGCCGAGGACGCGCTGACAGTTCATTCTTGCTGTGTTGTGTCCACAATCAGGTTGCAGATACTCAAATTATTGTGGATGGAATATTGAGAACGCTTCACGGAAGAGGAGTTTCCAGCGGCAAAGACTACGCTCACATCACGTTTCATGCTCTGCCTGTACGGGTCATGCTGGTGGAAGAGGTGCGTCTTGTTTGTCGTCGTTAGCACTCTTGACAATGCTTTGGGACCGGTTTTGAATCAGGGTTTCCGTTTCTTTGCAGAACGAGAACAGGAAGTGGTTCAAACTGGAGGAAATCGTGGAGTTGTTGGACAGCAAATCTGGTCTGCTTGGAAGAGAACCCATTGAGTTTGTTGAAATGTTTGAGAAAGGTGCGCGTTTCTATTTTATTCAGTGCCAATTGAGTGAGTGCACCAGAAAAAACTCTGCTCTCACATCCAAATTTATGTGTTTTGTTTGTGTGTCAGACAAAAAGTCGTGGCCAGTGAGTGTGCTGCAGGAGAACCGGCCAGAGCTGATCGACACGAGTGTGGAGACTTCTCAGAGTACTCCGGCGGAGCTGCTCCTGCGAGCCGCTAGATTCGGGAAAAATGGTGAGTTTCCGTGTCAGACTTCTTGCCCAATCTGCTGCGAAAGGTGGCTTGATAATGAAACATCAAGTAGAGTTTTGCTGGCGTTTTTTCTTTCAGAACAAGAGGCCCTGTTCAAAGAATTTTCCGACTTCTGCCACCCAAGTATTTACATGAATGCACGGGGATTCACTCGCTTCATGCAGAACAAAGGCATGAAGGACGAAAAAATTGAAGACACATTCAGGTTGTATCACGCTCAAAATTTTTGATGTTCGCGTTGTTTGCCTGTTTACAAAGAAAAGAAATATATTGTAAAAGTCACATTCTGAATGTAGGGCATTCGATGTTCAGAGAAGACATTTGCTGACGTTCTCCGACATTCTGTACGGTCTCGCTTGTCTGGAGCCGTGCACGCAGCACGGTGGTGCCCCCGCGGAGATGCGGTGTCGCTACATCTTCCGCTACTACAACGTCAATTGCGACGGACTGCTCCAGTTCGACGAATTCAGGTGTGTGGAGGACCGGTGGTGCAGTTTGTATGGTTTTCAGTGACACTTCTTGATCGGAGGGACACTCATTTATACGCGTGTGCGCCAACTGCCAAAGCTACTTGACATCTTCAAATTGCATCGTCCGGCAAATGCCACCAAAACCAGGTTGCTACACTCAAAACACAATCAAATCTTTGAAATTTTGTCATCTGGCAAAGTGATGATGCAACGAACCACATGAGGAGACACGGGCCTGCCCGGAAACGGGTAGCAAGCCATTTCAGGTCCAAATTGAAATGACCACACAGCGAAGTCTCCTGGTTTCAGGTCCAAGTCCTGTGAAATACCAGGTACCCCCTGGAAATGCCAATTGGAGCCTTGTTGAGTGTTTAGCCGTTTCAAATTGGACTTGTCTTCTCGTTTCGGGGTCTGAACATTTCGTAACAGTATCTGCCAGACCAGCCCTCGGAAGCGCGTGTCCACACTGACAAGTGTTCAATTCTCTTTGTTTTCAGTAACCTGGTGAAGGACATAAGAATTGCCAAACAGCTATCCATTGATGATGCTGAGGTGGAAGAAGACGCTCTGAAGAGTGCAAAGTTTGTATTTCTCTGGTTGTTCTTGCAAGTCCACATCTCCTTGTCTCGTGTCAACGAAAAACGACGTCGTTTCTTGCAGAGTGTTTGGAACTGGTCCGAAAGAAGCGTTGCCGCTGGCGGACTTCCTCACTGCTGTGGGCCACCTCAAGTTCAGAGGCACTTCAGTTCTGTTCAGACTCCCTGTTTCAGCCATGACAAACATCAAGAAACAGAAGTGAGTGTTGCTCGAATAGGTCTGTCTCCACAGATGCAAAAAATCCATTTTGGCAACAAGTTTGAAAAATCCGTATTATCCGATGCGAACTGACTGGCCTTTGCTTGAGGACAATTGATGCTAGTTTCCTGTTCCTTTGGCAGCGACGCTTTGGAAATGAAACCACCTGCCAAACGTTTCAAGATCGGCAGTACGAGCAGTTCAGACGGATCGTTGAAGTTCCATAGCATCGAAAGTAGAGCTCGCACAGGTGAACATCTGGTCTGGAAGAAATGAGATCAGACCCTGAGATCAGAGCCGAATGATAAGTTTTGTGTGTCCAGTTTCAGAATCAGATGACCTGTCTCAAAAGACTCAACCAAGCAAATATGAGAAGTACGAGCTGGCTACGCACACGGTGAAGATCAGGAGAACAGGAGCGCTGAGCGATGTCCAGGCGATTTGGGATTTGCCAGGTTCGCCTTTGTTTGTTCAGGTGCACGGTGTTGCCTTCAGTGTAGATCTCTGATCCCTGTCCTGGGTTTTTGTGTCAGAAACTGCTGCATGAAAGTCGTCACGGTTTTGCAGGAACAGCAGCTGTGAGTGAAAGTGCAGAACATGACCTGGAAGGAGACAAGTCTCGTTTCCAGCGAATGCCGTCCGTTGACTCATTCAACCAAGTAAGCCGAGCACGAAACCCATTGATTTCGAACTTTTGCATCAAGGAGACAAGTTTTGTTTGAAGAAACAAACTCCAGAGCGCTCACCTGTTTCTTGATGACTTTCAGAGATCACATCCCAATGAAATGCTGACTGGCCTCCGGTACTTCGAGAGATCGATAAAGGGCCAAGGTGGAAGTGGAGCAAAGGTACATGCGTGGCAAGAATAGGGATATGAATATGCATCATTGTGTCTGGTGGCTGTGGAAGAACAATAAATTATTTCTGAACACAGGAAGCGTTTGACTGGGGGCAGGTGGACAACCACGCGTTGGCGAAGTGTTTGCTCGCTCTGTGCCGACAAGCCAAGGAAATTCTGAAAGAAGAACCGCGTCTCCTGCGACTGAAGTCTCCAACCTACATCCTTGGTGAGTGAAACAAAAGTCTTGTTTGGTCCCCTCAGTCTCGAAAAGAAACATGGGGGAGCATGATGTCATTTGTGCTTGTGTCTTTCAACAGGAGACATCCACGGCAACTTCCGAGATCTGGTGTGTTTTGAGAAGGCTCTGTGGAGGATGGGACCACTGCTGACACCGGCCAACTTTCTCTTCCTCGGTGACTATGTTGACCGTGGAGAGTTCGGAGTTGAGGTTCGTGTCTGGCAAGTTGATGCCCCTATTGTCAAGTCCTGTACAGTCTTGCTTTGCTGTGACTGAAACATCTCACTTTGTGCAGGTTGTTTCCTATCTGCTGGCTCAGAAATTATTGGCTCCAAAAAAATTTTATCTGCTGCGAGGAAATCATGAACTTCGTGCTGTCCAAAAGATGTTCCAGTTTCACACGTAAGTGAAACGCCTGCGTGGACGTGTTGCAGCTCACATTGTTTTCTTTTTCTTAATGTTTCTGAAACATTGTCTCTTCTCGATTGCAGAGAGTGTGTGCACAAGTTCGGTGAAACTGTGGGTGAACAGGTTTGGGAAGCCACGAACGAGTGTTTTGATGCAATGCCCGTTGCAGCGACTGTTGATGACAAGGTCTGTTTTCGATGACCGTTTCTCACAACATCGTCAGGGAAGTTTGCCACTTTCGTGAAAATTCATCCCAATCTGAATTTGTATGTTGGTAGATATTTTGCGTGCACGGAGGGATACCGTCGCAAGAGCACGGAGGAGGATTGATCGAGCGAATCAATGAAGTGCCGGTTCCACTGCGAGACCCCGAGATAGAAAGTCCGATGGCCTGGGACATCATGTGGTCTGATCCTGTGGGGTAAGTGTTCCTTCATGCAGGCACTAAATCTGAACGATTTTGGAGTGGTCGCAACCTTGGAATTGATCCAAGAGGTGGCTTTTGATCGTTCCAGGGCCGATGTCATTGATGACGAAATGCAGAAGGACTTGGATGAAAACGACGGTTTCACGTTCAACACGAGACGTGGGACTGCCAACTTCTTTTCCTCAGAAGCCTTGCAAGAATTTCTGAAAAGGAACAATTTGTCTCACGTGATCAGAGCGCACGAAGTGCAGCAAGTCGGCTTTCAGGTAAATTTGACCTCCAGTCTGAAGGGGCGAGTTTATTGCGAACTCGCTCGTGTAATCTGCTCTTCGCGAAATCGGGTTTGGTAACTTCATGATTTTGTTTTCCGCGAGGTCTTGAAACTGAGCATAAATTTGGGAGAAACTCTGACGTTTCCTCAGCAGCCAAGCCAATATTTATTGTTCTTCTGCAGGTGCAGCAGAAGGGAAAACTGTTGACCGTGTTTTCGTCGTCTCACTACTGTGGAGGCTCGAACGAAGCTGCGTGTGTCCTTGCAGACAGTTTGAAGTTACGCCTCATCCGATTGGACACAACATAAACAGTGAAGTCTGCCTCAATGAGTGTCCCATCAACCACCCCAAGACGATGAACTTTGTGATGTTTGATAAATATTGTCTCTTTGTTTTCGCCAATCACGCAGTTTTGTTATGCCGAGCTTTACATTTTGTGTAGTTCCCAAACGCGTATTTCATGTTTTGGTGTGGCTTTCCGGACGGAAGAAACATCATCTCCATTGCAAAAAAACAGTGTCTTTTGTTGTCTCAGCACAGGGCGTGAGTTTGTTTTTATTTTCTCAAAACTTGTCCACCTCTTGTTTTAATATTTTCTCAACATATTATGTAAGATTCAGCACAGAATCATTGTAAGTGGGCTGTTTTGCGAGTAACAGCTTTTAATTGCAATCAAAACGTTGTCAAACTATCAGTTGATCTGAGGAAATAGTTACAAACCCTTCTTGGTCTTGTCAATTGCAACATGTTAGGACAATGTCACTATTTTCATACTGATGAAATATATTTTTATCGTGCAAACGAGCACTTTGTCACCGCGTTTCTTCTCTGCTTGGCGTCTCAAACTCGACGCTGGTGTGTGACCCTACTGCCGCGTGGGCGTGCTCACGGTTCGTGTTCAGTCGCCGAAGAGATTTCCGAGGTTGTCGTCATCGTCATCACTGGATGGGTCGTCCGTTTCTCCTGCAGTCACGTCGTCTGTCAAAACGAACAACTCAAATGTATTCTGTGCCCACAAAGCTACAGTCGCAAGACTTCCTTGATTCTCGTTTTTGTCCTGCATTTTCGAAAAATATTGCTGGGTAGACTACAGTGAGAAGCGAATAAAGTTCGCACCTTGTGGGTGTTGATGCTGGACGTCGTCTTTCTCCACGCGCTCAGCTTCAACAACGCGTGCGCATCCACCAGCCACAACGGCCAGCATGCTCTGACCTGAAAGGGTGTTGAAGCTTGAATACCCTTGCTTTCTTGGTCTCGGCCCTGCTTGCCCCGATCTCCAGTTGGGTCGCTATCAGGCAGGTTTTTGCATAAGATGCGCAAATGCGCAAAATAAAGTCTGGATTTTGCACACAACAAGACACTGCCTGAAACGAAGGGTTGCCAGATCAAGTAAAATTTGAAGGGATTGCAATTTTTCCCACTTTCAAAATTGTTCCGTCCTTTCAGTGACACATTTCCATTCAAGACTGAGGCGCGTGCCAACTTTGATCGGTGTTTTCGTTCAGTTCATAATGCACTTTCTGGCTATTGCCCTCCGACCAAATCCTGGAACAGTCACTGGCCGAATAATAATTTGGATCAAAATGCCTGGTGAACAAATGGATGAGGCTCCAAATGGATGAAGTTTACATGTATTGTGATTCTACCTTCGTGATGCGGAAAAAAAACTCATCCAGTTGGAACCCACCTTTTGACATCAAGTCCTCCAAATTTTGGCCTTTCATTTTCCCGATCACCAGGTTCAGTCGCTCCAGATCAACGTCGACGCCAACACTGCTGAGAATGGCAGACACGTCTTCAGCAGACGGGTCGACGTTCCCTCCCATCACCGCCAACATGTATGCTGCTATGTACCGCATCTTGAACGCTGAGCAAGGTTGACGTTGAGCAAGGTCCAGTTCACTGTGCAGGACACAAAGCGGGGCTCCCACTTTTATGCCCTTGGTCTGACTCATCACTTGCGCAATTTCAGCAAGTTTCACCACGGCATCGACATCGCACTGAACTTTCACAATCACTGATTTATTTCCTCGACATTCCTTCCTTGTTGGGCCCAACGACCCTTGAAATGGTCATCATCTGGCACAGCGAGTCGTCGGATCGCACAGGCAGACACACCGCTTATTTTTCTGAACAGATCACAAACGAAATCGCTCACACTTGGATCATTTATTGGCCAATAGCTTCAAAACAAACTTTGTTTCGAAAGACATGAATGTGTGATGGAAAGTTGCAGCGATGACGGCATTTTAGTCGAAGAGACCGAAACCCATGTCGTCGTCAGATTCCTCGGACTCCTCTTTCTTCTCTTCCTTTTTCTCTTCTGCAATGCAATTTTAGTCGTCAGTTCTCTGATCCTTGGTGACAAGCCGACAGTCGAAAAAGAACAGGTTTGTTTCAAGCCAGGTGTCCGAAAGCCACTGATGTCAAGCAATCGGGGCATAAGGCCAGATTCGTTTCATTTTCGAGAGCCCTTAGCATCTGCGTAGCACAGGAAAAGCTGCACAAATGACTCTGGTCTCGACCTGAACTTGGCTGTTTTGTTCTATTCGTGTCGCTTTCGTTCAGGTTGCCAAAGAAACGTTCGTAACTGGGCACACATTTTGAAGCCCAAATCCTGGCGAAAAGGGACTTGCAAGCGCTCGTGTTCTTCTCAAAACACACGCACACCGGAGCTAAAATTTGTGAACCATGTGCACCAAACACGAACCTTTGGGAGCCTCCTCGGCGGCAGCTGCGGCACCCGCGCCGGCCGACGCAGCCACAGCGCCTCCGGTCGGAACCGACGCCAACTTTTCTCGACCTGTAACAAAGTGCCTGCGATCAATCTTTTTCGATCCCAAAAGCTCTGCCACCCCGAGGCACAAGTGATGCACCTCTGTCATGCGGGAATTTGTCAATTGATGAATCAACTGGCACAGCCTGTTTGGTCTTCGGACACGCACAGATCAACTTCAGGTGCAAACACGGACGTACCTGCCGCGATGACTTCGTCGATGTCTTTTCCCTTCAGTTCCGAGATGACTTTGTTGATGTTCTCGTCCGCGGCATCAATGCCAACGCTGCTCAGGATTTTCTTCAGGTCATCGGCCGAGGGGGAAGTGTTTCCACCCAACAGGGCAAGCATGTATGCGGCTATGTAACGCATTCTGCAAATCAACGGGCAAGATTAAACAGGAAGGAGGCCGACGAATGTGCCATTCGTTCGTTGTTTTTTTTTTCGACTTGTTTAAAATTAAAAACATAATTCCACGTGTTTTGTTCGTGAATTGTTCTTCAGGCCACAGCCAACACGCCTTGGTAAATGCGGGATAGGGTTTGCCCAGCACTTGGAGGGTTCCCAACACAAAACTTCCCACTCCTCCAAAAGAACACTGCATTTTCACGGGCTCTGTTGTGCAACACCTGGATCTAACTTCACAAAATCGGGCAGATGATAGAGTCTATTGGAACTGGTGTCCGTCCATAGATCTAAATTCTGGCGGCGACATCAAGTGCCAAAATTCGCCAAGATCAATTGAACATGTGTTCTTGAGTTGTAAAGTGCTTCAAATCTGGACTTCTTGGGAACCCTGTGTTTGGCACAAAGCGGGGCCGCGACCGCGGCAAGCCCACAACGTGCGTCTGAAACACAGCGGGAACCCACGTGTTTCAGTTTCCACCAGCGAAGTGATATTTTCAGCTTCTTTGATAAAACTGCCCAAAATTAATGGGCACATTTGAAGCTAAACACTCTTAGCTCAATCGCTGACCCTTTTCCGACGTTTAAATTGCGTTAAAATACTTACTTTTAAGTCTTCGAAGAGACACGAAACAGTGAGCTCGCAAAGCGGAAATTTCGCCAAACGAAAGGAAGTGATGTCACGGGCGACTCGCGATGTTGGGGAAAATGTTTTGGCCACGAAATTGTCCACCGATGCCACCTATCGTACAACTCCTGCCGCACAAACCCACACTGGTCCAAACCAACAGTACCGGTGGAATGAAATGAGGTGACCCCGCATTTTCAAGACCCGGGTCAATCTCAGTGCAGTCAATCAAGGCTCCGAGTGACAGGTGCGAACAGAGCAACAATGCCCTCACCTAGTGCCTGGCCATTTCACCCCAGAATGGAACTGACCAGACACCGGTGTCTCCTCGTTTCTGGCCATTTCATTACACCGGCAATTCAAAGAAATCGTATCGAAGGTAAAGAGCTCGATGACGCTCAACAGTTCAACCGAAATAGCCATGCATATTTCCAAACAATCTTTTGTAACGTTTTATTTCACGTTCACTTGAGTGCAAACATTTGAACAAAATCGGGAACCTGACGCGAGCTTCTACGTCTTGCAGGTTGGACAACAAACCAAAACCAGTACAAATGCTTGTGATCCTCAGTGTGTTCGTGTAAATATATAAACAACCTGTGCACTGTGTCCACAGGGTTAACTTGTACATGCATAGGTAAATTCCAAACTCTTTCTCACAGAAACGTTCACCACACCACGCTTATCACTTTGGGAAGTTCGGAAATTGTTGAGTAGCACTTGCAAAACCGAGGCCAACGCCCCTGTGAGTGTGCGTGGACATTCGAGCCATCTCGTACTCCTTATCCAACCTTTGGAAGAGCTCCTGCTGTTTCTGTATTTGTTCCTCTGATAGTTTTTCAGTGTCGGGATTCCCGGCCTCTCCCTCCTTAATTCCCATCAATTTTCGGAACTTTGCGGTCACTTTCCCGTCCTGATCTTGAGAGAACGCTGCAGCTGCCCAAGTGTTGGAAGATTTTGCAGCCGTTGATGTTTCTCCAACCTGAAAACGGACACTCACAAATTGTAACTTCGCTTCAATATCACAATCTCTTCATGCCCAATTCAAATCTCTGTCTCACAACTTGTCAACATTCGTTTGTACCTGAGCTTCGTCCGTTTTCTTTTCCTTACTCTTTGACCACAACAGCTTCCTCTTTTGGACTTGCTCAGCATATTTTAGCGGATTCACAGCAGCCGGATTGTAATATTTTGGCACAGCAACTCCCGTAAGTTCCTGAGCCTGAAAATATAAAACATACATACGAGGCCTGTCCAAATGAAGATGAACATCCGCGCAGTGTTCTTTTTTTGGTGCGACCGAAACAAACCACACATTGTGTTCAGAGACAAAATTTATTTAACCCAAATTTACAAATGCAAATACTGATGTCTCTGCTGTTGGTCAATGTCAAATGTCCATGAGAACAACGTCGCTGTCAGTCAATTCGGCGATCTGTACAGGAGTCAATGGCATATTCGCACCGCCTCAACACAAGTTCATGTGCGCTGTGTGGAAAGAGGATCTCCATTCACTCTGTGTCCGAATCTGATGATGATTCCAGGAGCTCACTGTCACTTGGGACAACCAAATTGTCACCCTCGAAGTAGTCACCTCCAGCTGCGATGCATTTGCGCCAACGTTCAGGCAGCTTCTGATGGATGGCCTCGTGGAACAACCTCTTGGGAATGCGGGCAATTTCAACCATGAGCGCATCCTGCAGCTCTGCTACTGAAGCAAATGCACGTCCCCTGATCTGGCCCTTCAGGAATGGGAAGAACCAAAAGTCGGCTGGAGCCAGATCAGGGGAGTAGGGCGGGTGT
>JAAUXT010152027.1_pt1 | contig 11031 bp, 15 predicted proteins | sample 7278171 | NCBI WGS metagenome assembly JAAUXT01 (sample SAMN14350112, study PRJNA611818) | marine sediment metagenome | isolation source: surface marine sediment (1.8m) | place: French Polynesia: Moorea | collected 2018-08 | reverse complement strand
TTGCCATTGACACACAAGATCATGCATGATGTCCTCAAAACAAAATCCGTGACAGACATGAAACAGACTACCTTCAGAGGTCAAAAGATCAAGGTCACAAACATGCCATGATACCACATACAATGTCAAAGTGAAGACAAGGTACTCAAGATCATTCACTGAAAACAGGATCGTTCTGTTAATTTCCGATCACCCAGTAGAGCGGTGGATCGGTCAAATAGATAGCGAACCTCGTACTATTTATCAAACGAGAGGACGTACTTGCGGATAAAGGTGAGCACAGAGTCATCCAGCTTGAGTTGGTCGATCCAGTTGGAGGCAACACCCAGGTGCAGCGACCCGTCTTTAGGAAGAAGAAAAGCTCATCAACCTGTGAATCTAGAAGACCCCATCAAGACGCACTTTGCATGGCATGAGTGTCTGCAAAGCACTTGGTATCTGGCTGTTTGATGGGCCATCAGCTGCGAAGATGCGATGTTTGCAGAACATTTACGAGTTACGATGACTCAGAGGAACCATCAGCTATTCGCTGTGGGAACTGTGGGTTTTGGTCCAATAACTTGAACTTGAAGTCAGTTGTCAGAAACTTTTGGAAAACATTGCAATCGAAGAGGATGTTGATTTCCACCTTCTGTTCCCAATGGAACACACACACACACTCACACACACACACACTCACACACACACACACACACACACACACACGCACACACGTACCATTGGTTGTGAATCTCACAACCGACACGGTCAAGTGGATTTCTTCTGGATGCTTCTTCAGTGAAGAACTTATGCTGAAAGTGAAAGACACCCTCAAATATTGAGAAGTTTTTGATTGGGTCAGGAAATAAAAGATACATAGAAGCCTGGACTGTGGAGGCAGGATCATTGCACCCCGACACGGGACTCGTACTCGTAAATTACTAGCCGCACTGACCTGTAGAGTCTGGGCTGCAGGACGGGCAGCTGTGTGAGGAGGAATTCGATTGGGATGCGGACGGAGTTGAATTCCTGCAGAATGTCTAGCAGCGTCGGCGCGCTGCGTGACTTCCAGTCCTCGTAAATGTTGTTTTCCTGAAAACAACAAATTACACGGCGGCGTCAGATATTTTGTTCTTCTTGCTTGGGTCTTTTTGTCTTTGTGCCACTGCAATGCATTTGCCGTCAGAAACACCCAGTTGGGACTGAGCTCGTCAAGCCTCACCACGCCCAGTTTGTGCATGCTGTCCATCTGCGTCTTCTCGGATGCGAAGCGCGACATGAGGCGGAGCGTCTTCGGGCTCAACGTCGTCGTGATGTCCAAGTAGTTGGTGAGCGCGACGCGTAAACTGGTGGGCGGCAGGCGCGTGTGCATCCGCCAGCCGGTGTTCGTGTCTGAGAGGGAAGTGAGTGTGTTGCAAAGAAACCGAGCACAACAGCTGAGCGTGTGTGCATGGACTTCCTACTGGTGTCGGAAAAATCTTCCTGCATGTGCAAGTCATGATGACATGTTCTGGGGACAATAGTCCGGCAACAACAAACACACTGTTCTTAGAACGCAAGCCGAGGGGCTGCAGAGTCATTTCTCACGGGAACACATCGATGCCCATCACTCCTGCATGTTGTTCTGCAGTCATTTGAGTGTACAACAAACCAAAAGCTGCTGGAGGAGCAAACGTGCAGGTCTGCATCGTTGGCCGTCGGAATTCTCATTGACCTGCGGTTCCCTTTCAGCGGTTGCATTATGTTCTCCACAACTCTGCACGCCCCGCGTCACACGTACCTCTGGCAGCGCGTTCAACGTGGAACGTGACGTCCGCGAGTTGGGCGTGGTCGGGATGCAGGAAGCCCAGCACGCCTTCCACCTGCGACGCCGCGTTCTGCGGGTACACGCCGACGTGGTCGCCGCATTCGTACTCCTGCACGTCCGAGAACTTGTCCATGCGCAGCTTCACCAAAACCGTCCGGCGCCTGCGTGTTGGAAATCGCGCCTGACGAAGTTCAATTTACACCGACGCCAACGTGCAGTGTCAGTGCAGGCCCACCCGCCCCCTTCTCCCTTGTGAATGAATGGCATAACCAGACCCTATTCCAAGACACAAAAAGTGCGATTCTCTCTTCTCCAACTGACAGTCGAAAACATTTGGCGCTCCGGGCTCATGCAGTGAGGCACGAATCATGACATTCGAACGGAACATATTCTGAATCAGTCCGGAACATGTAAAGCACAAAAAGTGTAACTGTTGAACTTTATATCTAAAAATTAGGGGGTATCGTGTTTCTCTCTGAGGAAAGAGAAGCCTGGACCCCGGGGCAGAGAGTGCTTCACGCTGATGGCACAGTAACATGTACCCGCTGTTCTCCGTCTGCAGGTTCTGCGAAGAGATGACTTTGGTCCGTAGAATGTTGGTTTTGTGGATCCTGCTCAAACCTGCACGAGAAGAACAACGGAACCGATGGGTGCGGCAGCGAAACGGGCACATTGGTTTCATGCAGCACACCACGGAGTGCTTCGAATACAAAACAAAAGACAGTCCATGACGGGTCCATTTCGTTCTCAGCTCTTGAGATCAATGCCATATCTTCGAGACGGCCAAAACAGTATCAAATGTTCACAACATCGCTGACACCTTGTGCTCTCAACTTGTTCTCCGAGCTCTTCATTGCCAAACTGAAAACTCTATCCATCAGACAAACAGCCAGACTCGTGAGTGACAACAAAAACAGTTTGATCTGACTTTGGAACAACAGACGGGCAGAGAGCTACACACGAACCCCCTTGCTACTCGTATGACTCAAAAACCCCATGTGGAGTTTTCATGCGCGTGTTGGCTGGAAACAAGCAAATGCTCGGGAAGACAACAGTCAAAACGGAAACCATGCAAGTTCTCAAGTTTTACCAATCCGGGGAACCGAGTGTCCTTCCGAGCAAGAGTATTCTCTGAAATTTTTGTGTACAGTTGTTCAATGTTCAGAAGGTGACTTGGTATGAATGAACAAATAGGTACCCTCACATGTCAAAACATTGGGACTGAACTGTCATCGAAATTTAGGTCCGATGTTCACGTTTCTGATTTTATTGTCAGCAAATAGATGCACAATCTCACGAAATGAGCGTGGTATAAGAGCGCAAAAATTAATACAACGTAGCTTCCACAAGAATTCGCAGTCCAGGTGGCTGGCGGCAAATAGAGGCTCAAGTGCCAGAAAACTCTTCAGATCACAAGCATCTGTTGGCTCAGTCAGACCACATTGTTCCAGCACGAATACTAATTTCCACCAGAGACAAGATCCAAGAACATGTCACCACTCCCAACTTGCGACAAATCACGCAACAAGCAAGGACGAGTATTTCGTCTTTCAACTCCTCACTTTAAAATTCAGATTGCTGAGGTTTGCTGAAGCTGCATGGGGTGCTGAGGGTCGGACTTACTGTTGTAGAGGTCGACGTCCTGAGTTGGTCTGCGCACGAGGCGGAACTTGCCCTCGACCCAGTCGTCGCTGTCGCGCGACAGTCTCTCGACGACGTCAAACATCTGCGCCTCCGAGATGCCGAACGTCCGCAGCGACGCCTGCGATGGGACGGAAAAGAAATGTCGGAAACGCTACAGAAAGGCACTGCTGAGACACAGGAAAACAGAAGGACTCGACCTGACCATTCAGTGCAAATGATCGCGCGGAACCAGAAACTGAAAACGAACCCGTCAGAAACACTGACCTTGAAGGCGCCCTGGATCCAGGAGACGAAGGCCTGGTCCTGCCCGATCAGCTCGTCGCCCATTCCCACCGGGTGCATCTGCTTCGCGCCCAGCCCGCTCATCAGAAGGTCCAGGTCCTTCCCAAACTCGCAAAACTTTGGGTAGGACGATGAGCCGAGCGTGAACACAGAGTAGGAGACCTTCCGCAGCGGCTGCATATCTCCAGTCGAGCTGATGGGGGAAGAACACGGCCGGGGGGGGGGCGTTGAGCAAAACAAGCAAGCCTACTTCTGCAGCAAAATACTTCCTCAGATCTTTTGGCTGGTTCCATGTGCTTTTTTCTCAAGAGATCCAGATAAATACTGTGGAGTGCAAAGTCACAGGCGTTCATCTTGGGACGGACCCAATTGAAAGTTGCTTTGGGTTCAAGGACGAAAGATTATTTACCTTCTCCTCATTCGGTTGAGCTTTGTTTGCAAGGAATCGTGGAATTTCTACAAAGACAAAAAGGAAATAGCTCTCGCTTGTTTTCGCACTTTGGAATCCACTTCAGGGTGCAAAAGGATTTGCCCTATTCTGGCATGAAACACTTCATGGGAAATTGCACCCCGTTCCTTTGTGCAAAATTGCTCGTTTGTTTTCACCTTTGGACAACATCTCTCCCACTACACGCTCTATTTGTATTCTTAATTGCTCATTCATTGCACAGTGAACTCTGAAAATCTCGTTCATCTCAGCGCGATAAATGGGCTGTTGTGTTGATTGACTGTGACTTTCACCAAAGAGTGAGTGGGTGACATTTTCAGAGTGTAAATTTACCTCTCCGTTCCGGGGTGAGTCTCCATTGCCAAATGTGCTGGCCACTAAGTACACGCACTCCTCACTCGAGAGTTTCTCCACATCGTAGTCATCCATGCATGAGATCTGCAAAAGATGGTATTGTTTTGTGGTTTTGATTCAACAACATCGAGTGGATATTCGTGTTTCTCACAGGTTTTGTGTTCACGCCGAAAGCGGGGTTCTTCCCTCTGAGGTTGAGAACCCTTTGCGTTGACACAGAAACTAGATTCTGTGCGTCGTGCGCGGCAGTGTCTCTTTCCCCCCAGACACCAGTACAGACAAGTACGGCCTCCAAAATTTGTCAAAGAAATTTTCAGACTTCCATGCTTCAAGACTTGAGTTTGCTGTGACAGTGACATTCTCGTGAAGAAGTTTAAGATTTTCTGCGCCAAACAGCGGAAAATGGACGGTGACATCAAAAATCATTCGAACGTTTAGCCTTCCTGACTTGTCAGTCCAGACCCTCAAACCCAAGTCCTGCCCCAAGCACTCAATTTTTATCGGAAATTTTGCAGCGTGAACATCTAACAGGCCGCCAATGTCTTTGGCATGGGTGCAAAAGTTACACCCCAGCGCATCGTATACCTCCAATTAATGATTCACAGCGCAGAATTTTCTTCATGAATGAAATGAAGCGATTTTCTGAACGATTTAGCTTGAATAAACATAAGAAATTGCAGGTGGTTGGAACCTTTCATTCGTTTTGTGTGTGTTCTTCCGAATCGTAACCACCCATGCAGGCACTGCGCCACATGTCCAAACCCGTAGATCCTATCGGCGAGCTTCAAGTACGAATCTTCTGATACACGGGTCCGTCACGAAACATTTTCAACTTGGCTGGGCAAGCAAACGTGCGGTATGTACATCCAACAATGTGTAAATTGCTGGCATTCTTCCTCCCAAAAAGTACATCCTGTCGGAGTCAATTGAAGTCAACAGCCACTTCGGCGAACGACGACAAATAATACACACACCTCGCCCTGAACCCCTCTCCTTCACATGTTTTCTGTCTGAAAACCCCAAAAGACCCGTGCGATGATGGAAAGCGGAGAAGCCTGTCTTTACTCACTCTACAGTTGAAGCAGGTGCGCTTCACTTCGAGCAGGCGGTGCGCGAACGTCTCGGAGCGGCCCGTCTCCGTCGCGAACAGGATGAGCGCGCGCTTCCGCCGCGCGATGCGCTTGCGCATCATGACGGTCATCACGAGGATCACCCTGCGCGCAGCGAGAGCGGAAAAATACCATGTAAAAACCGAGTTTTCAAACAAAACACCAGGTTGTTCACAGCTTCTCATTCAATGACTGCTGTTGCTAGTCGAACTGGTTTTCCTCTTTGGTGTTTCCTGAATTTTCTCTTTGACATGTTTTGAGCAACAAATTCTTGTTTCAAACAGTTTTGAGCCGGAAAAGGACAATTGGGTGACAGAAAGTAAAAGGTGCGTTGCTTGTCGTTATTTGGCTGAATGCACTGGACTCAAGCGCCTCTGGCCTTTGTTCAACAGCTTCTCCAAACACAGCATCCAACAAAAATCGTGTTGTGAAAAATTTGTCGGTCATTCACCCACTTCGCCGTCAATCTGTCACCCAATCAGCTGCATACAATGAGATTTCCACTGTACCGTGAGAAGAGGCGGAATGACATGTGTTTCTTCGGGCCCCAACCGAGCCTTTTCATGTGTTCCTTCCTCCAAACGTGCCTGATCCAAGCGTCCTCCTGTGGGCGAGCGAAACAATCAATCTGAGCAAGTCAGGTGCGAATCTATACTGAACAAAGGGCGCCTTCAGCTGTTGAAAACTCGGTTCTTTGTGACGTGGGAGTTTGAACCAAAGTTGGCGATAACGCACTCAAATCACTGGTTTGCTTGGAGACCACTTTCGGAGAAGTACATGTTTTGGAGATACGAAATATCCGATCAACTGAGCGTTCGATAAATCAGCTTTTGATAAAGTGCAACTTCAGGAAAATTTCAGCAAATTTTTATTGAACAGAGAGGGTCACCACTTATCTGAACGAGCGTGCCTTGATTGACAACCCAATGTTTTCAAAAATAAACTTGACGCAGATTGCTGGAAAATGTCTGGATCTGTGCGCACCTGGTACTCGTAGGAAGGCTTCAGGTGGTAGCGCAGCATCTCCTGGTGAAAAACTTCCGTCGCGCTGGACGACATCGGCGGCACAATCCACACCTGAACAAACAGTATTTGACAATCGTGAGGAGCCCGGATTTGGTCCTTTGTGCTTTCTTGTGTTCCTTGCTCTGAACTGACGCGAGCAAAAAGCCCTGAGCTGTGGGCGGGTCGGACTCACCCAGTCTCCGGGGCAGCCGCCGCGCAGCTTCGTCTCGTTCTGCATGTGCTTGATGAACGAGTGCGACGCCGTGTGGTGGTCCACCATCGTCACGCCGGCCACCTGGACCCGACAGAGGATTTTCAAAACATTGTGGCACGAATGTGCATCAGGCCAGGGGAAGGTCATGTCGCGTGATGAGCGTGCATGTTTCTTGTCCTTTCACTTGCCTTGTAACTGACGAGAACAGCCTTGTTCACCTCGACCAAGGCCGTGTCCTTCCAGAGAGACACGTTTGACTGGGTGTCCAGCCCCAGATTCTCCGCCACTTCCTGAAGAACCACAGAAGAACCACAACTGAGAAAACCAAGGGCGCCGTCAGTGGAGTCAGAGAATACAAACTGCTCGAACTTGGCAAAAACTGTCTGAGAACTGGTGTTACAGACCTGCGTGATGTTGTACCGGGATTCATCACAGAGGTCGCGAGACCCGATTTCCGTGCCCATGTACCAGCCATTGAAGGGCACCGCCGAGTACTCGATCCCACCACAGTCCAGCATCATGAAGGACACCATGGGTACCGCGTACCAACGCAGCCCCATCGCAGCGAACCAGTCATACCTGGCGAAATCGCAACACAAACACAATAAGTCTTTGTTTCGATTGGTCTTCACAAAAGCAAAGCTGGATGAAGTTTCGGGTTCTGCAAATGAACGTGTGTTTGTTCTCGTTGGACACATCCCCCATAACCGTGCTCATCATTTTCTACAATCTGAGGATAGCTCACGGACGATTTGCGAAAGTATCCTTTGCAGACAGCTCTGGAATTTGCCGTGAGGAGAAATTGCCAGAGCACAACACAGGCTCCCTCCGAAGAACGCGCCTGTGTGAAACCTGGAAAAAAGTCACCCCAGGGTGGCAGGTCGCACTTACTGCGGGTGTCGAAGTTGGACGGTGAGCGCGAGGTCCTCGGGGATCTCGAACCACTGCGGGTCCTCCCCGTTCGCCTGCAGCACCATCGGCAGGATGTCGAAGCGCCCGTACCTCGGTGTCCACCCCATCGCGATGCACAGCTGAAAGTGCCCAGGCAACATTTGATCAATGTTTATTCATCTGGCCGAAGGCACACTGGGCGTGGAAGTAACAAGGCAGACCCACGCTGACATCTGCGTGAAGTTGGGTGTTGGTGCAGATTTTACCACGGATCAACAGTGCCACTGCGTTTGTTGCAGGTCTTTCTACTGCACTTTTGACAGTGGAATACACGATCGACGACCTTGTTCTTGAGCAGATGCTCTTTGCGTGTGTCCTGCAGTGTCCCTGCTGATGTCAAACTTCAAAATCTTGAGTTCTTGTAATTGTGGGCTATCTGTGGAGACTTTTGACACAACTCAGTTTGAATTTAACTTGATGTCACTTTCTGCGCTGACGCACATCCTCGAGTTGTGTGAATCCACGCACCCCCTCACTCGAAGAGGCCCGATTTTCTTTTGGTTTCGGATTGACGATCCTTCGGACGGCCCGGTTACAACTCACGATTCCATTTCCTTGTTGTTCGGACCGTGAAATATCTAACAACTTGATTAATTGCTTCGCCAGTGATACAAATCAGAATGAAACAGGTGGTACATTCCAAAACCAAAATTTACGGCATCAGGTTCTCAAGCGAACAAACGTTGAACGGTGCTCCCATGCGTATTCATGGCGTGACTTGAAGCACTTTGCTCTACAAGTTGCCTGCCAAGACGCGGTAAATAAAAAAGAACATGGGATAGTGAGCAACTCGCAAGTTCAACTGGTGCTCGCACGCGAGCTGACCGTAAAGGTAACATGGGAAACAGAGATGGATCTTCACCAAATACCGTATTCATCTATGTGTCTCAGGTCTGTTTAATCAAAGGAATGTTTGCATCAGCGTGAGTTTGCTTCAGCGGACCTGGTAGGCCAGGAGGACAGGGCTTCCTCACCTCGTAAGAAATTATCCCTCAAATCGGTGCCGTCAAGCTGAAAATGCTTTCACTGGTCGGAATATACTCTCACATCCACTCTCGATTGGGAGATCTTGGTGGTTTCTCGTTTCCGAACCCAGCACCAGAGGTTGGATTTGTACATTGTTTTGTCAAGTGGGTTTTTGAGAGAAAGAACTGGGGAGGCGTTTGGAGAAGTGGCAGCCCAGGGCGCAGGATCAGGGACGAACTGTGAGTTTTGGAGCAACCAAATGGTCAAGAACAGCAGGTCTGGTCTGACGACACTCAATCGCGAAGCTCTCCATTTTGAAGTTACCATCCAAAATTTGAAGTGCAAAGCACTGTTGAAGACCAAACAGAAGTCTCATCAGCGCCAAGGCATACCTTCAAGATTTGATATTGCGTGTTGCTGCCCTGAATTTTATTGCCTGCGCGCTCCACCGCACACACATCTGCAGCTAACATTTTTATATCTGACCTTTCACTCTTATTGCTCAAACATCACGCAAACTGCATGTTGAGATTATCTTTCAGGTGCCAAATCCACATCAGAACAACACGAGCCAATTCGCATAAAAGTCGGTGAAAGGTCCTTGCAACATATGACCCCGTACTGTGACCCCGGCAGGGAACGAGGACGCTTTCTCGTAGCCAAGAACACCGTCCCAAACACAAAAATCATGAGTTGAAACGGGATGTAAAGTTGCCTTGTTGAAAAGCAATTGGCACAAAACTGTGAATGACACACCCTGATGGTTCGACGATTGGGTCAATTGACCGAACTCATTGTGCTGTACGACCGGGTTTTTTTTCAATGAAGTCTGATGCTCCCACCTCGGTGAAGGTGACGTGTGCCGGGTCTCCGATGATGCTGCCGTCCGGCTGCTTGTACCCGGCGAAATGAATCAGGAGTTTGTTCCACACCCGGAAGTCCTTGGTTCCGTCTGTCCTTTGCGGGAAGATGGTGATGGCCGAACGCAGGTTCCCTACAAAGGAGACAAAAAGTCAATTGAAAATGTGTTCACGAGTAGCAGAATTCATCGTTTATCTGCTGCAGGCCAACTTTGTTTTTGCGCTGAGGACCGATACTTGTGCAGTCTGAAACGGAAAATGTCGTGTACGAGCGATGGTCTGGAGTTTCCTGTCAACGCAGACGCAGAGCTTGATGAACAATTGAATGTCTACAATTGAATGTCCAAAGTACATGACTGACCATGGCAGACATGGCCTGATGTGAGAAACACACTTGCACAGTCAAACCTGACGAAGCTGCGATAAAACAGTTGCGTCAAATTGTCGCATTTTTTGGACGCACACATTGGCTGTTGGAAACTCGCTGAACAATATGTTGTGTCAGAAGCCAAAAGTTTACGAGCCGGGTGCGAGAAACCACGAATTCGCGCTTGAGTGATCCTCTTCAGTGCACTTTTCAAACTATGCACCCATGAATTTGAGCTCTAATGACATCAATTATTTCAGACTGCACAAGCAGAGCATTTCTGACACGATCTGGAAATCTTATATCTCAAGCTTTCACTGCTGCTTTCAAGTCGGTGTTAAAGAGGACACAAAGAGGTTCATCATACCATCATTCGTCGCATATTCGAGGTGCTCACACATCGCTTCGAACATCTGCTCTGCAGTTTTTATGTGTCTTTTGTCGAACACCTTGAAAGAATGTGAAAAACAATGGATTGTTATGCACACAACGTCAAATGAGCTCGTTCACAAAGAAAGATGCAGTTCTGTTCGGCAACTCTCCGTTGGTCCTGAGCACTGACATGGGAACACAGAGGTAAGAGTTCACACACGCTACAAAAATGGTTCCTGTGAAATCATACAATGACTTTTCGAGACCTTTGGTCGAGAAAAGAGTTGTATGATTGAACAGGAACTAATTTTGCAGTGTGTGAACTCACTTCTACCACAATGAGGTCATGTACGAGAGGCCTCATGATCGCAGCGTGGTAGAAGAGAGATGGGCATCTTCTATCCTCTACCCCAAAAAGGAACCCATGGCTGTCAAAAAATCCAGAAAGTGCAGAAAGTGAACACAAGAAAGAAAAAACAAGACTTCCAAAAGTTTGTTTCCCTGTTTTGTTTCCAAATTTCAATGAGGAGACAAGGGGTGAGGGGTCGCCTTGCAAGGTTTCCACTGCTCACGCGTCGCCATTTTGAGCAAAACTTTGTCGGTTCACCGGACGGAACAAAACAAGAAGTTCCGAGGCGGGAACCCTGATGGTCGCGGAAGCGCAGGGGGTGGG
>JAAUXT010107964.1_pt1 | contig 11031 bp, 12 predicted proteins | sample 7278171 | NCBI WGS metagenome assembly JAAUXT01 (sample SAMN14350112, study PRJNA611818) | marine sediment metagenome | isolation source: surface marine sediment (1.8m) | place: French Polynesia: Moorea | collected 2018-08 | reverse complement strand
TGAGTACACCCCACTCTGCTGTGAGTACACCCCACTCTGCTGTGAGTACACCCCACTCTGCTGTGAGTACACCCCACTCTGCTGTGAGTACACCCCACTCTGCTGTGAGTATACCCCACTCTGCTGTAAGTACACCCAAGTACATTGTCATTCAGTCAACACGAGCAGTTTTCTCAGTCAGTGCACACAAGCACAGTCTTGAGTACACCCTGTGAGTACACCCCACTCGGGCATGAATCTCCCTCGAGTACATTCCTGAGTACACCCTGTGGGTACACCCGAGTACGCCTGCTGTTTGCCTTGACTTTTACGTTCTATACGCAGGGAGCCGACATGGTCAAGAACGACGACGGTAACTGGTTGTTCTACAAGATCGAGGTTCTGCACATGGACGAGGACTCAGGGTGAGGAGGCCTGCCGCCCTGCACGCCCCACCGCCGCCGGACAGCGACAACCAACCTCGAGCACCCACCCCAACCCCTACCACCCTGGATGCGTCGCACGCTGCGTCACGAAGATGGACGGACGTCAACCTGCATCTATCGTCACTGAATTTCTATAAATTTACTGTTGACGCTTTCTTCTTTTCCTCAATGCAGAATTTGTGATGATGAAAACCGTTTGTCATATTGCACACATTTGTGAAGGGATATCTTCTTCAATTTTAGTACGCAGTCAGTTTCTAATTCATATTTGGGTTTGTTCGAACTTGAATATCACTCACAACTCAACTCGATTCTTTCTAATCTTGGTCAATTCGAACCAAATCACTGCAAAATATGAAGTTTTCTGGGGTTTTCTGGGGTTTTGACATCAGTGACGCGCGATCGTTTTCCGGACAGGCGTCAAAAGTTTCGTCATTGCGGTCAATGTTGAATGTTGACGCCGACGTCAAAACTACTACCGCGCGTCACCAATGTGAAAACCACTTTACAAGTGAAGGGATTTCCAGTGAACTTTGTTCTTGATCTGTGAATATGGGCTGTTTTGCTCCCTTTGCAACAAAACTAATCTTTGCTTGGTATCTCGCGTCTTACTATGACGCAACGCACGACGCACAGGGTGAGACCCACGCTTGTCTATTTTCTCTGCATGAAATAAAAGGTTTTTTCTCAGAACCACACACGCTTTGCATTCTCTGCTTCGTCTTCCCTGGAGCTGAGCTGCTATTGGATGTTGTCTTGAAAACCGGAAGTGGCGACAGCCAATCAGAGAAGGAGGAGGAGGCTGTCACGTGTCTTGAGGTGAGAGGACGAGTCTTAACTGCTGTCCCCAGGCTATGCAGGGGTGGATCCAGGGACCTGGGGTTCAGGGGCCTCATGTCACAACCGCAAACGTCAACACCTTTTTGGGGGGTTGCCCCTCTCACTTGACCAGATCTTGGATCCGCCCCTTCGCTGGAAGAACTCCGAGAGTCTGAACTGTTTCAGGGTGCGGCTTTCGCTTCCTTCAGAGCACACACATACAAACACGCATACCCACACACACGCACGGAATACGCGCACATATATATACGTATCTACAAGGACCGTCGTGGTCGTCGGCACGTGTTTGCGAGAGTGTGCCTGTGTGTTTGTGCGTGTGTACTCGTTCGAGCGAGATGATGAGAGAGATGAGATAGAGGGTGCGAGAGAGTGAGAGAGAGAGGAGAGAGAGGGAGAGAGAGATACAGAGAGACAGAGAGAGTGTGTGTGTGTGTGCACGTGGTTGTGTTGCCTGTATGTTGTTCTTGCAGCTGGGCGTTCGCAATTCTTCGCCCACCTCTTGTGGTTTTGAGTGAGGGTGTGTGTGTGTGCCTCGCAATTGAGAGATTGGCTGTTGGATTAGTGCCTGATCAATTGTGATTGTTGGATGACTGACTGCTGGGAGACCGGTTGGTTTCAGTACACAGGTCACGCTGAGATCGCGGAGCTCATGGAACTCTTCAAGGACTTTGAGCTGAAGAGCCATAACACCACGGTCATCTCCATCACAGGCGACACGGCTCTTGCCTCCGTCACGGGACACGACGAGCACACACCAGAGGGCGCCAACGCAGACTACGCGTACTCATCCGTGAGTGCTTACAGTGTACTCATGAGTACGCCCTCCAGCCTGTTGGTTTATCGGGCTTATGTTGATTCAAGATTTGGTCAAGAGAGTTGCAGCACACCTGAGGGACCCGGCCCTCAGCAGTGATATTCCTGTGCCACCTGCATGTTTTTCAGAGGTCAGTGGGGTGAGGCGCAAGGTTGACGACAGGAATCCACACCTTAATCTGTCCCTGGCCTTGGCCAGCTTGCAAGTGAACTTGGCAAAAGCGGAAGTCAGCTTTCCAAGGGCTGAGGGGCCATTGCGTGCCACCTGTGTTTGGGAGCCCTGGGCCCTGCCTCCGCTACGTCTGCGCCGACTGGGGTTTTGGGTGTGGCAGAGTGTGCTGAACCTCGCTGTTCCTGTTTTCTCTGCAGGACGTGGAGCTGGTGAAGCAGGAAGGGACGTGGTACATGGAGACGGTGGATCTGATGCTGCACCACGAGTAGACAGGAGACACTGCTGCTGCTGCTGCTGCTGCTGTCGCTGCAGGAGGGTTTCGTGCTCCAGAGAGGACACAGGCGCTTCACCAGAAAGACCATCCAGGCGCGTTGCGTCAACTACGTCACGCACTACGTCAGAAAAACTTTCAACGGACGCTGCTTCAACCATTGCGTCAGAATTTCCATCCATGGACGTTGCGTCAACGCACTACGTCAAGACGCTCTCAGGTGGAGCGTGGAATGACGTCACTGTTGACCCCGATGTGCCAAGAAACGACGACCATCGTTTCTGTAAGAGACCTGGCGCACAGGGTCAGTGTTGTGAATTTGAAGTCCTATGCACTGATTTTATGCCAAGCAAAATGTGCTGACTCACCGACACAGGAAGACCATCCACAACGCTATTGCGTCAGTGCATGCATGCGTGTAACCGTCCACGCTCAAGGGCCACCACCCTTGAGTGTGTCATGTGTTTTGGTGCGCATGCGCAGTGACGCAACACGGCGGATCCGATCAGCCCCCTGGTGGAGAAGGGGTGTCGTCTCTGGCCATGAAACTCGAACGAGCAGCAAACAGAAAGAATAAAGGAAAAACGTAGAATTGGTTGAGTATTTTATTTCATCTGTTTGTTGGAGCAGCGTTTCTTATTGGTCGTCGTCATGGAGACTGGAAGTGGGAGCCAATCACGACATCTGGTGGACGATACAAGCAGAGAATCCTGAACCTGCGCCATTTCTTCACACGCCACGCTACTTTCACACCCACACACGCACGCACAGAATTCCTCCAACATAGTCAAGATCAGGGCGCGTGGGCTTCAGTTTTGTGCACGAGTTTGTGCGTGTGAGTGAAGGAGGTTTGTGGTGCGATGGTGCGAGTGTGTGCAGTGGCACGTGAGTTAAACGTGCACACGTGCTTTCTGTGTTTGTGATGGTGTGTCCGTCTGTCTGCTTGTAAAGACAGGGCTGTGTGTGCGCGCATATGTTGGAAAATCATGCATGCAGGAGGTGTGTCAGGTAGGAGGACACTGCTGCTCCACACAAAACATTCACACGTACTCTAGCGGACAACACACACGCCCACACGCACACACGCACACCCATAGAGTGCTTCTGAGGTTGCTCCTCGTGCGTGAATTCTACCTAAATGGGCGAAAGTTGGCCTTTGTGAGAATTTGCCTGTGTGTATGTGTGTGAGTGTGTGATAGAGAGAGAGAGAGAGGGAGAGAGAGAGAGCGAGAGAGAGAGACAGACAGACAGACAGACAGACAGACAGACAGACAGACAGACAGACAGCAGTTTAAGTGCGCGTTTTACTGTGAGTGCGGTTTTGGCAGAGGACACCAGCGCAAGAGTGAGCACACGGACACAAACACCGATCAACCTTTGTGGATCCAGACTGATTGATTTCAGGCTTGAAAGTCGCTGCGTTTTCCTGTGTTTGTGTGTGCACATATATGTGGTGTGTGTGAGTGTGTGTGCATTGGTGTGTGTTCGTGTGTGTGTGTTCGTGTGTGTATGTGTGCGAAGTATGAATTTTCCTGCCTCAGTACTCGTGTGCGGCTGATATGGGTTTGTTGTTTGTGACTTGCATTTTGGAACTTTTGTTGTCAATTGAGAGCACGTTGTAGTCTCTTGCCATGTTGTAAATCTGTTATTAGATTGAATGACCAATTGATAGATTAACCCACTGATTGACCTACTGATTGACCTGCTGATTGATTGATTGATTGGTTGCAGTACTCGGGGCGGAACGCCATCGCGCGCCTCATGGACGTGTTTAAGGACTACACTCTCAAGGGTCGCGAGGCGACCATCGTGACCTACACCGGAAAGTCGGCGCTCGTCTCCGTCACCGGACACGACAACCAGCCCGACCGCGGCGGCGACTACGCCTACTCCTCCGTGAGTAGGGTCGGGGGCGGGTCCGGCGGGGGCAGGGGGTCAGGGCGGGTCTGGGGTCAGCAGTGGGTCCAGGGGTCTGGGGTTCCAGGAGGTCACGGGTCAGGTCCAGCAGGGTTGGGTCCAATGCCAAGTGACCAAATGGTATCTGTGCCACTGATCTGATTTTTGGGGCACGTCGGAAAACGACCAGACGTATTTGCTGAACCTCCGTGTTGGCTGGGACAGGAGATCCATCTGACGTTGCTGTTCTTGTTCGTCCGGCGCAAAGCAAAGTTGGACCTGGCCACGGGCTGGCGCTGGTATTCGAGTTGCCAAAACTCCCTATTTGCCTTCTGTCTACAGGATGTGGAGCTGGTGAAGCAGGACGGCAGGTGGTGGGTCTCGAGGTCATGGAGGTCGCCGAGTGAGCGTCGTCATGGAAACCACCTGGAGTCATCGCGCATGCGTCACAAACTTATCCACAGGCGTTGCGTCGTTTCTGGATTGCCTTGGTCCCTGCATGTGTCCTGCACATGTGTCGGGACCAAGGTTTTTCTTTTGTGTCTGGTGCCTGTGCGGTAAGGAATGGTGCAACGTAAGATGATCCAGTGTGAAACCAACATGGACTCGGATACAGGGTATTTTTTTCTCAGCATGAAATAAAGGTTTCTTGGAAGCAGTCAAGTGTTCCTTTGTGTCTTGGCTGGAGATGCGTTGCCGTTGGTTGTCGCGCAGAAGACCGGAGGGAGCAACAACCAACCAGCATGTTCATACACAAGCACACGCACACGCACACATGCAAACACACACACACACACACACACCTCAAACATGCCCTGTCTGGGCTGGGGTTTTGGTCAGACCGACAACCCACTTGAGAGTGTCTTATGTTTGTGTGCGTGTGCAAGTCGTTTGTGTGTGCGTGTCTGTGTTGGTGTGCGTGCGTGTATCTGAGCGTGCCAGAGCGAGAATTGGGCGTTTGAGTTGTGTGCGTGCACGTGTGTGTGCTTGTGCGGGTCGCCTGCGTTTTGAGCTTGAGTGAGCCTGAGTGACTGTGCGTTTTTGTGTGAGTACTCTCTGCACAATTGAATGACGTTTGAAAGAAATATCAATGAAAAATTAGTGAAATTTCGAGTATTGATCGATTGGTTGCTCATAGCATTGATTGATTTGATTGATTTGATTGATTTGATTGATTTGATTGATTTGATTGATTTGATTGATTTGATTGATTGATTTGATTGATTTGATTTCAGTATTCTGGTCGCACCCAAATTGCTGGGCTGCTGGACGACATAAAGGACTTGGAGCTGAAGAGCCATGACACCACGGTCGTCTCCATCACAGGCGACACCGCTCTCGCCTCCGTCATCGGACACGACGAGCACCCTCACGAGGAGGAAGACAACGCCTACGCATACTCAGCCGTGAGTACTCTCAGGGGCAGCTTCAGGATCTCCTGTACAGGCTCGTCCCTGCAAAGGAACGTACGAAGGCGTCAAATTGTCACCACAGTGCGTGTGACCGTCACCTATGCACGCACATTGTTTTTGCACAAAAAATATTTGAAAAACAAAATATAACAAAACAAAGGGAAGTGCAGAAGCATCAAATGTGCCTGTTACCAAACTGGGGCAAAGGTGGGTGTTTGAGCCTTGTCCCCTGCTGTGTGCGCACGAATTGGGCTCCAACACTCCATTCTCTACCCGCAGGACGTCGAGCTGGTGAAGCAGGGCGGGACGTGGTTCTTTGATGAGGTCGAGGTCCTGCTGCACCACGAGTGAGGCACCACCGAGGGGTTCACTGTCACGTGTCCCAACCACGTGACCACGCAAGGGACCCAGGGGGAACCTCACCGCCATAGAGCCAACTTCTGACTCTGTTGTAGAGCATTTGTTTTTCCAACACGATGTTCCGGTCTGCTCTGACGAGAATAAAATTGTTTTTGCGTAAACAACCCTGCGTTGCATTTTGTCGTTCGAACGCTACGTCAGTGTTGACGAGAACTTTAGTTGGCCTCGCGATACGCTGCGCTTCCCAAAACGCAGGGTTTGAGAGAGGTGTAACGCAAGCGCAGGACGTAGTCAGTGGATGGGGTCAGAGGGTGACGTGAGTGGGTGTGTTATGTATGGGTGTTCAGGCCAGCATCGTTCCGTAAGCGTTCAGCTGGCTGAACCGTTTCACATCATTCCTCAGGAGAGAGGAGCCAATCTCTCCTGTCTCCATAGACCAGGTTAAGTAAGCTGAGTCACACATGTGAAGGGTTGAATCGTTTGAATCATTGAATCACTTACCTGAGATTCAGAGAAGGAAGCCCAGAGTGAGGGTAAGGTATGTGTTTCTATATACCTGAAGCTGGGTGAAATTACAGCTTCAGAGGAGAGCCAGTAAGAATCATGTGTGATTGAACTGTTAATCAAGGGTTCGATTGAGAGTGGTTCAATTACACAACAGGTGAGGTGGGTTGGTGAGGTTGGTCAGTGGTGGGGTGAGTGGGTGGGGTAGGTGGGTGTGTCGGGTGAGTGGGTGGTGTGAGTGGGTGGGGTGAGTGTGTTGGGGTGAGTGTGCTGGTCAGGGGTGGGGTCAGGGGAGCTCCACATCACCATGAGACAATCTTGCACCTGATTTGGCAATGAAACCCCAAAAGACACCAACTGGAATTCTGTGTCAAAAATATTTCACTCAACCTCCACATTATGTGTGTTGCCTGTCTACCATAGCAGAAGCACCGCAGTGAACTCACGCATGACACCCTCTGTGGGTACGGAGATGGTGGGGTCGGAGACCAAGGTGTGTGCCACTGCCAAGTTACTTTGTTCCAAGTACGTTTCAGGTGATTTGAGGTGGGTTGCGCGATTTGGGCTCAAATGAGCCAAATCAGTGAGAGCCAAATCAAAGCACCTATAGGCAGCATCTTCCAAAAGTATGTGTACAGCAGTTTCATGGTCAAGATGAGGATTGCTTTTGGATCTTTTGGGCTCCTTTGTTTCATTTTGGGTTGGGGATAATGTGTGAGGAAGGAATTTGTCAAATTTGAATTTTGGGGGTTTTGAGGTCAAAAAGTTCAAATTTGGAAGTGTGGAAAAAATTGGTTGTGGATGTAAAAATGTCTCTGTATCTCAGAAGGTACAAATATTTTGTAAAGGAAGTATATTGATGAATTGTAGTATATTGTATGGGGGTTTTGAGAGGTAGCATTTGATTTTTCATTTTTGAAAATTTTTATATGGTTTTTAGGTTGGGCTAAAAAGTCCTTTTCATAAGAAAATTCAAAAATGGATACTGGGCAATGGGCAATTCTTTCAGTTGGTGTGTGGATATTGTTGTGAAACAATGTGTAAAAGTTCCATTTGGTCAAATTTATTTTGTTTGGGTGTGTGCCAAATGAATTCCCAAGTTGTGAATATTGAGTGAAAAAGTAAGAATTTGACAAAAAATGCAACCCAAATCAGAGCAAGTCAAGTCAGAGCAAGCCAAATCAGAGCAACTGAAATTTCCTCAAATCACCATGAGCTCCATGGAACTATTTTTTGTCTCTGATTGCAGGCTGAAGCATGTCACATGACCTGGGGTGATGTGACAGATGTGTTGTCAGTGTGAGTGATAATGTTTGTTTCACCATTGGTGTTACTGTTTGAGTGTGTGACTGAATCACATGTCCATGGCTTCTGGACAGCAGAGATTCACGCTATTCACCAGGTCAAATGCATTGCTGGGCTGGGAGATGAAGTACAGAGAGCTGAGGGAGTTCCACTGAGATTGTCCTGTTAATTTTGGTGGTGGTGGTCTGGGGTCCCGTGGAAACATGGTCAACTGCTCACAACACAGCACAGAAAGAACAGAACATGGGCTGTGTTGCACAAGCAAACAGAGGGGTTTTGAAACTTTTCTATCAAAAGAAACTTCTTTGCACTGTTCATACAGTTGTTATTGAAATGAGAACAAACGAATAAAATCAATTCCAACGCCTGGGCCCCTTCATCAAACAAGCTGAACTCCACAGAAAGGCAAAGGACTCAAGGGATTGTTCTTTGGCGACAAAAGTATTGTTGGGATCCATTCTTGTCTTTTCTTCCAGACTCAATACAATCTGATGACTTCTTCAGTTTTGCCTGACAAGCAACCTTTATTCACACTTTTCATCAGGTAATTATGATATTAACACGATAAAGGCAACATTTAATGCAGCCCACGCTCCCAGTGTGCCTCAACACAAGTGATAGCCTCTCATCAGCTAATTGCAAGTTTCTTTCTGACAAACACACCAGGAAATTTCACCTTGTTGCTTGGAAACTATATACATCAAACCATTTGTTCATTATTTCAAGATGTGTTGTTCACACATCTCCATTTGTTTTTTTCCTTCGCTTTGTGAAAAATATTTTGCTTGTTGTGGTCAATTTGATCTTGATTTTGCAATGTTCCTTTAAGGCCAATCAGAAATGATCACAAGTGATTTGTTTCAAAAGAAAAGACTCTCTGATCTCAGTGTTACCGCATGTGGTGAATCCGGATTCTGGCTCATTTTCCGTCTCTATGCAAGTATGAGGCATACACAGCAAAATGTCACAACAGAACAGGTCTCCAAAAAGACAGTCTTGGTTCACACAGAACACGAAATACCAGTGAAAAACGGGGCGTGTGATGTTGAATAATGTGCTTGTTTCTCGTGTGAACCGACATTTGTACACCAGAGGCACATCCAAAGGTGCAACGAAGAGACTAATAAACAACTCCTTGAGGGAAAATCAAGAAATTGCATCACTTATCTCATTACACCTTTTGCTGGCCTTTTTGTCAGATGGGACCACTTGGTGGGCCCCCTTCCAATGACCCAATGTTTGGATCCACCTCAGTTTGTAGTGGATGGAGATCACTTTCATTTTGCCTGAAATAACAGTTCTGAGGTGTTCAATAGCAGCGTTGTCAAGCTCCAGCAATTAAAGTGAACCCCATAGCTCGTTGGGGTGCACCAACATAATGGATTCTCTTCAATACAAAATTTTTCTTCTTCTCTGCTACGCAGTGTTTGGTGAGTGGCAGAAAGCAGAAATTTGTTCATTGTTTGCAACAATGAAACTTAACAATTCAAGGCATCTTTGTTGTAAAACTGATGTTATTTTCATTCTGTTTTGCATAGGTTTGTCACCAACTTTTGTCAAACAAACTTATAAAGTGGGAATGGAAGGAAGTGATGAACAACAGTGTCTAAATCAAAGAATCAGTTGTAAAACCATCACCTATATCATTGAAAATGCTTGTATCAACAATGTTCAATTAGCTCTCCATATAGAGAAAACCAAAAATTTAACTTATGTAGAACCTTGTACTGAAGCAATCAGCAACAGTAGCTTTGATTGCAATGTGATAATTTTTGGGGTAAATTTTACACAGAAACCACAGATAGAATTTGGTTCCAAAAATCAAATCTATGATTTGTCAAAACAGTGCAACATTTTTCAAATGTTTATGAACAAAGCTAAGATTACAAAAGACCCTGTTATATGTAGCAGAGACAGCCAAGCAAATAATAACAGATCCAACAAACTGACATTTATAAATTTAATGATCTTTTCTCTTGTTCTGCATATCCATGGACAACTAGATTTCTCTGCAGAAAATGTAAACTTTATTGATCTTCAGCTCACTGTTGGTGCATCATCAAGGCTGCCTTGTTTTTTCTCCTGCAACTCTTGCTCCTTTTCCATCAGTCAAAACAGAATATCTCACAGTGGTTATCAGGCAGGACAAATTGAACTTGCAAACTGCCTTTGTCTGTCTGTCAGTCTCACACACTCATCAATCACACACATAAGTGACAGTTTTCTGCAGGTTTTGGATGCAGGTCAGCAAGACAATTATTCTTTCTCAGAGATTCACATCAAAAATTGCTCCACAAGAAACAACATAGGTTTCAATGCATTCTTTATGGTTGAATCATCATGTTTGAGCAATGTTTCTACAGTTATGCAAGTCATTCTTGAAAATAGCTTGTTTGAAGGAAACTGGGCTACTATGTCACCAATGAGAGTTTATCAATGTGATGGCAAGAGAAAGTTGTTGTACATTGGAAAAATGTTGGTGTCAAACTGCACTTTTCTTGACAATACTGGAGAGATAGCAGGTGCCATTAGTTTGGGACATGTGGATGCATCAATGATAGTGACAAACTGCAAGTTTTTAGAAAGTGTTGGAAAGTATGCTGGTTCTATTTATATTGATGGGTCTGACTCTTCTGTACAACTCAGTGTCAGCAGTAGTCAATTTGTCAGAAACAGTGGGGAAAAACAAGGGTCACTTTCTATTGAAGGCCATCAGTCATCAGCTTTCATAAGTATCAGCAGCAGTCAGTTTTATGAGAGTACTGGAGGTAATGAAGGATATGCTGGGGCTGTTTACATGTTTGTGCACCAGTCCACCATTTTGATGAGTGTGAACACTTGTGAGTTCAACAGTAACTCAGGGAAAAGAGCAGGGTCTATGTATTTGCGTGGCAATAACTCTTCACTGGGCATCAGTGTGAACAACAGTGACTTTCAGAACAATTCAGCAAAATATGCAGGGACTATCTATTTGTATGGGACAGGTCTTTCCCACGATATCAGTGTTAGCAACAGCAGGTTTCACAACAATAG
>JAAUXT010121600.1_pt1 | contig 11032 bp, 13 predicted proteins | sample 7278171 | NCBI WGS metagenome assembly JAAUXT01 (sample SAMN14350112, study PRJNA611818) | marine sediment metagenome | isolation source: surface marine sediment (1.8m) | place: French Polynesia: Moorea | collected 2018-08 | reverse complement strand
CTTTTTGACCTCATGAACCCAAAAATTCAAACTTCACAAATTCCTTCCTCAAGCATTATCCCCAACCCAAATTGAACTAAAATAGCCTAAAAGATCCTAAATTGATCCTCATCTTGACCATCAAACTGCTGTACACATTCTTCTGGAGGACCCTGCCTATAGGTGATTTGATTTGGCTCACACCGATTTGGCTCGCTTTTCCCAAAAGCTCCCAAATCACGCAAGCCCTCCTCAAAACACCTAAAAAAGGAAACAACATTAACAACGAATGAAAAGGCACGGTTGCGAAACGCTGTTGTTGTCACGTTGTCTCAGTCACGGCGACCACGTGGTCAAGGTCCACGTGGCCAGGTCAAAACAAGTCTTCTGTCAACGGGGGGGGGGGGGGGGTCGGTTAAGGTTGGGTGCACCCACAAGGGGGGGGGTGCAGTTTCAGCTTCTGGTACAGCTTTGGGATGGTGGGTTCATGGAGCCGCTTGCGTTCTTTCGGACCTGAGAAGACTTCTGTTGGCATGGTGTGGTGCCAAGTAGTTGCAAGGAGTGGAGGCCGCCTTGAGACAGAATCATAAACTGCCCGCGACAAGTGCCAGTCACGTAGCTCACTCGGTTGCACTGCGAATACAAGCGTCCTAACAGATCGACCCCTGTTGTTCTGTGGAAACAAGTCCTTGAAATAGGAGGGCTTTTCTCTGTGGCTCATCTTGACACCGATTTTTGATGGAAACCACGCGTTTGGACGTTGTTCTGCGGTTCATGCTCCAGTGTTCTTGTTGCCGGCGTTAGAATCTGCGGTCTGCAGTGGAGCAAAGGATATCTGGCGTTTTGGAGAGGGTGCTTCACCCCCAGTCCACACCGGGTGCGCCGGCGCACGACGCACCTGCTTTTACAACATTCCGCACATGAATTGGGTTGAAACCCATTTGCAATCACAGTGATGTGCAGAATTATCGTGTGAACATGCCATTTCACTGCCATTTAGATCTACTTTGCCTTTGGCATGCGTGATACCCATTTTTGGTGCTGTCTGACCTTGGTGTGCACATGCGTGGACGCTCTTGGTGTGGATTGGGAATCAGTCACACATGCTATCAGACACGCGTGGTCTGTCTGTCTGTCTGTCTACAATCCTTCCCCAGTGGGTATTTTTCAGAGCAGCGCAAAATTATTTTCAAAACTAAATGAAAAACCTTGTGAGACAGGCCGAAACAAAACACACAACGCTTGGAACACTCGTGGTGTCAGCGCGTTTTCAACGCGTGGTGTTATTGTTTGACTGCTGTTTGCGCGTCTTAAACGCGTGGTGTTTTTGTTTGACCGCAGTTCGCGCGTCTTCAACGCGTGGTGTTCTTGTTTGACCGCAGTTCGCGCGTCTTGTTTGACCGCAGTTCGCGCGTCTTCAACGCGTGGTGTTCTTGTTTGCTCGCAGTACGCGCTGGAGCGGCTGAAGGTGATGTGTGAGGAGGCGCTGTGCACGAACCTCACCATCGACAACGTGTCGGACGTGCTCATCCTCGCCGACCTCCACTCCGCAGAACAGCTCAAAACTCACGCCATCGACTTCATCAACAGGTAGGGCGTGTGTGTGTCTGGGGTGTGTGTGCGCGTGTGTGTGTGTGTGTTTGTGCGTGTGTGTGTGTGTGAGTGTGTGTGTGTGTAAAGTGTGTGTGTGTGTGTGTGAAGAAATGTTGTGCCAGGCTCAGTGTGTGGGTGTGTTTGAACACGTGTGTGTGTGTGTGTGTGTGTGTGTGTGTGTGTGTGTGTGTGTGTGTGTACAATCCACGCAGTTTTGCGCATCAATGAGCCAAATTTCAGACAGGAATCTGGTCACCTTAAGATTTCTTGACCCAAACAAACGGAAAGGTTTTGCAAATTGTAGCGGACAGTAGCGATGCGGCAGGTTCTTGGATTTCACAACCCTCCATTCAGATCAAGATCTCCAAAGTGTTCTCTTTGAAGGAAGTGCGCGGAAGGCTGATTTCTATCAAATTTCGTTCCACCTTCGTGTTGGCAGCAATTGCGTGGGCAAGCCTTGCCTGGGATCGCGGGTGTTCAGCGCGAAGTGTTCTTGTTTGACGCGTCTCACAAAAGGAGAGGAAAAGCACACACACTCTCGCAAACATGAAACTGATGTTTTCAGATCTGTGATTGAAATTGTAACGCCGCTGCGCGCGCGCAGCCGCAGCCTGAGCACGTGGTAGTCACGTGGTTTTGTTTTTGTTGCAGCCACGCGACGGACGTGATGGACACGCAGAGTTGGAAGGTGATGGTGTCCAACCACCCGCACCTGGTGGCGGACGCGTTCCGCGCCATGGCGATGCAGCAGAGCCCGCCGCTCGGCCCGCCGCGCAAGCGCGTCAAACAGTCGTGACCCCCGCGCATGCGTGCCGCCGCTCCCGCTCCCGCCGCCGCTGCCCTCTAGCGACACGCGTCGCTGGCCGCTGGCCTCTAGCGGCTCCCATCAAACTTCATGGTCGCGGGGAACGTCATTGCAACTGTTGATCAGCTCGTTTAGCGGCGGACTCCAGACGGCTGATCGGGCGGGATGTTGCATTGGAAAGGATGGAAGTTTGTCGGTGAAACCTGTGTCTCGTGGCCACTGCTTTCGTTTCGTTATGAAGTCAGGATCTCAACGGGGAAGGTGATCCTGAGTTTGAAAATTCAACAGAGAATAATAAGCGTGGCTGGCGGTGAACGATTTGAGCGTGACTTTTTTCGGGGGGGGGGGAGTGGACACCTTCATCTTGCTCAGACAATCACACTGGCGAATATGTAATACGTGCGTCACTGGCCACTTCAAAATGTGACGAAAACTCGTCGCGAGACGCAGGTTTCCCTGCGTTATCATTGGAGGAGGAAGTGGAGGCTCATTCTTCATCGGGGGAACTTCACGGTCGGGTGCGTGATACGGACAAACAGACGCCGCGGGTTTGTCGCACCAACCCGACACAGGTGGGAAAACCTGTGGCTTTGCGCGCAGTGATACACGTGCGCAACTTGTGTTTTATTATTGTGTGGACAACGGGAGAGTGCGTTGTTGGACACTGGATGAAAGAAAACTCTAAACACGGAAACGTATTCCCCCACTGTTGTCTCTGTCGAGGACTGAAGAATTTAAGGGCAATGGGTTGTTCTTTTTCTGAAGAGGGTCAAAACAACTTCTTCCTGCGTGTTACCTGTACAATTAAAAATTCTGGGCAGGCTTTTCAGCGCGAGACTCAAACTACTGTGTGTCCCCCTTACCCAGAGAAGTTTACTTCAACATGTATTCAGCTGAACTTCTTTGTTGTTCTTGCATTCAGCCACTATGCGCGCTCCTTTTGTTTGTCTTTCTTTTGGAGAATTTCGTCTCTGCACATTATTTTGGTGTTTATTCTGGAGAATTCAGTGACTGCGAGAACTTTTGTTTTTCCTTTTCCTGGAGTATCCAGTCTCATGCGTACGGGCTAAACTCTTCATTTGCACCATTTTCGTCGCAGGAAAGCAGTGTTGATCTACTCGCTTGTACCCACGTGTTTCCGGGACAGCTCACGTGTTTCCAGGTCAGGTCACGTGAGACCCGACCGTCGCTACGTTGATAAAACTCAGCCCATTCCTGATGAGGCAACTGCAAGGGTTTTTCTTCTGTACTGCGCTTCCGGCGCCTTGTTGATGTTTTTGTGCAAAACTGCGTTTTGTGATTTCAGTGATGCGAGGGGCCTGTGTCACACAGCTGGCGTCGTGCGTGCATGCGTTCCTGTACGCGTCGACAGGCGGTGTGTCGTCATAGCGACGACGTAGAGTCCGTTAATAATGCGCGACGTATCTTGTGTGACGCTGGCCTCAGAGATGCACCGCGTGGTCATTCTCCGCTTCACTTTTGAATGCGTCGGTGCACTGGGAGCACGTTTTCTTTTCATGGTTGTTCCAGCATTGTGTGGGTGTGTGTGTGTGTGTGTGAGGAAAAAAATTCCAGTGCGTTACATGTCCTTTGTGTCATTGTTGAGCAAGTTTCTTTTGGCCACGTGCCGAATCGGGGAGTCAGATGACCAGAAAAAGCGAGAGTCCGTTTTGTCGCATGAATTTGTGTGTATTGCGTGTTTCAGTCACATATAAACTCACTCGCGAAATGCAAAGCACAAAGATATTTTTGAAACTCGTTATCATGGATAAGCGCAGTTTATTGTGAGGTTCTCTTCACCACGTGTGTGTTTCTCATACTGCTTGTGTGGGTGGTTTGTTGGGGGAAAGCAAACGGTCAAAGTGCACTGGTGATGCCAAATCTGGGTTTGAAAGACGTTGCAATATCCAGTTGTGTTGCTGTTCCATGTGACGCGCTTGTTTGGGTCTCCTCACACAAACTGGCGCCACGGCTGTCTTGCCCAGGCACTCTTGAGTGTCTGGGGACCACGTGACCGAGTGCGAGACCACGTGGTGAGGACCACGTGGCCTGGTGGAGACCACGTGGGCATCTCTGATGTATCTTCCAGTGTGCGAGGCCTGTACGAGTGAGACGGTCGTGTCGTTCTTCTGTAAGAGCTTTGTGCTTTCTTTTTGACGCAGACAATGTTGAAATTCCTTTGAGTTGTACAAAAGAAACGTTGATTTCATTCTTTATCATTGTGCCAGTGCGATTTGTTCGCTGTTCGTTGTTCGTGTTGAGTGACGCGTGGTTTGATTCGCTGTCGCGGTGTTTGGAGTCGCGGCGCAGGAAGGTCAGCGTGACATCTGTCGGGCGGTTCTTCGTGCAGCCACGCGTGTCTGGTTGCGCGGGAAGTGTCCGCTGGTCCGCTGGGTTCGTTCGTTTTGCCGACATCTCATGTCGGTGTTCGGCTCTGCGTTGAATCCTTTCTGTTTCGAACGGAAACTTTGCAGAAGGATAAACCCAGGGATCTTTTCAGACGGGAGTTGGAGGGGTGAGAGTCGTGGGACTTCCAGCGAACACCGCAAAATGCGCGACCTGGGATGTTCAGTCAAAAACATGGGCATTGAATGGAAATGAACTCTCGTGCTGGAAGTTGGACTCAAACCGGACACCGCCGAAGCTCCACCGAAGGAACCCACAGTGCAGAGGGAACAGCGTGTGAAAGATACGGGACCTGGAGACCGGCCCTGCCGCGTGCGGACAGACCAAGCGTTGGGACGGATGGATGCGTGACGTGTGGCTAGTTCGATGTGACGACATATCGCCATCAGGGTGCAGCACAGTAGCATCGTGTTTGTTTTCCAATTGTATTTGTGTTACGAATATAATGAACCAAAGTGATAATAAACGCGTACATTTTCCTGAAGGGGCGTGGTCGGATTGTTGTGCGCTCGTGAACGTCGTGCTGGGAGCGTTCGGTGCGTCAAAAAGAACACGCCCCTTGACATTCCTCCGTCGATTCGTCCTTTTTCGGCTCCTTGCGAAGCTATTCGGCTCCTCTCATTTCCAACCACTCTTCACTGCTCATCAGAGCTGAGACCGGAAGTTTCAGGCAGGGTCGGACCCATGATTAGATCCAGGTCAACGGGAGAACGATCCCACAGGGCGAGGAGGGGGGCGAACTCCAACTTTGTTCTCACCAGAAGTGCAGGAAAATGTTCCCATGCCTGGGGCGCTTCTGGAAGGGGGGGGGGGGTGATCCACCCCTGCGAACGTCAGCCTGGAAGAGCTGGCCTTGCCGCGTGTCTGGTTGACAAGAAAACACTTTATTCCTGTGCATTGATCTTGGTTTCAATCGTTCAATGAAGTTTTTGCTGGCGCCTCTCTCACACGAAGCACTCCTCTGTGCGCGGGTCCCAGGCCACGACCGGCGGGGAAGCCGCGGGGACACGCCGCGCACCGTCTCCCGCGTCTCCTGCCCGGCACCCGGAGTGCCCCGCTCCTTTCCCAGCGGGAGCCAGGCGAAGTGTCGTGAACGACGCATCAATGTCTGCGACGTCAAACAGCTTCTCCAACAATTTTCCTTGAGATGATGTTGGTCGCTCAGGATTCTCCTTTTTGTGGTTCATTTGCGCAACTTCAATCGTGTCGCCTGTGGATCTGTTTTCGTGTCTGCGAGTTTTACTGCCATTCGTCTCGTTCCGACGGCGTTTGACCTTCGTTCTGTTGTCACACCCTTTTCTTCTTGCCTCCTTGTGTTCGTTATCTTCCCTCCCTTCAGACGCTTTTGGTGTCTTGTCCCTCTTTGGTTCACTCCCTACTTGTGCACTTCTCTTTTTCTTCGACTTCTTCTTGGCTGGTTCTTTGGCCGGTCTTGGATCTTCAGTGCACTCCTCCTTTGAGTCTCTTTCTTTCCCTTTCAGCTTCTTCTCCAAGAATGTCTCAGTTCTCAATCTCAAATCCAGGGCATTGAGAGTTTTTTCCTTTGTGTTTTCCTTGAGTCCAGCGATAACACGGAGCACGTCGTGGAGACCGTCGTGCCTCCACCGCGCGTTCACGTCCAAGAACCGCACGAGTTCCAGGGCGAGGTCCTGGAGCGAGGAACTCTTCTCGAGGAGCTCGGACCACGTGACCGGAAGTTGTCGGTCGAGCTGCGCGATGAGGAGCGCGTTCGCTCCGGGGACGAACACCTCCATCCTCCCTCCGTCAAATTCTCACTGCCGCTCTCTCCAAGCCGACGGAAAACAGGAAGACCCTTCCAAGCTGCACTGTTCATTCCTCCAGCAGATCCAGCGGATCGGGGTTGGGAGGGCGACCTCGGTGTGTCACGAGTCCGACCACTGGAGGGCCAAATAAGGGTGTGGCTCTGGGATCCCGGATCCGATGGAGACGTCGTATATCCCGTTAAAATTCTGAATGAGCATTGCGTCGTTCTGTGCTCCACTGCTCAGTCGAGTCCGTGCGCGTCACAGATAAAGTCGCCTTCCAACACAAACAACATCAGCTGTGCTCAACATGGCACGCACTATCTCACAGATAAATCAAAAATTTCAAGGGCCACTCAAAGAACGCTTTCAGCAACCGTATTCGTTCGTGTTGCAGTGCGAAATCTTGGGTTCACGTCTTGGAAAGTTGTCAAAGGGATCCCTCTGCTCTTGAGCTCGGTTTTCGTTCATTTTGGACAATTGCAACGTGCACTGTGACCAACGAGGAATTTTTCTCTGTCAAATTTTGGTTTCCAACACATGGATCCGTAAGTGCGTTTGCAATGTCCAACATTCTTTATTGCTTTGTCGCCTATACACAGAAGTTTACTGCACAACACAAACACGTGACAAGGCACCAATTTGCATCACTCGCTCTCCCACCACCACCTCCTCCTCCCGTCCTGCATCCTTCAACAAATAAGACTGGAGGAAAACATTTTCTCTGGAGGTAAACATTTTCTCTGCTGGAACTTACCACAATTGCATTTTCGTCTGGTTTGCATTGCTTTACGAAAGGCTGAATGAACAAAAGCACCGTAACGTTTCAAGCAGCCGCTTCAGACGGCCGGCGTGCCTGGGTTTCCCAGTGCAGGTACAAAAGTACAAGAACAACTTCGCAATGGAATGGAAACTATCTGGAGTGAGAAGGTCAATGAACCGCCTGCAGGTGAGAGATTTGCCTTGCGCATAAGTCTCAAGTGGACAGAATCCGATATCCCGTTTGTTTGTTCGTGGCTTCTTTTTGTCTTGTCCTGTCCAGGCACCAAGGATGTCACCAGCACGTTTTTTATGCGATGGCGTCCGTGGCACCAAAGTCTCGTCTTCAAGCAGGTGACACCCAGGCGTCAACGCACAGAGCTCAGGCTCCCAGCGGTCCCTGGATTAGAAGTGCCACTGCGGAACGTGTCTTGAATACTGTTGCTGCTCCCTGCAGGATGCGCGCGCACCCGGCGCTGTGAGCACTGCGCATGCGCTACGCGTGCGCGCTGCTACTGCGCGGGTCAGTGGAGGTCCTTGAGCGGAGAGCTGTCGGCCGTCTCCGGCTTGCGCACCTGCAGGTGGAACTCGAGCTTCTTGGACGTGAATCTGGAAGAAACACACAGAGACTTGAAGCGTCCATCGCCTCAACAAGAGAACACCTCGTTCATAAACAAACCTTCTGAACCAGACAAGCGTCGCGCGTGTGGTGGAAGACTCCACAAAATGGCACCAACAGCACACCCGACAGGTATGTACGAGTACGTATTTATCATCCCACACTATTCTCACGAGGTCTGCCTGATTTGTGATGTCATGATTTTCGTGTCTCTTGCTGTTGTCCGTCGCAGTGAATACAAACCTGGAGGAGGAGTTGTCGAACAGGAGGGTGTAGAGCCCCGCTTTGCGCGCGAACAGCTCCCCCTGCACCGCCTGTTTGTGCGAGTTACACGCCGTGCGCGGGATCAGCTCCTCCACCTGGCGGCAGAAACAGCCAATCAGCAGCGAGGCGAGGTCACGTGAGGCTGGGCGCGCGAATAACCCCGTTTCCTTCACTGCGAAACCAGTGGCGTGCTCTTGCAGGTCAACACACGCACTGCACACAGAAATTTAATGCGAAGAGACATCTGATTGTTCACATTTTTATGGTGTGAGGACGTACCTGGTTCGGATCTGTGTACATGTTCTCCCTGTAGGTCACACTGAAGTGGATGCCCTGCATTTGAAGCAAACTGGTCACAAAGTGAGTCGTGAAATATGACATGATCTAAGATGCGAAAAGGAAAAAATTGCCAAAGGGAAACATCTCGGCCACGTGAATTTGCACATCATTTTCTCTTGAGACACGTGGAATGCCCAACGAGTCACATGACAAGCCCCGAGTTCGTGAGTCCCTCACGCGTACTCAAGCAAATTCTCTTGGACCTTGTCCGATTCGCCCTGTTCCCTGCGCGGCGCGACTCTGACTGACCTTGGGCTGCGTGGAGAACTCCCAGCTGAGCACGACGCCCGGCGCGTCCATGTGGACGGGGACGGCGTAGCGGCGCCCGGCGCGCACCCACAGGTCCGCGTCCTGCGGCGTGTCGCCCGCCGCGATCTCGTCCACCGTCAGCACGGCGCACGACTGCAGACTGCCGGGAGAGGGCGTCAGCATCACGGACCGCAATTGCACTCAAATTTGAGACGCACCCCAATATTCCAGCCCTGCTTCTGGACACAAGTCTCATTGAAGCAAAGGTAGACTCAAAACACAAGCGTAAAATGTGCTTCTGAAGGAGCTCAATTTTCACCCAGTTGGAAGTCGAACTGAATTTTAAGACGCACCCCAACTTTTCTCACTACTTTCAGGACAAAGATCCCTGAAGGAAGGAAAGGTGGGCTGAAACCCTTGAACAAAATGCGCTTCTATTGACACTCAATTTCAGCGGGAAAGGTCAGTGCGTGTGAACGGGTGAATGCGGAATTCGCCTTGCACAGGAAGGAAGTCAAGCATGCTGGGTTTTTCCTCTCTGAAATGGTGGATCTGACAAATGAGCCTTCAAGGGACGTTTCTCGATAGGCACTGTGAATCTTATTTCAATTCTGAGGCAGCAGCCCACTTTGCAAAGTTCAGTTCAGCGTGAGGTTGGTTCAGGTGAACAAGCGATCAAGACGCAGTGAAATACTATTGGCCTGTATCACACTGGGCGCATCACATGTTGCTTCTCTGAGCGGCACCGTAGTGACCGCGTGGAGCGCTGAGCGTCGCGTCGCTGGCGCAACACTCCGTGCAGCGACGACGCAGGGAACGCAAACAAGAACAGGGACGCCACGCAAGACGCCACAGGCGTCAGTCGCGAGTGAGGAGGTCGGGGGGGGGGGGGGTCAGAGACGCAGGGGACACATTTTGTGCGGACCAGATGTGTGACGCACCCACGCACCCAGTGTGAAACGGGCCTTGAAAGCGTGTGAAAGTTTACTTGGGGTCGTGCAGGCCTGGCTCCATCATCGACTCAGTCATCGACCGCTGCACCTCCTCGTCCGTGATCAGATCGTACGTCTCTTCCCCGAGTTCGACGCCAGGGGGCACCGCGGCGCTCACTTCCGGCGCCGCCGCTGACGCCGTCGGCGCCGCGCCTTCCGCTGGCGTCGCGGCGTTGTTGTGCGATGGCGTCACGCTTCTCGGTTCTTCTTCCTCGCCGCCAGATAGCTGCACGTCCATGCTTCTGTTTGCAGCGTGACGTGCATCTTACCAACGTGCTTGTATTGTCGCTCACTAAAATCTCGATTTCAAGTGCACGTGTTCAGAGTCAACATTACCTCCAGCTTCTACAAGCACTGGCAATTTAGTGTGGACTTCATAGCCTTGGTCGTGTTGTTGCATACAACTGAATCACGTGTGAATTTGGACAGAATTTTGTCGCGTGCTAAATTGGACTTCAACCAGCAGGTCCGGTGCTTGACACAAATTTGGTGCATTGAATTTCATTGAGACGATACTGACACAAAGCTTCTCGCACTCACTCGACGGAGCCGACGTAGAACATCTTGGGCTCGGTGTCCAGCTCGTACGGGTTGACGGGGACCGGGGCGGGGCCGGCGGCTGCGCCCGGCGGCGGCGGGGCGGCGCTGGGCGACGGCGGCGTCAGGTCCGTGATGCCCGGGATGTGCGGCTGCGCGTCCTCCGCCACGGCCGCGGGGGGCGCCACCGCCGTGCGCGACGACGACGACGACGCTGAAACAAACGCTGCAGCTTGTACGCACCGACTCAATTCCCAATACAAAATACAAACACGAGTACTTCTCAGTGGCTTGACACACCTGGCTTGGTTTGCGTGGTACTGGGTTGGCCCTCGGGGCCTTTGGTCTCTGGTCCCGCAGCCTCTTGGGTGCCGGACGGCCCCGCCTCGGCCGCGTCCCGTGCCCCGGGCTCAGCCCTGCCCGGCGGCGGGGCAGCCTCCGACGCCCCGCCCGGAGGCTCCTCCTCCGAGTCGGCCTCTTCCTCCGACCCCTCGGATTTCTCCCCGTCCTCGCGCGCGTGTTCCTCGGTCAGACTCTGCGCCATCGTGCAGTCGTCACACGCGCGTGCCTTTTTGCTGCAACGAATTGTTGTGAAGAGATTCAGTACCGCTGCGAAAAGGGTCAATCGTTACTGGTTGGGTGTAAACATCAGCACGACGTTTTGGTCACCCGCGCGCGCGCGTGTGTGTGTGTATGTGTGTGTGTGTGTGTGTGTGTGTGTGTGTGT
>JAAUXT010114736.1_pt1 | contig 11034 bp, 11 predicted proteins | sample 7278171 | NCBI WGS metagenome assembly JAAUXT01 (sample SAMN14350112, study PRJNA611818) | marine sediment metagenome | isolation source: surface marine sediment (1.8m) | place: French Polynesia: Moorea | collected 2018-08 | reverse complement strand
GGTGTGTGTGCGATGAGGTGTGTGCGTGTGATGAGGTGTGTGTGCGTGTGATGAGGTGTGCGTGCGTCTCATGCGACCCATGTTTTTTCCCGCGCACCTGGAATGTTTGAGCACTGATGTGATTGCTTTGAAACTTCATTTGTGTGCGTGCGTGTGAGGAGGTATGCGTGCTCGATGTCTGCGTTTTCTCTTTCTATGTGAGAGGACGAGAAAACAACAAGGGACACGACGACATGTTTGTCGCATAATTATTCACCCTAAATCCCCAAAGATCGTGCGTGTGTGAGATAGAGGTATGCGTGCAGGTGTAGACGACCGTATTATCACTTCCCACATTCTTGAGTCTGAAGCATCGTGTCCGTCAGGATCAGATTTCGTTGTTTTTCTCGTTTGGTTTTTCCTTCCTTGTCTCCAAAAGATTGTGCGTGTGTGGTGAGGTATGCGTGCAGGTGATTGATGACCTCGACTGTAGACGATGCTCGCACCATTAGGATAAGATTTCGTTGTTTTTCTCGTCTGTTTTTCCTTCCTTGTCTACAAAAAATTGTGCGTGTGTGGTGAAGTATGCGTGCAGGTGATGGATGACGATGCTGCATGCATCAGGGTCACATTTCTTCTCCTTGTCGTGACACTTTTATTGTGTTTTCGAAAAGCGCACAATTTTACTTCCCTGTCTACTCAACTGTGAGTAATTTTCACTCGTCGTCCCTTTTTTTTCTTCCTGGTTCTTCTGTAATTATTTCATCAGAAGAAAGAAGTCTTTCATCAGTCAGGTTTTCTCGTCTATTTTTCTCTTCCTCTTCCTTATTTTCCTTTCATCAGAGTCGTGCTGCAGGTTCATTCGTCTGTTTTTTCTTCCATTTCTCCCTTGTGATTTTTGGCGCAGTTTTGTCAGACCCTCTTTTCAGTCTGTGAGTCATCTTCTTCTGGTCTATTTTCTCTTCCTCGTTCCTTTCTTCAGTGATGGCGCCATTTTTGCGGCCACTTCAACCACAGAAAAGCCACAAAAACGTGGGATGGGCCCGAAACACGAGAACTATGTTTTCACAGGGAAGGGTAACCTGAGCCGAGACATGTGTTTGCACGAAAATTGGTTACGCCCAGCCGGTGGCGTGAGAAAACGATGATGGATGTCATATTTTCGTACTTGGAACTCACACAGGGATTGCTGCGTTTGACAGATTGACACACGCACGCACACCTGTCGAAACACACACACACACACACGAACACGTTGACAGAGTGATACACGCACGCACAAGTGTCTGTAAAACACACACAAACACATACAAACCTGCTGAACACACGCACATACACACGCACACGCACATCTGTAGAACACACACGCGCACCTGGCTGTTGAACACACACGCACATACGCACACACCTGGCTGTCGAAACACACACACACACACGCACACACACCTGGCTGTTGAACACACACGCACACACGCACACACTCACACAGACAGACAGACACACACACACACACTCACACACATACACACACACACACACACACACACACACACACACACACACACACAAGGAAGCCTGAGCCGAGACATGTGTTCGCTGATGGATGGGCTGTCTTCTTTGAAATTCACACAAACATTCCTGCGTTGACAGAGTGATACACGCACGGACACCTGTCGAAACACACACACTCACATCTGCAGAACACACACTCACACCTGGCGTAAAACACACACACTCACACCTGCTGACGTGACGTGAGCATAGACGTGAGCGTAGACGTGAGCGTAGACGTGAGCGTAGACGTGAGCGTAGACGTGAGCGTAGACGTGCGCGGAGACGTGAGCGTAGACGTGAGCGCAGACTTGAGAGCACAGATGCGAGCGTAGGCTTGAGCGTAGACGTGAGCGCAGACTTGAGAGCTCAGATGCGAGCGTAGACGTGAGGTAGACGTGAGCAAAGACGTGAGCGTAGAGCACCACACCAACTAACAGTCAAGTTTCTGAAAACTGAGAAACGGAAAATTCGTGGACAAACCATATACCTGTGTCACAGAATTCGGACACGTTGGAAAAGGAGCTAAACCTCCGTAATGACGCAATGATGGATTCTTGAGTTGGAGGGGTTTCCTCCAACAATAGGGACCTTTAGTTGCAACACGTGCGACGCCTCCGTGTCACGTCTCCCTCTGTTGTAATTTTCTCCCGCAGCCATGGACAAACGAAAGTTTTTCTCGCAGTTAGCATGTTTCAAGATCGGAGTTTGGTCCTTTGAATTCCGCTTGTGTTCCCCTGATCACAATCTCAGAACCTGCACACCGTGTCCAACGGGACTGCATGGCGAGAATCCTGACCTACACACAGAGGCGCTTTCTCCCTTCACACCCAGTGGCCAAACGCGGCCTTGTGTGTTTGATCCTCAAAAGCGCTGGCACAGCACGGTTACCATGGGTCCATTCCCAGCAGGCACCGTTTCAACACAAGCGCAGAAAAAACAAACAGCGCAGTGTTTTTCGCGCGTTACGCCTGCGGCGCGGGTGGGACGCGGGTTGTTTTTGGAAGGCGACAGAGACAGCGCTGTGTTACCGCGTGTAGCCGCGAGGGACACATCGCCATGTGGGGCCAGGTGTGTGTGTGTGTGTGTGTGTGTGTGTGTGTGTGTGTGTGTGTGGCACTGTTACCGCGTGTCGCCGAGAGGGATATAGCGCCATGTGGGGGCGAGGACAGAACACGCCAAGGCGTTGATGGAGAGGTGTGTGCGTGTGTGTGGATACGTGTCTGTGTGCGTGTTGACTGAGACCAAAGGCTGGCCAGGACAAACCCAGAACTTATCTCACTCTTACGTGACGTTGCGTCCAGCATGGAACATCAGGAGGGCGGTGGTGTCTCTGCCTCTCTCTCTGTCTCTGTCTCTCTCTCTCTGTCTGTCTCTCTGTCTCCCTGTATCTCTGTCTCTCTTGCTCTCTCTTTGCTGTCTCTGTCTCTGGCTCTGTCTGTCTGTCTGTCTGTCTGTCTGTTGTCTGTCTGTCTGTCTGTCTGTCTGTCTCTCTCTCTCTCTCTCTCTCTGTCTCTCTGACTCACTCACTCTTTTTCTCACGCGATTTGGGGCGAGGCCTGAAGACGTGACATGTAGGGAGCGACACAGACGCCGAGGCGTGGGTGGAACCGCGCGCGTACATGCGCACCTCTTGATTGCGTGTTGTCCGTGAGCACGGCTGGGTGGGGCGCACCCTGATGTCTTCTGACTCACCCTGCTCACTGTTGTCTCTGATGAGCCTGTGTGTGCAGGGTTAGCCCTGGGTGCCAAGTTTGTTTGTCTTTCTGATGGGTTGTCACAGTTGAAGTCAATCCCAATGGAGACACGCCCTGCCCCCCCCCCTGATCAGAGCCTGTCAATTGGGGCACGCCTTCCCGCCTGATCAAGAACCTGGTTCCTTGGCTCGGATGAAGTTTGGGTTCTTTTGACTCATCTCAGAACCTTGGTTCGATTTGGAACACGTAGTTCAGCAGAAGGTCAGGATGCCACGCTGGCTTTGTACTTCGGGTACCCAAGCTGTGAAGTATCCGTGGATCTGCGTCAGCCGACGTCCAACCCTCAAGAAAAAAGAGCTGAATCTATTTTGGGGGCGGGGCGAGCGGAAGGGGAGGTTTCCAGAGATCAGTGCATGAGAAGGTGGTGTCGGTCTGTGTCGCGTCGTGGCGTCACGTAGACGTGAGCGTAGACGTGATCGTAGACGTGAGCGTAGACGTGATCGTAGACGTGAGCGTAGACGTGATCGTAGACGTGAGCGTAGACGTGATCGTAGACGTGAGCTCAGACGTGAGCGTAGACGTGAGCGTAGACGTGAGGGTCCGTGTCGCTCCGTGGCGTCACGTCGAAGTCAGGGCTTCCGGCCAAACCTTCATGTTCCGGGCTCAGGGTGTCGGTCTTTGACGAGGTTTCACGTGGAAACGGACGCGCAAGAGTCGAGAAAGAACATCTCCAACCGTTGGTGCAGACGCCATATGTTGTGAGTTGCGCTCTGGATCTCGCGCTTCGGGACAAATTCTGGTGAAAAAATTTCCCAAAATGTTGGAGATTGCGCGACAAACAGCAAAGTTGTTGTCAGCAAAAGTTTTCTCTCAATTTTTGTGGATGGGAGGCGATCTCGGAGAGCGACGTCAGAGCGACGACAAAGCGCGTGACGTCAGGCGACGGAGCGTCTCAATAGAGAGAGACAGAGAGACAGAGAGCGATAGAGAGACACTCAATTTTGCATTGCGTCCAAACAACAAGCATCACGGTCAGTGAAGAAAACAAAACTCAACAAAAACCAAAGGACAAAAGACTTGATGAATTGAAGGTGACTTAAGAGCCCCAAAACACGTGGGAGGGTTTCAGCGAGACCGCGCTGTGAGTTTGCAACATCGTGCACCCCCTGAAAGGAATCTGGGGCATGAGTGAGGGACCCTGATTTAAGACACATGAGGCACTTAGTTTTATTAATGATCTTCAGGTAGAAAAAGTTGGGTGGAGTGCCGTCATACCTGTGGTAATTTCTGAATAGGGGCAATAAATTTCTTCGGGGGAGGCGATGGTGGCTCGAGGCCAGTCCTCCCCCCCCCCAAGAAAAAAGTGGTGCGAATTGGCTCCGCAGGCTGTCAGTAAGCAATTATTTCTTTTTTCACTTTGTAGAAAAGAAAATGTTTCTGAAGTTGCGTGGAGTGTTGTTGGGTTTGGCAGCTCTCGTGGGAGTTTGTTTTTCGGTTCTGCTCACGCTGAGAGAAGTCAAATGTTTTTGACATGAGGTGGAGAGGACATGAAAGAGAAGAAGTCTTCATCAGAGCAGAGGTGCGGCGGGGGGGGGGGGGCAGAACCTCTGGACATGACGCCCCCGTCCTCACCCCCTGGGACAAGTGAATACTCCCTCTTCACGCTGCAGGCACAGAACATTTTGTTGTTGCCATGGAGACAAGAGTTTTGGCGCGAAGGAATATTGGGAGACGCGTTGACTCACTTGTGGAAGCGCACAAAAATCACCGTTCTTTGTTTGCAACAGGCAGAGGACCCGACCAACAATTGCTAAATATCCACAAATTCTTTCCCAACCACCTACCTGGTAGGGTTAAAATCCCAACGCAATATCTGGGAATTCTACCCGATATTGGGTGCATGGTCGGGTCGGGTGTAAAACCTGCGACACTGGTGACTGCCGTGCATAGGGGAGGGAGGGAGGGAGGTGTCAACGGTGCACCGTTCTTTCTTTGTTTCTCAAGACCAAAGAAGGGTCTTCCCGAAGTTTTAAACTCTTTGGTGCTTTCTCACTCAGACCCACCTGCACCCGATCGTGCCATTCCTGCTCTTGATCTGTGAAAAATCTTTGTCTGATCACAGCTGGTTACCAGCACCAATCACTCACCAGTTGTGGGAAAAGGGACTGGTTTGTGCAATACTTTAGTCCTGAATCTGTGGTTCTCGAAATCTTGAGGCCAAAGAGGGAGGTTGAGGAACGCAATCTGCAAGAACAAGACAAAGAAAACTGAAAGGCCTGATGGCAGAAAACTGAAATTATTCAGAGGCATCGAAGAGAGCCGAGCTCATCTCTGACAAACTCAACTCGCAAAATCAAAACAACGCAAGGGTTGGGGGGGGGGGCGGACCCTGAAGTCCCTCCGAGTCAGTCCGTGGGTTGAGAGAATAGGCAGGGGGCGTCAGATTTTTTGACGTTAGCGTCAACATTTTGACGTCTGGGCTTCAAATTTAACATGAGGTCTAATGGAGAGCATTAAAAAATGCTTCAGTCCATTCCTGCTGTCGCGTCAATATTTTGACGCAGCGTCATCTGTGCGAAAACCCTGAAAGCTGGAGGCTCTTTGTGAGGGTGTTCTGCTGTTCCACCCACGTGACTTCAAATCGCGCATGCGCCACGTAAATAAATCACTGCGCGCACCGACTCACCGCAATATTTCTCAAGACAAAAAGATGCATTCTGACGGGAAAAAAGAGCTCAATGCCAAGTTGGCGTGCTGCACGCTTCCCTCTCTCACCCGCAAAAGCGCAGGGGCTGATATCACCCCGGGGCACACCCAGGATGTTTGGAATAGGACCTAATAGTGAAAGGGAAGGAGGAGGGGGCTGCGTCTGCCTGACCCCAGAGTGGTCCCGAACCAAACCTGAGGCACACCCAGGGTGTTTGGAAAGGGATGACGGTGAAAAGAGAATCGGGGGGGGGGTCTCTGTCTGACCCCAGCATTGGAGAGGAGTGGTCCCCACTGCAGGAGGCTGGGTACGTCTGAACCAAACTCACATTATGGACATGTAATGCACAGAATGTTTGAGGATCAGGGGGTGACCTGACCCCCCCCCCCCTGGATCCGCTGGAGACTTTCTTCCCAGAGGGGAACTCCGAGGGGAAGGGGCTCATTCTGAGGTGTTGAGGGTCAGGCGCCCCCGGAGACCCCGGTGAGATGGCTCTGTAATCAGTACTTCCGGCGAAAACACGTGCGAGAAGCACTTCCGGTTGTGGGAGTGGCACTTCCGGTCAGAACACCCGAACAACGCGCGCGTTGTCCTTCGCGTGGAACTTCGGTTTGATTCGCACGAAAATTTCGTTTCCACCTCAGCGGGTGTCGTTCGGGTGTCGGGTCTCCGCAAGTGTCGTTTTGATACCATTGGCGACCAGAAGGACAAAGTCTTTCAAACTCAAAAATTTTGCTGCACAGAACAAAAACCTTTTCCTCTCGAAAATACAGATTTCAGAAGCGACGTCTCCGTTGTAAGGCAGATGAAAATTTTTTTGAGATATTTTGTGTTTCCGAAATAACTGTTCGTGTCAGACAGTCTTACATCACTTGCTTTTTTTGGCAAACATACTTGGTGACTTCATCCACCATCTGACGCGTTTCTTGTCCCGTGTTGTGCGGCTACAATTTAAAGTCCCCCCACCCTGGGGTGATCACGTGCCCCACCGATCACGTGACCAATTAAGCGTGGTAAATTGCGAAACAATGGCGACACGTGGGGAGGCCATGACTGGGATCTTTTGGATTTTTGCTGGATATTTTGGACCAACAGGTAAATGAAAAGTAGTTCAATGTGAAGTTTCTGTCTGATTGATATTATACTCCAGGTGGGAGAATAATTTTGGCCCGGAGGGAGATTGTGGAACAAGAAACGTGATGTTTGTGCACGTTGATTCACACCACGTGGTGGGTCGGTTCACTAAAGCACGTGTGTGGGTGAATATGGGGATTTTTCGCAAGAAATGCTGCTTTGTGTGTGAAAAGAATCTCTCCCTTTCTGTCTGTGTCTCTCTCCCTCCCTATCTCTCTCACTCACGCATCTCCTTGCCTCTCTTTCTCTCTCCTCTCCCCCTTCTCTCTCTTCCGCACTTTCTCTCTTTTTGTTCTCGACCTCTCTCAAGACATTTCTTTTTTCGCATAAAAAGTACTTTTCACGTGCAAATCGACTGGTGTTCACCATTAATTGACTTCGGCACCAAGGCAAAAATGGTTGGAAGCGAAACATTTTCACCTGCGAGAAAACGCCGATGTACTGAAAGTACTTTTCGGAGTTTGATTCGGAAACCGTGATACTTTGTGTGTTGAGGGGAAAAAGTTATGGATTTTTCGGGTTCAGGCCCTTCTCTAATTCGACAACCCTCTTTTGGAGACTGCGAAATGAGTTTTGCGACCCGGCTCTGCTCTTTGCGCATAAATTTTGTGCGCGCATGGAGTCTGGAGCCAACCCCCGCAGAATTTACCTGCCCCTTTCTCAATTTATTGCGCCAGCAAGCGCACAATTTGTGTGTGTGTGTGTGTGCAACGCGAGTGTGTGCGTGTGTTTCAGAAAGTCTGGCGAATCCAAGAGGTTCAAAACAAACCGCTCTTTGAATTGAATATTCGCACACACACAGACAAGAGCACACACATACACGCACACATGGACATACGCAGACATGTACACCAGCACAAACGCATGTGTGCACACGCACATATGGACACAAACACACACGCGCATGGACATGTACACACGCACGTATACACACAGAACACCTTGCATTCGTGGCACAGTCCCTGAAACTCAGGCATTTCTTCTCTGTTTGCAGGACCAATGGTGGGGCTCGGTGAGCGATGCGTCAGGCCAGTCCGTGGCTCAGTGAGTAGAGTGTCCGCCTCCCGAGCGCGCGATCCGGGTTCGATTCCCGCGCGACCTGTAACAGGACCAGACCCCGACCAGGAATGTGGTCCAAAAAGTTCAGGACCAGACAATGACCAGATTCGCACCTCATTAAAAGGTCATTATGTAATCCTCGGACCACATTCTTTTTGCAACAGTGAATAGCAATCAACTTGTGCATATTGGAGTTGTATCTTTTGAGTTCTTCCTTATCTGGTTATTAACTAGTCCAAAAACAACTTCCAGATAACAGTCTGACCAACCAGTCATGGTCTGGTCCTGAAAATTGTCTTGGACCACAGCCCCACCCAGTGGAGCAGGTGGGAATGTGGTCCTGAAATTTCAGGACTATGTTCTGCTGGTGGAACGAAATGAAGGTCTGGGTCTGGTCCTGTTACACCGGGTTCAATTCCCATTCGGGGCGCGTTGAACAACGCGAAATTGTTTGCGCGTTGTTGCGAAATTGTTTGGGCGTTGTTGCGAAATTGTTTAGGCGTTGTTGCCAAAATTCTCTGGGCTGTTCCCCACCGGATGCGTCACGAGGACACCCCGCGACGCAGCGCACGCTGACCCTGGCAACGCTTGACGCATCCGGTGTGAATCTGACCTCAGAACTCGGTGCGCTGGGGTCGTGAGGGGTAAATCAGTTTCAAGGTCACAGCGCGACGTTTATGAAACTCATAAACTCCTCATAAAACTCGCGAACCGTGCAGAGGAAAAAACCACCGCGCGTCGCGTCCCTCAAGGGTTTTTGATTTAAGGACGCAGCGCCACGTTTCTCGTCGCTAACGAACGTCGTGAGACGCGACGCTACGCGACGTCGTGTCCTCGCGCAACTGACGTCACGAACGCTGCGCGAGTAAATTTGATTCAAGAACGCAGCGCGACGTTCCTTGTCGCCAAGGTCGTGAAACACGGACGCTCACGTGACGTCACGTGTTCGTCCCTGTCGCGTCGCGTCAACGCAGCGACGCTGTGCCTGGAAACGTCACGTTTTCCGCAAGAAACGTTGAGCGTAACGTGCGTGGCGACGCCATTCACCTCAACTCGGCGACGACGCGTCCGTGACCTGATTCGCGCTGGATGCGTCACGCGACGCTGCGTCATCACGAGTTGAGGAACGGAACGCGTGACGCATTCAACGTGAAACAAGCCTCCTACTCCTGTCTCTTAGGAACTTCGGTCTACCGCAGAGAAAATGCAAAGTCATCTCCCGCAGCTCAACAAGTTTTCTTGAGAGACTGTGAGGTGTAAAGATCTCAACACGAGATGATCAGGTGTCGCTGTTTTGCTCCGAGGAGGACGTCAAGCGTGGCGTTTCTCAGAATCCGAGCACCTGGCGGTCAGGCGATGCGCATTGCTATGGAAACTGAGACAGAAATAGGGACGCTGCACGCCGGAGGCGCGTCCAGCGCGAAACAAGCGAAAAGAAGTGTCGTGCAGTGGACACGGTCAACGTTGTGTGCGTGAAGGGGTTTGACGTCGGGTGACGCGCGGTCGCTTTTTGCGCTGACGTCAAAAATTCCACCATTGGCGAGTTTTGGCAAGTAGCCCGCAACCCTGGAGACGCAAACGCAACTTTTGGTGTGCTGTGATTGTTAAAAGTTACGTTTGCGTTTGCGTTTCCAGGTTGCGGGCTGTTTGCTAAAACTTGCCATTTCAAATTTTGACGCTGACGTGAAAAAAGTCCGTCACCCTGTGTGAAAAGCGCTTGACGCAGACGGTGTGTGCCCAGACTCACGTAGTGCGTGACGCACGCAGTGCAAAGAAATGAGGCAGATCAAGCACGACGTTTGAAATCACCTGTTGGAGCCCCATCGCGTCAACATCACGTCAAAATTGCTATTTTGACATTCACGCATCACATCGGCGACTTGACGTTGGCGCGACGTTCAGCCGCTTTGAAACGTCGTGCTTAATCTGCCTATTGACGACGTGCTGAAGGACGTGATGCGAAGTCGCAGCGCGCGTTACGCTACCAGTGTGAACAGGGCTGGCGCTGAAACCCGCGTCGCGTGACGCAGTCCGCGTGAACGAACCCGGCGTTTTGACGCCGCAAGGGGCCGTGATCTCCTGTGCTGACGGGATACGTCACGCGTCACGTCAAAAGACGCGACGTCGACGTCGCAGGGGACGACGCAGCGTCGACTGAAGCGGTTTTGTCTTGGTGACGCACGTAAACTTTTTGACGCCATGAAGGTTGACGTCAGAAACGGCATGTCACTGGCATTGACATTGTTTTCCATGCTGACAGTGAAAATTTTGACGCTGACGTAAACTTTTTGACGCTGACGGCGTTAGTGTGAAACCCGTTGACACGCGCAGGGACGCAGAGCGTCCGCCTCCCCTGCCGACGCGCCAAACAAAGGTCAATGATCGCTGCCGTGTCTCGCAGAACTTTAGAGACTGGCGCGGACGCAAACACTCAATAACAACAGACGTTCCGTGGGCAAACACTGCCAGCTAATGGGAACAGAACACGCAGCCCCATCTGGCGGATCCAGAGGGTATTAAACCTGCGCCCCCCGACAAACAAACTGCTCCCCTCGCCGCACCAAATTTCCCTTCTCCGAGAAATTTTTGTCATGGTTGTAGTTTGCCCCCCCCCCCTGCACGTTTGCCCCCCATCAGGTTTGCCGCCCCGTCAGGTTTGCCCCCCTTCAGTTTTGACTCCTGTCAGTTTTGCCCCCCCCCTCAGGTTTGGCCCCCTCATCGGGTTTGCCGCCCCCTCAGCCCCTCCTCAGGTTTGCCCCCATCAGGTTTGCCCCCCTCGTCGGGTTTGCCACCCCCTCAGCCCCTCCTCAGGTTTGCCCCCTCAGGTTTGCCCCCCTCGTCAGGTTTGCTGCCCCCTCAGCCCCTCCTCAGGTTTGCCCCCATCAGGTTTGCCCCCCGTCAGGTTTG
>JAAUXT010097323.1_pt1 | contig 11034 bp, 14 predicted proteins | sample 7278171 | NCBI WGS metagenome assembly JAAUXT01 (sample SAMN14350112, study PRJNA611818) | marine sediment metagenome | isolation source: surface marine sediment (1.8m) | place: French Polynesia: Moorea | collected 2018-08 | reverse complement strand
CAAAATTTTGATCCAAAAACCCAAAAATCACATTTGGCTATTCAGACAGCCATAACTCAACAACGAATTGTCTGATTCACACAAACTAAATACCAAAATCTTCCTCTCAACATCCTCTTTACTCTAATTGACTCCAATAATGTCCAAAAAATTTTAAAAAAATAAAAAAAAAACAGTTGATACAAGAACTTGACTTATCTCGTCAATTGTCCAAGCAAGTGTCGCCGTTGCCGGACAAGGTCACATTTTCCTCGGACACGTCGCCTGAATTTAGCGCCCATTGCCAAACTTCACGCAACCAAGGTGAGAACTTTGTTTGTCATCAGTTAATTTCACGCAGGGTCGTGGGTCAGGCTGAACCTGGTGAAATATGTGGGAAATTTGTGAGATCCACGCACACGTCTGCTGTTGTAGGTACACAATGGCATTCGCCTCCAAGTCACTTTCCGCGGTGTACGTACAACGTCTACCGGCCTCGCTACCCCTCAGCCATGTTCAAGTACATCATGAAGTACACCCAGCAGAAGGTTTGTTGTCAGGTGTCTTTGTCTTCCAGTCTATGCAGTAGACGGCTTTCCAGGCCATTGCTCAGTCTTGTCCCTGAACGTCCTCTCAATCCATTCACATTCCTTCCACCAGTTGGCGCCTCCATTCAGCCTCGCTGTGGATGTCGGCTGCGGCACCGGAATCAGCACCCGCCCCCTGGTGGAGTATTTTGACCACGTGATTGGGTGTGACATTAGTGAGAGCCAGCTACAAAAGGCCCAAGAGGAAACCAGCAGCAAAAGTGTGACCTACAGGTGAGTGAAGATTCAATATGGGAGCGTGTTCCTTTTTCATGTGAGCTTCTTTTCAGAAGTATTTTCAGTATTTTAAACTCTATTATTTACAGAGTTGCACCATGCAGTCAGCTTCCGGTCCCCAGCGGAAGTGCTCAGTTGGTTCTGGCTGCCACAGCTGCTCATTGGTTCGACCCCATTGAGGAATTCTACATGGAGGCTGAGAGGGTTTTGTGTCCTGGTGGGGCCTTGGCTTTGTGCTGCTACTCTTTTCCGGCGTTTGATTCCTCTCATGATAACTGCGAACAGATGAACAACATACACGCAAAGGTGATGTTTTGTGATACCCTTTTTGCGCGTGCTCGCTTGTCCGTGTGTGTCGGAACCACTGTGCTACCACCATGTGTCTGCAACCACATTTATCCTTTTTGGAAATATTTCCTCTTCTCTGACTGGTCCTCAGCTCGGCAACAATTGAGTTTGTCGCCGAGTTGTCAAGTTTGTTGCTGAGCAAAGGACAAAAAGGAGCAAAGAACAAAAAGGATAAAACAAATGTCCTGGTTTCTTCAACTCGGCAACAAACTGGATTTCTGCCCTTGGACCCAAGTTTGTTGCCGAGAAGTAACCAGGACATTTGCCATTTGTCCCTGTGTGCATGTTTGAACAGAATGTGAATTCCGGCAGCAATTGCACGAAGACGTTCCTGACTGATTTCTTGCGGCTTGATGCACATAGATTCTTTTTCAGCGAGCCTGTTGCCATCAATGCCCATTTTCGTTTTTCAGTTTTTGACGAGCAACGACGTGTACATCGACTACCAGAAGGCCATACCGATGATAAACAACAGATACAGAGATTTCAAGCTCCCACTCACGGACCACGTCAGGTGAGACACATGGATTATTTTTGCTGTGTGCAGGAAGTTTGATGAGTGTTGTTTTCAGGGTCAGGGTTTCAAATCGAGCCAAACAATGAGAAAGAAATGACTTCTAAATGGGGCCATGTTCCTGCTTCAGAAGCCTTGAAACATTTTCGTCACGAGTTTTTGTTGTGCTTTTCACACGTTTACCCAGGTTGGATGCAAAAGACCTGCCTTTATCCAGGCTTGATCTCTGGCTTTCTTTTGCAGGAGTGAGAATGACTTGGAGATCCGCTGGGATACCAATCTCGAGGAGTACTTGCAGCTGAACCGGTCGCTGTCCAGTGAGCAGGTGTTTCACAGAGAGAACGGGGAGCCTGATCCAGTGCTGCAGCTACAGAGAGAGTGAGTCGGAGGGAGGGAGGGAGGGAGAGAGGGAGGGAGCCAGGGAGGGAGCCAGGGAGGGAGCCAGGGAGGGAGCCAGGGGGGAGGGAGCCAGGGAGCCAGGGAGCCAGGGAGCCAGGGAGCCAGGGAGGGACCGAAGCAGACAGAAAGGCAGGTAGGCACATCACACGCACACATGCACGTACACATGCAGCACCCATGAAATCACACAGGCATCCAGCCACGCAGGTATGCAGGGAGCCTTGGGTGCATGCTTGGGTACATGCAGGCGGGAGGGACGGACGGATGGACAGACAGACAGACAGACAGACAGACTTGGAAGATGAAAGGGTCGAAGCCTCTCACATGTCAAACATTAGGGTCTCACCAGATTATCTGGAGAAACTGACGCATGCAAAAATGAATCAGAACGAGTGTTGCAGCACGAGTAAGAGAGGCAAGAGAGCAAGCGGAATGTGGTAAGGAAGGGATTTCACACACTGAACACACAGAGACCCCAAAACACAAAACAAGATGTGCGGGTGGGGCAATCTGTGAGACATCCCCAGACATTGTACTCTGCGCAACTGATGATCAATGATGACATCTGTGACATATTTGTTGCAGTCTGCAGCAGTACTTAGGAGACAGACCCCTGGACGAGACTCCCATCTCTGTTCGCTTCGCAGTCGTCGTGCTGCTGGCTCGGAAGCCCCTGGATCTAGCCAGCATGTAGTGGCATTATCAGCAGGTGCGCTGAAAAATGTTTACTGTTCAAGATTCAACTTGTGATCTTGCTTGATGAAGAATCTAATGCGCTTCAAACAAAAAAAAAAACAAAACTATCGCTGTGACTACTTCAACTGCGATCGAAATGGTCGTGTGAAATGTTCGCATCATAGACTTCCCAAGTGGGAACATGCATGTATTGTGAAAAAAATGAAAGAACAGCTCAATTTCTTTCCCAGAGTTGCAAAATGACACAGGTCTTCAGTGTTTTGTTCACACCTGGGCTTGTGAATGTGAGTGCACCGTACATGCATGTGCCAGTCGCGTGTATCAAGGGGCAACTGTTTGGTGACAGACGCTCGCCATTCAGTCAAACACAAACTTGGTCTCACATGGGGACCTCAACCAAATTGACTTCTGTTCAAGTTAATTGGACAATGATTCGACCATCATGTCTGTCTGGACAAGAATAATTTGTTCATTTGTTGGTATTCACGGACAAACTTTTGCCACTGTCGTATACTCTATACGAACTGATTTCTTGTGTGCAACTTCACCACGGCCATGCACATCACGTCCATTCACGAAACTGTGCGAATGGTCATAATGCTATTGATAGTTGTGTGAGAACAAGCTTGTGTGATTGACTCTGCCCTGTCAATAATGTCTCACAGTTTGGGTATGACCCATCCGCCCTTGTGATACATTTGGCACGCTGTACCTGCAGAGCCAAGTCACGCGCACGAACCGGAATAAAATGGACATACCCGGCCTGCACCAAGGTCAATTTCAACTGCACAGTAACGAATCCAAACCCACAGACCCAACAAAATGGGAACACCTCTGAAAACAATCCAAACCTGAGGAACAAGCCTGACCTACACGGCACAACAACAACCGGAAGCCAACGATTGAGCAACATGTGCAGGAAATAGGCAAGCTGCCGAGAACCTTTGATTTCATCTGCTGCACGTGCGTGGGTTTTATTGTTCTGTTGGTTTTGCTCCGTTGGGACAAAAATAGACTTCGCTCTTTCTTGGTGCGCGAGGTGAACAACTGCGCACACTGGTCAAGGTTTGTACTCGGTGGTTGTGTTTCATGGAGCCTGCTTTGTGAAGTACAGGACTGTTCATGAAGTAACCACTTCTTCTACAAAATAAATAATTGCTCTGTTCAAATGAGATGCAGTCAATTTTTCAAGAAAAAATGCAAAAATGTGTCTTCGTTGATGTTCTGTCGAAGAACAAAAAAACATCTCACGGAATGACAAGAGAGAGAGAGAGAGAGAGAGAGAGAGAGAGAGAGGAAGAGAGAGAGAGAAGAGGAGAGAGAGAGGGAGAAATAGGAAATTAACAAAAGAACTCCTTCTTTTCTGTGCACAGAATGGCTTACTCTGACTGCTTTGAGTCCAGCCGTATATATATGTCGGCGATGTACGCTACGTACCGACCCTCGTACCCACCCGCCATGTTCGAGTACGTCAGCAAGTATGTCCAGCAAAAGGTAAGAATACCTGTGAATTTGTTGCCGTTTTGTGGCACATTGAGACTTTTTCAACAGACAATACCAAGGCTGCCTGGCCGGGCATCCAGAGGCCTGGTCTCCCAGTCTGCTTTCAGTTTTGTTGATTTGTGTTGCAGAAACGAGAACAAGTTTGACATCGTCTGGAACACCAATCTTGAAGATTTCTTGCAACTGAATCGAACTATGTCCACGGACCAGGTTTTCTACCAGGAAAACCACACAGAGCCAGACCCAGTGCTGCAGCTCCAGAGAGAGTGAGTGTAATGGTTCTGTCATGGGGGGAAACGGAGCGCCAGACAGACAGACTTGGTGACTCACTGACTGACAGACTAACACACTGACTGATTGACCCATGTAATCCACACAGACACAGACACAGACACATACATACACACACACACACACGCACACATACACACACAGACACACAGGCAAACAGAAGGAACAGATGGGTGGATACACAAGCTGGAATCTTAATCGTGGACAATCCCTGGCTCTCTCTGACTTATTGTGTGTCTGACACAACCTGTGTACTTTTGCAGCCTGCAGCAGTACCTGGGAGACGGACCCCTGGATGAGACTCGACTCCCGTCTCTATTCGCTTCCCAGTCTTCATGCTCTTGGCCAGGAAGCCTTTGGATCCTGCACCCACACAGTGAGAGAACATGGACTAAAGAGTACTGGAGGGTTACAGCTGTTGTCGTTGCAAATTCGATTTTTTTCCAATGAAAATCTAACACCAGACTGAACATCTGCATTTGGGAGAAATAAAGGAAAACAAAAAAGGCAACAAGAAATGGCTTCTTAGTTTCCGAGGAGTATGTCTGTTTTGCAAACAGCATGGCATCTTCATATTTTCTGTCAAATGTTCATGAGGTGTTCATGTGCATTATAGATTTTGAGATATGTATTTCAGATGCTCAGATATTTTTTTCAGCTGCCCATTCAGGACTTTGTTTGCTACTGATCTTCCTGATTTTGCCCATCTGTCAATCCCAGCAGCTGTTACTCTCTGTGGCCAACAATAACCAACGGAATAGATACAGAACATTCACTTCTGGATTTGAACACTGCATTTGTGTGCAAATGTGAACCAGTTCCTGGTTGAATTTGGCTGAATCTGAAAATTTGGCTCTCACTGCAGCATATGGTTTGTAGGACAAAGAGATGGGTACCATTTCTACAGGTTTTGTTGTCTTGTTTGAAAGGAAAAGGTGTTTGAGAGAACTGATGGGTCTGTCAGTGTTGAGAAAATTCAGATGACAATCAGGCTCTTTTGCGGACAGTGGGCAGAGACAGTCTGCTGGGTCTTTCTTTCCCTTCTGTGTTGCTGTGCTCAGTGTTGTCACATTGCAGCTTGTGATTGCCTCATGCAGCAACGCTCGTACTTCTTGATCAGAACTGATAAATTATCTGAGAAGCCTGAATTCCAAACAGGAGAGGCATGATGACCAAAAGCAACTTGTGAACACTCGCTGGTCGAATCGTAAAACAAAAACATTGATGGACTATTTTTGTTTTCAAAGAAAATGGTGACAGCTGGTTGACCCAGAAAGCTGCTACCACCATGTGTCACCTGCGCTTGGCTTTGTTGGCCATTTGACCTGCAAATTCACTGAATATGTGCTCAGTTTTCACATGGAGTGGGCTTCGTTCAAGCTCAACAGAACTGTCCATTTGCAGACTTGGAGGCAGGTTGTTTTTTTTTAATGATTTGCGCCTGTACCGGTCAAGCACCAAGCACTACAGGCATCCTCTTCCAAAAGTACGTCTACATCACTTTCTCCATGAAAATGGTACTCAATTGTGTTCATATTTGGTCTGTAGATTTGTTGTTGGTTAACGATAAGGCGCCAGAAAGAGTTTTTGTAAGAATGCAGTAATAAGTGGCACCATGCCAACTTGTCTTGTCTGGAGCTGTTCACCTCAGGTGCAAATCACGCGAGGCCAGTGGGCCTATTTTTGTGGTTGAGTCCAGATTTACTTTGAGACACAGTGCACAGATGCCGGTTGTCCAATGAGACCTTGAAGTACAACAGAGCCTGAACTATCACGTTGTTTCCCTGCTCGGAGTGGTGCGAGTGCAGAGTGTACCAACGACATCTTTTCATCCGCATACAGAGAATGGAATATGCAAAGTTATACGCTTCCAAGTCCCACACCGCGATGTACAGCACTTACAGACCCTCGTACCTACCAGCCATGTTTGAATACATCATGGAGTATGTACAGGGACAGGTAGGAATGACTTCAAGTGGAAGGTATGAGGCTTGTAAATCCAGCAGCTGTGTGAGTCATGCAACCTTTTGCAGAAAGCACACACACACACAGAGAGAGAGAGAGAGAGAGAGAGAGAGAGAGAGCAATCACCAACTTGTAATACCACACAGCGTTGCCATTCATTCCTTTGTCAGTATGCTTACAGAAGAACTTTTTATTTTCTCCCACCAGTTGGCGCCTCCACTCAGCCTTGCTGTGGACGTCGGCTGTGGCACCGGAATCAGCACCCGCCCCCTGGTGGAGTATTTTAACCAGGTGATCGCGTGTGACATCAGCCAGAGCCAGATTGAGAAGGCAAAGGAGCAAAGTATTGATGAGAGCATAACCTACAGGTGAGTGAGGCTAAGATGCCTGTATCCCAGCAATGAGGTCATAGATACAATTCTGTAGCTTTGTGTTCAAAATGATCAAACAGCAGCATTCTCTGTTTCAACATAAAGAGCAAGTAACCTTTGAGGTTTTCTTTTTGTACAACAGAGTTGCACCATGTTCCCAGCTTCCGGTCCCCACCGGAAGTGCTCAGCTGGTTCTGGCTGCCACAGCTGCTCATTGGTTCGACCCCATTGAGGATTTTTACTCAGAGGCTGAGAGGGTTCTGTGTCCGGGGGGGACCCTGGTTCTGTGTGGATACTGTGCTCCACAGTTTGATGCGGTCTTTCACAAGAACCACCAGGAACTGAACAGGATGCAAGCCAGGGTAGGTTGGTGAGCCTGCAAGGTGTCTCTGTTGTTGGTGCATCTGTTCTGAGGATGTTGCTCCAAGCTAATTGTGTCAGAGTGAAGCTCGGGTGAGTTCTCAAGACACAACCTGAACCCCATCAGGACCTGAATGCTACTTGTTCTTTCTTCAGTTGACAATGCGACACGATATGGAAGGCTACTGCCCAAAGGCTCAGCTGGTCAGGAACAAATACAGGGATCTCCGCCTCCCTCTCACTGACCATGTCAGGTCAGTTGTGCCTTCAGCTGTTCTTGTATTGTCCCTTTCTTCCTGGTGCTCTGTTTTTGAGCACAGGAACAAACAGCACACCTGTCACACCTCAATCTATGAAGTGGGCATGGACAATACATCTGCAGAACAATTGGCTCAATGCCAAACTGTCTTTGTGATGGCGCATCTGGATTGATCTGGATTGGTTGTCACTCTTTCTGTCACAGAATAGACAATGAATTTGACATCCTATGGAGCACCAACCTGCAGGACTATCTGCAGTTGATGAGAACCGCCTCCAGGGTGCAGGCGTTCTACAGGGAGAATCCAGGGGCGCCCGACCCTGTGTTGCAGCTGCAGAGAGAGTGAGTCTGTTTCATTGGAAAGATGGGTGGGAGTCAGAGTCAGGGAGTGTGAAAACAAGGGAAGGACTTCATCCAGGGTTCAGACATTTTGCGGGAAGAACCCTGCCGTGTCCAACCCTGCGTTTCAGCAACAATGACAAGAGACTCTCGCTGGACAGTCCTGACGGTACCCTTCCACTGTCATCTGGTTCTTCACGGGAAGACTCCGGAAGTGTCTTGTCAATGCTTCCCTGAACCCAGCCTTTCAAACCAAAACCTCATTTTCCTTGCTTTCAATTTTGCAGCAGTTTCAAAATTATGGGTCTCTGGACACCTTGTGCCTCTCTCTGTACCACAATAGATGTTCTTCTCTTGTTTGCAGTCTGCAGCAGTACTTGGGAGACGGACCCCCAGACGAAACGCCAGTTTCAGTCCGCTTCCAGGTCTTCCTGCTCCTCGCCCGGAAGCCTCTGACTTGACGTCTGCACACAATGACCTGGAAAAACTTTTGGCCTTCTCTTGCTTTGCAAACCACCGACCAAGTTTCTGACGGCGCAATCTTTGTTGAACGTTTCTTTTTTGCTGTTTCCTGGTTGACTTCGAGAACGGCCAAACTCACAGTGAGAGACAGGTGCAGCCAGGGTTTTCAGCCAAATTTTCTCCCAGCTTGGTTACGCATGATCACCTCAGGACTGCTCTGTTCAAGTTCAGTGGAGAAAAACGTGGAGGCACAGTCCCCCCTCGGAACTCGCAGGGTCTCTGAGGCCCAACATGTTTATTGTGCGAAGTCCCTTTGGGGCGAAGCACCCTGTGGTAGTGCAATATATGGCAGGGTGGCTGAAATGTCCCCTGCCCCCCTCCCCCCACCGGACCCCCCCCCCCCGCCACAGAGAAGACAAGGACAAGGAAGAATCGACGACATGACCTGCAAGGGATTTCGCACTGCAGTTGCCTTGAGCACTGCTTCTTGTTTTGTGATGTTCGCTTGGGTTTCCTGGTGCAAGACCGGTTCAGCATCCAGCACGTACTTGAGCACCTGTCCTTCTCGAGTCAGGTTGTTCAAAGTCATCACGTTGGCGGAAGTGTTTTTTGCTGTTTTTCGCTGGTCGCTGGGAACAGCTTCCCCGTCCGCTTTCACTTTCCCACAATGTGTTGGTGCAGTCGTCATTGTCTGCCCTTGACCCACAGGATAAGCAGTACAAACTCTCACACACAGGAAATTCACAGGAAACCCTGCAGGTGCGTGTCACCAAAGCCTTCGAACCTCTCTCCGAACTGAACACTGTTGTTTCTCTGCAGTCGGCCTCAGCCAATTCGAACACGCTATGTTCGATCTTTCCCATTGCACGCTTTCGTTCCTCGATGAACAAAATTGATTGCAATTTCGACACGACGTGATCTAAAAATGTTAATCTGCATTCAACACGATTTTGTAAGTGTCTTTGCGGTGGCGTAGACATCTTGGATTGAAACGACAGATTTTGGCTTTGCTCCTCCGAACTGAGAGAAAGCAGTTCGATTGCGTCAAGAAATGACACACTCAACAATCATCACTTTTCCGTGCACAGATGAGTTCGTATCAGGCAGGAACAAGTGTATCAGCTTGTGTGGAGCAAAGCAGAAAACTGCAGGAAGGTTGCGAAGTGAGAGACCTCCACAAAAATGTCAGTTGCACCTCCCTCATTGTACACAGGATGCGACAGGAACGTGTTCTTATCGATGGAAAATATTCCAAGCAAATATACACAGTGAGGAACACGCAAAGGCCAACTCCAGTGAATTTCATTCAACAACAAACTTATGAGAAAACCTTTGTATGACATGCAGCAGTGAATGCAGTGAACTATTGTTCTGCAGAGGTGGAGACACAAAAGGAGTGTTCAAAATGACATCTCCGTCCCTAAAACTCATTGCTGTTTAGCAAATGCTTGTTTTGTGCAAGAAGTGGTTGAAAACCAGCAGCTCTTCATTTCAAGCAGGAACAAACTCAGACCAAATGGTGGATAAATCTCAGCAGTTGATCCTGTGGATCTCTCTTCACCTATTTTCCCTGCAGACCCATGCAGAAGGTCACAATATGTCGGCTGCTCACAGCATGTTTGCCGTGAGAGGTTCGGTGATGGGAGATTTGGGAGAAACTTGTGATGTAGTGAGCATCTCCCACTGCACTATCAGGTTTGTTACCTGCATTGGTGAATCTGATGGACAGAAAGTTTTGTTCTGTATGAGGAGAAAGAATTTTTTCAGTGGAATTTGAAGTTGACATTTCCTTTGTGTTGACGACAGATGTTTGTCTGATGTAAATTGTGTTGGGTATGGAATTGAGGCAGATCATAAGAAATGCATGCTGATTGCAAACAACACTAGTGGGATGACACACCACTCCACTGAGCTGGTCAGCATCTTCAAGAAAGGTATGCAGCTACATACACGTACCCCTGAAAATGTGGCTATTTTGAAGCCAAAAGACCACAATGATGGGAACCTTTCATCCAGTCCAGAAACTTCCTCTTCTGCCCTCTTCCATTGCAGTGACATTTGCACCTTCTATCTGCACACCTGAGCTGTGCAACCCAAATCAAACCTGTGTGGATGAACCAACTGGGTACAGATGTCAATGTCCATCAGGATTCAATGGGACTCATTATGAAAATAACATAGATGACTGTCCAGTGCTCAATCCATGTTACAATGGTGGAACTTGTGTGGATGGGATCAGCAGCTTTTCTTGTAGCTGCATTTCTGGATTTGAGGGACAGCTGTGTGAAACCAACATTGATGAATGTTATCTAGACCCTTGTCAGAATGGAGGTACCTGTGTTGCTGGAATTGCTGTGTATTTATGCAATTGCAGCTCTGGATTCACTGGCACAGACTGTGAAGTCAACATAGATGAGTGTGCAACAAACCCTTGTGTCAATAGTGGAACTTGCCATGATAAAGTTGATGGGTACAACTGCACTTGTCCTTCAGAATTTGTTGGGACTGATTGTGAGATAAATGCAGACAATTGTGCAGCAAATCCCTGTCAAAATGGCGGCACTTGTCACAATGCAGAAGCTGGGTACAACTGCAGTTGCATCCCAGGATTTTATGGAAGTGACTGCGAAGTCAACACAGATGACTGCACACCAAATCCTTGTTTGAATGGGGGAAGTTGTACTGATGAAGTAGCTGGGTATAGCTGTGTATGTACATCAGGAT
>JAAUXT010036069.1_pt1 | contig 11036 bp, 10 predicted proteins | sample 7278171 | NCBI WGS metagenome assembly JAAUXT01 (sample SAMN14350112, study PRJNA611818) | marine sediment metagenome | isolation source: surface marine sediment (1.8m) | place: French Polynesia: Moorea | collected 2018-08 | reverse complement strand
AGTGAGCGTTTCAAATGAGGAATTGAGAATCGCAAATGAACTGGCAATTAATTTCTAAATTTAGCGCGCATATTGATTTTTCAGACGTTAGGCTTTATTCTTCTTTAATTCAGCTGCAACGATCTTAACCAGAAGAAAATCAAAACGGCAATGCCGTTTGCATTCATATGCAAGGATATAAATTATATGAAAAATTTTCAGACATTTCAGGTTGTTCCAAGTATACCCAAGCCCCTTCTATTTCTCGAAACCCTCTCTCGCAACATGTGGTGGTGCTGGAACAAAGATGCGATCGAGCTTTTCCGGCGCATAGATCCACCGCTTTGGGGACAAACCGGCCGGAACCCTATTTTTTTCTTATCGAAAATTTCACAGAGTCGCTTTGAAAAACTAGCAAAAGATAAAGGTTTTCTGGCGCACCTAAAAGGTGTCCAGGAACAATTTCAAAGCCGGGTTCTGGATTCGGCCGAACGTACCAAAACGGCCTTCGAGCCCGGGGAGACGATTGCATATTTCTCAATGGAGTTTGGTATTCATGAGAGCCTGCCCTTGTTTGCCGGAGGTCTCGGAATTCTGGCCGGTGATCATTTGAAATCGGCATCAAATTTGAATCTGCCGCTGATCGGCATAGGGCTCATGTATCGCCGCGGTTATTTTCGCCAGTATCTCAATCCTGACGGATGGCAGCAGGAAGCTTATCCGGAAACCGACATTTACGACCTTCCGGTTGACCGGGTGCGGGATGCTGAGAATAACGAATTGCGGATCTCGGTTATGGGACCAGACGGCCCCATCCAGGCGGTTGTCTGGAAAATGATGATCGGGCGAATCCCTCTTTATTTGCTGGACACCAATATTCTTGAAAACCCGCTGCCGTATCGCGACATGACATCAAGGCTGTACGCCGGTGATCAGAAAACGCGTCTGGCCCAGGAGGTGCTGTTGGGTATCGGTGGAATGCGGGCGCTGGAAAAGATGAACGTGCAGGTGAAGGTTCTGCATATGAATGAGGGGCATTCGGCCTTTGCCAGCGTGGAACGAGTGGCGCAAATAATGGCCAGCCACGATGTTGACCTAAAGACCGCCCTCGAGATCATACCGCGCACAACCGTCTTTACCACCCACACACCGGTGGCCGCCGGACATGATGAATTTCCAGCCGAAGATGTCCTGCCGTATCTGGAACCGCTGGAGGAAAAATTAGGCATAGCGGCAACTGAAATTTTATCATGGGGACAAACCGATGGTTCGCCGCCCGACGCGCCTTTATCGATGTTTATCTTAGCGTTGCATCTGGCATCCCATTGCAATGGCGTCAGCCGCCTGCACGGTTCGGTAGCCCGGCGTATGTGGTCCCATGTCTGGCCGCAACGTCCGGTTGAAGAAGTGCCCATATCCCATATCACCAACGGTATCCACATATCCTCATTCATTTCCCAGGAATTTGCCAATCTTTTTGGGCGCTATCTCGGGCCGGATTGGTACATGAGCTCGCGCAAACCGGAAAATATCAAACACATTGATGATATTTTTGACGAGGAGCTGTGGCGCAGCCATGAGATGAATCGCTCGCGTCTGGTGCGCACCTGCCGGGAACAGCTGGTAAAACAATATGCCCGCCGCAACGCACCGCGAACTGTGATCGAGGCGCTTGAATCCGTTTTGGATCCCAATGTGCTCACCGTCGCTTTTGCCCGGCGGTTTGCAACCTACAAGCGCGCCTTTTTGCTCTTTCAGGATCCCCAACGTCTGGAAGCGATTGTCAACTCGGAAAAATATCCGGTTCAGTTTATTTTTGCCGGCAAGGCCCACCCCAAAGACGGCGAAGGCAAGGATCTGATCAAACAACTCTTCCATTTTGCCAGCAAGCCGGAACTTCGTGATCGAATTGTTTTTCTGGAAGATTACGATATGCATCTGGCCCGACATCTGCTGCAGGGTGCCGATGTATGGCTGAATACACCCAGGCGGCCCCTTGAGGCCTGCGGCACATCCGGTATGAAAGCTGCCATCAATGGGGTCTTAAATGTCAGTATCCTCGACGGATGGTGGTGCGAAGGCTATGACGAGGAAAGGGGCTGGCGCATCGGAAACGGCGAGGAATACGAGGATCGCGACTACCAGGACGCTGTTGAAAGCCAAGCGCTTTATAATGTACTTGAAAATGAGGTGATTCCCCGCTTCTACGATCGAAAAAACGGTGACATCCCGGTCAAATGGTTAAAAATGATGAAAGCATCGATGGAAATGGCGATGGAGATGTTTTGCAGTCTTCGTATGGTGGCCGATTATGAAAACCGTTTTTATATTCCGGCTGCCAATCGCTATGAGGCCTTGCTTGCCAATCAGGCTGAAGAAGCAAAGATGCTCAACAATCAGGTCAGCAGGCTGCGTTCGCTATGGAAAAAAATTAAGATCCAGCCGCCGGTCAGGCACGCCCACGGGCCCTGTCGCGTCGGAGAAAAATTTGAAATTACGTCCGAAGTCAATTTGGCAGAACTGACACCCGATGAGGTCGATGTCGAACTGTATTACGGCCAAATGAAATCCCTGGAGGATCTGGGCGCCAGTAAATCAGAAAAAATGAGCGTCCTGGAAGACAACGGCAACGGACACTATCTGTATGGCTGCGCGTTAAATTGTCAAAGCTCAGGTCGATTTGGATTTACGGTTCGTATTACCCCCCGGGGTGATAGTCGCGTAAAATCAACGCCCGGTCTTTTAACATGGGCCTAATATGGTTATTCGTTAATAGATATTTGTTATTGGTAAAAAAATTTCAGTAGCGGCTTTTCAATCAACAAATAACCAATAACAGATAACCAATAACTTACCTGTTTATAAAAGCCGGAAGTAAATTTTCATAAGCGCTTAAAGAAAGCACGACGTGTATGGATGACATAACATGCAACCCGCGGGTGCTGCTGGTGACTCCCGAGGTAACTTATCTGCCGCATCGCATGGGCGGCCTGGCCTCTTTTTTTACCGCCAAGGCCGGGGGACTGGCCGACGTGTCGGCGGCACTGGTAACCGCTTTATTTGAGCAGGGCGCTGATGTACACGTGGCCATTCCAGACTATCGGTCCATTTTCAGCGACGGCCTGGCACCGGTTCTGAAAAAAGAATTCCGTACAATTAGCAGAAAAATGCCCGATGACCGCATCCACCTGGCCGAAGATCGCGCTTTTTACTATGTAAACCGCGTTTATTCTGACTATGGCGAGGAAAATATCAAACTGGCGCTGGCATTTCAGCGGGAGGTTATCAACAACATCGTTCCGCGGGTACAGCCAGATCTGATCCACTGCAACGACTGGATGACTGGCCTGATTCCGGCCATGGCCCGACAGATGGGCATCCCTTGCCTTTTCACCATTCACAATGTGCATACGGTCAAAACCACCCTGGCATATATCGAAGACCGCGGAATCGATGCCGCCTATTTCTGGCAGAATTTATATTTTGAAAACATGGCCTATCAATATGAAGAGGCCCGCGAAGCCATTCCGGTGGATCTTCTGACCAGCGGTGTTTTTGCAGCCCACTTTGTCAATGTGGTCAGCCCTAATTTTTTAGCGGAAGTCATCAATGGCCGGCATGATTTTGTCTACCCTCCGCTGAAACAGGAACTGGCCAATAAAGTAAAAGCCGATTGTGCTGCCGGTATACTGAATGCACCCGATCCCGCCTTTGACCCTGAGACCGACAAAGAACTGGCCCAAAATTATGGCCCTAAGAATTTTGTATCCGGTAAAAAGGCCAATAAGGTGTTTTTGCAAAATAAACTAGGCCTCATTCTGGATGACGCCGCCCCGATTTTCTTTTGGCCCTCGCGCCTGGATCCGGTCCAAAAAGGCTGCCACTTGCTGGCAGACATTTTGTATCGGGTCCTTTCAACCTATTGGAAACAAAATTTACAAATTATCTTTGTTGCCAACGGCGATTATCAGAGCGTCTTTCGAGACATCGTCAATTTTCACGGATTGCAAAAGCGGGTAGCGATTTGCGATTTTGATTTCCGATTGGAGCATTTGGCATACGGCGCAGCCGATTTCATATTGATGCCCTCTAGTTTTGAGCCCTGCGGATTGCCCCAGATGATCGCCCCCATTTATGGCACCCTGCCGGTTGCCCACGACACCGGGGGGATCCACGATACCATCGGGGATCTGGACACCATCGGGGATCAGGGAAACGGCTTCCTGTTTAAAACCTTTGACCCCAACGGTCTTTTTTGGGCCATTGAGCAGGCGATGAATTTTTATAACCTGCCGAAGACCATCAAAAATCAACAAATCAGACGAATTATGAAAGAAAGCGCCCATACCTTCACCCACGCCAATACCGCGCGCCAATACATTGCGCTATATGAACGCATGCTCGAACGCCCGTTGATACTCGAAAATGTGCCTGCAACGGATGCCTGCGAACCCGTTATCAAACCGGAAACGTAAAAATCTTAATCGGATATGCACATAACCCAACTGACGCTTTTATACCACGACGTGCACAAAGAAAACGAAGAGAGAAATTATATTTTTTCTGTCCCGCTTTCGTGATCTTCGTGGTGAGAAATTAGCGAAGGTGTTCAACTAGCGCGGTTCAAATGACCGCAAAGCATTAACATCGGATGCCTGCCTCAATCAACTGTTAACAACAGCACAAACCAAAGCCAAGGCGGAAAAAACTGTCCGTCCGGTTGACAACATGGCCCCACAAAAAACAGATGATGTACAGCCAGATCAGATCAATGCGGCGCTTGAGCGTCTGTTGGAAAACGATCCGTATTTAGAGCCATATCAAGACATCATACGCCGGCGCCTGAAAAAAATTGCGAAAACCCGACAGCAACTGATCCGAGGGCATGCATCACTAGCAGATTTTGCTTCCGGGCACGAATACTTTGGATTGCATTTTAAAGATGATCAATGGGTGTTTCGCGAGTGGGCCCCCAATGCCACTGCCATTTATTTAATCGGAAATCTGTCCGGCTGGCAGGAAAAAAAAGAATTTGCCCTCAAGCCCTGCGACGAAGGCGTCTGGGAAATTTCCCTGCCTGCCGAGTCGTTTCAGCACGCTGACTTGTACCGCCTGCGTGTTCACTGGCCCGGCGGTCAGGGAGATCGTATTCCCGCATATACCCGGCGTGTGGTCCAGGACCCCCAATCGCTCATCTTTAACGCCCAGGTGTGGCGACCGGCCTCTCCTTATCAATGGCAATGTCAGGACTTCGGGCGTGACCCTTCGGCCCCCTTAATTTATGAAGTTCACATCGGTATGGCCCAGGAAGAGGGCAAAATCGGATCATATGCGGAATTTACCGAACATATCTTACCCCGGGTGGCCGACTCCGGATACAACACGCTTCAGATCATGGCCATACCGGAGCACCCTTATTATGGATCGTTCGGCTATCAGGTTTCGAGTTTCTTCGCGGCATCTTCGCGATTCGGTTCCCCTGAAGATTTCAAGGCCCTCATTGACGCGGCCCACAGGTCAGGATTGGCCGTCATTATTGATCTGATTCATTCCCATGCCGTCTCAAATGAAGTTGAAGGGCTCAGTCGCTTTGACGGCACCCTGTACCAATATTTTCATGAAGGCCCCCGTGGGCGCCACGAGCTGTGGGACTCCCGCTGCTTTGATTACGGCAAATATCAAGTATTGCATTTTCTGCTGTCCAACTGTCGCTTCTGGCTGGATGAATATCAACTGGATGGCTTTCGCTTCGACGGCATCACCAGCATGCTCTATCTGCACCACGGACTGAGTAAGGCCTTTACCTCATATGCGGATTATTTCAATGATCAGGTAGATGAAGATGCGCTGGTTTATCTGGCGCTGGCCAACGAAGTCATCCATGCGGTCCGCCCGGATGCCATCTCGATAGCCGAAGATGTCAGCGGAATGCCGGGTCTGGCAACCGCAACAGAACATGGCGGCTTCGGATTTGATTTTCGCTTCGCGATGGGGGTGCCGGATCTGTGGATCAAATTGATCAAAGAAGTGTCTGATGAACAGTGGCCGGTTGGGCACCTGTGGCACGAGCTCACCAATCGGCGCCGCGATGAAAAAACCATCAGCTATGCTGAATCCCACGACCAAGCGATGGTGGGGGATCAATCCATCATCTTTCGTTTGATCGGCGCCGACATGTATGACCATATGCATTTGGATGCTGAGAATCTGAAAGTGGATCGCGGCCTGGCCCTGCAGAAAATGATTCGGTTGATTACGCTGAGCACAGCCGGCAGCGGTTATTTAAATTTTATGGGCAATGAATTCGGGCATCCGGAATGGATCGATTTTCCGCGGGAGGGTAACGACTGGTCTTATCATTATGCTCGCCGGCAATGGCACCTGGTCGATGATCCAAATTTAAAATACCAATTTTTGGCCCACTTTGACCGCGATATGATCGAGATGGCCAATTCCCACCACCTGTTAGACAGCAATGATTTGCGTTTGCTGTACGAATACACCGATCACAAGATTATCGTATTTAAACGAGCCCAGCTCTTGTTTGCTTTCAACTTTCATCCCCAGCAATCCTTTCCCAACTATCGCTTTAATACCCCGCCGGGCCGCTATCGCATGCTGCTGTGCAGCGATGACCCCCGCTACGGCGGTCACGGTCGTGTACAAATCGACCAGGAGCATTCAACCCTGCCGACAACGGACGCTCCCGGTAAATCCCAATTTTTAAGGCTTTATTTGCCCAGCCGAACCGGAATGGTTTTACAGCATTCCCGCTGATCCGCAGCTTGGCCGCTTTCATTTTCTCACCTGACCTAAACCCTGGTGTAGTACACGTTTCGCCCCATTAACTTCACCCTTAGGGTGAATTTGGGATAGGTAAAATGATGACATCTTTTTCTTAAGTTTTTCTATAAATAACCGATACTTTACTTATATCAGAGCTCTAATGACATGTTGGGGGATCCCATGAGAATTTTAATCATAGATGACGACGCTGCCATTCGCAATTTGTTAAAGGCCATGGTCGCAAAACTGGGGGAATGCGAGACGGCTGAAAGCGGTCAGAAAGCCATCTCCGCATTCACCAAAGCATGGGAAGATTGGCGCCCTTTCGACCTAATTTTCCTGGATATCCTGATGCCCGAAATGCATGGAAGCCAGGTATTAAGCAAAATCCGGGAGCTTGAAAGAGAAAAACACATTCCCGACAAGCTCCGGGCCAAAATCATTATGATCAGCGGTGTGCTGGAAAAGGAAATGGTGATGGCCTGCCTGAGAAACGGTTGTGATGATTTTCTGGTTAAACCACTTGAATCCCAGTTGCTGATTAATAAAATAAATCATTTCGGGTTGTTACCAGCAGAGCAAGTATGACTGGAGCAAGTGATCAAGTCGATACCATCGTTTTGCTATGATCTGAACACCTGTCGACCCATACCGGCACCGCAATGGCATCTGACACCTAGCCTTCCTCATTCTCATAAACATTGCAAATACAGCAAAGAAAAGTGGCCGTCTCGGTGTCGCTGATGTTTTTCATACCGTGGGGTTCGAGGCTGGGAACATAAATCACATCACCGGCACCGCAAACCTTTGTTTTTACAACATCATCGTTTTGGGGATCATACTGATAGCATTCAAACTGCCCGCTGAGGATGTACATGGTTTGATGATAAAAATGATTATGGATGGGAATCTCACCGCCGGGTTGGGCAGTAAAAAACCGCAAACCGTATTCAGGATAACCGCTGCCGTCATCTCCGTGCTTTGACAACCAGCGGATGCTGATGCCTTTGACATCGAGCTGCTGACCCCGATAGGGGAATTTTTTGATCTGAACATCTTCGCTCTCTTTCCAGTGTAAAACTTCCATTGTGACCTCCAGTTTCAGTGGGCCGGTTTTGCCGGTTCACCAGTTGAGTCCGCTAATAAGCGCTTAGCATTTGCTTCCAAATACCAGAAATTAAGCATTGGTGGATGAACCAGCAATCGGAGCGTTGTGCTTAAATGCAACCTGTGAGCAGAAAAAATTGCGACATGGAGCGATTTCCGATATACTATATATTGTGGTTCGCATGCTTTTTGTTCATTTTCAATAGCAAAAGGATAAATATTTGTAAGGGTAGCTGTCGAATGAAAATTGCGCGAAATTTGATGATGCTCGCCGGGTTGGTTACAAGCATATTACTAAGCAGTTGCAGTGATAAAAATGCTATTGATTTTGGAACATTTGAAGCCGGCACCTATTCCAATACATTTTTTAATTTGATGCTCAGCATCCCGGATTCCTGGCATGTAATGGATCTGGAATCCCGCCTGGAAATAATGAAACGCGGCGGCGAAATTGTCGCCGGAGACAATAAAAAATTAAAGGCGGCGATTGATGCTGCGGATTTGAAAAGCATCAATTTGTTAACCGCCTATGAGCACCCTCCCGGGGCGGCGGTGACCACCAACCCGGGAATAATGTTGATTGCCGAAAAAGTAACGCATGCCCCGGGTATTAAACGAGGCAGTGATTACCACTACCATGCGAAAAAAATAATGAAGTTTAGCCGTATGAAGGTCTCCTATCCAAAAGAGATCTACGAAAAGACCATTGACGGGATTTCGTTTGATATTATGGAGACGGTAATCAACATGGGGCCGGGTGTCGTCATCCGCCAACGGCAGTATGCCACCATTATAAAAGGATATGCATTGTTGATGGCGCTGACGTATCAGGATGATTCCGGTCTTGGCCAGTTGGAAAACATTGTCAATACGCTGTCATTTCAATAGCGGACAATCGACCAAATCCCGCCTGAACATCATTTGGTCGATTAAAAGCCGAATAACATTAACCCTACACAAGCATCATACGGGCTTTGGACAGCCGGTATGACATTAATAATCTTAAGGCCAACGGGGAAATACAATGATGCGACAGGTTTGCAACCACCAGGGGCATGTGGTGATCCCCTTGCGAGCGATCTTGTTTTTTGCGGCCATGCTCCTGTTTATTTTTACGGTTATTTATCGCATGGTAAAAAGTGATAGTGTCAGCACCGCCATGGCGACCCTGATCGAATCCCTTTTAATTGTTGCTTTTTTCATTTTTCTCGGAATCCTGATCGCCTATTTGCTATACTTCATTCAAGACCGATTCCGCCACGGGGCCAAATCCGATCCGGTTTACGGTATATTTGACACCCCGACCAGCGACAACAAATCCGCAAGTAAACCCAATGGCGCCGAAGCCGGGACCAATTCAGATGAAAATGCGGAATCCGGGTTGAATTCCTGAAACCCCGGGATTAAATTAAGTGTCCCTGTAGACAAAAGGATCGCGTCCATACGTCTATTGACTCGGTCGTATACCATTTTGTTGTTTAGACGAATTAATCCATCGCTGCCCATCTTTGTTTGGTATGATGAACATGCATTGATGAAAGTTTTTGCGATAATGAAAAAATTTCTGACAATTTGTTTTTGCCTGTTAGCAATTTCTCTGCTGGTGGGCGCTTGCGCCAAAAAACGACCGGTTCTTTACCCCAACCTCACCTACCAGACAGCGGGTGCCAATGTGGCGATGGCCGATATTGATGCCTGCATTCAGCTGGCAGCCGATCATGGCCATGAAACCGATGCCGGCAAAAATATGGCGGTCTCAACGGCCAAGGGCGCTACTACCGGCGCAGTCGTCGGCGGTGCCGTTGGAGCGGTAACCGGCCGGCCAGGCCGCGGCGCGGCTGCCGGCGCTGCCGGGGGCGGTGCCGGGGGGCTGATGACAGGTGTCTGGAAATCAGGCGATCCGGATAATATCGAGCGTCGCTTTGTTGAGCAGTGTTTGAGGGATAAAGGATACCAGGTCATTGGCTGGAAATAAAATTGACGCCAAAACCGCCTCTAATGGCCGATGGCTGTGTTACAAATCGATTCAAAATGCTCCCGTACTGCCGTGTACGCTCCACTTTTGAATCGATTTGCGCCGTGCCCTCAACCATGATAGGCGGTTTTGGCGCCAATTTTACTTCAACACAAAGAGGTGCAGATGAATAAAACTGAATTGGTCAAACGAGTGGCCGAAAAGCTGGGCGATCTTCCCAAAAAGACGGCTGCTAAAGCGGTTGATGCCGTATTTCAATCGATTCAAGAGGGCCTGGAAGAAGACGGCATTGTCAAAATCGGGCAATGGGGCACCTACACTGTAGATGATATTCAATGACGTCATCGCTAAAGCAGCAAACGCTGATTATGCCTAAAATACAAGTTGTCACCGGCGACACAAATCTTTGACGATCTGACCCAATCGCATAATTCCCTTTTCCATGTCTTCTGTAATCGGTGATCCGCAGCTTATCTGGATAAAATTCTTAAACCGCATTGAGTTTGAGCAAACCCCGCCGGGAATGATGGCAATATGGTTCTCCAGGGCCAAGCGGTAAACGTGCAAGCCGTCAACCTGCGAAGGAAGCTCGACCCACAGCAGGGTTCCCCCTTCGGGTATGGCCAGACGGGTTTCAGCTGGAAAATATTTTTGGATGGCAACAGCAGTTCTAACGACCTGTTTTTTCAGCATGTGCCTCAACCGCCGGCTGTGACGCTCAAAAGCGCCTTCGGCCAGGTATTGCGATATCAGGTATTGATCCAAAGTCGACGTTGAAACCGTTGTGGCCGCCTTTAAATTCTGAACCTTTTCCATATATCGCTTGCCCGGAATGGCCCAGCCAATCCGCAAGCCCGGTGCCAGTGTCTTTGAAAAAGATGAACATGTGATCACCCGGTCATACGTATCATATGATTTTAACGGCATCGGCCGTTTATCTCCAAAATGCAATTCGGAGCTGATGTCATCCTCGATCACCGTAATGTCATATTGATTGATTAATTGTATCAGTCTGACCTTATGATCGTGAGGCATCAGCGCTCCCAGCGGATTATGAAAATTCGGTATCAGAAGGCAAGCCTTGATGGTGTTGCGGCGAAAGATTTTTTCCAGTTCGTCTAAATCGACACCAAATCTGGGATCAGCCGGCACCTCCATCACCATGAGTCCCAGCTCCTGCAGCAATTGT
>JAAUXT010128534.1_pt1 | contig 11038 bp, 10 predicted proteins | sample 7278171 | NCBI WGS metagenome assembly JAAUXT01 (sample SAMN14350112, study PRJNA611818) | marine sediment metagenome | isolation source: surface marine sediment (1.8m) | place: French Polynesia: Moorea | collected 2018-08 | reverse complement strand
CACTCCTGAATTTTTGGAACTCGAGTATCTCCTCACCTAAACTCGAGTTAAAAAGCAAAAGAAATACATCTACCCAGTTTGACTCTGTAAATCATTGGTAAAGCGCACTCACACAATCTAATCCGAATTTCTGACAAAAAATGAAAAAGAAACACGAAGTGTGCACCAAGTAACGGGCCCTAATACTACTGGCGAGCCACGAGTGCGGAAATGTTACCATTTGGTGCAGAAGTGTCAACTGGCAGACTTTTTGGGCCAGAAAACACGAAAATGCGGTCAACTGACCCTTTTTCTCTGTCAGGCCAAAAACATCATAGCGCGCGTGGGCAGGTCCATTTCTCCACGAAAGGACCAGGTTGCCAGTGTAGGCCGAGCAACTCACCCTCCACTCTACGGCCCCCCCCCCCCCCGATACCTGCAGTTCGCACGAATGTGTTTGGACTTCACGTGAGTGGCCCTGTCCTTCCTTCGTGCCAATTTCATTTCCCCGCCCCCCTTGAGCATTGTACGCGCGTCAAGTAGAACTGGAATTCGTCCTGTCGGAAAGCACGTGCGACGAAAGGGAGTTCAGAACATGGGCATGTGAGAACGGTTCAGAGGTAGAATGACGCTCAGAGCCGGGAGATGACACTGCTACACCGACACATTACCACGGAGACTACCAGGAACTACAGCCTGGGGCAAAACAACGACTGTCTGCCAGAAACTAGGTTCGTTTACGCCCTGTGTCCAGACAAACACTGCAGGCCAAGCAACCGTGCAATTCTGTGCGTCAATTGTGACGTCAATTGATCGACTGCAGTGAAAGCGCTGAATAATGTTCCTGCACACACACACACACACACACACACACACACACACACACACACATATACACACACACACACACACACACACACACACACCAAACAGCTCAAACACAAATTCGCAAAGCCAGAATGGTGTTTGGGACAAATGGCTACAACACGAGTTGGTTGTGACTGACAGCAAACAACTGTTCAAAGTAAAATGCGAACCCCACACCACTTCTCCAGAAAAAGAATACGACTTTGCCAGTCTTCAGTCGCGACAAAACATCGCAGTGGTATCGCACAAAGCACTGCCTCAATTTCTTGTTTTGACAGTGGCAATTGGGGAACAATTCATCAGTGCACATTGAGTACAAATAGGTGAGCTCGCGAGGCGACCGTCAGTGCACCTCGGTCATTGACCGAATTCCCCACCGACTTTTGTGATTGGAGGACGAGCCCATTCTCAGCCAATCAAAGGCAGACATGAACGCACGTCACACGTTGTTTCACAGCAACGACATGGAAAATATTTCGATTATATTTCAGACTCGTCACATGCGCGTACACGCATGACATGCACGCGTCCGAGCGCGCGTGTATGCGTGCGCTTGTGCACGCTTGTGTGTGCGCGTGCGTGCTAGTTTGCGTCTGGCAAAATCTTCCTCGTAATTCAGAAATCCACATCCCCATCACGAATACCCACACCGGGAAGCGTTCAGGGTGGGGGTGGGGGGTAGGGGTGGGGGTAACCTTTGAAAAATAGTGTTCGGATGAAGATGTGCGGTACATTTTTTCATTTCACAAGCGGAAAAGGACCCAACAAAATTGCACAACATTGCACACTTGTTGCCAAAATTGGGTGAACAGAAAATCGATGGGTGAAAAACTCATTTCAACGAAATTTCCAGGGCCCGCTTTGTTGTATCAAGTGCATCAGTTTTCTATCCTCTTAGTTTCTATTTTCAGTTTCTTGTCGAGCAACGCAAATGTGAAACCACACTGACCTTTACAATGCCGACATTTTCTTTGATGTTGAGTTTCCTTTTGCGTTCGAAGGTGTTGAGATCCCATAGTTGTGCTGTATCCAGAGAAGAGGAAAGAGCAAAGCAGCCTGAAGCGTGAACGGAAACCGTCCGGATGGCGGAGTCGTGGCCTCTCATGCACGCCACCGTGTCTTTTGTTTCTGCAAAACAGGTTTCTTTTCAGAACTTCACCAATCCACAAAGACAGGGAGTGAGAAAACATTCAAAAGATGGAGAGTCTGGTCTGGTCTACCCAGAAAGATGCACTTTTGCCAGTTTCTAGAACAGGCAACAGCATTTGAAAACTCATCCTGTCGAGCCTTGCAGCCAATGTTGGCGAGTGTTGTGCTGGCCCAAAGTGGACACAACTCTCCGTAGCCCAATCTTTAACAATGTTGAAAATTCGTTGATCAATTTGTTGAAGACAGACCTTGTCTTGTGATCCAACAATGTAAAATTCCCACAAGTACCTGCATCGAAGCATCTGAGTGAGTAGTCTGCCATTCCCACGAGAAACTCATTTCTTCTTCGAAGACTGAATGCAATTGCTGTTGACGGAGTACCCGTCTTCTGCACCAAGTCGAACCTGCATGGCAACCAAACGGTCACCCATTACGAGGCTGATACCAAAACTCTTTCCTGGTCATGTTCTCAGCGACGCGACAATCCGATTGACTTCTGTTGTTTCACAATCACTCGATACCATTGCTGACCAATGGGAGTGTGAAGATCTTGACCGAACAACAAAAATAAGCGACATCGGCAGGAAAGAGTTTTGGTATCCGCCTCGTACTCGTGCTCTCGAGCCGGAAAAAAATAAGATGCAAAAACGCTCCACCAAGTTGGCCGCGCGACTGAGAGGATCCTGGCCTCCGCTCAAACCGAAGTGAAGCGAGTGGGGTCAACTCAGTGCAACTGCCAGCTTGGTCAGAGTTCACGGACACTCAGAATTTTGTGTGTGCACGGAGCGGGGGACGGAGCTGAAATTTGGGGAGAGGTGAATTTCGAGCTCAAAAGCTTTCTGCCAAATGTGTGTGTGGGCGGGAGTGCAGGATGAATTGACCACTTTCAAATTTCGGTGAATCCCAACCCCACCCCAAAAGGTGATTATCCTGTCTGCACTTGAACATGCAACAGCAGCATATGGGAAAATGAGTGTCGAACCAAACACGTGACTGATGAACACAAACGCCAACAGGCGGACCTCGCAAAGTGGACAGCACAAACGCACCTGTTTTTGTCGATGTCAAATTTGAAAATGTTGCCGTGGTAATCGCTAGCAACAAAGCTGTCTCCAGTGACGTTGAAAGCAGAATGCAGAAACCGGATATTTCTGACAGGAGTTGACAGTGCGCTGGCAATGTTGTGGGTCACTTCCAGGATGACACTGAAAATAAACTTGTTGTGATGTGCACGTTCTTCATGCTTTGCACAAATGCAAGCGAACATACAAAAACGTGGTCAATTAGCTGCTTGTTGGGAGGTAGATCAGTGTAAGTGGGTCTGTTCAAACAGGCAGGTGGTTTTAGTTCCTCAGATGAGTGATCAGCCAGTGTGGCTCTCCTCAGCGACAGACTGGACTCTACCGGCAGACCACCAATTAAGTTCCACGCGTACTCAAAACAGTTGGAACACGACCCACACCCCAGTAGATTCTAGATCAACCCAGGTACATCATGAGGAGTTTGTGGGTGAGTGGGTAGACGTCCAGGTGATGGCTGGGGGGAAGAGTTAAACAAACTAATTTCGTCTTCCACACCAAAAGAGGAAGATGTTTTTCAGGTTCCCGTCTCTGTCTTGTTTTCTCAGGATGTTGTTCACTCAACTGCTCTGATAATCGTGCCAGATCTGGATCTTTTTCATGTTTTTGGGCAAGAAGAAACATGACAGAAATGGTGGCTCACCCATTTTCACTTGGCGACGCTTTCCGATGCCAAATCTTACCACCTTCCTTCTTGTACACATCAAGAATGTTGATCATGCTGAGTGCTGCTGTTCGAAAATCCTCTTGGAATTGAAAAAAAGTTTTCAAGTTATTTTTTACTTTTCAAAATGTCGCTCACTTTCTCTATCAGCTATTCCTTAGTGCAGAAAGTCTGGTTTAATCCCATGTGTGAGTGTAGTGTGGCAAGGTTTCTGCCCGTTCTCTGTCATTAGTTTCAAAAATATAAAGCATGCCAAATTATATTCACTTTCTGGAATCATAAAATTGGTTTATGGCCGTCTCGGGCCTGAATACGCAAGCAGAATACAGAATCGTGTCCACGGCATTGCTGGTCTACACAGAGAAATAATTCAGGAAAACCAGGTCTGTGTTGTATCGAATTTTGGTCTACCTTGCCATTTCTGACTGGGTTCTGAACATTTTTTGACACGAAATTTTCATTAGAGACCATCCATTTGTTTCAGATTTGCATTTGTAATGATCATTATGTGCCAAATGTCTTCTACTTCGATTCACACACAAATATACATTTGAAGAAAAAGTGTCCTTTGCTCCAGATTTCGATCCGTTGATGACTTGCGGTGACAGATGAAAGCCACGTCAGTTTTCAAGACTGAAATTAGACATTTGACAGAGGCATCTTTGTCATCAGACGCAAACTAAAACGTCAGAACGTACATGTAAGTAGTCTTTGTTTTGGTAGAGTAGATGCCAGAGTCATCGGAAACATTATCAGGCCAGATCTACGTTCGACAGGTCAACTGGCCTTCCACAGACTCAGATCAAAAACGTTTGATTGTGGCTGCATTTCAAAATTGGACGGCATCAACGTGTCTGTTTTGTTAAAATCTGTGACGAATTGAGTGTCAGGGAGGAAGTTCAACGAAAATTGCTCGGCCCAATGTCAGATAGCCAGCAGGTTTTTCTTTTGCTTCCGATGCACATTTTCTTCCTCTTCACTGTGAACGTTTTGTGTTGTGTCGCGAATTAGATCTAGATCTTACACGAAAACATTTCAGTGAGTGTGTTGAGAGAATCAGGTTAATGTTCTCGACCTGGAAATCTGTGCAAATAGTCCGTGTCCGTCGTTCGTGAACCACTGTGGATTCATAATTGTTTGGTGATCGGGGCTTTGACCACAGAGGCCAATGTGAAAAGTTCTTGCAGAGATGCGAGTGCTGGTCACTTGTCTGGAAAGTCTGAGAAAGTTTTGTGAATGAAAGCAGCCACAACAGATCTCCAAACTGACCAACTAGCAATTGTTTTCAGGCACACACGTGCTGTAACTTCATCTACCCAGCGACATGGCATCCAACGATCTGGGTGACTGGTATCGGAGCATACCTCAGATAACGAGGTACTGGTTCAGCGGCTCCGTGGTCATCCCTCTGGCTGCAAAGTTCGGCTTGCTCAACCCTCACAGCCTGATTCTCGATTACCACTTGGTGGTGCATTATTTCCAGGTAGGTCCTTCAGTGGTGGGATTTCTTTTCTTGCATGGACAGACGAAACTAGTTTTTCACTTGCGAATTGATTTCTGTTGAAATTGTGTGTGTTGTGAGTTGTCTACCCACTGCCAAATTTTATTTCCACAGATCTGGCGTCCAGTCTCAGCGTTATTTTACTTTCCCATCACACCGTCGACAGGATTCATGTATCTAATGAATTTGTACTTCCTCTACTCGTATTCAGTGCGACTTGAAACAGGTAAATATGCGGTGTTCTTCCGGAGCATAAAAAAGCAACAAAAGAAAGCAAGTTACACCCATTCAGTGCCTTCTTGTATCTCTTGCAGGAGTGTTCGATGGGAGACCCGCGGACTATCTCTTCATGCTCATTTTCAACTGGATATGCCTGGTTGTATCCTTGAACAATTCGCAAACGCGGTTCTTTATTCTCAAAATTTTGTGTTGTGTTGCGAAACAACCCAAAACAGTGACTGGTAAATACCGGTAATTGGCGTGCTGTTCACTCTACGGCACCGAAACACTGCACTGGGGTGCGCAATGACCAAAAAATAGTTGCAGCAGAGACAGCGGAGAATAAACGGGCGATGTCCGTCTTGATGCCATTGAAGCGATGCATTACTAAAATTAACTCACTTCGTTGGCTGTGAAAACAAACATCAAAACATCACCGCAAAAGGCAATGCTTGGTTCCTTGACGGTTTTGCAAGATACTTGGCTTCATATTCGAACTTCGGGTAGGTATCTGGCGAGACTTGGCAAAGGGAGATTTGGCACCACGTAGCCCGCCAGCCCGAGGCATCTGGGTTCAGAATCTTCAACAAATGTTGTTTTCAAACCTTTTTTTCAAAAATCTAAAAGGTTCCAGTTGGTTACTGGAAAAGAATATTGTTGCGCGCAGTTTTTGCACTCTACGCGCTTGAATACACGTGAAACTTTCACACGATCTTGGATTCCTTTTCTCCAGATACTGATGACTGCAATGGTTCTCAGTGTGTTGTACGTCTGGTGCCAGATAAACAAAGACCAGATTGTGACCTTCTGGTTCGGCACAAGATTTAAGGTGAGCTATCAATGGTGTCTGCTGGTCGATAGCTGTTTTAGGTGCACTGTGGACTTCACTCTCATTGCTCTGGTATTTTTTTTTTCCAGGCGATGTACTTGCCATGGATCCTGCTGGCTTTCAACGTTATCATCCGTGGAGGGTAGGCATTCGTCAACATCTGTTTAGCTCAGTACTTTGAATCAGCAGGTCGCAATGAACAGCCCGGTTTGGCAAGCTTTGATTTTTAAGCGCGCGGTCCGGCTCTGCCAACAGGACGAGTGCTTATTGTAGTCACCATTAGTCTGTGTGTATGTATGTGGTCACTTCTGGTTCAGTTCTAGGGGGGGGAGGTGACTGAACTGTCACAAAAATTTACCAGGATGATTTTTGGGCCATTTTAATTGAGCAACTTTCATTTTTAGTGCAGTTCAGTTGCCCCCCCCCCCCCTTGCAAATAGTCAAATTTTTTCTGAAATGGCCTGAAAATGATTTTGGTGAAATTTTGTGACAGTTCAGTTTCCCCCCACACACACACACACACGCATACACAAATGGCCAACTGAACTGGCCAGCTGAACCGTGGTCAGTCAGAGTGACTGGCCCGTAGAAGACCAGAGAAACTGATTGGCCCGAAGGACCGCGCGCTTTTTAGGCGTTAGCCTTGTTCTGGAAAAGAAAGGGGAGGCAGTGAACTGTTTCAGCTTCTGAGACTTTGGACATTGCACATCTCGTATTGTTTTTCAGGGGTTTCAACGAGTTGTTGGGAATTCTGGTTGGGCATCTGTACTTCTTCTTGACGTTCAAGTACCCACAAGACTATGGTGGTCAACAGTGGCTCTTCACGCCGTCAATTTTGTAAGTATGATGTTTGTCTTCTCAGATGCCTGTGATGCCTGTGACGTCAGACAGTTGACGTGGCCCAATGAGAAAGCTCCTTGAACAATGTTGGAGCTTTTGCTTAGTGGGCGAATTGTTCTGGACGACTGCACACCTGTCCGCTCCTCTGTCCTCGAAAAACGTACGTTTCATTGTGGAAACGCTCTCTAAAGCGAGTTTTTCTTTGTCTCTTCCTGCAGGTACAAGTATTTTCCAAATCGGCGTGGTGGGGTTGCAGGCTTCGGGCAAGCTCCGGCCAGTCGGCGGAGACCAGACGACCAAGACGGGAGGCACAACTGGGGCAGGGGTCACCAGCTCGGTGGTCAGTGGTGAAACTGGTCAGATTTGCAGCTGATAAATCTCAGTCCAAAGTGAATGTGATGAGTGAGTGTGTGTGTGTGTGTATGTGTCTCTGTGTATTTGGTGTGTTCATTCATGATAAACTTTCCTGGTGAGCGTTTGTCGAACTCTTTGTTTTACCCTGTCGTGTATGCGATGTCATTTTGCGTTTTGAATCTACGCACCCAACATGCCAGGTCGAAAAACGTGCGTCCCCTGTTTCGAGTGGTTGACAGACAGGCGGATCAGTGGCTGAAAGAGTAGATCGTTCGGCACGTTGTGTTTCATCCGATGCGCAAATAGACGAGCTCATGCGTGTTTTGTTTTTTTTCGGCAAGTGCGTGGAACGTTTCTGAAAAACAGCAAACTTTGATTCAGTTTTGGTGGCCCAACTGGTCAGCACATATACAAAGACATCAAATGCAAACTTCGTGAGTTTGAATCTGCCCTTTCCAGAAAATCTCTTGCAGGACATCACCAGTTCAGTGTAAATTCTCAGTTACTGAGTTGAAGAAGAGTTGATATTTTGTCCGAGTTGGTACTGAAGTTGCTTCTGTTGTATGCGACACCGGGAAAGAACTTGGCCATGCCATCCTGCGGTCATCCCATATATGTCTGTGGAAACCAACTTGGTTTGCCGGGGGGGAGGGGAGCAAAACAACCTGTTTTGAAAACAAGCTATTTTACCCCTGACTAAGAATACCATAGACATTCCAGGAGCAAAGTAACTTGTTGCTTTGCCCCAAAAGCAACTTCAGTTGGTTCAGGGGGTGGCGAAGCAACCTGTTTGGAAAATATGTTGCTTTTCCCCCAGCTGAATAATATAAAATAAACCGGTTTGGTTTTTTCCCCTGTGGAAACCAACTCAAGTTGCTTGGGGGTTAACCAATGATTTTTTTTTTTTTTTTTTTTTTGTAATTTTCAACTTTTCCTTTCGTTACGAATCTTGCGTTGCTTGTTTGTGGCCGCGGGCTCGTTGATATTTGATCTCTTGTTCTTTGAGGGCCAAGTACACACACACAGGCATGCCTGCGCATTTCTTCAAGGCAAAAAAGATTATAAGAAGAAGTCTCCTCACTCCGGTGGGAGAAAAAGTTTCTGTGCGTTTTTGTGGCAGTGTATGAGCCTGTTATTGCCTGAGGCGATCCTACTGCAAAACGACCCAGGAGATGTACAGTGTACACATGCGTGTCCGAATAAATGAGACATTTCACTGCACTAGTTTTCTTCTGTGCGAGCACCGCCAATGTGTTGTTACTGTGACGCGGGTGGAGTCAACAAATAGAGTAACTCGCAATCGCAGGTGGTCAGAAAGTTGGCAATTCTGAGGAGTTTGGCACAGGTGCGTTGTTTGGAGCCAGTATGTATCAGCAATGGCACTCTCAGGGGGGCAGTGAGGGTAGGACCTGTCTCAAAATTTGAGGTGTGCCCATCAGGCACATTTGTGGTGCCACCAGGACTCGGAACCACAAAGTGACAGTGACTTCCTAATCCCAGGTTCAAGCATTGGCTGATGCTGTGAGCTGTTGTATAAGAGTTCTCAGGCATTGGTTCCTCACTGGCCCATTGTTAAAATAGAGCTCACAATTTGCAATTTTTTATGGATGAGTACATGGGAGCCTTAGGCATGCTCTTTCCTCTAGGAGGAACTGGCTAATTAATGCTCTACTTTAGGCAGGAAAAGGCTTCTAATTCAATAAGTTCTTGCCCTGTGCATGGTACTTTAGCCACTATATTTGTCCAGAAAGGTCACATGATAGGGTTTTTGAGTCACATGATATCTCTCTGGTTTCCTGGGGGGGCCCCTTGGGGGGAGGGAATCAGCCAATTCAGTCAGATTTCAGAAAAAAATCAGCCTTACATGGCAATTTCCTCTATGCAGATGATTCTTGTGAAATTATATTGAAATACTGAAAATAGCTGCTGAGGCCAGTGCCCCCTGGTGGGGGAGAAGTGTGGAATGATACACCTAACCCAGATATGTCAGAACCACTCACTAGATGGGGCAATAAATAGGGAGATTCCTGCCTCAGAAGTCAGTCTCTTCTGAGATACCAACCTGATCGTTTATGATATCACTACAATTGGAACTCAAGGACCAACCTCGCAAATTTATGAGGTAGCCCTCGCCCCCTCCGGACCTGCCTCTGCTAAGCTGGCAGGTCCGACCCACGGACTCGCCTGTGTTTAGATCTCTGCTTTCTTGATGAATTTTGACGGTTTTTAGTGGACGTCTGTTCGAGCAATTTACAAGGGACTTTTCAGTGAAGTTGGTAATTTTTATCCCCCCCCCCTCCCCTTCAAGTTGGTTGATTTTGAGGACCAGCTGATTTCATGTACCAATTTTCCTATTGAAAAATTAAAAATCTATCGGCCACGCGCCGCCAGAAAATGCGCGCTGTCTGATCTTGTCATTCAATCCGGCATCATTCCGCCGAGCCGTGGGTGAAGTGAAATCGCGATGGTGGTGTTCCGTAGACCTGTATGTCTGTGGACCGTTAGTTTGCTGAGAGGGAGTGAACCAACCGTTGCTTTTCTGCTTTGCCATGATGGTTGCTTCTGGTGATGAACCAATGGTTGCTTTGCCAACTCAACAGGTGACAAAACCAACTGGTAAAACCGATCTTTGGTTTTGTTACTATTCGGTAGAAAAGCAACCATTCGTTATCAGCCGCTTGTCAGATTCTTTTGTTTTACCCCTGTGTCCGTGATGATCACAGGCCGGGGGCGCACCCCGCCCCCTCGAGGAATGTTTTGCTCAGAATTTGATGCTGATCATTTTCCAATGAAAAACTTTTGAGGGTGGGGTTTTTCCTCAGGGATATAACTTTGGTAAGTGGCCCAACTCATTGAAAAACAGGCCTGTAGGCCTTGCAGTGATAGTTATTTGAACAATTCAGTAACTCATTTATTCAGGTCACTCTGCCACTCATTCTGCTTCTTCAGCTTGCTTTTCTTGCACAAACATTCAATTGACCAAACACAAGTTTGAGCACTCAAAACTCTTTTGAGCCACCTGGGCAGTCCACCAACAACAGGTAAAATAGCTCCATGGAGCTCACGGTGATTTGAGAAACCAGAATGCAAGCAACCCAAACACAGCGACCTAACACAGTGACCCAAACATAGTGACTGAAGCACAGTGACCTAAATGCAGTGACCCAAACACAAAAAATAGCTCCATGGAGCTCGAGGTGATTTGAGTAAATTTCACTTGCTCGGATTTGGCTTGCTCTGATTTAGCTTGCTCTGATTTGGCTTGCTCTGATTTGGCTTGCTTTGATTTGGCTCACTCTGATTTGGGTTGCTTTTTTTGTTAAAATTCTTACTTTTTTCACTCAATATTCACAACTTGGGAACTCATTTAGCACATACCCAAATGGAACAAAGTTGACCAAATGGAACTTTTACACATTGTTTCACAACAATATCCACATATCAACCAAAAGAATTTCCCAGTATCCATTTTTAAATTTTCTATTAAAAATGACTTTTTAACCCAAACTTTAGCCCCACCTAAAAACCATTTAAAAATTTTCAAAAATCAAAAATTG
>JAAUXT010131728.1_pt1 | contig 11039 bp, 8 predicted proteins | sample 7278171 | NCBI WGS metagenome assembly JAAUXT01 (sample SAMN14350112, study PRJNA611818) | marine sediment metagenome | isolation source: surface marine sediment (1.8m) | place: French Polynesia: Moorea | collected 2018-08 | reverse complement strand
AATTGGCCAATACATCCAGCAAGACGGGCCGCAAACCCACCATGATAAAGCCGGCACACCGACAATGGGTGGGACGCTCGTCATCTCCTCAGTTGTTATCTCAACCCTGTTATGGACGGATTTAACCAATTTCTATGTCTGGATCACACTGTTGGCGACCGTCGGTTTCAGTATCATTGGTTTTATCGATGACTATCTCATGCTCATTAAAAAGCGCAACAAGGGCTTGACGGCCAGGGGTAAATTTGCCAGTCAAGCGCTGCTGGCCCTTTTAATCGGCTTTCTACTGTACATATTTCCCAATTTTGACACACACCTAACCATACCGCTGCTCAAAAACGTATCGCCGGATTTGGGGTGGGGTTATATTCTGTTTGCAGCCGTGGTGATTGTCGGCACATCCAATGCCGTCAATTTAACCGACGGCCTGGATGGCCTCGCCATCGGGCCCATGATTATCGCTGCAGTCACCTACATGGTTTTTGCCTATGTAACCGGTCATTTTAAAATCGCGGAATACCTGCAACTCAGTTTTGTGGCCGGCAGCGGTGAGATTACCATTTTCTGCGGGGCTTTGGCAGGCGCCGGTCTTGGGTTTTTATGGTTCAATACCTACCCGGCGCAAGTTTTCATGGGCGATGTCGGTTCATTGTCATTGGGCGCCGCTTTGGGCTCCGTGGCAGTTATTACCAAACAGGAAATTCTGCTGGTGCTGGTGGGTGGTCTGTTCGTCCTGGAGGCGCTCTCGGTTATTTTTCAAGTGGGCTATTTTAAAATGACCAAGGGCCGGCGGATATTTCGCATGGCGCCGTTACATCATCATTTTGAATTAAAAGGCTGGCCGGAACCAAAGGTCATTGTCCGCTTTTGGATTATTTCCATCATGCTGGCCTTAATATCACTCAGCACGCTGAAGCTAAGATAATTGACTTACAACAGGCCCCATATAGACCAACAACGTATGCAAATGGCATCGCTAGAGCTTGCAAATAAGAAAGTAGTCGTGATCGGAATGGGTAAAACCGGAATCGCCACAGCTGCATTTTTGAAGCGCCGGCAGGCGCGTGTGATGGTCACCGACACAGCTGGCGAAAAAGATTTAACAGTCGCCGCCGCTAAATTAAAATCCCTGGGTGCAACGATGGCGTTCGGAAGCCACCAATCGCAGACATTTGATACCGCTGATCTGATCATTCTCAGCCCCGGCGTGCCCCATACGCTGCCAGAATTAGAGCGTGCGCGTGCGCGTGGTGTGCCGGTCATGGGTGAAATTGAGCTTGCCTCCCGTTTTATCCAAGAACCGATTGTGGCTATTACCGGCACCAACGGCAAAACCACCGTAACCGAATTAACGGGCGCAATGCTTAAAGGTAGCGGCTTGTCAACGTTTGTCGGTGGCAATATTGGAACGCCACTGATTGAGTATGTTGATCGACCGACTAAGGCGCACGCAATCGTAATCGAAGTCAGCAGCTTTCAATTGGACACGATTGAAACCTTTAGGCCCCATGTGGCCGTAGTTCTCAACATCACAGCGGACCATTTAGACCGCTATCCAAATGAAGCCGCCTATGCGCAATCAAAGGCCAGAATTTTTATGAACCAGCGATCAGATGACATCGCCGTCCTAAACAACCGTGATCCGATGGTTCATTCCATTAGCAGGACTATCCAGGCCCAGAAATTCTATTTTGAATCGGACAACCATGAGAATTTACCGGTTGCCCACAACCGCCTGGCAGTTGCGTGGCCGGCTGGGCAACAAACCGTTTTTGATCTGAGCGATTTCAAACTGCAAGGCCGCCACAATCGCGAAAACGCAGCTGCTGCCTCGCTGGCAGCGCTGGCAGTCGGCGGTCAAGCACTGGGCATACAACAGGTTCTAAACAAATTTAGGGGCCTGCCGCACCGTTTGGAACACATCGCCACAGTCAATGATGTCGGCTATTTTAATGACTCTAAGGCGACCAACGTGGGCGCTGTTATCCGTGCGCTGGAAAACTTTACACAACCCGTCATTTTGATTCTGGGCGGACGCAACAAAGGTATTGTTTTTGATGATCTAACGAAACCGGTCTGTCGTAATACTAAAAAGATTATCGCCATCGGCGAGGCCCGGAAAGAGATCCAAAGCGTTTTGGAACCAGTTATTGCCGTTGAGGCCGCCTCCTCCATGGTTGATGCCGTGCAGCGTGCTCAAAGAGCTTCGGAACCAGGAGACATCGTCCTGCTTTCACCGGCCTGTGCCAGTTTTGATATGTATGCCAGCTATGCCCAGCGCGGAGAAGACTTTCGCCGCGCGGTGGAAAAATTAGAAAAAGATGCAACATGACTCGCAGTAGTGCCGACATAAAGTATTTGGCCTATGATATCGCCCTTTTTTTCCCGGTATTTCTATTGGTGGGAATTGGAATCGTAATGGTGTATAGCGCCAGTTCAACGCTTGCCTTGCAACGTTTTGGCAGCGATTACTTCTTTTTAAAAAAACAAATTATGTTTGCCGCAGCAGGCTTGGTCGCCCTTATGATTTGCCGGTACTTGCCGTATCACTGGTATCGGAATATCGCCTATCCACTGGTCTTTACGGCAATTGCCCTTTTGATTATTTTACTGACAACCGGATACGGCTATTCAGCCGGCGGTTCAACGCGGTGGTTGCGAATCAAAAGCTTTAATTTCCAACCATCAGAAGTGGCACGCTTTGCGCTCATTATCTATTTGGCTTATTCCATGAGCAAAAAACATGAAAAAATAAAGGAATTCAGCATCGGGTTTCTGCCACATGTGCTGGTGTTTACGGTTTTAGCGGTACTGATTTTTTTGCAACCTGATTTTGGTTCGGTGGTTATTCTGGGAACGATTACATGGGTCATGATGTTTATCGGGGGAGTTCGAATGATGCATCTAATGACCGGTTTACTGGTGTTCGTCCCTTCGATTCTAGTGATGCTGTATGCTGCACCCTATCGAATTAGACGCCTGCTTAGTTTCATGGATCCCTGGCAATATCCATCCGACGAAGGTTATCAAATTATTCATTCGTTGATGGCCTTTGGCACCGGGGGTATCTGGGGTACCGGCATCGGCAAAGGCTATCAAAAATTATTCTATCTCCCGGAGCCGCACACCGATTTCATTTTTTCGGTCATCGGTGAAGAACTTGGCTTGATCGGTGTCTTGGCCATTTTACTGTTATATCTGATTATCCTATGGCGTGGTGTCATTATCGCTAGAAATACCGATGATTTATTCGGTCAATATATGGCCGTCGGCCTTGTAACGGCTTTGGGACTGCAAGTGTGCATTAATATGGGCGTTACCTTAGGACTGCTCCCCACCAAGGGTTTAACGCTGCCGTTTCTCAGCTATGGGGGCACATCCTTGTTATTGAACATGGCGGCAATCGGCATATTGATGAATATCGGCGCCAAGAGGTTTTAACCGAATATGAAGGCTCATACACTGCCATTCGTGCCGATGTGCGCCGAAGACACCAAAGAAAAGGGACGCGACCAACAGTTGGACAGGCCCGATACTGGACAAGCAAAAGCGGCAATGTGGCCGCGCCTGCGGGTAGTGTTTGCCGGCGGCGGCACCGGGGGGCATCTGTTTCCGGGGATTGCCATGGCTGAAGCATTTGTGGCCCGCAATCCGCTTAATCGCATTCTGTTCATCAGCACTGGCCGCGCACTGGAAAAAAAGGCGTTATCTTCGGCAGGCTTTGAACTGCGCTGCATTGCCGCAGAAGGTATAAAGGGCCGTCGCATCTGGAACAAAGCCATGGCATTGATCAAAATTCCCTGGGGCGTATGCCAATCTGTCCGGATGCTGAAAGATTTTGGCGTCGATTTGGTAATTGGGTTAGGAAGCTATTCGGCCGGTCCGGTAGTCATGGCCGCTAAAATCGTCGGGTGTCCGATTGTTTTGCACGAACAAAATATATTGCCAGGCATTACCAATCGGTATCTGGCACGCTTGGCAGATCAGATTCACGTATCGTTTGCCGAAACCCGGGGTTTCGTGTCACCGGAAAAAATCCGGGTGACGGGCAATCCTCTGCGCGCTGATATTCAACGCCTGGCTTCGAAGTTTCCCGGAGCAACCGATTCCCGGCAAGCATTTACCGTCTTGGTAATCGGCGGTAGCCAAGGGGCGCATGCCATTAACATGGCGGTCATTGATGCGTTAGCGCATTTAGAGGCTGAAACAGATCTGGCATTTATCCATCAAACAGGGGAGCAAGATTGGCAAACGGTCAACACCGCCTATAAAGCGCATGGATTACGGGCAACAGTTCAGCCTTTTTTTAACGATATGGCCTTTCAATATCAAAAGGCCGATTTAATCATTTGCCGTGCAGGTGCCACCACTGTGGCTGAAATTACCGCAATCGGTAAAGCGGCCTTATTCATTCCGTTTCCGTTTGCCGCTGACAATCATCAGGAGTTAAATGCAAAAACGCTGCTGGATTTTGATGCCGCCGAAATGATGCGACAAGCCGATCTTGATGGTGCTGGCCTGGCTCAAAAAATTCTGTACTACGCGTCGAATCTTCAAGCGCTAAACCAACTGGCCCTCAATGCTAAACAGCTAGGGCGTCCGGATGCCGCCGAAGATATTGTAACGGCTTGTTATGAGATGCACGCTAACCGATTAAAAACCAAGAAACAAACACACATGGTGAATACGAATGTATCGTAAAAAATACCATGTCCACTTTGTGGGCATCGGTGGAATCGGAATGAGTGGCATTGCTGAGCTGCTGTTGAACCTTGGATACACCGTAACAGGATGCGATCTGAAATTATCAGATATTACCGAACGATTGCAGCGTTTGGGCGGCACTGTGTTTGAAGGCCACGCTCAGGAACAAATTAAAGGGGCTGACGTTGTGGTTATCTCATCAGCGATCGGACCAGAAAATCCGGAAGTTATGGCGGCCCGTGACGCGTCAATACCGGTTATTCCCAGAGCTGAAATGCTGGCCGAACTCATGCGGTTAAAGTACAGCGTAGCGGTAGCCGGTGCGCACGGTAAAACATCTACCACTTCTATTATTGCCTCTGTGCTGGACCGCGGCGCATTGGACCCCACCGTCGTCATCGGTGGCAAATTAAGAAGTATTGGCTCTAATGCCGTGTTGGGGCAGGGCGATTTTATTGTGGCCGAAGCCGACGAAAGTGACGGTTCCTTTTTAAAAATGACACCTACCATTGCCGTCGTGACCAACATTGACCAGGAGCATTTGGATTATTACCGCGATTTAGATGACATCAAAGAGGCCTTTATCGCTTTTACGGATAAGGTGCCTTTTTACGGTTTGGCAGTTCTATGCCTGGATAATGAGGCTGTCCAGGACATTATTCCGCAAATCAAAAAACGTTTCACCACCTATGGAATGAGTGAACAAGCAGATTACCAAGCCCGGGATGTCGTTACCGAAGGTCTTCAAAGCCGTTTTACTGTTTATCATATGGGTCAGCGCCTGGGTGACATTCACCTCAATTTGCCGGGTGCGCACAATGTGCTCAATGCTTTAGCCAGTATTGCCGTGGGCGTGGAGTTAAGTGTTGAATTTGAAGTGATCAAAGCAGCGCTCGAAACGGTTGAAGGTGTGCAGCGGCGCATGGAGATAAAGGGTGAACAATCCGGTATCACCGTTGTTGACGATTACGGGCACCATCCCACTGAAATTAAAACGACTTTAGCAGCCGTAAAAACTAGCTGGCCGGATCGTCGTAAAGTCGTCATTTTTCAACCCCACCGTTACAGCCGCACCCAGGCACTTTTTGATGAATTTACACGGGCGTTTTACCAATCCGATATTTTAGCCATATTGCCCATTTATGCTGCCAGTGAAATGCCGATCGAAGGGGTGAACAGTCTCAATCTCTGTGAAGCGATTCGTGCCCACGGACACAAAGATGTCTTGTATTTTGATTCAAAATCGAAAGCGGTGGATGGCTTGATCGATATCTTAAAATCCGGCGATGTCTTGCTGACTCTGGGAGCCGGTGATGTTTGGAAAACAGGCGAAAAAGTGCTGCATGCCATATCGGCAACTAAATAAGCTTGAGTCTTCAAGGCAGGCAAGTCGACGGTTGCGCGTCGTGGATGGCAACTTGGATTCTAATAGGCTAACGCGGATGGATCACAACACCAAAAAGTGGCTCGAGAAAATCGCTCCGACCGATATTCGATTTAACGAACCAATGTCGAAGCACACTTCTTTCCGGATTGGTGGCCCCGCTGAAGCCTTTGTAACACCACGTAATGTATCGACTCTAAGAACATTAATCCAAGGGTGTCGGCAGCGTCAAATTCCTTGGTTGATTGTCGGCAGCGGTACCAATTTATTGGTTAAAGATGCCGGTATCAGTGGTTTGGTAATTTGCCTAGCGGGGTGTCTGAATCAAATTGAGCAGATTGGAGTCAATGGCCATCAGGTCCTGGTCACGGCAATGGCTGGTGTTCAGACCAAAACGCTATGTGCATATGCTATTGCCAACGGTTTAAAAGGTATGAACTTCGCTTTGGGCATATACGGTACAATTGGTGGCGCGACGATGATGAATGCCGGCACTCGGCACGGTTGCGTGGCTGATGTGCTCGATTCTATTCAGCTGCTAACACCAGCCGATGAGATCGTCCAGTTCAACCGCGATCAGCTGCGATTCGGCTATCGTAAATTGTTCTGGCCCCAGGCACGGGGTGATCAGGCAGAGGCGCCCCCGGTCATTTTGGCATCCACGTTTCGGTTTGACATCGATGATACGAAAACCTTGCGGAAGCAAGCACGTGCAATCATTAAGGCTCGCAAACGGACCCAGCCATTGGGCATGCCCAGTGCCGGCTGTATTTTCAAAAATCCGGTGGACGGCCCATCCGCGGGTGAACTCATTGATCGCGCCGGCTTAAAAGGTAAACGGATCGGTGGGGCCGAAATATCAACCAAGCATGCCAATTTCATCGTAAATCGTCATAACGCGGCGGCGGCCGATATTCTTGAATTGATCAAGCTAGTACAACAAACATTAAAATCAAAAAACGGTATCGAACTAAAACCAGAGGTAAAAATTGTTGGGACGTAAACGTACTCGCAAAAATCAGTTAAAAAAACGTAAGGCACCAAAAGTGCCGGCCTACCGGCAGGCCCTGAAAACAGCACTGGCGACCATAGTCGGTATGTTAGCTACAGTGGCTATGAGTATCCTTTTTATATCTTGCTACCAATTGATTACCCAATCGGACTACTTTCATGCCAAAGCGGTTTATTTGCAAGGAAATAAACGACTCACCAAACAGGCGGTGCTTCACCAAGCCCAAATTTCAGAAAATGCCAATACATTGGCAGTGAATTTGGCACTGGTCCGCAAACACCTGCTAGCGCATCCATGGATTGCCGAAGCCGAAGTTCAACGTGAGTTGCCCGATACAATCCATATACGTATTCGGGAGCACAAGGCTGTTGCGGTTATTAAAATGGAGCGCACATTTTTGCTGAATGCCAGTGGTCACATTTTTAAAGAAGCTGGCACCTATGATGCCAATGGTCTACCGGTGATTGAAGGACTGCGCTATACCGATCTCAATCCGGCTGGCCAGCCGCAAAGTATTGCCCTCAAGGCGGTTACCGAAATTTTGCGGTTAGGCCACTCACCTGCCAGTGTGCTGCCAAATGCTTCGATTCGTAGAATCAAAGTAGACCCCCAGATCGGCATTGCCCTAACGGCATTCAAAGCACCGAAAATGATTCAACTCGGTTTCAGTGATTATCAAGGCAAATATAAACGGCTGCACAAAGCACTACGGTTGCTAAAGCGTCGGCAGCTCTCAAAGAAATTTCAAACCATCGATGTTTCCCATCCGGATCGCACAGTGCTGATACCCGCTGAGGTGATCGGGGCCAATGGGAAAGTCAAGGAGGTTTAAGGTGCAGGGACAAGGTGACATTGTTGTCGGACTCGATATTGGGACTACTAAAATCTGTGCCGTGGTGGGTGAAATTGCCGGCAATGATATCAATATCATCGGCATTGGTACACATCCATCCATCGGGCTGCGCAAAGGCGTAGTTGTCAACATTGAGTCGACCGTGGAATCAATCAAAAAAGCAGTGGAAGAAGCCGAATTGATGGCCGGCTGTGAAATCTCATCTGTATATGCCGGAATCGCGGGTGGTCATATTACCGGTTTTAACAGTCGCGGCATTGTGGCGATTAAAGGTCAAGAAATTACCCAAAGCGATGTGGACCGGGTGATCGACGCCGCACGCGCGGTGGCCATTCCAATGGATCGCGAAGTCATCCACGTGCTTCCCCAGGAATATATTGTTGATGACCAGCCGGGGATCCAAAATCCCATTGGAATGGCAGGCGTTCGCCTGGAAGCTAAAATTCATATCGTCACCGGAGCGGTTACCTCGGCCCACAATATCGTAAAATGTGCTAATCGCGCCGGACTGGATGTTGGCGATATCGTTTTGGAATCACTGGCTTCAGGCGAAGCCGTATTGACCACCGAAGAAAAAGAATTAGGAACAGCCCTGCTGGATCTGGGCGGCGGTACCACGGATCTGGCCGTATTTTCCAACAATAATATTAAGCACACTTTTGTTCTGGCTCTGGGAGGCAATAACTTAACCAATGATATTGCCGTGGGACTACGTGCACCAATCGCTGAAGCTGAAAAAATAAAAACCAAATACGGTACCTGCCTTTCCAGTCGTGTCAGTGGAGACGAAACCATCGAAGTTCCAGGAATGGGGGGGCGTGATCCCCGCAAATTACCCCGCCAGATTCTGGGAGAAATCCTGGAACCTCGCATGGAAGAAATATTCGCATTAATCAAACGGGAAGTCTATCGGGCCAGTATGGAAAACGTGATTGCATCCGGCATTGTTGTAACCGGCGGGTCTTCGCTTCTCGATGGCGTTACCGAAATAGCGGAATCCGTGTTTAAACTTCCCAGTCGACTGGGCAAGCCCCGGGGTATCAGTGGTTTGGTCGATGTCGTTAACAACCCCATGTATGCCACTGGTGTTGGCTTGGTCATTTATGGGGCTGGTCACCGGGATTCAAAGAAATTTCGCATTCGGGATGGTAATATTTTCAACCGTGTTATGAACCAAATGAAAAAATGGTTTCAAGATGTCGTCTAATAAAATGTTGAACGTCAATCAACAACAATTGTTGTTAAAACTGGAGAATCATCCAAAAACCAAGTCAGGGGGAGAAGCTATGTTTACGTATGTTGACAATGAGAAATCGGCTAAAATTAAAGTTATTGGCGTGGGCGGCGCCGGCGGCAATGCCGTTAACAATATGATTGACTCCAAGTTGCAGGGAGTCAAGTTTATTGCCGCCAATACCGATGCCCAGGCCCTCGATGTTTCCAAGGCACCGGTTAAAATCCAAATTGGCGAAAAATTGACCGAAGGGCTCGGCGCTGGGGCTAATCCCCAAGTTGGCCGCGATGCTGCGTTGGAAAATGCAGAGGCGATCCGCAGTGCTTTAGAGGGCAGCCATATGGTATTTATTACCGCCGGGTTTGGCGGCGGCACCGGTACCGGTGCGGCACCCGTTATTGCCGATATTTGCAAGGATATCGGTGCATTAACCGTAGCGGTTGTCTCTAAACCTTTTTCATTTGAGGGCCGTAAACGCATGCAGCAAGCTGAAGATGGGATCGAAGCCCTGAAAAAAATGGCCGATACGGTCATCACAATTCCCAATGACCGCCTTCGGGGGTTGGCCGCTAAAAATGCTAAAATGGTTGAGATGTTTCGAAAAGCGGACGAAATTTTGCTGCATTCGGTGAAAGGCATTACCGATCTGATCATGATGCCGGGCCTGGTGAATCTCGATTTTGCCGATGTCCGCACCGTCATGTCAAAAGCCGGCATGGCCATTATGGGTATCGGTGTGGCCACCGGCGAAAACCGTGCGATAGAAGCCGCCGAGCGTGCCATATCGCATCCGCTGTTGGAAGATATATCCATCTCGGGTGCCACGGGGGTCTTGATTAATATCACCTGCAATAGTGATATGACCATGGAAGAAATGACGGAAGCCTCCGACCGGATTTATGAGGAGGTTGGTGAAAACGCTGAAATCATTTGGGGTACCGTTATCGAGGACAACATTGGTGATGAGATGCGCGTCACTGTTATTGCTACCGGAATTGGTGCCGATCATCCCGTAGAGGATATCACCAGCGAAAATGATCAGCTACGGCGTGGCAAAATTAGAGATATTACCCCGGCAGATCTGCAGCAGGCCACCGATCTGGATGAACCGACCTTTTTGCGGCAAAAGGAAGCGGTGGGTGAATCCCATGGCGGCACTTATAGGGGCTACAAAGGCATCGTTATTGATAATGACGACCTGGAAGTTCCGACGTTTTTGCGCCGCAAAGCCGACTAGTCGTTCAAAATAACCAACGGGTGGAAAACAGTGTTTCATTGTAATCTAGATCAGCTGTCATACATTATTAAAACCGTTAGCAACGATCATGTTTAATCATTACAATCAGCAATTTTTTTGCATGCCATGGCAAGAAAAAAAGGCAAAGCACCCAAGGATAAAGTCAAATCTGAAATCGGAGCTGTCCGGAAGACGGGCAGCCACCATCTCTCCGTCGCACTGGTCTATCCCAACACTTACCATGTGGCGATGTCAAACCTTGGCTTTCAAACTGTATATCACCTTATCAATGCTGAAAACCATGTGGTTTGCGAGCGTGTATTACTCCCCGATGAATCGGCCCGCAAAACAGATTCTATCAGCAGTGTTGAATCCGGTAAAGCGCTGGCGCAATTTGATATTATCGCCTTTTCAATTGCCTTTGAAAACGATTATCCCAACATCTTATCGATACTGAGTTTAGCTGGAATCCCCCTGCTTTCCAGCAAACGCGACGCCGTCCGGCCATTGATTGTGGCGGGCGGCGTCGCCTGTTTGTTAAATCCGGAACCGCTTGCCGCCTTTATTGATTGTTTTCTAATTGGTGAAGCCGAAGCCATTTTACCGCATTTCTTT
>JAAUXT010116031.1_pt1 | contig 11039 bp, 11 predicted proteins | sample 7278171 | NCBI WGS metagenome assembly JAAUXT01 (sample SAMN14350112, study PRJNA611818) | marine sediment metagenome | isolation source: surface marine sediment (1.8m) | place: French Polynesia: Moorea | collected 2018-08 | reverse complement strand
ATTTAGAATATAATAAATTGGCTGAGGCCACTACCCCCTGGTGGGGGAGGAGTGTGGTGTGACACACCAGCTGTGAATTTAGAACCACCGCTTACCAGGTGGCAGCACTGTACACTCAATAAATATGGAAGACTCCCACCACCGGGTCAGTCTCACCCGAGATACCAACCAGTGTGTTTGTGATATCACTACACAGAGCGGAGAGGCACGTTGCTGCTTTCCCCCAAAATCCAAACTGCCCACTTTGGGAAGGGGCTTTCCTTGTGTGGAATCAGCCTTGAAAATTCCACATGTTCAGAAAGTCAATATCTGATCAAGAGGAAGCTTCGAAGAACGGATCGTTTTTGGAGGAACCAGCGCAGCCTCGTGTCGGAAAGGACCGCAACTCGCTCTCAGGGAAAATTGGGCAGCTTCATGTCGTTGTGACAGTTCTGTTCAGGTAGGTTGCCCCAGTTTGGGCCAATCGTTATCTCGAAGCGCTACGAATCTGGGAAGTTCAAGGGATTGCTTTTTTTTCGTGGTTATGACACTTAGCATGTGTTCGGGAAAGATGGCGTGCAAAAATACGCTGGTACGTTCAAGTCCAAGAGCCGGTATTGCGACACCGCTGACAAAAAAGACAGGCAACCAGGTTGTACAATGGGAGTGAGTAGTTTATTTCAGAATCATGTATGATACAGCAGTCAAAGAAGCGTGAAAACTGTGCTGGCTTTCAATGTCTATGTTGGACATACCTTACAAGAATGATATGAAACCCAATTTACAGTTGCATTTATGTACCCACAATTATGTTTCTTCTTTTCGCACTCTGAAGTCAGATTTGATGACCAATCAACTAATCGGGTGCAACAGCTAAGGGTGCTGATATCGCTTTGAACAAAAAATCAACAGAAAACAGCAACACACAAAAAAGCACAAGACTTTACCAGACGAATACCCAAAGAGACGTTCATTCAAAATATTTTGCTGAAAAACACAAACGAATCTCAGAGCACACACACAAGATACCAAACATCGGTTTTCGTGGAACAGTTGTGGCGACAGTTCGAATGTTTCAGGCGAGTTCCCCAAGACCCTCCGCCTTTGTTGCAATGGGAATGAAATCTTGAATTGTTCAATTTATCATGCAATGCATGACTGTTGGGGGTTCCACAACTACAATAAATAGACATTTTATTTACATGCAAGTACACAACACACTTGAAAATACTCAGGTGATTGACTCAAACACTTTTATTTGGGACTGTTTTGCCGAGTACCTGTGAGATTTTCCAAATTTGAAACGCACTGGATTTCCTAGGAGCTGGAATACGTGTAGCATTCACTTTGTCCAGAAGTGAGATCAACGCGAAAGACAGCAATATCCTTCAAGAACACACCTACTGCACTTCAAGACGCTATAATCACAACGACAGGTACTTGGTCTGACCAGCTCTTCGTAACCTGGATGGAATTGTTTGCCTTGTAGGAATAATGCTGCACTGAGAATCATAATACAATAAATAGGAGTCTTTGGGAAACCATTTCACAGTGACAAGTGACATGACAAGAATGAACAGAATAAAATTCACTGTATGCTTCATCATGGCACACCTTGGGTTGCTTTGGAAAATGGCGTGTGGCAACAAAACCCACAGTGATCCTTTCAGAAAAAGGAATTTAAACTTTGATAGGATGCTTCGTTGTCAGTACTGCTACCACACAATGCATAGTTAGAATATCATTATGATCACAGCCTACGTTGAAGTAGTGCATAACAACTTCACCATCAATCGCATGAATTAATCAGGTAGAATTTAAATTATAAATGAATCTGGTGCACTTCAGCCAACTGGTGAAGTTATCATGATAAAAAGAACAAGCATGACAAGGTTGTAGAGCGCTGCCCAAGGTGTGTCACAAACACAACATCTATCACATGACAACAATATTTAATAGCTTTAAATAAACACAACGAAAAAGGTACTCTTCTGAAAAATTGACTTAGACGACACAAATACTCGAGAGAATCAACAGTGTAATATCCAACACCCTTAACATGTTTCGCTGTTTTATATGACGTAAATTATCCAGGCGACTTTGCGATCCGCGATTTTCGTGATTATTGTATCCACTCATTGGTCATGGAGATTCCTCATTTTGCTTTTGTGATCTTCCAAATTCGAAACGATTTCAAATTGGAGTCATGATGTATTGGTCATGATTCTTTCAGTTGGTTCTGGAGGAAAGTAAAACGTGTGCAAGTTATCGTGGTACAATTCACAGTAATCAAGGATTCATTCTCTTTGTACAGTAAACCCTTGTTTCCCTTTACGTAGTTTTGTCAAACAGACAGGACTAGAGCCTACGAAGCTGTGAATACGCTGCTATAAAGTTATTCTAAAAATAAAAAGGTTTGCATATGTTCTAGTTAATCATAAACTATCACTCACGCGTCTTCACTTTCAGAAGAGGGCGATGCAACATTCACACAAAAAAAGAAACAACAAAAAAACAAAACACAAACAAATAAAACCTCAAAAAAAGAATTTGCACTGCAAACAACCGCCTTCTCACACCACATCTTTTGAAATTTTTTCCTCGGAAATTTTTACAACAGCTGAAAAAGAACACACCAGTTTTTCAAAGAAGTAGATCTTCGTATTGCACTGTTTGTCTCCTCCGCACTGGGCAGTAGGCCGAAAGCAGCCCCGGAGCCTTCCGCAATCCAGCGTAGAAATGGATGTGAAGAAGCCCACAGACATGCTGCGTCTCTGCGGCCCGGGATGTCACACGCAGTGCTTTCCCTGCTGTGCTCTGGGAAAATTTCTCCTCCACCAGGTGGGCTTGAGTTTGCCAACTCCTTTTATCGATCAATAAGGCCAAGGGGGAGTTGAGAATTAAAATGTGCATGCATTGTACACACTTTGGAGGGCTGCCTTTCGCATCGATGGTAAACAAACGAGTCCATGTTCAAAGCAAGACTGTGTACATTATGTTCCTGCACTGAGCACCCACTTCCTTTGGTCTTTCTCGGTCCTTTTACTGAATCATGAAGTTTTAACATGAACTGCTGGAGCAAGAGACAAAGCCGAAACTGCACGAAGGATTTAGCTGCAGGTCTGTGTACACGTCACCAAGGACACGGTAACCCATGGTAACACACACTGTTTACTGGTGTCACATCCAGTCCCAGATTCCTCTTGTCAGTATCTTTTTTCGAAGCCCGATGTCCTTCCTCAGGTTTGACATTCTTTCCCGCCAAGTCACACTCAGAGAAGCAACAAAATTCACCGCTGTCTTACACACAAATATATATACACAAGGCAAGTAGACAGGGTTCCTGTGAAAACTAACTGCTGGTGAAGCAAGCCGAGGAAGCCTGAGAATCTGTTAAATGAAGCGAACAAAACACCTTTTCAGTAAAATGACATTTCAAAGTTAAAAACACTCTCTACACGTTCTTTGAATACCACAAAGGCTACCGAAGGTGTTTTGCGTTGACTAGATCACACCATTGTGAGTGCAAACGTTTTGCTACAGAAAATGAGAACAAAAATTCCCTGCATCATGATGCAAAGTGATCAAGCTACCTAACACACGATCTGATATCTTACAAAGCATTTGGATTTTACACGTAGAAGAGCAAGAAAATCGGGAACAAATGAAGACTGCATCGGAAGTTTGGAGTTGTTTGGACAGCTTTAACCTTTTGAGAAAGCAAAGACCTTTTTTGAAACCACATTTCTGAAAAAAAAAACACAACCTTTCGGAACAATGATCAAACTATGACCCCCAAGCACAACTCAAAATCACAGTCGGTAGAAAAGGATAATTCAGTTCCATTTCAAAACTTGAAGCAACACAGTTGACTCCCTGTCAGTGAGACAGAATAAAAGTTCAAAAATATATTATTGCACACACCTCGTATTCTACATGTTTTGTGGATTCAACTTTGCTCTGAGAAGATAATTTTGTTTTGAAAGTCACCCAAAGGCTTTGTGTTTGCCCAATACAAACGCCCTTTTGCTGGATATTCCACTTGCGAGATTAGCAATGAGTATCATTTTGGAATTTGAATATTCAGCAGAGAGGCATTTGTATCGTGTTGGGCACATGGTCAGCAAGCAACCGCTTCAACTTGCTTTGGTATCAAACTTCTCATACAAAAGTCACGCTATAAAAATGTAAAAGTTCAATTGCTTTTTTTCTGCTGAATACCACGCGACGATGGCCACCATCAGGGTATTTCTATTCCAGAAACGAAGGCAAAACAGGTGTGAGACTTCATTCTGATCGGGTGAGAATCCAGAAGCTGCGGAACGTTTCAGTATTGAACACGAAAATTTCGAGAAATTTTACTTCCACCGCTTGACGCAAGGAAAACTAACATCTGTAACAAGTTCAAACATCTGCACGTAAAAACAGGTTCAATGGAGAGAATTCTTTTGGTGGAATGTGTGAGAAAACAGAACTTAAACGTCATAACACATGAAAATACGATACACTGAGGTTTTGTACCCAAAAATTGCTGCTACATTTGAATCCTTTCTGTTGCCTATGTACAGTGTTTGCGGAGCGTTGTCCGACAAAATGGAATGGTTTCCTTCAAAACTTCAAAAAATCCTACGAGACCTCAATCGTCTGAAATATGGCTACCATATATGCACGTGTACTCATCAAATTCAACAAAGTTCATGTTCATGTGTACCTTCTTCGGTTCTTCTGTACAATTAAGGTATGTGGATTTGCTTAAGTAACATTCAATAACGACAGTCTATGGTTATCTCTGATATGCTTGGAGCCGAGGAAACTTTGGGAAAATCTCAGCTTTGGCTGATGGCGTCAGAGGTGTCCTGCGTTTCTATCATGTCCGTCATATCTTTGCTAAACTTGTGGTAGCGCCGCCTGGCATTCATGAAGAAGTTTGCCACTGTACTCAGCTCGAGGCCGAGCTGCTTGGCGATCGTGGCTTGCATCTCTTTCGATGGACGTTTCGTTTCTTTGAAGATGGCGTGGAGGGTGCGGCGCTGGATGTCGGTGAAGACGAGGCGCGGCTTTTTAGGCGTGCGCTCCCTGGGTTTCACGATTTCCGTTTCCTTCTGCTTGCAAGCTACAACGAGGCAAGATGACACAAACACGTTCAGACCTCCGTTCCCAAACGTGCCCTGTGGCCAGTTTTCAGCTGAAAGTACGAGCCCTGTACACACACGTTACAATGTCAATGTTATCTGGAAAACAACGCGCAAAACATTCACAAAACAATGTCGAATCACACACATTTTTGTCAGGAGTATACGTTTGCTGAGTTTGAGTATGCCCATGCAATTTTTCATGATTACACCACCAACATGCAATGCACATGCACGAATGCTTACAAAAGACCATGTTCATGTTCATGCTCGTAGTGGCGCCTTGGCAGCGGCGGCGCCGGCGGTGGCGGCGTCGCTACTGAGGCGGCGGCGGCGACATCATTTCGTGGTCGTGCTGCGGGTCCATCGCCACCGTGTCGTCCGTGTATTTGTCTATCGAACGCCGACGCGCGTTCATGAAAAAGTTGGCCACCGTCGAGACTTTCAGTCCCAACTGCTCAGCGATCGTGGCCTGCATCTCCTTGGACGGACGTTTGGTTTCCTTGAAAATGGCATACAGAGTACGCCTCTGAATGTCAGTAAAAACAAGTCGCGGTTTCTTGGGCCCAGTGTTTTCTGTGCGTGGCATCTCCAGGTCCTTACGCTTACAAGCTGGAAAGAAAGACAACGACCCATTAATGCCCCTGTCATCAGACTCAGCACTGAAATCTCTTCTTTTCCAAATGGCTTTTACCCTTCCCTGCACTTTTCCCAAAGAAGCTCCAAACGGCACGCAGTTGGTAATTTAGGTTTTGGCAGAACCGCTCACATCGGTGTTTGAGGCTGCTTCTGGTAAATTGAGATGCAGGACACAACTAATGTTCAGCCAGTGGCCTTCTGTGCTTGCCTCAGCCCCATTTGCAAAGATGGGTGGCGGTGGGTTGCTTTTGAAATGTGTGACTGGGACTACTGGAGGGTTATCTATGGTCTTAATTCAAGCATTTTTGGTGGAAGAAGGGCAAGAAATGACCATCAAGAGCCGTCCTTGTACAAGATGTGCCTGGCAATGTGTAGCATGTTTGTGTTAAGCTGGATCATGCCTCCCGCCCTGCTTGTGCAGCAGGCGATGCTTCTGTTCTGGGGGCTTCCGCTATTCCCTGCAGAGACATGTGGAGGAAACCCAGCCCACCTCCTCTTCACCTACCCCGGCTTCTGTTCAGTTTCGTTTTGCTAACCCGAAAATCTTAACTGCCCATAAAACTTTGTCAACTACAATTTCTTCAAAGACCCAGCGCCCAAATTTGGCCTCTGTGTGAGCAAATTTCCCGTGTGGTCAGTGCTATTTCTGAGATACGATAATGGCGCTGCATCTGGATTGAATCTTGTGACCTCGGGCTCCTAAAATTAAATTCTCGTCGTATTCATGCAATCATTTGATTCCAAAAAGGAACACTGTTCCAAAAAGGAACTATGAGTATTTCAACCCGCCACAAAACACCAAAAAATACATGCCAACACCGTTTTTACGAGGTCATCTTGGGGTCGGGACAATGTCATGCAACCCATCACCAAAAATATACTCATGCAACTATGACTTGATGCTGTTTTCTTTTCAGTACAAATATCGATGCACCACTAGGAATGAACGACTACAGCCCAAACACCCATGCAAGGTTGGTGTCCAAAATTGTAATTACTTCATGTCATATACGATGTAAAACATTGGCACAGTGATTTTCAATTGCACAGTTCAGCTGCATGCACTAGCTTACCCTATATCGGCATGTAACCATGCAATCGTGAGCAATCCGTCGTTGAGTTCAAATTTGAGATTTTCGTGTTTGGTTTTTGACCTTCCTTTTCTTTCTGAACGAAAACAACGAAACGTAAAAAAATAGAATACACACAGACAAGCCACACACTAACAGATTTCAGTGCCATCAGATGACAAGTGTGTAAAAACATCACTTTTACAACGTATGACATTGACGTGCAACACAGCAGAGCAAATGAACATGAACATGGAACAGAAGCTTAATAATAACACCTGCAAGGTAGAAATGAGCAGAGATTAGATTGCAGAGAAAAAAGAGCTGAAAATGACAAAAGAGTAAGTCGCTGTGGATGAGTGAGAGCGCGGTGCCGCCGCCACAGCGCCGCCGCCGCCGCCGCCGCCGCATCACTGCCCCGCCGCCTCCGCGCCGACCGACGTGGAACAGGAAGAACCCGCAGCGTCGTCGGATTAGTGCTTTTCACACCAGCTTAGTGGGCTCAATCCAATCCTTATTGCCCTTTTATGGATAATATCTATTTGCCCCGATTCCCCACTAATCCGCACACTTTCAAAGCAAATAAAGACATCCCCGAGTTCACGGAGCGTGAATCAGCGGGAGAACAATGCTACTCAGCTCAACCTCACTCAAATAATTCCGCGCTGACAACGCAACCCATTCAGGGACCGAGGCGCATCCGAGTAATCACGACCGCAGACTCGCACCCATGCGACACACACAAATCGCAGCGCGTCGGCTGAGACGCGTCCCGGGCTGACAGAACAAAACACCAGTGGCAAATCCGGGCCAATGCAGAAACAAAACTCAAGTATTTCCAGATCAAACATCCCCATAAATTTTTAATGGGGAAATGCTCTGCGGTGCAATTTATTTAACACTTGGCTTGACAAGGTAAAGCCCTGCAAAATGATGCCCCATTAGGCGGAAAAGAGCTCCTCTGGGCTACAGCAAGTGATGCTAACGCTGTTAACGCCACTTCTTAACAGTCCTGCCTGCTTCAATTCCTCACCCAGCTGGCTTTACAAGCACCTCTGCAAATGGTACCGGCTTTAAACAGTGATAACAAAGCTGCGTGCTCACCTGTGCTGTCCCCCCGCTTTACCTTTTAATGGCTCCGGGGCACGAATGCTGAGAAGGAAGATGTTACAAGAACGCATCATTCTGTCTAACTTTACACAAGGCACTGCGGATTCTTCCTCCCTGCGTTCTTTTCAGAGGAGCAGTGGTACAGCAAGTATAAACCCATAGAAAATCTTCTCTTCAAGGAAAGATAAAAAGACTCCGTCCTTCTGCAGCATCGTATCATTTCCCGCCTTCCTTGTCTCTTCCTCGCTCAAAAGGGACACATGCACAGCAATGAAAAGGCAAAAGACACACGAACAGTTCTTGCTCATGGCACTAAACTTACACCAAGCTCCTTCGCTTTGTTGTCTTGGGTTCATTGTTCTTCACGAATTCTGTGCAAATATTAACTGAGCAGCTGCATTCTTCGAAGAAAAAACCTCGACCAGACCACTGCCAATTGTAACTTTTTCCACGTCCATTCGGTGAGCACACAAAGGGCCCCCTCAAGAAATAAACTGGCTACATATGTCAAATTTATCATGCCAATCTATTTCATGTACCACATAAATGTAGAAACACTCTGCTGAGATTGAGCAAAATTAAGTCATATTTGAGCATGTTCTGAATAAGTGCCCGCAGATTATGATGTCTGCAATGATTCCGTGATTCATCCAGTATTTTCTTTTGGCACAGAATGTCGGATGACCCCGCCTCTGCAAGGATAGAGAGGCAAAAAGAGAAGATGGAAGTCATCAGCCGCAGCACCATGCAAAGCCCTGGAGAAGAGTCATGGACAAATTATGGTCAGATATGGGTCATTTTGCCGGAAAAGCCTTCAGGCTAGCGATGATTTAGAGCCTGTACGGCTGAGTTTGTTCTACCATGGCACTCTCGGGTGAAATCACCACTTCCTCTAAGTTATTATTTCAAGTGAAATATGCTTCATGCTAAATACTAAAACTGGCCCCAGCGCACACGGAGATAATTGTGGAGCCTTCTGCCCTCGTGCGGTGCCGGCTCATTTCCCGCGGCTGCGGTCTCAGCAGCGCCGGCACAAACCCGCTTCACAACGGCGGAATCATCACCAACACTGCTGCGAATCTTCACCAGACAAACTGTATTGACAAAACAATACTCACATCATGTACAATGAGGCTTAAAAACTCAAGGGAAAGACAGCCCGTTGATTGCGAGCAAATCGCTGCAGTCCCAATATGGTATTGATATCGCTATTAGGCAATCTTACAAATGTTGCCACACCGCAGACGCCGGGAATCGATGCTAGTTTATCTGCTCGTGTCATCAACGAAACGCCACCAATGAAGTTCAGCCGTAAAAGGGGACGCGTTAACGAGGAGAACATCTCATTTCTTGAAAGAGAGCAACACAAAAAAAAATCAGATTCGATTCAGGCCACGTGTGAACCTTTGGAAACGGAGGATAAACAGCATAACCTGCACGGGGCACGCACCCGTTTGCAGTTGATCAATGTCCTAAAGTTGAAAACAGAGCGCCTCGAGAGAACGAGGAACAGCCTTTGCCGCCGGCAAAAGGAAGCTGCATCAGGACTCTAAACATTTCAAACTTGTTTCTGCCGAATTGAGAAAGCTTCCTCCCGCAAACCCCAAACAACGGTTTCTTCCTCTTTTGACACACAATTTGAAGCTTTGCTGCTGCGCGAAACACCAGAGATGTTCCGGTGCAATGAAAATGCTGCAAACAAACATGATTGGCAGATGACACTCGTCAAACACCTGTCCATTCAATTAAAACTATTTAGTGCAAGAACATCAATATCACATAAAATATTAAAGACACAAGATGGTCCCTGTCTATCTCTATTTCATTACGTCGTTGCCTCGAGACGAATGTGGCAACACAAAGGCTTCGTGCTCGTATTTGGAAGATGTGGTTGCAGGCTCTGCAGTGGATGCCCTTGTCTCTTTTCCGCTCATCTAGACATGATGAAAAGTTTAATTTCTTCCTGATACCAAATGTAAATTTGTGTTGGTTCTGGTTGCCATGGTGAAGATAAACAGCAGCCTTGACACCTGTCTTTACGGAATTATCTTCAAGTGCTTACGCATTTGGAAGAATAGCCACGACAAGCAAACGCGGAAAGGCGAAACCATAAAGGCCGGAGAGTCATCCCAAACACCATTAAAACTTTACGCATTAACATAATTCTGATGCAACTAAATGGTTCGATGAATTGGAATGCATAAAATCAAGCTCGGCTGGTTCCTTCTGTGAACACAGGCATACAACTTTCGACAGGAAAAGGAAATTTAGCCCCATCCTCTGCTGGTCCAATGATGACTGATTGTACTGACATAGCAAAGTCGTGCCATTAATGACCAGTCACTAAAAAGCTGTCCTATTTCAGCAGATATAATCATAGGCTAATAACCCTTCCTCTGTAGCAAAAACAGCCCAAGTCTGAAGCTGGCCCTATATGGGCGTCAGAGGAGCATGAAATCATGGCAGCAGAGAAAAGTCCACGTTCTCGTACCCCTCCAGCCCGCCACATATAATTGCAAAAGCAAGTTGCCATGACATTTGATGAAGACGGATGGTTTCGTTGCTATAGTAACGGGCAATGGCTACTTCACCTCTCTTCGGCTGACCTGTTGAGTTGGAACCTGTAAATATGAATGCTAAAATTGGCCAATTCCGGACCAGTGACACTCGCCACTCCACCAAAGTGACGGCTCTGTCGAATTAATGCAGCGAGCTCCCTTATTCCTCACTCAGTTGAGCTCTCATTCCAGAGCCAAATACCAACAGTTAGGTGCCCCGTGACACAACCTCACTTCTACAAAAAGCCTTTCGCCAAAATGAACCCACCGCACGCAGACCCCAGAAAAACGGCGAGGGTTTCCAGATGAATTGGTCTGGAGTACATTCCTTTTCTGCAGGCTGCTTGTCGCAGCGAAATGGACGCTTTTCGAATCCGTTCATGAGAAGGGAGGACTGCAAAACCACTAACTTGGCTGCGTTGTCCACGACGTGGTAAGCGATTTTTAGGTGATTTGAGGAGCTTGGTCCGATTTGTGAGCTTTTGGAAAAAGCAAGCGAAATCGGAGTGAGCGAAATCAAATCACCTATAGGCAGCCTCTTCCAAAAGTAT
>JAAUXT010118520.1_pt1 | contig 11040 bp, 14 predicted proteins | sample 7278171 | NCBI WGS metagenome assembly JAAUXT01 (sample SAMN14350112, study PRJNA611818) | marine sediment metagenome | isolation source: surface marine sediment (1.8m) | place: French Polynesia: Moorea | collected 2018-08 | reverse complement strand
TTGTTCGTACTGTCCTTATCTCCCCGTCGATCATCCTCAATACTTCTACTGCTTCTCCTACATCAAATGCTACTAGTACTACTGCTTCTACTTCTCCGAGTCCTTCTAGTCGGTGTTGGGGGGGGGGGCCCCCCCCCCCGCTGGTCATACCCATGCCGGACCCTCCACCACCACCACTAACAGCACAACTCCTGCCCCGGGCACTAGTGGCTGAGGTGCAGCAGCGTTGCCCAAGGTGGGTTCTACCTTGTTTGCGGGGGAGTGAGAGGTCTGGCATGGGCACTCCTGCCGGGGCCCGAGGAGCAGTACACAGACACACACCGATGGTGATTGTAGCAAGCGTGCGGCGAAGACAAGCACAAAACTGTGGAAGTCACTGCATGACTTCAAGAACAGTGTTCCTCGTCAGGTCCCGAGAGAAGCAAGAGACCCAATCAAGCGAAAGGGAAAACAGAAACGCACTCTCCGCTGAAGAACATCTATGCAGTGACACAAAGATCGACGGAAGTGACTTACATATTTCCACCCGAGAGTAGTTTTACAGCATTCACAGAAGATGTCTGCGACGGCGTGCAGGCCCGTCAGGAGTACCCGTTCTTCCGCAGGTCCGCAACCCACGTTCACCCTGCAATGCAGAAAAAGTACGAAAGCGGTCAACGACTGGTTTCCACGAGATACCATGTGAAGGACAAGTCTTCCATAAACGTTGGTATCATTTCACAAAACATGAGAGACACACACAATGATTCAAGTGTCACACACAAATCCCACTCGACCGAAATTGTCGCCAAACTGAGACACGCACACAAGTGTTCCCTTCAGAGAAACCACGTTTTTCCAGCAACACTTCACTTTGTCCAAACCAAATGCAGCGTGTACAACTTGCCCAGCCACACGTTCAGATTCTTTCCAACTGGAGTTGCACTGGAACGGTTGGGTCTGTCCCCTGGGCACTGAGAACCACGGAACACCACAAAACGAACTTCCGCGCGACTGAGGCGTGGAGTGAGAAGGAATCGGTACACGCCTCAGAGGTGGCCGAATGGTGCCGACCAACGAAGCCCTTTTGCTGCTCAGCAGTGGGAAGGTGTGTTTCAGTTGGCTTTGGCGATCGATGCCGCAGGTTGCGCCAAAGCTCGGGGCTTTATTGCAGACCAAATCGGTCACTTTTTTGACTCACGCAGGGTCGTTCACCGCTGTGCTGATAAAGCAGACAACAGCACACCTTTCAGAAAAGACGCACCTCACTGGAGTACACGGAGAATTTTTCGGAACAGTGGCCTCACAATTAATTGGGCAGTATTTTCGTCATGCGACGGCTCGTCCTGCACATCACATCGCACGCAGGTGCAGCCGAGCACAAAGCATCTATCCCAAGCAGCCGACACCAGCTTCTTTCTCAAGTCTCATGGTTGGGGCGTATTCGCTCGATGGGAATTCAAAACAAAACCAGACGAGCCACGTAGCAACCGGCATCTCGAGACAACAGGTGGACAAGAACACATTATCGTGGACCCACGCTTCAGGGATGCTCCAGTCAGACAGGCAGTTCTGTATCTAGACTTCTCTCGCTGGGGACAACAGACTTGGACCTCGGCAGCTTTCTGGAACAAGAGGTCATTGTGGCCATCATGCTTACAACACACATTGTTCCAGCAAAAAGGCCAAGGCTACCTGCCTGCCAGGAACCATTGCTTTACCCAAACAATCTGTTGTTTTGCAAAAAACAAAGAACTGCCATTTTTACCCACTTCTGTGGGTAAAGTAGCAAACCTTTTGTTGGGAAAAGAAACAATTTGACAGACAGACTGGCCTGTTTGCTGGAACAATACGTATAAATGGGGGAAAGTGACCAACTGTTGGTTTGTTGGTCATAGCAACTGGTTTGTTATTTTTTACCCTCTGGGTAAAAACGTGGTGAAGCCCCCGGTAGACAACCAACTGTCTGAGCACAAACACATGCAGAACCACACCATCTCGATTGTACATGCAGTATACCCGCGGCTCGGCGGCATGCATGCAGAAGAACGCGCCCCCAACACACACACACACACACACACACACACACACACACACACACACACACACGGGCGTGACCGCAGCACGTCGTGTCATTGTTAGCTCCGACCCATACATCAGCACCGCCTCGATTACGCCTTTGTTCTGCTGCGTGATGTTTTCAATTTAGTGAGCAGCTAAAAGCACTCACAGCACCGAATGCCATGGCTTCCAAATTTGCTGAAAAAATGATCCTTTTGTGCGCACGGTTGTCCAAGAAAGAAAACATGTTGGGACAAAAAGCCACAGTGTGGAAACGTGCAGTTGCTGTGGAGGCTTGCAAATTTGTTGCCAAACAAGCAGGGGGAAGCGCCGATGGTAGTCACCACGTTTGGCGACACACGCATGTACTCGTACACAGACCACGCCGTGTGTATTCATGTACACACACGTATGCGCTCTTCCGAAATCCAAACCACCCATGCATTGGCCCCCAGTGCAGCTGGTCGTGCGTCCTTCAACTGAACGCACATAAATCGAATAATTTCCCAACAGCAATGTGAACGAAGCTGAGTTGTATCCCGGCGGACAGGTGTCAGACCTCTGTCAACGTACACGGACACGTACTCGTGACTCATGCCCAAGATTGCCACTTGTTTGTGTACCGCACGCATAACAAGAGTTTTACAGGACTAAGAGAGAGAGAGAGAGAGAGAGAGAGAGAGAGAGAGAGAGAGAGAGAGAGAGAGAGACAGACAGACAGACAGACAGACAGACCAAGCAAGCAAGCACCTTCAGTCAGTTGAAACTTTGCGCGCACAGATGCTTGTCTAGACCGTGCGGCGAAATTGCCAACCAGTTGGAACAACATGCACAACAGATAATAGATCAACGAGTGGGCAGTACACACACACACACACACACACACACACACACATTTTTTGGACATCACAATCATCATTGCACTGCAAATAAACGTTTGATTTTGACACAGTCGAGAGTCTCCGGCTGTGTCTGGAAGGTCCTGCATGGCAACCACACTGATACGAACGCGATGTACATTCGAGAAGATCGCTTTGAAGAGTTCTTTCAGACTTTCTTGTGTGTGTTCTCGAGATACACACAAGAAGCGGAAGAGATACCGCAAATCAACTATCAGGGACCAAAACCACGGTCCACAAGTTGTTATTTTTTTCGCACAAGGTGGGACGGACAGACAGCGCCGAGGTGTTTGTTTTTTGCTGGCCAAAGTACGCATCCTTTGAAGTCGGAAACAGTCGTTTCTAACGTGCGTGTTTCGCAACTGGCAGCTTGGAGGCAAACGTTGAGGCAAACAGACTTCGCACCCGGAACGGCTGCTCCGGCTGTAACTACAGTTACCTTGGATGTTTGCCTGCAAAGCTGAAAAGGACCAAAAAGAATCCATACTTACACAGAATTGAAGAGGTAGGCACGTCCTTGGCTGCCCTGGAAAGACTGCAAAGAGAACGAGAAGACGCATTACTCTCGGCAGTAAACAACCCACTCGAGTACCGACGAAAGCAAATGTTCTGTTCGGCAAAGAGATCTTGGACGCCAAAAAAATTCCTTCAAACGCGCTAACACAACATAAACTGCGACGTTCTCTGAAGTGATAACCGTGCAAAAGTTTTCATCCGGTTGGTGATGTACAAACGACTTTTCCTTGGGGGCGGAGGGATGATGACAGGGGCTTCAAATTTCGTTTGGTCACCAAGGGTGATCACCATGTCGTCTCAGCGGATTTGTGTGGCTCTGAGCCCCTGAAGCCTCAAGACACAGGTGGGACCGGTACGAGTGAGGTGCCAGTGTGAAGCGAACATTTCTTCTTCGATTCGTTTCCTCGCAGTGCAAAAATGCAGTGTCCTTGACAGTTTTGTGAACCTGTGAAACTCGCACCAGTGAGAAATTGCGAAATCCAAAGCCAACTGCAAGCAGGATTTCCAGCAGTGTGGAATATGGCATGAAACTGTACTTGGTGTCCACGACGTTTTCGTGAGCAATTTGGGAGAAGATTCACCCGACACCTGCGTCCAAGGCGCGCCGCACCAAGCATCTGTTGTGCGCAATTACTGAGCAACTGCTCAATGGCAAATGAATGTTGCTCGGTGCACCAGCACAAGTGCGCTGGAAATGAAACGCACTCCGAATTTGCTGGCACTTCAACACGAGTTTGGGAATGAAAGCAATCCGCAGACCTGGTCACAAGGTGCGATTGTAGCACGCGATTCTGGCTTTTTTCTTCGTCTCCTCGAATGTTTTTCTTCAATGTTCAAGTACACCAGAAACACCGAAGGATCAAACTGAAGCACATGAACACCAAAACTTGCCCCCATCAGACATGTTTGCTTTTTTTTTTGGCAGCTTGTTGGCTCAGACCAACGTCCTCAGCGTCAGACATCACACTCTCAATGGATAAATTACGTAGTGCCGACGGTGTTTCATGAACACACGTGTCTGGAAACCGTTTTGCAAGTACGAGAACACGGTGTTCGGGCAATTTACTCGTACGACACACTTGTTCTCGGTCAAAAACTTTGTTCACCTGTAGATTTCATTCAATTCAGAAGCTGTAGTTCTGTTCGACCAAAACCATGTTCGCTGAACATGTCAATCGGCTGCTCCTTCTGCTGCGTTCACTGCAGCTTCACCTGAAATCGCTTGGCCGCCTGAGCTTTTGCTGCACAGAACACAGAAATCCACATCCTCGTGATTTCTCGTCTTCGCAAAACCAGAATGGCAAAAGTGTGCGAGTTGGCCAAGTTGCAGTGTTTTGTGCATGGTAAGTTTCACCTTCAAGCAATGGCTTCAAGGATAAGTCGACACCAATCAGCTGTGAGCCCGATTCTGGCTCCGCTGGATCAATAGCAAAATTGACTGCCCCCCCACGAAGTGGTGGCTCAGCACATTTTAGCAGATCATTCCGATCACAAAGTCTCCACTTGGAGCAAATTTACACAACCACATTTGCACAAGCAACTGTCAATCGAACACTTTTCGACAACATACCAGTACGGTTATGTCTGGAAAACAAAAACATGCCCAATTTAGAGGCACAATGCACAACATCATTTCATCACGTGCGAAACCGGACCTGGAATCTGCCTCCACATGCAAACATGGAGTCTGACACGAATGCTGAAAATCCTCTCCCCTCTTTGGACTGTGAGGTTCCGTCCGGTGCTTCACTCGCAAATCACGACCTGCGACCTCAAGCACACGCCAGCTCCCCCCCCCCCTATTTCTGTCATTGAAACGGGCCAGTGTTTCGCTTCTCTTTGGTCGAGACCACTGAATGTAGCTTACAAATCACGTCCGCAAACTGGACTAAATGTCGCTCAAGTGTTCGAGACAAGACGCAGGAAAACTAAACAGTCAACAAATTCAGGAACGAAGCCGTGCTGATCAGCAAGGTTACACTGGAGAAATTGTTTACCTTCCGATTTCGGGCCTTCACAGCAGTGCGACTACGCAGCGAGAGACAAGTGCTGGTCTCACTGTTGTTCGAGAACGAGTACCTCAGTGAAAGCACAAAACTGAAATTTTGTTCTCCGCACGGACTGCCAAGAACAAATACCAGACAGAACGTGAAATTGACAAAAGTGAAATTGAAGAAACACACAGCTTTGAAAATGACATCAGATCCCCCACCTCAAGGGTAAAATCAATCACTTGGTGCTCCTTGCAAAAGCACGCAGAGACAATAATACGACGCTATTGATTTTCTGCATGTTTACAAGTATCCTAAGTGACTCCATAAATAACCTTCACTGCAGCTCGAGAACTAAATATAGAAAGCGATTCGTTTAATGGTTGCGGGCCGTCTGCCTGGGGTACTGATGATTTTGGTGATCCGACTCCTTTCATCTGCCGTCATTTGCAGCGCCTCGGCTGGAGCAGCTGGGCTGAGGCAATTGCCTTACGTCACAATGGAACCTCGGTGTGCCTGCAGCAGCAACTGCAGCCCGCCGCACAGACAGGGAATTTACCGAGTCGGAGATTTCAAGCCGAGGTCTACGTGCACAAATACTCAACACCTCCACGTTACTCGAGTGGGGAGAACGCTTTTTTTTTTCCGAAAACACCGACTGCTCTTGCTGAGAGTGCTCTTCTGTGCGAGGAGTGCTCTTCTGTGATTTGCCCCAGACAGTCATGGGTATAATACGCACCTGAAATGGTGCAATGAATTTTCACACGATGTTTCAAGCAGACGAAGGCGGAAGGGAAAGCAACAGGACACTCGCAGGTCTCGAGGCACGGAACAGATTGTTCTGTGTGAAGCACCGAAAACAGTGCGGACATTTGTCAGTTGCACCGGAGTCACCGTGGGCGTCTTGACGAGAAATTTACATAAATTGGAAAGTGGTATTCCACTCCAGGTTCTCTGAATGGACGAAACCATGTACACCAGCAACCAGTCTCCCACTCAAACTTGCTTTCCATGCTTCAGAGAAGTCTTGGGCGATACCAAGAACTTATTTGCAAGACTTTTTCTGCCAAACAATTATCCGCTTCAGAAAACTGCCAGGTACAGAAAAGAAAGTAGAGGGGACTGTCTCGATAGTTTCAGCCTCAACAGGTTTGTTGTTGAAAAGTGTCATTTCACAATGCCTGAAATAACCACTTTTTAGATGTAACCTCTTCCCAGGTGTACCCAGACGTCATACATCGTGACACCAGTGACACGTTTGGCTTGCAAACAACCTGGAAATCAGTCAATCACAAGCAGACAACCGAAACAATCTCTCGCCCAACACACACACTCACACACACACACACACACACACACACACACACACACACACACACACACAAAGTGAACACTCGTGCTCGCAAGCACAGAGACACAAACGCACACACACCACACACACACACGCGCGCGCTCGCGCTCGATGACAATAGTCTGCCACAGGACACAACAGCTGGTGGTACTGAGGACATTCTTCCTCACTTTCACGAAGTGGACTTCCCCCGACCAAACCCTTCCGTCGTCTGACAAGCAAAGACCAGTGAAGCAGACCAGTGCGCACGTCTCAACGCTCACACCCGATAAGGCCAGCAGCAACTCTAGCACTCATCCCAGGCTATCAACCTCGAAACATATCAGTTGTGTTTTGCCAGTTGTTGATCACAAGCCAATATCCTCTGGATATTATTTCTTTTTGCGAAAAAGCGTTGGGCAGCTATGTTGTCAAAACAGACAGCTACTCGCATGCTTTCTTTCCTGCTTGCTTTTGTGTTGAATGAAGCTACGAAATTTCGATATTCGGATGCGTCAACAAATCGATCAAAATATTGAACATTGTGCCATCGAGGCAATCGACGCTGTCAGCTGAGGTGGTTTTTATCTGAAACCAGACACAAAACTTGACTTGTCTTCACTGAAGTTGAGAGAGAACCACTGTGACCGAGAATTGACGATAAACAAGCGGTCGAGTGCCTTGATGTGAGGATTCTCCACAGTCTTGACTTTTCCCGAGGCTGCACGGTGGCAGCGGGGGCAACCCACCACCCACAGCCAAGCTCACCCTCACGAAAACGTGATGTCCAACATTTCAGCAAGTTGAGGGGGTCCCCTTCCAGTGGGTCTGTAAAGGTGACTGCGAAATAGCCACTGCCCCCGCAGAGCAAAACGAGACATCCACACACGAGACACAATGTTGGACACCCTCCACACAAAAGGCACGTACTCGTATGAGTGTGTGCAGTGGATGTTCAGCACACCAGTAGATGCAATCTCACGTTCATCCGACACTTCCACAAGACCCCAATAACTTTCACCTGGCAGCGTTTTCAATAGCACCCATTGTGCGGTGACAGTGAAAGAACCGCGTGTCCTGTCAAGAACAGTGAAGTGTTGCAGATCAGTGCCCGCCCTCAGCACTGAACATGGACCAACCACCCACCAAATGGCCATCTTTGTGTTCACATTTCCAGGGAGAGGGAAGGGAACGCGCTGATTTTGCAAGGCGTTTTGGAAATTGCAAACGAGCTTTGCTGGGACACTGCGGCAGGTATGCAGATGATTGGTTACAGGTTCCTTTGTGAAAAGGTCCACGTCCAAAAGTCCAACAATTTGCTTGACCAAAGGAGTCTAGTGCCAGATCTACAAGAATCAAGTACCAACTGCCACAGCCACAAAGGGACACGCCTGTGCAAAAATGATGAAAACTGAACACAGCATCTCAACCAGGATTTAGCTCGATGAAAGGAAAGAGCTGACATTTCAATCTGTTTCAAAAGAAGACGGCAAAATCACGATTCAACTGAACTGAAGACCAACAGCAGAATCCAGGACATGACCACTGAAAGGCCTGGATGATCTTCACCTTGCCATTGCGAAACAAGCATGTGGCATATCTGCATGTGCGAGTTGACTTTCCCTTGTAAGAATTTCCCCGAGAGACAGGGTTTGTCCTTGGTTTCTCCACTCCAGCCCTTTCAACCCTTGTACGTTCACCAGCACAACAACCGCCCTTTGTGCAAAAGTCAGCTGCAAAGACAAAGCAGAAGCTGCATCACAAATCTGCGACACAATGAAACCGGAAATGAAACAAAATGAAACCAAGAGACGAAAGGTTAATCAGCTGCCTTAACACTGCGCAATGTTTCAAAACAAACCTTTTGTTGCCAATCGACACAATTTATGGCCCACACGAGAGATATCGAACCGGTACCTTGTGGCAATCCAAGTGTTTACGCCACCCGCAGACAGCTGATAAAAACTGATAAAGTGAGGTTTTTTGTTTGTTGTTTTTTGTGTGCGCAGATAGACCAAGTGAAAGGCATTCTCAGAACATTCCCAGCCCACGACACAACTGTGCAGCTTTCGGTATCAAGCTGCAATTTTCTCGCACTTTCAGGCTTCTATCGACGTCGACTCGCGACTCCTCAGCTGCTTCTCACAAGGTCTCGTCAGACTTCCGGGAACCAAAACTTTGTCGACAAGGACAGCACAGAGAGTCGCACAATGCGTACTGACTTTTGCAACGCCCCAACAATGTGCATCAAGCAAGAGTTCCACGTTTCACGAATTCAGCTCAAACAAGAAAAGGCAGGACAACTGTCCAAAATTGGTTGGAGATGCTCCTGAGCCTTGGCGGTTAAAATTATCCCTTTTCACCTCGAAACTCTTCCAGGTATCCGGGTGGCAAGTGAGCCGATGCAACTTGCAATGAGCGATCATGAAAAAGACAACAACACGAACAAGCTCACGCCAAACACTGCTCGACAGGAACATTGACGCGTTGAAGAGCCACCAAACCCAACAGAAGCAAGCGCAGTTCCAGATTCCCATATAGGTGCAGCAAATGGTAGTCGAAGCATCCTCCGTCCTCTGGCACACATCCAGACTGCATTTTCGCCGCGATGGTGGCAAGCAATTGCGTGTGCTCTGAAAACGCGATCTGACGAAAAACAAAAGTGCTGCTCACCTTGGAAATGAGCTCATCGTGGTTGGCGAGGTGCGCTCGACAGTGAACACACGAGTAGGTTCTGTGGCACTTGTTGGGTAGATACGCTTGAAACGTCTTCACCATCTTGTACGTTTTCTCGTCTCTCCAACGCAAAGACCGGAATCCTGGAAATTCACTTCTCTCAGTTCAGGCTTCCAACCGCAGCAGAGGGTTCTATTCACGCCATGCTCCCCGCAGGCCGACGGCGCTCGTCCTGGAAAGAGAAAACAAGCTGTGACAATCCAGTGAAGCATCACGACACTGCACACGGCATCCAACGAAAGGTGCACACGCCTGAGCACAATCCCCAGCGCTCACGCACGGGCTGCCTACGTCCAGCCTGGTTGAGTGCACTTGCTTCTGTTTGGGGTGAAACGCCAGTGTCATCAGTGTTCAAAACAGTGGAGCACGAAAACTGACTTGGCCACTCTTCCCACAGCATACACAACTTCGTCCACGTCCTCCCTCCCAACTTTTGACTGTTTCGCCTTTTGCAAAACATCTGCATGTTCATCGTTTACACAAATTGCGACGACGTACGACGTGTGCTCCATCACTCACAAACACGGCCCAGATACATCCAGGCATCTCGCTGTGCTCAAGGTCCATGATGAGTTCTACTCATAGCAAATGATTTCAACTCGAAATCAAACGCAGAAAAGATCTAGCCGTGCCTGTGAATTGCAGGACAGTTTTTCTTGAGCACCTCCTCACACTCAAATATCCACTGTTGCCTCATGTTTGCCAATATCTACCATTGAAACACACGTATAATCCTAAACGTTGACATTTTCTCGCTTACCTGTGGTTTACCTGACCCACAAAGCAGGATTCCAGTGTTTGTGTGTTACTATGTTGTGGCTCAGGAAGAACAACAACACCGAGCTTGGCTGGCTGTCAGCTGTTTGGTTTGTTTTGGTTTTCTGCGCCTGCGCACTTCCCCAACTTGCGCGGAGAGGCACAGTTGGGCGCGCAGCTTTGCACGTGCGCCTTTTCTATTTTCCGATATCCGAGCTCCGCAGTTACAATCTTGCGCTTCTGTGCTCGTCTCCTTTTGTCCGTCAAAATGCAACAAATCAGTGGAACCACCACGAAAATGCTTCAACAAATGGCATGAGGTCAATTGACGCGCTCGTGGTCGCGTGGCAGCAGCAGCAGCGCGCCTATTCTACGCTCGACAGCGACGTTCCCGTGTGCGTTGACACAGGGAACCTCCAGTTGCAGCCAAATGGGCCACGATTGCCATTGTTTCTGATCTTGACTGTGGCCACACAGGTTCCCAATGGTGATTTTTTCCAGGTTTTCAAACACTTTCCCAGAGACTTGTGGCTTCCTTCGTCAAACTATGCAGCTGTATACGTAAGTTTCAAGTGTAACCAAGTTCTACAAGGAGCGTCAAGAAACAAAGCTTTTTAGGTGATTTGAGGTGGGTTGCACGATTTGGGCTGATGAGCCAAATTGGTGCGAGCCAAATCGAAGCACCTATAGGCAGCGTCTTCCAAAAGTATGTCAGCAGCACTTTTATGGTCAAGATGAGGATTGATTTGGGATCTTAAGGACTCTTTTGGTT
>JAAUXT010000638.1_pt1:0-7500 | contig 11040 bp, 13 predicted proteins | sample 7278171 | NCBI WGS metagenome assembly JAAUXT01 (sample SAMN14350112, study PRJNA611818) | marine sediment metagenome | isolation source: surface marine sediment (1.8m) | place: French Polynesia: Moorea | collected 2018-08 | reverse complement strand
ACGTTTCCATAGCAACGGAGTCATCCGGTGGGCATGGCAATGCATCTCGCGTGACTATCAACAGGAATAGTGAACAGTACGCTGACGTCACAAACACGCGTCACGTCACGAGCAGCGTCACACACAACGGCGTCCACAATGGTTCGGACGCGGCTCACCAGGGGGACGACGCCGACGTGGCGAGCGACGAGGAGCTTGACCTGATGACCTCTATGCACCCGGTGACCCGTGCCTCTACCTTCCGACGCAGCATGCCTCGCAGACACAGCTACCACAACCTCAAGAGCGCCGCCTACCGCCCAGCCGGGAGTCGAACCGCCCCGCCCCTGCCCCCACCCCCACTCCTGCGGCAGCAGCAACAGCAACACCAGCTCGTGAACGGCAGCAGCAGCAGCAACAGAACACAGAAAGACAGCACTTGTATTGAGGTAAATATTGCACTGTACGCGCGTGTGTTCGTGTGTGAGCTTGTGGTGCATGTGTGTGTGTGTGTGTGTGTGTGTGTGTGTGTGTGTGTCTGTCTGTCTGTCTGTCTGTCTGTCTGTCTGTCTGTGAGCGGTGTGTGTAATTGCGTGTGTGTGGCATGTGACGTGTGTGAGTGTCTATCCATGTGAGTGCGTGCCAGTGAGTTTGCGTGTGTATGTGTGTGATGGTGTGTGTGAATGTGAGTGAGTGCGTCTGTGCCTGTGTTTTTTGCAACGTGTGTGTTCGTTTGAGTAAATGTCTGGGTGTGGGTGGGTTTTTTGTCGGCCTCGGTGGGGGCTATCTTGAGAAGGCTATTTCAGTTGAGAGTCACAATTGCACTATATTTTCTCGGCACAGCGCGGCGGCGGTGCGCGGGGTTCTGTGCGCAGCGCGTCGCGTCCGGTCGACCCGTGCGCCGCGTGCGGCTTCAGCGTCGAGACGCAGCACCGCGTCTGCGTCAAGGGCGACGCCTACCACAAGCCGTGCTTCAAGTGCTCCAGGTCAGTCGCAAGTCGTCGCCAAGAGACCGTGTTGACCAGCAGAACCAAGGTGCCAAGGGAGGGGCGCGTTCCGCCTTGCGAGGTCTTGTCTCGAAAAGTTCTTTTTTGAGAGAAAAATTCCTCCCGAATTCTGAACTGCAACAAAAAGGAAACTTGGGGTCCTGGTTCCGCTGAGAGTCAATAACTTGGCGGAATATTATGTGTGTGTGTGTGTGTGTGCGTGTGTGTGTGTGTGTGTGTGTGCGTTTTGTGTGCGTTTTGTGTGCGTTTGCACAGCGGAGCCGGAGGTCGGGTAGAAGCACCGCACTGACCAGATGCTGGATATGCCTCCGCCTCTGGATGAGGGCGGATATTCTTGTGCGATGGGTTGCACTCTGCTGAGTGGGGATGAATAGCCGGCGTCGCAAGCGCTGCACAGGGCAGGACACGATGTGGGGGATGTTGGTGGGAGGAGATGACAGGGTTCTCACACTGCACAAAAATGGTTCCTGTGAAATCACACAATGACTTTTCGAGACCTTTGGTCCACCATTTCTACCGCGATGCGAGCTCGTACGACATGTTTAGAGATCGCAGAGTTGTAGAAATCTGTTTGGGGCCGTCTGAACGTGTTGCATTGTGCATGTTCGGAATCGCGACGTTCTAAAGTTTCCTGACGTCACGGCTATACTTTACGAACACTCACAAATTACGTTATGAAACGCTGGCTTCGTACCCCGACGCGTGTTCACGTGCCGAGACGTTACGCACGAATCGCTGGCATTTCCTTCGAGTTGTCTCCAAGGCAACGGTCTCGTTTTCGCTGAGGGCGTCGTGCGCTGCGTCGCGACACGTCTTGCGTCACTGAATGCGTCACGCTTCGCATGAGCTGCGTCCATTGACTTGAGACGCGTGGCGCATCCGATGTGAACCAGCCTCACTGCAAAGTGAATGCAGATGTAACACTCAGTTTGCTTGGAACACGAGAAATGTCAGAGAGAGAACGAGTCGGGCTGTTCAGACCCGCCCACCTATCATCCGGTTTCGTCCCTCTTTTCCCCCACAGCGGTTTCTGCAGAAATGACCGCACTGGATGCGTCACACATTGCGTTCCCCAACAAAACGGAGGACGCATGAACACGAACGAACGCACACCACACTCACACTGAATCACGCACGTACCGTAGTACTTGTGTACTCACACACACACGCACTCACACACACACGCACGCACACACACACGCACATCACCCTCACACATACTGTGCGCGCACCACACACGCACACACACGATTGAGCAGAACTCCCTGCACAGAATTCAAACCTCGAAAAGCAAGGACCAGTAAAGTGGGAATAAGTGCGTTAATTGAGCGATAATGTAGTGAGCGTGTTGATTGAGCGATAATGAGAGGAAATGTGTTCGTGGGAGGACTTCAGGCTCACACTGGTTGCGTCATGCGTTGCCTCTTTGGAGAAGTTGGTTTGGTTCTTGCTTCGTCCAGGGGCGGCCTCCCTTGAATGGCGGGTTGACATCCCTGACGAAATTACGGATCCACCCCTGACGTCATCGCTTGCGACGCAGCGCGTGCGTCGAAGCAGCGCGTGACGCACTCAGTGTGACGCATCTGGTGTGACGCTTCCAGCTTGACACGGCATTGAGTGACTTCCAAAAGAAAGAAATGTTGAACGCTGTACAGTGTGACGCATCCCGTGGACCTGGTCTTGTGGATGATGACAGACAATCGTCGTCCACGACACCGTGCCTGGATTTGCGATGTAAGTTTTGTGTTGGAACTCTGAACACATGACAGCGCACATAACGCGCCGACTACCACAACGTCGGCGCGCGTAATACAATCACACTTGGCATCAAAGTTTCGGCAGCCCCCTTGCTGATTTTTGGGTGGAGTGTCATCACTTTCTTCATCAGAATGCCCCTCCACGCTGAGGACAATTTTTCAGGATATGGAGAAGTGCTGCCCCCACTGCCAAGGTTGGTCCCTACCGGCAGGTATTCTTGTTGCTGTGAATCATGAGAACTGAGCACGGCGGGCGCCCACCCCGGCAAGTCTTCTTGTTTTGATACAGCGTCGTGCGACCGGAGTAACAGGGATGTTGGACCTGGAGACACAGATCTGTCACGATTTGAAGCACGACAGACACGGGGCCTGGATGGACACGGACTTTTGTTTTCGCACAGTTTGTTAGTCAGTGGGTGTGGCCCCAGGGAATTTGACCCGCTTGCTCCTGGTGAGTGGGACCGTGGACACCACCGGGATCGAATTGGGAGACCTGTGTGTGAGCGTGTGCGTGCGCGTGTGTGTGTTTGGATGATGTATTAGCGTGAGAGAGACAGACAGAGAGAGAAAGAAAGAAAGAAAGAAAGAAAAGACAAGAGAGCAAGGGAGGTGGGAGGGAGGGAGGGAGGGAGGGAGAGAGAGGGGAGGGGACAGAGAGACAGAGACAAAGAGGGAGAGAAGAGAAAGAAAGAAAGAAAGAAAGACAGACAGACAGACAGACAGACAGACAGACAGATAGACAGACAGACAGACAGACAGACAGACAGACAGGGTGTGTGGCGTATGCGTGCACACCGGCTGCAGGGTGATGTACGTGTGTACACCGGTTGCCCCCGCCTGCAGGGCTGAAGGTCAGCCTCTCCAGTGTCGTCTCGGTGTAAAGCTGATCTCCAATCTGTTTATGTTTGTTTACTCGCAGCCAGCCGCCTGTTTTTCTGTTCACAGTGGTTTTTTTTCGGGTTGGGGAGGTGTTCGTAGCACTCAGTTTGCGTTGTGCGTTCTCATGAGGTGTAGAAGACTGTTCGTCGTGCGTTGTGCTCGTTTGCGTTCAGGTCAGAGGGCACTGTGTTCACGAACAGTGTAACTGTTCAACAACTGACCGCAGAACAAAAACAGAGATATGGAATTTTCTCAGACCACGCAGCACAGAGACTGAGGAGGTTGTCGCTCTAATGTGTTGCAGACAAAGCACAGATAAAGCCCGCCACTGTGTTATGTGTAGATTGAAGCCTCTAGTACATAGATCTTCCGTTTCTGCTGCCAAGTTTCACACAGGATAGACTGAAGGAAGGAAGGAAAAGGAAGGAAAGAAAAAGCGATGGAAAGAAAGGAAGAAGGAAAGAAGCAAGTGAGAGAGACAAAGTGAGATTCAAAGGCAAAGAGCAGACGGAAGCAGGGAGGTGGAGGGAGGAATGCAATCAAGTTTCGGAATGGTGAAGAAAAGAGGAGGGAAACAGAGAAATTGAGCGGAACAACTGCTTTGCTCTTGGAAATCTCATTTTCTGAGAAATTAAAAAAGCGCTCCATCATCACGAGCGACGTGTGAACATTCTCTCAACGTCACTGTGAAAATTGGGACGAGTGGTCTGAGTCCATTGCGCGTTTTGCGTGCGACTGGACGACCGTTGCTGCACAGACACTGATTTTCCGGATTGTTTCCAGATTTTGTCCTCACGCTGCAGTGTGGATGACAGTGCATGACAACACGTGACCACGGCACGTGACCACGGCACGTGACCACAACACGTGACCACAACACGTGACCACAACACGTGACCACAACACGTGACCACAACACGTGACCACAACACGTGATCACAACACGTGAAATCTTGTCGCCCTGGCATCTCGCCAGTCAATATTCTTGGAGTGAGTGGAGCGGTGGATTTCGACTCCATCCCAGAGTGAAACTCGACGGAGAAGAAGAAGGCGTCATTTTCTCGCAAATTGTGGCTTTTAGCGACGCTAATTAACAGAACTCATCAAGGGAGGAATGAGGTGCAATTAGCGACGGTCGTCGTGGCGACGGCAGCGCCTGGCGACGCCTGGCGACGCCGCGGCGTGCGCGATTGTCACAATCTTCTCGAGGCCCGAACCGAACCCCGCTGCTACTGCTGCTGTCGCTGCCGACGCGCCGGGGCGAGAGGAACAGAGTTTTCCGTGAAAGAAGCTCCACGGGATTTGGGTGGAAGCCACAGTTTTGTCTGGGGAAACGGGGTCAGTGTTTCGCCTTCCAGGACACGAATGGGGCAAACGGCAGGCTGGCACATAGTATTTTGACAATTGAGGGCAAGCTTTGTGTTTGGATTAGGGAACCAAGTGTTCGCTTCTGGGTGTGAGTTTTCTCTGGATTGTGCGATTCCTGGCTGGTCTCCAGTTTGGGGATCATTTGTGTGTTATTCCTCTCCAGACCTACACACATCGGATGTACTCGGAGACCAAATTTTCACAGTGGATGAACAGTATGCAGATTCGGATTGGGTTTGAGGCGCGAATTCTTCAGGGAATGAACCTCAGTGCGATGAAGGTTGCCACCTCACGACAGTTTCCAGTCACACTTCCGGTTTCGTCGAGTCGCACTTCCGGTGGGACGACTGATCAGGAGGTCACGGGTTCGAATCCCTCGTGGGGCAAAGACTTTCTGCGACTGAAATGAGGGAGAAGGAAGAAGCGAGAACCGGTGTAGCCATGGTGACGAGGGGGTTGTGAGAAGTTCAAGGAAATCACGTTACCCGGGTCGGATGAGGCTTCAGCTGGGCGCGCAGCGAGCACCTGTCGGGCCGAGACGGAGAACTTCCGCCTGGGTCCCGTTTCTCTCCTGGTTCCTGTTCCTCTCCTGGATCTTTTCTCTCTCCCGCAGACAATGACCTTCAGAATCCATCAAATGTTGCCAAGTCAGTCTCACTTGAAGGAACGAGCGAACACAGCCGAAGTGTGATTGTTGTTGGAGTTTTGGCAGTGAGCGTCCATCGTGAGCTGTATTCTTGAAACTGAGGTTTGTTCGTGAAGGAAGAAGCATTTGATTGGACGTCTGCAGTGAGACGCCCATTGTGACGTCAGAACGACGGTTGTGGATTGTGTGACGTCACCGTTCTGTGATGGCGTCATCACGTCGCGGGTACCACGTGTTGGAGGTGTCGTCTGTCAGTGTGGAGGAGGAGAACAGGGCGATGCCGGGCTGCGTGCCCCCGGACCTCCTCACCCTGCCTGCAGAGCTGCCCAAGCTCAGGATCCATGTCCCTGCCTCACCGGGACACAGCAAGAAGTACAGACTGCAGGACTGGGAGGACTCCAGGTGAGTGTGAGAGAGAGATCTTGGGATGGACAGAGAAATAGGAAGAGAGAGAGACACACACACAATAGAGACAGAGAGAGACTGGATGGCAGAGAGACGCTGGAGAGTTTCAGGTGCAACCCGTGCGAGGCCCCCCGGTCCCATTTCACATCCCAAAATACGTAGCAAGAAACGTGGCAACTCATAATTTTAATTGTAATTTTAGTGATGTTCTGGCCTTCATTTCTTTTTGAAACTCCTCAAGTCTTTGTGCAAGAAGTTGTTCTTTATTATGCCACTTTAAAAGGTAAAAAGGTAAAATTGGTTCTGTATTTTTCTTGAGAAATAGCCACGGAAAAGGCCTACGTGGTAGTTTGACTTCCCATATGATGGGACATTTTTCACACCGGACGTGTGTGCGCTGCGTACGTGTGATCATCTTTCCGAGGTTTGGTCGGTACACGTGTGATGGCAGCCGTCATGCGTTTGTGGGGCAGATAAATCGTTGTCTTTTGGTGTGTGAGTGTGTGCGTGCGTGTGTGCGCGTGTGCTGTGCGGTTGCGTAAAGCTGTGGGAGACCCCAGCATCGAGACAAGCAGCCGGTCTTGATCAGTGTCCGACCCACAGAGGTACAAGGGTGCCGATAACCTTCTGGATCTGCCAGAGTGAACAAGTTTACAAATTTTATGATTTTGAGCTCAACATCTTCAACAGAGCAGTTCGCTCGGGCCGGAGGGCAGGTTCCTTGTTTGAGAAGATGCGACGCCCCCCCCCCCCCCCCCGAGAAAAGCGATATGCAAGGCCCAACAAAGTTCGCGTTTTCTCTAGTGGGTCCCGAGGGTCCTGGGGCCCAGGCTTCTCAGGCTCAAGGGAAGGTTCTTTGATTTGTGAGACGAGGAGTCAAAACACCTGGGGTGGAGTGAAATGAGAGAGATGCAAGACCAAATTTTTGGCAGGACGCCTGCAGCGGATCCAGAGAGCACACCAATCCTTTCAGTAATGGGTCCAGGAGATGCCCACTCTACCCGCGAAACGCACCATTTCTGGCGGATGCAGCATTGGGGTCTGGGGTCCGTTTGGGGGGCAGAGCGACCAGGCGAAGGACGCGAAAACTTGACCCCTGGATTCCGCAGGGAACTCTGAGGAGAAAGCAGCCCCCGGCTAACGGTCAATTTTTCTTCTGTGATATGAGTACTTTGATGGAAGTTTTTGCCTCAGGCTCAGAGTTGTTTTTAATGAATGCTGGACGAGGGAACACAGTGCAAAATGCAACAGAGCGAATCCAGGATGTGCACACAGAGGGGCCGTTCTGAAAAAAGGAAACACGCATGCGTCCCTGGATCCGCGCCTGGGCTGGGTGCAAAATGCAAAAGTGGAGCCTACAACACTCGGTATTCCCAGGCGGTCACCCATCCAAGTACTAACCGAGCCCATGGCTGCTTAACTTCAGTGATCAGACGAGAACTGGTGTATTCAGCCAGGT
>JAAUXT010058339.1_pt1 | contig 11041 bp, 8 predicted proteins | sample 7278171 | NCBI WGS metagenome assembly JAAUXT01 (sample SAMN14350112, study PRJNA611818) | marine sediment metagenome | isolation source: surface marine sediment (1.8m) | place: French Polynesia: Moorea | collected 2018-08 | reverse complement strand
CAGGGTTCCCACCACACCTGGAAAACTTGGAAAAACAGGTCCAGACCTGGAAAACATGGAAAAACAGGGGGGGTTGGCAAAACCTGGAAAAATGATGCAAAACCTGGAAAAAAAATTTGACCTCACCCTGAAAAAGCCCAAGATCCTCAACAGAAAAAGTATCTGAAGAAAAAAAAATCCAGCTCAAGCAAAAGGTCCCAGATTTTTCTTTATTTATTTGGACAAAGGTTTGGGAATTGTTGTTTTTTGTTGGAACTTCAAAAATATAGTTCTGATATGAAGAACACATTTCAAGCTTGAGTATTGAGGATTAAAAAATCTTGAATAGTCTAATCAAAACTGGCTATTTTTCAATTCATAACCAACAAAAGTAGGAGAGATCAATTTTTCTATTTTATAAGAAAATGAAACATTCCCAAAACAAGTGACAATTCAAAGATTATTTGTTACTCTTCAAACTTGCTACAAGTAAACACATCAATTTGTGGATTCCTTTGAAGAAATGTTAATTCTTGCCAAAAGGGGGGGGGTTGGTAAAAAATAACTTTTTTTCACTTTATTGATTTTGGAAACAAGATATGCAAAGCCTACAAAAAAAGACAAAAAAATACCTGGAAAAAAACTTTAAAAACCTGGAAAAATCATGGAATTCTATTGGTCAGCCACAGTGGGAACACTGAACCAAGATCATTTTTGGGCCATTTCAGGCATTTTTCATTTTTTAGGCCATGTTGAGTTGCCCCTCTCCCCCCCCCCCCTAACTCAACATGGGCTGGTTGGCCAACTCAACATGGAAATTTTCAAATTTTTCTGAAATGGCCAAAAAATCTTTCGGGTGAATGGCGTAAGACCTCGCGCTTTTTGGGCGACAGCCTTCTTGTTGTAGTGCTGGGTTTCTGCACAGTCGATCTTGTGTCGAACAGGTGAACGAGCGTCACCTTGACTCCGTCACTGCTGTTCACAGTTCCGGTGTTGGCAGTGCACGGGTGGTGTGCTGCGAAGTTTGTTTTGATGCTGGACCGTTTGCGGTGAATTTGGAAACGTTTTCCTTTGGAACGATCTTCAATCTGTTAAGTCTCAGACCGGCAGCTGACTAGCCTCTTCGTGCACGAAGCTCGGTTGAGCAGATTGCGCCGTGTTGCAGGTTGGTGGCGCTGAGGAGCAGCTCCCTCTCCATGTCGGCGGACAGCGTCTTCAGCCGGGACGCGGCGCGCGCCTCCCCGGGCGGAGCGCCGCCCGCCGCCGCCGCCGCCCAGTCTCCGCCGCGCAGCGCAGCCTTCACCGTGAGTTCCGCTTTTCTTTCAAAGTTTGGTCAGTGCTCTGGCATTTAGGTTGAATGCAAACTCTTGATTGGTTGTATTTGTGGAGAGGGGTTGTGAACTTTTCAATTCTGCGCTCACAGAATTCTTGACCTGCAGTTGAGCCCAAGTGATGTTGACATTTCTGCTTTGGGGCGAAGGTATTTCATCTCCAATGGATTCCTGTCGGCTGCACTTGAGAACGGAGCAGAATTTGGTTTTCAGGTTTCAACCAATGGACTCTTGTTGTCTCGCAGAGCTTGTATTTTGGCGTTCCCAATGTTCTTTGATGCCAAACAAGAAAACAATCCGAAATATTTGCACGAAGTGAAATACACCCGGTGGGTATTATGCATCTTGTTCGGCTCGAAGACTGCATGTCGCGGACATTGTCGTGATTCGTAGGCGCCGAGGAACATAGCGTTTGGGAGCGACGCTTGTTGACGACTTCGACGAGTTTCGGATCGGATCTGTACGGAATGAATGACATTCAGCCAAACCTCTGAACTGACGCTGGGACGAAATTGAGGATAATTGTGTTTGATCAACGGACTGACCTCAGCATTTGCGCGCAGATCTCCAACGCGCTGCTTTGTTGTTTGTCACTTCACCTGAGTGGATCATCCTCAACGCACATCATGGCTGAGATAGGACGTTCGTGTTGACGACCCAAGTCCTTTGCGTCGGTCAGCGAAAGAATGGAACAGTGTAGGGTGAGTAGATCGCAACTTGTGGCTCGATGCTGTGTGGTCGTGTGCAAATCGCAGCTTTGTCAGGTACCCCATCACAAACGCGTGGAGTCTTTTTGCTCGGGAAACGCTGCAAGTCATCAGGACAACAGCAAGAAAATTGTGGATGAAACGTGTGTCCACGAAGAAGTTTGCAAACTCTGAAAAGCTGCACAAAATCGCCCACCGAAAGATTTTTTTTCGTGAATCGAAAATTTGCAACTGTATCACGAGAACCGTTTTTCACGAGAACAATTTCTGGAGTTGAGAAAAGGTTGGGAAAACTGAGATTAAAAACGATTGTTGTCAGGTTCATAAGTTCGTCTGGCACGAGTAGTCTGTCTGTCTGTCTTCTGTCTCTCTCGTTCGATTCCTTTCACTGTCATTGCGCGTCTTGTTCTGAAAGTTCAAGCTGCGAATGAGACACTCGACTGGAGCTGTCTGCCAACAAACCGAAGTGCTGGATGACAGTGATCCATGGATGATTGCACCAAACACACCATTTTACTCGAGTGTGATTTTCCGGTATTGACTCGATATAAATATATATTTCATGTCACGCAACACGTGCGTTACGCCAACAGGTTTGACGCTCTTTGTGGCGCTTCTCTGCCATGAGGCGAAACTGCCAATGAAACGTTGAGATCTGAAACAATTGCACGCACAGCTGATCACGTTTCGGTGAATTGTCGCCGAGTGCGTTGATTGCCGTACATATTGACTGCAGCAGCAGCATCCCGTCCTTGCAGGGCAGACCTTCCTTCCTTTGCGCGAGTCAGCCGCCGCAGCTGAATCTGCAGGCGACACGGACGGTGCATTGTGTGTTCGGAGGGGAGGCAATCCTCACCCACACGTGAATTGCGTTGTTGAGACGCATTGGGCAGGTGTTGTGCAGCATTTTCCATGCAAACCAACGTTGGGTTCTGTCCGAGCGAGCTGGGTTCAAAGTGGACGGTGGGGAGGTCCAAAAGAAATCGGGCGCAGACTTACTCGTACGCAATTGCACAAGTGTGTTGGAGACGCCCAAAGGATTTCTGTCTCTTTCCATTTCAAGTTCTGTTTGTCTTATTTTGCGTGTGCTGACCTGAGGCCGTTTCCAGTAAAACTCTTTGAAAATCTTTTTGCAAGATGACGACGTTATCTCGGAAAGAAAAACCGCAAGAGCTTGCAGCAGTGATGAGAGGCTTGGGTCGCTTTGTCCCGTCGCTCGCTGCTGCAGCTAAACAAAGCGGAGCCCGCAGCGCAGCATCAGCAGCTGCGTCGCGCAGCCAGTTACAGCGCTTCTCTCATATCCACTGCGTCCCCACATAAACACTCCCTACATGGACTCATCTCATCAAAGGGCAATACGCAAAAAACGGTACACAATCGAGAAACAGAAGCGTACAGCAATAGGGATACCCCAGGCAGCCAGATTCTTGCCACAAGGTAAGAAATTTTGTCATCGTCAGAAGCAAAATTTTGTTTGCTTTGTGAAGCGTTTATGTTTTTTCTCTGGTGCCACTTGGCTTCCAAATAGGGATGTTTTCTTTCTGTTTCAAACTTCATTTGAGGAAATGCTTGTTGCCGTCAGGCAAATCCGAGTCGCTGTGAATGTCACCCTCATTCTGAAATGTTTGAGCGCCGCGCGCATCGGCTGGTCGTGTTTGTGAGGCGGGAGCACCTCGAGTCGCCGGGCAAACAACACACGTCTTGGTGACGGTCGAGAAGCTGCACGAAAATCATTGACCGACATCAAGCGCGCAATTTCCGTGTGTGACTTGGATCCGCTCCTTCCGTCTGCCACAGTCAGTCTCGGGTCGGTCGTGAACAACAAAACCCTTGTTCAAAGGCGGCGCCAGCTGCACTGCGTGTGGAAATCTGAAATGTGTGGAAAACTCCGTCCGGCGGAGACGGATGAAAGACTTTACCCAAAGAGAGAAATTCTCTCATTTCCTCAGAGAAACATTCCCGCTGCGGAGCAAATATTTCGCTCATAAGTTATTGCATTGTTGAGACGTGAAATGAAGGTCCACGCTCCTTCTCGTGAACAGATTATTGTTATTGATTGCGTACATGTCATGTTGTGCTTCTGATTCGTCATGCGAGAAACGAGAGCGCACTAATTAACCCAGGAGTGATGCGGAAAAATTACACGTGGCCTGACCGTTGTCATGATGCCCCGTGGAAAGGGCGGCGCTGCTGCGTCACGTTCTGCGTCTCCGTTGACGCAGCAAACTTGCGGGAGCTCAGGCTTCTGACAAAAAAAATAAAGCCGTGGACATGATCCATGAAAACGAGTCTGGTGGATGACAAATGCCAAGCACGCAACAAGCTGATGTTTCTTGGTTGGGAGCTGTAACAGTTATGGTTATGTTCACAGCTGTTACATTCCTGCGTCACGCACCCTGGTTCCCTTTGAATCTTCTGACAGGGATGTTTGTTCATGTGAATGAACAGGTTGATTGAAAATGTCAAATGCGATCATTTTGGTCGGTGTGCATGAGAAGCTGGCTTCCGCGTCTCGTCTCGTGACGAGGCTTCGTCTGTTTCCAATGGCAAAACGAAGCTGACGCCGCGTGAAGAGTCCCTGGCGATCGCTGAAGAGCGGATTTTGTGGACAACCCGTCTCAGCAGCAACGCTGTGCTTGTTCCCAAGAAACGTTCGTCTTGCCCTTCATTTTGTGATTCAGCATTTGGAAGCAAAGCTGACCGTTCCTGGGCTTCCAGCCGACCGAACTGAAAACCGTAGACCAGAACAGACAGAAAACGGTGTTGGTTGTTGCGGCGCATCTCGATGGAGCGCCGCCGCTGGTGCAGCGCCTGGGATCCCTGGGTCTGAGACCGCGTCCAATCATCAAACTCATCAAGAAAATCATTGCACTGACACCATGCAAGTAAATTGGAGCCGACCTGCTGTGTTTGCGTCTTGTTTCCTTCCGCGGTCTTTTGTGCTCAAGTTTTCTTTTGTCTGCTTTCGGGTGTGGCTTCATTCGAACGAGAGATGATAAATTTGTGTTGAAATTTCACAAGATATCCGCTTCGTTGTTGTCACCGGTGTCGTGGCTCTGCACCGGAATTGTGATGCACTGTGGATCGATCGCCCTCACCTCAGAGAAAAAGGCAAATGTCGTGTTCTCTGTGCCCGTTGTTCAGCTCCGGGGATATTGATCAGCAGGAAATTGCCGTTCAGTGCGTTTGACAAACAACGTCTCGGAGGAACAGCGGGTTTGGGCCAAAATACGTGGCAGGGCGCAGATAGAAGAGCCCGCCATGCAGTGAGATCCATCCAGGGTTCAGGACACTGGTGAGGGTTCTGTTCGTTGCTCGGCGAAGGCGCGTTGGGCTCAAAACTTCGTGCTACATGTATTTCAATCCGTCGGGAAAGGCGCAGTGCCAAGATGACGGATTTGTTGGGCGTCATTCGTGCACGTTTCCTTCGGTTCGATTCGTATGACGTGCTTCTTGCTGTGGTAAGTGTTCGTTGGCAGAATCACACCGGTTTCATTCAGTCCTCGTGACCTGGATCTGCACGCAGCCTGGGGTCTCATCCTTCAAGTCTCCCTGGACTACGTCTGACCCGTCCCAGGTAATCTCAGTGGAGGGGCGGTCCGACGAAGCCTTCAGCTGGGGAAGGTGTCTGTTGGCTTGTTGGATGGAAAAAAGACGATGCCAACAAGATGCAGAAAGACGAAACATGCACGAGATTGCCATTGGCTGGTGGTCGGATGGTTGGCCACATGCATGGACGTTGTTGCTTTCAACAGCAGTTTGCTTGTTTGAAAGTGTGAGTTTTACATGCGGATGTCACACGACCAGTTCATCATTTCAACTTTTGGTTCTTGGCACGACTTCGTGCTTCCTTATCTCAGAAAGGCACCGAGTTGACCATCAGGTCCATGTCGCCGTTCTCCCAAGGCTCTGAAATTGAACTTGTTTGTTTCGGTCTCATCCAGCGGCGAACTCTGGAGACGAAGCATTCTCTCTTTGTTCCCTGGTTTACATTCATTGAACTACAGACATGTTTCCTGGGTGTGGTCTATGCAGCTTTCGTTGCATGTTCTGACAGTGAAGCAGAAGTTACAGAGTTGTGGAAAATGACATGCTACTGCAGTTCCATGAGGAAGAAAATTTTTTCGGGCCCGTGCAATCCGAGTCTTTAGACACTTGGAGAACAATCATTCACTGCACAGAAAGAGTCAGGGTCGAATTTGCACAAAGTAGTTCTTGTCGTGAGGTTTTGCACAGTCGGATCTGCTGACATCGCTCGTCTCACCACACTTGTGACGTCCTCTCGGACGAGACATGTGCGATGCAAAGGCACAGCGCACGAATCCAGAGATCGGAAAGCGGAGAAACGGAAATCAATATCGGAAACACTCAGTGCGAAGGTTCATTGAAGGAAATTCATGCCGACAATTGCTCGTGCGAGGCGAGAATGTTGGAAATCGAGCTTGCCTAATCGTCGCAATTAGCCCAGGGTATCCTGTTGGCAGGGATGGCTTTTGGGGAAATGGGTTATTGAGTTCGTAACATGAAATGTTCCGGTAGGAATTTATGAGCACCAGTCCGCTCTGTTCACCGGATTGTATTTTTGTCCACAAGACACCACAAGTGCGACCAGGAGACGGGTTCGTCTTTGTCCTTGCACGCAGTTCCTCTGATCCTGCGACTCGCACAGTTCCACACATGTCCAGCAGTTCCACACCCTCACCACACCCGCGCTGTGGAACAAGATGCGGGGGGGGGGGGAGCTCGACTCGAAACCTTTGTGAAGCGTGCTGCTTCTGTGAAAAAAAATGTGCACGTCTGCATTTGTGGTCATCCTGCGAGAGGATGGAACCGACCGTGTTCTCGAACGCGAAATGCTGGGCCAAGCTGGTTGGGTTGGGACAACACTGGGTTTGGGTCGAAAGTGCGGGACGACTATGGTTGGCCCTTGCTTCTTGATTGCTCGGCCCTGGATTTGTTGGGTATTGCCAATGGTATCGCCCACTTCTGGCACCTGTCACAAGGACATTCCAGCATGCACAACGGTCGTCCAGCTCTGGATGCGCCTGTGATGAACTGTGCTCAACATTGAGGCCTTGTTGTGGACGTAATGTTGCAAGGCATTGAGCGAGTGTTTACAAATTCAACCCAACTTCCATGTGCTAGCTGATGCATGATGTCCTAGATTCTGCGCATACACACAGCTAAGGAAAAGAAAAAAAGAGGATTTTGTCAAGTGCGGATGGCTGGTTGCCAGCAGTGTGGAAAGTTTGGAAGCAGGGGCGTGTATTTTATAACAGACCCGAAACGCGGATACGAAAACAACTGTGCGAGACACTTGCGATCCCAACCGCACATTTTGACAGTGAATTGAATTTGATGTACGCACAAGCTTCCTCACTGATCGCCTCAGACACGGTGAATCGGATCTCGTTTGCACACGGATGTGTGACGGATTAAAACGCACAGCAGAAAATCATTAGACGACATTCGTAGATCTACTTCTCTCCACATTGGCACAATGTACACACTGTCACAGTTTGAGCAGAAATATTTGGACCTCAAGGTTGATTGAAGATACTTTTGGTGTAACCTGTATGGTCTGTGATACAGACCTGAGAGTGCAGAGACTTGGATAACAACGAACGTGGGACAACTTGGAGACAGAGTTAAAACGTTCAGTGGGTGTTTTGGGTTGAGGTTGACGGACATCGCCACCATAGGGAACATCATGGGTAAAGACAAGGAAAAAACCAAGAAGAAACGATCGATATTGGTGAGTACAGAAGTTGAGATCGCCTCGCCAAGTGACCGATTGTCAACATTTTGGCCTCAAAGTTGATCCAGGCCAGTTCCTCATCGGACTTGGCAACAGAAGGACATGAGTTCTTGTGCATATTTCTGAACGCTTTGTGTCGCGAAGATTTAAGTGCTTTTGTGCCCAAGGCGTGCATGTACGAACAGGGCATGGTAGATTGGGCACAAACTGGTACGGTTCTGAGGGAGGGGCGGTCGTGCACGCTGAACTCCTCAAAGGTAACCTGATAGCGATATCAGACCAGACTGAAAACATCCACAGTTCTCCACAGCTCGAGCGACAAGCAAGGATCACTAAATTGCCGGCCGAATTTTGCTGCGTCCCCCCCCCCCCCACCATCCTTTTATGGTATGTTGGTCGAAACTGCTGAGGCGGCGCGAGTCGTCAGCATCACGTGAGCAGATGAGTCGAGCTCCCACAGTCGGCGGATGTGGTCAAATTCTCTCAACCGATCAGCAGCTGGTGTGTTTCCCCAAAACGCTATTTTGAGGAAATCGTGTTGACAGTTTGATTCCTTTCACACAAGATTTGTGCGAAAATATCTTCCAACTGTTCCGCGCCACCTCCACCAAAATATGAGCAGTTTGTATTTGTGTGAGATGTGAACTTGGATTCAAAGTAAAAACTCGAGTCGCAGACGTGGGAACTGTGCAAAAAGTATTGGACGTCAATTTATTTGTCTCGAGATCGAGCGCGACTTTTTGCTTGTTTGCCTCGAGTAGTGTATCCATTAGTATTCAAATGAGCGGCTCGGCCGTCGCTGGTAACGAGTCTCACATCTCGGCTCCAAATTGTGTTGTCCTCTCCGATCCACTCGGTTTGCAGTTTTCAAAACATTTGGGTGGTCAAAATTTTCTGAGATGGGAGAATTTTTTGGGATTTGTTTGCTGAGGGGGTTGCAAAGTCTCCTGAAGAGTTGTGGTTTGTGCAACAGTTGGTTTGCTTGAGGACACCCAAGAAGAGAATCGAAGAGGATGATCAATCGGAGGAACTGCTGAAGTCCGGAGACCATTCACGTCCACAGTTCTCAGACACGTTCTCTGCTTTTGTCGCGTCTTGGTCCGAAGCTTGAGCTGCAATGTTCGTTTAGGGTGAAACTTGCGATAATATTTTGATTGAAGGGCAAGACCATGAACCGGTATTTTTTGCGGTTCTGGAGAAGATTTGTTTTTCAGATTGGATTTCAGGAACTGGCGGAGCAACAAGAATGCTTCGTGACAAGTGTGAACCCCTTCCAGTCCAGACGACCCACCGATGCATCAAGTGTCTCAGTTTTGCCAAATCTTTACAATGGCTTCAGTCTCGTCACAATTTCACTTGAAGAAATTCAGCCATCCACACTTGAGTGTGAATGGATGTTCTCTTAAGGGGACAATTTCGGCCTCAATAGACGTTTTTTGGGTGCACCATGAAATTTACAAAAGTTCAGACCGTTGCCCTCATGCTCCTGTTTACAAACACTTGAAAAACAAACAAATAAAGTAAACATCAGTATTGTCTGAGACTTTATCCTCTGTTCTCTTTCTGAAGCATTTGACCAGAAAGGAGCTCACATATGTATACCTGTGTTCGCGCAATGTTTGTTCTGCTCGTTTTTGTGCCGGTGGAGATTTTTCACGTTGAGCCTGTTTGATTCAGTGTGACGTTGATCCGCGCGTTGTCTGCAGAACGTTTTGAATGAAGTTGCCTGTCCCTGCACAAGGCGAGTTGGAAATGTGGTGAAAACCTCCGGATTTCTCACAGGCACTTCACCACAGCGCAAATCTTTTTGCACAATCATGCGCCAAACTCTCACCCGCCTGAAACTGTGGCACAATGAGTGTGTGCAAACCACAACTCTCTAATTGTTTGGTCACCCATTTCGGAGGGTTTTCAGAACCAAAATAGCAGATAAAAACGTTAAAATTGCCCACAAACAAATCCTTCAAAATTGCAGTGTGTTTCTGTGCTGGCTATTTCTTTTACCAAAACAACAGACAGGCTTGCTGACACAAAATTGGTGGATAAAGCTGGGAAATGTGATTTTTTCACGACTTTCCGAACCCGCCTTTTTGGCACTTGAGCCGCTTGCGCGTCACACCCGATGTGAGCTGTTAATTCGTTCATTTGATATGTGAAACTTGTTTTTGTTGCAGAATGAGCTGTTTGGGCGGCTGAAGAGGAAGAAAGGGAACAAAGACGATGACGAGCACAACCGATCCGATCTCATAGAAAATGGTCTCAGGGTATGTACGCCATTGGGTGTTTCCTCCAGATGAACGGAGCCCTCGGAACCTGACGGAACCCTGCAGGTCTCCACCCGCTCACGCGCCCCTTTTTGCGCAGCTCCCAGCACAACAGGTGTCACAAACGACTCCGAGTGCCATATCTGATCCAAACAAGCGCTTTTACAAATTGGATAATCGTTCACCTGCACGCAGATTGGGACTGGTTCATGTTACAAGAATCAGCTGGTCGCTCGCTGCAGGGCAGGATTGCTTTGTGTCGCTGCATTGATCAGAGCACACTCGCGTCAAGCTGCGTGTTCCCTAATATGGGCATGCTGTCCGAATGGAGGAGATCCCATCAGAAGGGGACAGGATCCCATCAGTGGAAAGACCTGCAAACGGGACGCATTGGTGCAGTGGTTCAGATTTGATTCAGCTTTCGTAATTTAATTACAGCAGGAAAAACTGGCGTTTGACTTGAGCCGTTTTGATGGGAGCCATTAACTGATTGGACAGTGTAGCAGAGCGGCTGAACCACGTGAACTGTCATTATTAGATCATAACAACAGTCATAAAATTACTCCTCGTCCAACTATGTCATGTGAATCTGTCTGCGAGACTGGAAAAATGATCACGCTTTGGTTTGTGACGAATTGGTCTGAAGGAAATCAAGCAACTGAAGTATTTTGTTGTTGTGTTGGTTTACGTCGCCATCGTCATCTTTGCCCTCCAAGGAATACAGGTCCTCTTGTGTGTTCACGTTGCTGAAAAAAGACTGGCTTGTGGTTCCCTGCCCAAGGCTTCCCTTGATGCTTTGTTTTTCATGATTGTCAATCCGCCATGGAAGTCATCTTTTGAAAATTTTTGTTGGACATAACACACATGCACGCGCGCACCCCCCCTTGCACACACACACACACACACACACACACACACACACACACACACACACACACACACACACACACAGTGTGAGTTTGTGGGGGTGTTGGTTGTTAGGTTTGAAACACAAGAGAGGTG
>JAAUXT010015474.1_pt1 | contig 11042 bp, 13 predicted proteins | sample 7278171 | NCBI WGS metagenome assembly JAAUXT01 (sample SAMN14350112, study PRJNA611818) | marine sediment metagenome | isolation source: surface marine sediment (1.8m) | place: French Polynesia: Moorea | collected 2018-08 | reverse complement strand
GGCCATTTTTCCCAAAGTGGGTCCAACCTCCCCCCCCCTCCCATCCCCGTGGCCAAGACCCACTTTGGCCCAAGCGGGTCTAGGGTTAGACCCGCTTTCGAATTTTTTTTTTTTTTTTAAATGATCAGTGATGAACTGCGAACGTTTGTATGGACCACACGCTTTTTATGCGTAGCATTCTAGTTACCTTGTGACAAAACAACCGCAGAAGCCAACAACAAATCTCGCATATCCCATCAGTCATCAGAAATCGCATCCTGCTATGAGAATCTCTTACAAAACCCTGAGAATCTCTCACGATGTTGTGGTTTCAGGGTTAGGGGGCGATCCAGGATTTGGTCGGGGCGGGGGAGGGGGCATCCGACCCCTTTGAGGGTGACTTCAGTTTTTCAAAACAATAGCAGTTTTCCACAGCGGCGTAAAATGTCAAATTAATTTTCTTGCTTTTTAAGGGCAGCCTCCCAGGACCCACAGTGCCCCACTGGACCCCCTGGATCCACCCCATGCTTCTCACAGTAATAACTCTCCCCTGTCATGATTCTCAGCTCAGCAAGAATAACATATTTGTCTTGGTGTTTTGACAGAATTAGGTGCGCAATTTTCACCTGAGACCAGCCCACTGAGCGGGTGGGGTAAATTATGAGGGCGCGTCTCAGGGGCCGATCGGGAACTGGGTTGAAGGGCCTGACAGCGAGAACGGGGGGGGGGGGCTCTGTCAAGTTTTGAACATACTTGATACTGGAAGACACAAAAGGGAGGTTCTTTCAGCAAAGCCATCTTTTCGCGTTGACGTGAACGTAGACGCGAGATCTGTGGCGTTGGTCTGATTTTTGCCCCAAAATAAGTTTTGCAGTATTGTATTTTTCATGGTTCCTTTCCCTCACATATTTGGCACGAGAGCCAGTAAAAAGTGAAGCCTGAGAAATTTTTCTATTTTCACATCATGATGTGGCATAGAACCTGACAAAACTACGTCTTCGTCCACGTCCGCGCTCTGCTTTGCGGAACCTCTCTGGAGTATTGCGCTTGAGGAGCAAACCTTGGGGTGCAGGTGGTGAGGGTGGGTACTCGTGGACGTGCCCCTGGACAAGGACCCTGGTGTTCTGTGAATCTCAGCCCTTCGTGAAACATGCGAGTTTGTGTGTGCTTGTCTGAGTTCCTGTTCACACTGGAAGCGACATGGGTTGCGTCCCGACGTAGTGTTGTGCGCAGCGCCCTTCGCGATGACGTCACAAATGACGTGAGCACTGCGTCAGCGAGTTGCGTCAGCCTTCGCCCTTCCCATGACAACACTTGTCTCCCGCGTTCACGCACGGACAATGGCACCAACGAAGGCCGACGCAAAGGTGCTGCGTCACACTGACGTCATGACGTCACGCGCATTGCCGGGACGTGACGCATGACGCACCCGGAGTGAATCAGGCATGAACCCCTCGGGGTGTTCCCTGCGCAGGTCACCCTCATCTACTCAACCCTCACTTCCTCTCGCGTGACAGCACGACACGACATGCGTGATGACAACAGGAATTCCCTCGCTCGGTGGATCTGTGTGTTTGTGAAAGGGATACATGTAGGAACTCTCGCCCCACCATCTCGTGCGTGGAGACATTTGCGAGCAGAGTTGTGCGATCGTGAGTCAGTGGTCCAAGGCGGGGTTCACAGTGAGATGCGTCGTGGGTGTCTACATGATGCTGGGTGCTGGGTTGTCGGTCGGTGTGTGTGTGTGTGTGTGTGTGTGTGTGTGTGTGTGTGTGTGTGTGTGTGTGAGGGGCAGGAGGGGGTCCACTGAGGTCTGTCTCACATTTCAACAGGTGTTGAGTCCCTGTTCTGGTCAATGGTCACACTCACTGATTCACTCCAAGTTCACTGGTTGGTCCCTGGCGCATCTGGTTGAACCTAGACTATCCCCACCTCATGCGAGTCCATCCAATTCGACCCTTCACCAAATTTAAACCCTCGCCAAATTTGAACAGATGACTATGGACCTGTGGATACGAAGTTAAGTTACCCTTCCAATACGAAGTTTGCCCATTGCAGCACGATCTGACTTCACCCCTTTGTTCCTCTCTCCTCGCGATGCCAACTGCGCTGCACCGATCCCACTGTTGATTCAAAACCGCAACTTTTTTCACTTGAGCACTTCACCTGAGTTGACCCCAGTATCTCAAAAATAAACTACTGCGCAAAAAGCACGACAAACCTTTACTTTTGCAAGTTCAGCAAGTAACCCTCACACAAAAGCGAAAGAAAATATCGTTAAATTGTGTAAATTTTTTGCCAATTCACACAATAATTTTCCGTCCAAAAGGAAATCTTGGATTCAAAGAAAGAGCAAAAGGTTTAAATTGCTGGTGCAACTTTCTGGACTTTTTGTTCCGCTCTGAACAAGGGTGGGATTTTGGTGGCGCCGTTGTCTCACCTCAGGCGTGTTCCACGCTGTGTGTTCGATGCGTTTGGCTCCCTGGTCATGAAGCGTTCGCCACACGCAGTGTTCGTCAGACCAGACCTGATGGGAACAGGTCCACAGGCACTTTCCACCTCACTTCCACCAGGCCTTGATCCTGTGGATACCTGCAGGCATACCTGTGCCCACACACGTGTACTGACACGACTCTTCTCCCCAACAGAACGAAAAAACACAATTCCGCCTCAGTTCCAGAGGACATGCAACGCCAGTTCACACACACGCACACCTCACCCGCACGCATACCTGTACCACACACGCACACTGCTGTTTCCCTTTCAGAATGAGGAATATGAGGAGATCATCGCGGCGACAGACAACCTGCAGCGCCTGTTCACGCCCACCCTCACCCCACTCTCATCTCGCACGCATACCTGTACCACACACGCACACTCATCCTTTGTTGTTCCACCCACAGAATGAAGAATACGATGAGATCATTTCCGTCACGAAGCAGCTCCAGCGGCAGTTCGCGCCTTCCCTCCCTGCACTACACCCTCACGCATACCTGTCTCACACACGCACACTCATCTTCCTCTTCTACCTGCAGAATGAGGAGTATGAGGAGATCATCTCCGTGACGGACCAGCTCCAGCGGCAGTTCGCGCCCACCCTCATCCCACTACACCCTCACGCATACCTGTCTCACACACGCACACTCATGTTCCTCTTCTACCTGCAGAATGAGGAGTATGAGGAGATCATCTCCGTCACGGATCAGCTGCAACGCCAGTTCGCTCCGTACTTCGACCACGCGCTCGTGAACGACGACCTTCAGCGCGCGGTGAACGAGCTCAGCCTCGCCGCCCACAACCTGGAGACGGAACCGATGTGGGTCCCCGCCGACTGGGTCCGGTAGGGGAGAGAGAGACGTGGAGAGACAGGAGAGAGACAGAGAGACAAAGAGAGACATGGAGAGAGAGAGTCATGGAGAGAAACAGAAACACTGAGAGAGACAGTGAGATGGAACCATGTGGGTCTCTGTTGACTGGGTCCAGTAGGGGAGAGAGAGACATGGAGAGAGAGACAAGGAGAGGGGGACATGGAGAGAGACAGAGACACTAAGAGAGACAGTGAGAGAGAGCCCATGTGGGTCCTCACCGGCTTGGTCCAGTGGGGAGAGACAAAAATGGAGATAGGCAAGAGACACAGGAGAGGCACACAGAGAGGACAGAGAGACCCGAGTATGGAGAGACAGGAGAAACTGAGATGCTGAAAGAGACAGTGAGTGAGACGGAGGGAGCCCATGTTGGTCCCCCAGACTGGGTTCAGTTGCTGTAGAGAGAGACACAGAGAGACACAGAGACAAGAGAGAGAAAGGGAGAGAGACATAAAAACAGTTGGAGATGCAGGGACAGAACCTGTGTGCATCTCTGCCGACTGAGTCCAGTATCTGCTGAGAGAGACATAGCGGAGAGAGAACAGAGAGAGACACGGGAGAGAGACACAGCGGAGAGAGAATGCGCAAAAAGAGAGAAGACAGAGCCCAGACATGTGTATCCTTCCCCGCTCGCGCTCAAAGTTCCGCAACCAGGACAGTTCAATGTGTCCATCCATCCTATGGATCGCAGGTATCCAGACTCCCCCCCCCCTGAAACAAAGAAAACAGAAAACACCCTCAGGGTTTTGTTCCTCTTGGGCCAATTGCGAACGCTCAAAACATGTGCGTTGATTTGTGTGCGTTTCTTGTCGATGGGAGGTTCGATTTGCGGGCGGCGTGCACGACGGCGAGTGTGCACTGGTGGGTGCGGAAAGGCCCAGGTGTGTTCGATTCACCACCTCGCGGTGCGTTGGGCGCACAAATCGAACACGTCCCCGCTCACTGCATCATTCCAAACATTTTTTGTTCATGCAATCTTCACTGAAGTTGGTTTCGCGCAGGGCGCATCAGAGATGAGGGAGTTTAGCGCGCGCAGTCCGTATTTCCATACACACGTGCGGTAGATCTACTCCAGTTTCCAGACCCATGACACAGACAATCAATGAAAGAAAAACCCCAGTTGCCTTGACTTGGTTGTGGTTGTTCTCTCGACATTTGGTTGTCTGTGCCACTGATCAGGCAATTCGGGTAACGTTGGCGGAGACCGGACAGACCTGCTAAACCTCCCCATTGACAATGTATCGAGGTCCGTTGTCGTTTGTAGGATTTGTTCCATGTTTCTTCACTGTATTTCAAGGCAGCATTCATTGAGCCACGTTCTTTGCCCAGCCATACAGCCAGGTCTCAGCCATTTTCACACGGGAACCCGCACCAGGAATTTTTTGTCAAAATTATCAACATGAAAAAAAACCACAATCTGGACTTTCTTTGTTTGTGTGAATAATTGTCACATGGGTTGGTCTGCGGGTAGTTTTTACCCCAGATACTGAATAGCACTGGGTGCTGCACCCGCAGGTTCGGGACTGCAGGCTCGCGTGTGAAATGGGATTCGCTGACCTTCAGTTCACACCCACAGCGAAGGATTCACACTGAATGCGTGTCCGAGTCTGTGGATTCCTGTGTGAATCACTGAGTACGGAAATGTTTTAAGTGTGTTATGCAGGAAGCCAGGGACGTGAGCACATTTGATGGAAAGAACGAAGCTCCAAATGTTTGGACGTTTGTCCCTGGTTCACTCCACATCCGGTCACACGGGTCCATGGTTTCCTGTGCGTACACATTCAGACATGGACATTGACACTTTACACGTGTGCTTGAGCCAAGTTCATACTACATGCACGTCGTGTGTTACGTCTCTGCGTACGTCAGCAGAGTGACGCAATACGTGACGCATTCGGTGTGAACCTCAGATCCGTCTCAGCATGACGCATTACACTCGTAAGTCCCGTTGCAATGCAAACGCAATGCACGAACCTCGCACTCAACATCACAGCAAATACATGTACATTAAAACGCACTTTTCTGGTATAAAAAGTGACTTTAGTACAAATTGTGTAGGCCTTATTTATTGTCGCAGGTTCGGGTAATTTCGACGCAATGACATCTTTTAACCCTGAGTTGTTGGGGTAATGGGGGTATGTGTGGATCTCGGGGTGTCTTCTCTTACACGGGGGGAAACGAGAGAAGACTCATCCCACAGATACACTGTGGAAAATTCACGTTTCGTGCAAGAAGGTGCTGGGGAGCAAGTTGTGTGTGTGTGTGTGTGTGTGTGTGTGTATTTGTGTGTCTGTGTATGTGTGAGGGGGTTGGGTGTGTGTGAACGTACATGCACACATGCACGCTGGTGTACGTATCAGCGTTTGTGTGTGTGTGTGTGTACGTGTGTGTATGTGTGTGCGTGTGTGTATATGTGTGCGTGTGTGGGTGGGTGCGTGCGTGCGTGTGCGTGTGAGTGAGATGGTGTGTTCCAACACAGCATGGGTGCGCAACGTGCATGAAGCGTATGTCCTTGCTTCAAACGTCCCTGCATGGCGACGTCTTCAAAGGGTGCGGGGACAAACCCCGCTCGTGTGACACACGTCACGGAACTTCCTTCGCGAGTTCAACTGAAAACTCGAATCCACGGCTCAAACGAGCGTCAATTCAAACTTCCCACCGCTGCTTCCTCTTCACAGCGCCTCTCGCCTCTCGATGCCATCAAAGGCGGTTTTGATAACACTCGGCGGGGCTGGAGATTTCAACCGCGCAAAAGGGGCCGAGTCCCTCACACAAGGGGCAGATGCGCAGTTTTAATGCGTAAGGGTCAGAGGTCGTTGATCCTTTCTCACTTGTAATGTGCGCAAGTGCGCACTTTGACAAAAAACACGACTTTTATACACCTGCTGAAGAAGAGCGCTTTTTTTCTCCCTGAGATTTGCACTGTGTGCTGCGTGCAGGCATGTCAAGTTTGGGATCTTTTTGTTCAGTTCAGTGCGGCACTGAAGACGCAGAAAGAAGAATGAATTTCCTGACAAGTGTTTTGTGCGCACGCATGTCCACAAACGCACACTGAATCACTTTTTTTCCTGCGTACTGAGTGTGTGTGAAACACCGCCATACACCATATACGTAAGCACACACACACACACTTACGCGCGCACAAACACACACGTGCACACAGACATACGCAACGCGCGCACAGACTCACGCACACATTCACACACACGCACTATACACACACACACACACACACACACACACACACACTTGAACCAGCCGTGGAAGATTCCAAATTCGGCGCGCTTGCACTGGGCAGCATCGGGTGCACCTGTTTGAAGCAGAACGAAGAACTGTAGTTGCCAGAGGCGAGATAAATTTATCTCCCATTTGGACTTTTTCCCAGCGGAACAATTCCAAACCAGATTGATTTGCGAGTCTCTTATTTTGCTGCGCAGAGAACGGAGTTGTTCCCACGTCTTTGATCTCGAGTGGTTTGGTGTTGCCAATCCAATTCCAAGTCCTCGTCAGGAGTCACAGAGCCAGTGACACAGGGGGCGGGGTTCACGCTGGTTGCGTCATGCGTCGGGTGCGTTCCTACGCATGCGCCGCTTTTCACACAAGATGCGCATCTTTGTGAATTGGGCCTCCAGGGCCTCAGCGACCTGGCAACGTCAGCCATGACGCAAAGCGTAACGACGCAACGCGTGACGCATCAGCGACTGTCGCCAAGGACACGACGCGACAAGACGCAACGCGTGAAAGCATTTTTACAAAGGCGCTGTCAGCGTCAAAAAAGTTGACGCGGACGTCAAAATTTGATGTCAACATCAAATTTAACCTGATGCCCAATTGGTGGGCATCAAGAAACAGTCCAGACCATTCTTTGACGCCATCAAAAAAGTTGACGTGTGCGTCAAAAAACTTGACGGCGTCACCAACGTGAAAACCCCTTGACGCATCCTGCGCAAACTCGACGCAACGCTCGTCGACTCGCGACGCACAACGTGAGAGCATCGCATTCGCAACCCATGGTCACCTGGCCTCATTTCTGTTGAAAAATTTACGGAATTCCAACCCATAAATCACCCCTCAGAAACACCCCCGATGCCACCCCGCAGAAGAGCCCCTTGTGCTGCGGGCGGAACCGGGGTCTGAGCCGCGGGAGGGGAGAGCGCGCTGAACGGAGGGCCAGGCCCGGGTGTGTGGGCGCGCGCGTGTGTGTGTGTGTGTGTGTGTGTGCGTGTGTGCGTGTGTCTGTTCCTTTCTTTTTGAGTGCATGGGTGCGCCTCTGCCTTTTGTGTGTGTGTGTGTGCGTGTGTGCTGTGAGTGTGTGTTGTGTGGTTTCATGTGTGTGTGCCTTTGTGTGTGCGTGTTCCTTTCTGTGTGTGTGTGTGTGCGTGAGAGAGTGTGTGTGTGCGTCTGCGTGTGTGAGTAAGGTGTGTGTCGGCGTGTGGGTTGGTCCGTGAATTTCTGAAGAGAGGCGCTAACCGCCGGAGGTATAGAGTTCGGGACTGGTCTTAGCTTTGTTGTTTCTTTTTGGGGGGAGGTGGGTGCGGCACGGGTGGCCCGTGGACCTCAGACCTGCTGCCCCAGGAGGTCGCAGTAGGAAGTGATGAGTCGCGTCAGAGTCGCACGCAAAATTGCAACGTTTGTCTTTGAGAATATTCAGAGTACATTTTATTTATTTCAATACACAATTCATTTCAAATGCTACAGGAGGGAATACACGAATAAAAGGCACGTGTGTGCGCGAACAAATTGTAAACAATGCGAAACAACCTCACACACACGCACGCACACTGGCGCACACGCACACACATGCACGCGCACGCACACACACGCACACACACCACAGACTTCCAATGACAATTTTCAATCCAAGCAAAGCCAAAGCAAAAGAAATTTGTCGAAATCATGGGAATCAAACCTCGCCATAGAAACGAGCGTTGCTTGGCAACCGTTTCATTCACACTTTCAGACATCGCGTTTCCGTGCACCATTGTTTTACCATCCAGGAATAGAGTCAGGAGCGTGCGGCTTTCTTTGGTTTCTTCTCCGTTTTAGATTTTGCCCCAACCGGTATCAAACTACGTCAGTTAAGGTACAAACATACACCACAGGTTCTTGACGGCAGCCTAAAGAAACAAAACACATTCTACCCTGACCAAGCAGCCAAACCCACAATCGTTTTCAGCGTGCGTGGTCTGTTGCTCACTGGACGCGTCACGCGTTGGCTTCTGCACGCGTCACGTCGTCACGTCAAAGCGCTGCGTCAACTCAACGACGCAACGTTTCTTGACGTTCAGGCGTCACAGGTCAGTGACACAACACGTGACGCATCCAGTGTGAAACAGGCCTCTCACCCCACGCAACACGCAGCAGTTACACACGAAGCGAACAACGCCGTCACTGTCAGCGTTCTTTTCACGAATACGCAACGTGAACACAATAAACTTTACAATGACATCAGCTTGAGAAAAAGAAAGCACCGCACAAGCTGCATTCGCAATGTTCTGTACATGTATACACGTCGACTGAAGGGGTTTTCACATTGGGTAAAGTGCGGTCGTGTTTTTGGGCTGATGTCAAAAATTCCACCATTGCGCTCAATGACGTCAACGTCAAAAACACGAACGCGCGTCACCAATGTGAAAACCGATTGACCAAGAATACACAACTGAACAGTTTCTACACAGGTCTTTTTCGAAAGAAAAATATAAAACCACGTACGCGAGTGGCGTCTCTGCGCATGAAGCGCGTCGCCATTTTGTGACGTCACGTGCATGCGCGGACACCACACGCGTGACGCATCAGAATTCACGAACACGACATTCACGAAGAAGTTCTCTGTACAAGGACAATGGCCCAGCCATCATTTCCTTCTTCACTTTTTTCTACTATTTAGGTCCCAAACACTTGAGACGGGCCACAGTGTCTGTTGCAGCGGTCGGGGGTAAATCACATGCGCACTGTGTCCACAGGCGGTTCAGCCAACAACGCCCCGTGCCCACCGCACGCGCGTGCGCACGCGTCGTTCGCCAAAACAAACAGCAGTGGTTGGGACAGGCGAACTTGCACGTGCACGTACGCATAAGGCGGGCACAAGTCAACACAATTTTTCTCACAAAAACTGCACATCTTTTCGTCAAAGCCATAGTGGTTTACGTCACCCTTCCAAAGAGAAAATTTCAACCTGAAAGCAACTTTTGCAACTCGGGTGCACAGCCAACTATCTGTGACCTTGGCAACCAAAAACACAGGCGTTGCCAGGCTCCTGTTGCTACGTTAGGGTGTTTTCATCACTGGCACTGCGTGAGTTCCGTGTGAAGTTCTTCAGAAATTTTGTACAATGGCACAAAGGGAGACACTCACTGGTACTGCAAGGAAGCGTCGTGCGCTGCGTCTCTGCACAATCGTCAACGCATCACGTGGTGGACGCAGCGCCCATTGACCTGCGCAGAACGAGGCATTCTGCGCATGCGTGTCAAACGCCAAGTCAGAAACGGCGCCAAACGACAAGTGCGCGACGCAACGCTACGCAACGCACGACGCATCCAGCGTGAACCCGGCCTCACAGACACAATCACTTTTCCTCTCGCACACACACACACCCAGCATCCAACTGTGCATCCCTCATAACGAACTTGGAGAAAATTGTGTTGGGAGAAAAGAAACTTTTTCACGGCTCAGTTTCCGTTGCATAGAAACAGTGAACAATACGTGGATTCATTTTCTGCGGCAACAACCAATTTGGCTCCACAATTGGTCTTCATCATAAATTTCTGCAATAAATTTGCTCCAATGAAAGTGCTGAGGCCTGCTTCACACTGCATGCGTTTCGCGTTCATCCAAACGCAATGCCTGTTGCACGTGTAGAAGTGAAGCGACGCAACGCTTGACGCATCTAACGTGAAACAGGCTTCAATCAACAGGGTCAATCAAACAACTTTCAATTTCAAGCAATTTCAACCTTTTGCAACCCAAATAGTGAAATTCACGCAAAACGCACAAAATTTCAATTTCAGCGTGCTCCAGCATGCTCCATGTATGGCAACACTCTATGGCTTCCAGCACAATTAAAATTCCCGCAAAACTCTCAACACAGATTTTTCTGCAGATGGTATCAGACCTCATAGCAGGGCACTGGTGGCGCGTGCTAACACTGCATTGTTCAACTGAATTGAAGCCACAACGACACCGACCACAGGCATTCAGGAAACCATGTCAGCAACACGGTTCCTCATTCCTTTGGGGAGGGGTTCCCCTTTTCAGAGGAAGAAGAATACGTGAGGAATCCACGCATACATGTGCACACAGCGCACGATGCCAACAAGGAAACGTTCAGCCAGCAACAGGTTTCCTCAACAAAGTGAAAACAGGCTTGCAATACATTTAAAAACACAATCAAGAAGATGCTTTTTCCGCGACATACACACCCACAATTGCATGTGTACGCACGCATACGTACACACACACACACATCACCACACATCAGAACTCTTGTCTCTCTCCCTGCCTCTCTCTGTGTGTGTCTCTCTCTGCACACGTACACACACGTGTACACACACACACAACTACAAAATTGTGCACATATACCGTAACAACACACACACAAGTACACACATGCGAGTGCACACAAGGTTACAGGTCACACACACTCTCTTACATTCGCTGTCATACTCTCACACGCTCTCTCTCTCTCTCTCTCTCTCTCTC
>JAAUXT010128404.1_pt1 | contig 11044 bp, 20 predicted proteins | sample 7278171 | NCBI WGS metagenome assembly JAAUXT01 (sample SAMN14350112, study PRJNA611818) | marine sediment metagenome | isolation source: surface marine sediment (1.8m) | place: French Polynesia: Moorea | collected 2018-08 | reverse complement strand
GGTTGCCATGGAGTTTTGCATCTGGTTGCTAGGGATGTTGCCATGGAGATTCCATTTTTCAAAATTTGAAATGTGGACTCAAAGACCATTAAAATGAGCCCTGGATCAAGTCTGTACCTCAAGCAGTTGCTGAGATAGGATGGGATGGGATGGTATGGGATGGGATGGGACAGGACAGGACAGGTGGGACATCTTGCCTGAGATGCCATATATATGCTTGTATACATTGATGGACCATGTGGAACAATTGTCCCAGGCCAGCACCAATAGCCACCATTTGACCCATACAGGATGGGATGGAACGGGACGGGATGGGACAGGATGGGATGGGATGGGACAAGTGGGACACCTTGCCTGAGATGCCATATATACATGTATACATTGATGGGCTATGTGGACCAATTGTCCCAGGCGAGCACCAATAGCCACAAATTAACCCCTACGGGGGGGTGACATACAGGACGGGATGGGACAAAGCGGGACACCTTCGCCGAGTTGGCATATATACTGAAAATTTTTTTTTGGCACTACCACTAAGTGCTCTTCCCTAAAGGGACTTCGCACAATCAGCGTTGGGAACTGAGGGCTCGTTGTACACAGCGCCACCCATCTCCCTGAACTGAGTCCTCACCGGGTGCGTGACGCGTTGCGGCCCGGTCAGGGTCAGTATGCAGTCAGTTGCATGGTTTGGACGGGGATGTGCTTTTCGCGTCCACAAGAGATTGGAAGCCATCCAATGCAAAAACAGGCCTCGATTGACGACCCCCTCTGACTTGTCATCGAAAGCTTGCGGTTGACTTTGGTCCAGATGGACATGCGTTTTGGGAAGCCCACACCCTGGATCCACCCCTTGAGAGTCCCTGTGTCCACTGAATGGTCAAGCACGTGAGTGGCTTCCTTGAGGTCTGACTCGGAAACAGACGAAGCCGCCCACTGGGCTCGTGAGATACCGAGCGGCCGTGCCTTCAGCGGATCCAGAGAAAGGGTGTGTTGCTTAAACAACCGGAACCCCCCTCTGATGTCCCTGGATCAACTTGCAGGAAGAACCCTGCATGCATCCTTCGGGTCATCAAATCCATCACTGGAGTCAATAGAACCGTGGCAGGACCATCGATGCACACAAGGAGGGTCGGATTCGAGGACCCCACCTTTATCCCCTGAAGGAGTTTGAATCCCTTTGAGTTTCTGACTCCACCCCAAAGCTCTCTGTGTTTTGAGAAGGACCCTTGATCTTCCCCAGGTTCACTGGATGTATGGAAGGATGCCATGTCCACTCACCACCCCTGGAGTCCCTGTGTCTCTGGAAGGACCCTGGGTCGACCCCTGCATTCCCTGGATTCACCCATGGAATCCCTTGGGTCCACTTTTAGAGCCTTTGGATCCACCCGAGGGTCTTGACTCGGAGTCACTCATTGGGGTTGTGGTCGGGAGACGGATGGGATAACGAGAGGGGCGTGCGCGACTGCGTCCCTCCATTCGTTTCCACACTGAGGAGAACCGCCGCAGCGGAGACGAGGGTACACAGACAAACAGGGTATCATTCGTCAAGTCCTGGGAGTGGCCCTTTCCCTGTTTGCGGTCAGAATTAACTGATTGGTCCCTGCTGGGGCAAGCACACTGTGGTGTGACGGAATTTGGGCAGGTTGGCTTGATTCTCCAATACCAACGCCCCAATGAAGACTTTGCACCTGTAGTTCCAGTGAGCCTTGCGTTTCTTGTTTTCTTGTTTCTTGCTCCCCATCCGGAATATGAAGTGCTGTATTTGTCCGCTTGCCATGAGAAATGTTGGTTGCACGCGAGGCTCCAGATTGGATGCCCATTTTTGGAACGAAGTGGCAATTGCTGTGCAAGGAGACCGAATCCTGACCACGCAATTCCAAAGTCACTGGGGACAACGATCTTCAGACTAAGCACCAAACGTGCCACAACCTCAGCTCAGCATCTCTACTGACGGCTGATTCCACTTTGAGACCCTGAGGTTCACACACCTGGGCTTTGTAATGACACTCGTGACAACAGAGTCATCTGGTCGTCGGGGAGACGTCGGGGGAACCACGTCTCTGGGGAAACTGAGTGTCTCTGCGCCTGCTGGGTCAACACTGGGGCTGCATGCACGGATTCAGAATCTGGTCAGAGGTGACCCTTCAGGATGGGATTATATTTTCAGCCAGTTGAGACACAAAAGACGCACAGGCAACATGTGTGCTGATCCGTGCTCTGTGCAAAAGTTCACCCTGACTGAAATGGAAGCTGCAATCTTTCACCTTTCGTTGTGCATTTGCTGACTGACGCACAGGTGAAGTTTGAATCTGGTCTCATTGGTTTCGCCAGTTGAGCTTTTCGTCTCCGACAAAAGAGAGGCCTGCAGATTCAGGAAAGAACTTCCTGCTTGCAGTACAATGTGGAACAAAGTAACTGTGAATGAACCCTGTGCTAAACCGCTCCACCTGCCCGGTGGTGCCTCGGGCTGTGTGAATTACGAGCATCAAGCTTCGTCTGCCAGAGTCTGATGTATTTACATCTCTGTTACAAATATGATCGCACACAGATAGATACAGACTTCACCGCAGCCAACCGCAACGTGCGGATCCAGGGTTGGGTCCAACAGGGCTACCTTGTGGGTGGAACTGTTTCATCGCAGAAAACTTTTCTTTGTGTCTGACAGTGCAAAATTACCATTAGGGAATTTTTCCTGGGGACAGTGGCCGAGATCAAAAAATGTGCATGGCCTGAGGCCCATTTCACGCTGGATGTGTTTGTCGTTCCATCCATTTGTGTCTGACTCTGTCTGCAAAAACAGGATTGGGATTTTTTTTCCCAGTGGCAATGGCCCAGCTCTCAAATTTTGCGCGACTGAGGCCCATTTCACCATGAATGAGTTTGTCCTTCCATCGCGGTGCTTGACTCCAGCTTGCCATTGAGCTGCGCACTCATCCAGTGTAAAACAGGTCTCATACTTTGCATCACGTATGCCCTTGCGCAGGAACGCAGGATGTGACAGATCAACTGCGAGCCATGGCCATTGATCAACTGTTCTTCGGTCCTTTTTGCTACGCAGTAAAATTTTGTTCGAAAACGCATGATGCACCAGCCTCACTGTGTAACCTGAGAATTATTCGATTTGGTGGATCTTTGGACGCCTGGGGCGTTGTTCGTGAAAAATTGTTTATGGGGAATAGCGCAGATTCCGTTCCCACCCCACCTCTCCCCCCAGTAGATCCAGGGCTTGGTTCCCACCCTACCTCTCCCTCCACTGTGGATCCAGGGCTTGGTTATGCTCTGAATCTCGCTGTGCAGAACATCTCTGGTACGCTTTGTGGTGCACAAGGTAAAGCTGCTCGCAGACTACACGGTGTGCATTTGGGTCCCTGGGCGCTGTGTCGCTCAGTCAAATGTCAGAGATGCAAGCAAACAACGCCTCCAGTGTCACCCTTTTCAGCCCTGTGGAACCGTGCCAACAGTGACGCATGCAGTGCCCATCAGCTTGTGGCTCCATTTCACGTTACCAGACGTGTTGTGCTTGAACAAACTTTGATCGCACAGAGGTGCGACGCACGACGCTTCCTGTATCTCACAGACCTCAGGTTCCCACCTCCTCAGTAGAGCTCGCAAAATTTTCTCGTGTGTTTGTGTGCGCAACGAAAGTTCCCAATGATGCGAGGGCACTGTGAAATTTGGCTTACCAATCCTGAATTTTCAGAGACGCTCGTTGTGGCTCTATTCAAGTCAATGGACTGGGTCATGGACATTTCACCTGTTGATTTGTGAGCAGATCTACATAGATGCAGGTTCTCTGCATTGCGCTCCCCGGTGGAGTTAGTTCCAAATTTTGATGCGTATTGGCCGACACCAAAACAAACCCATCTGAATGCGAATCACATTCCCGTGGGTAGCGACGACAACCCAGGTGACACGAGAGTGTAAACATCTGATTTTGTGCGTGTGTGTGGTAGAAGTACGCGTGCTCCACATAGATGAGTTCTGTTTCAATGGAAAAGTGATCAGAACAAACAAACAAACGAACAGTCTGAGCACACCATCCAATTTGAAAATTACCTGATAGAACCATCCCGAGACACAAAAACTTCCACAGAGATGCAGGGTCTACGAATCACAACAGACAGAGATCGAGAAGGAGCGGGCGCCTCTGGTGTGCAGTGGCCCGGAGGTTCGGTTCCCAATGGAGCGCAGAAATGACGGCGCGCTGTTGGTTGGGATTCCGGCCCCGCGCCGCCGGGGGAGACTTTATGGGGCGCGAAGATAAACGCCGCTTTAGTTGACCTCATTCCACGAGGCGAGACTCTCAAAGCTCCGGGATAAGATCAGCCTCGCTCTGGGCGTGCACCATGGAGCCAGTGGGGCGGTGGGGTGGGGCGGGTTGCATCGGAGTGAGCTGGGTGGGATTGGACAGTGGCGAAAGGGGTAATGTGGGAAAAGGCTGGGTTTGGTGGGGTAGAGGTGGAATGAGGCTTCGCGCCGGGTGCGGATGGAGCCAGCGGGGTGGGGGGCAGGGGTGAGTGTGAGGCCCCTGGATCCGCCGGAGAGTGCACAGGAAGTCCTGCGTCTCTCTCACTCACGCCGAATACAGGTTCATTCACGCAATGAAATCACAAACCACGCTCTAAAACTGCCATTACCGGTGAAAACCAAGCCCACCACAAGCAACAGGTCCTGAATTTTGAGAGTCCTGTTTGCACCGAGTGTCAGCACCACTCAATCCTTGATTCGTCCTACGCTGCGTCCCTGCCAATCTGACGCTGAAAAATGTGTTCCCGGGGCATGTTTTTCACAGTGTAGATTGCTGGCGGCTGCCCCGACAGGTTCTCGGGTTGTTTGCCGTATTTCACTCACTCTGACGAAGTGCGCACTCCTCCCGCTTCCTCTGTTCCAGGAAACAATGGTTCAGACCTGAACACGAGGGGCGGGGTGGATCTTGGGGTGAGGTAGCACAGTCCTGAGCATCCTTCTAGTATTTCCATTGAGTGCATGGAGATATGAACACAAGTATGGGTGGTGGATCCAGGAGGTTCACGGCCAGTTCCTGCTTTCACGTTCAATCTGAGCCATTCTGTGTTCGCCTGCCTGAAATGGACCCCAGAGGGGGCCCCTGGTAAGGGTTGTTTTACTCGAAAACTGGAAGCGTGCGTTACGCTCCTGCACAAGAAACACGGCCCCTCGTCTGATCAGACGTGGGTCGTTCCCTGGGCCAGTTTTCTCGCAAACTGTCACACTCAGTACAAGTTCTGGTTCGTGCTTTTCATGTCCATTGTTCGAAGAAGATATATCACCTCCAACAAACAGTCACGCACACACACACACACACACACGCAGAGGACCCAATCACAATCACAATCAAATCCTAGATCCACATCTGAAAGTCCCAAGAAATTAGAAAGTGACAAACGGTGTATCGGCATTCGCACACAAAAACATGTGTCCTCCACAAAGGGGTAATTCTGTCACCACAACAATGCCTTTTGTGTCAATACAATAGATCAATCTTTTTGTCATATTCCCATTGAAAAATCCCCCCATCGCTCAAAGTGTCACGAACAGACTTCCACATATTGCTGACACCTCTCAGGCCTGTATCTCACTGTGTGCGTCAAACGTTGCGTCAGCTGGCACTGCGTCGTCGTGTGTGACATGTTTGGTGATTTGCGCCTGGTTCCGAAGGGTACCAGGTAGCGCCAAGCACACAAGGCATCAAAGGCAAGATTCTGTGGACAAGAGTTTCTCCAACAAAATAGAATTCAATTCTATCAATTTTTGGTGTGTAGACTTCTTTTGGTTCAAGCATGATGTAGCAGGAAGGATTTTGTTCAAAGTACACAACTTTGGAATGTTTGGTTTTTGATGGGCGATCATGGGGTGCAAATCTGGTGACCTCCCTGGAGGTATTTTTGACGTTGGGTTTGTTCACATGACACGTTACGTTCCTGTGCATGTGGTGTTGCGTATTGTGTCGTCGTTTGCAATGCACCATCCCGTTTGAAACAGACTGACGCGGTGCAATACGCGCCCAATAGGGACTTTGAGCAAAGTTGGGCAACACATTTTCAAGTCCAGGCTGACGTCTAGTGCTGTGCAAAGGGTGGATGGTGAGGACCAAGTGAAATGAGTGCCCCTCAGCCCTGTGTTATGTATTTTCCACGGAACAAACGTCTGGTCTGCGTCAGCCACGTGATGAGAGCACGTACGAAAGGGAGCGCCAACGGATGGATGTGTTGAAAGTCCCCAATGTGACTCTGTTTCTCTGCTTTGACGCCATTGTACAGGGACACCGCCTGTGACGCGTCCAGTGTGACGCAGACTGCAACTTGAGTTCCTCCACTCAGATGACATTCGATTCTCGTCTGTCCCACACAGGAGCCTGTTTTCCCAGACAACAAAGGGGAAAATAGCGAGGTTAAGCAATGGTAAAAGGACGCTTGTGGCCAGTGGCCTGACGCAACAACGCCTGGAGGCAAAGCGGCAGTGAACATTTACCCTATGTTCTGCTGAAGTATGGTTTTAGCTCTGACGCTGCACTCCAACGCCAAATCACGCAGACAAAATTTCAACCACGGGCCACGTGACGCAGCACGAACGAATCAAGGCTAAACCTCCCTATTGGACACAATTGCGCAGTCCCCCCCCCCACGACGCAGTGCATTTTGTATTTGACAGATTAGAGACCCGGGAACGCGACATCGATTTGATGATTGGTTGGTTTGGATCCTAATCGGCGGTGCCGCACTCAACACACAAACAGCTCGTTTGCGGGCTGATTGTTGTGATGTTGTCGCGGTTTGGCTCAGACCATATTTCACATGGATTGCGTAATTTTATAGAGTTACTGCAGGGGCGGAATCTGGATTTGGTCAGAATGGGTACACCCTCGTGAAAACTGGTCGGGTGTAATGGTCACCAGTGCAGGGACATGATTTGGTCAAAGGAGTGTGGTTAGACAGCGCAGGGTGGTCAACCTCAATTTCTACCCGACGGTCTGAATCCTCTCGTCCTCAATGAACCTGCTTCATGAACAACGCATGGACCTACCCTTGGACACACCCCTGGCCCCACTCCTGGTTTAACCACCTGGAACTGTCCTGGACCTGCCTCTGGACCCAACCCTGAACACACCTCAGCCCCACCCACAGCCTTGCCCTGGACCCACCCTGGACTCTTCCCTGTGCTTACCCCCGGCTGCGTGGCCGGACCCACGCTTGGACCCACAACTGATCTACGCGGGACCCACTACTGGACCCACCCCTGGACCCCATCCTCTAACCCGTCCCAAATCATTCCCTTGGATCCACACTGGGCCAACCCTGGACCTACCCCAGGACCCCTCCCTTTACCCCGGTCCCAAACCCCTCCCCTGGACCCACCTCCTGGACCACCCCGGACTCCCCCGTCCCAAACCCCTGCCCTGAACCCACCCCTGGCTTCCCCCTCTCTCTGAGCCGGACACCGCCCGCCGCCCTGTGACGCTGAATAAAGGCGGCGACACGTGATTGCCCTGCGGATGAAGCGTTGTGGCCGCCGCGGCCGCCGCCCTTTCCGCACTGAGTCACGACAACAGGGGGAGCGTCGCCTCCAGGTGACGCCTCGAGTCCCAGTGGTCAGCGTGGTCACCACGCACCACGCCCATGTTCGTGTCGCAGCACACATGAAGTCAGGGTTCATGCACTGATAACTGAGTGCGACTGAGATGCTAAGGGTCGAAGCGAAGAAAACGAGTTGTTTTGGACAAACCCATGTCCACAAAGAGTGGCAGTCACACTTCATGTTGCAATGTTCTTGCATGTGTGGCTGGAAATTTTCAGTGTGTGGAGTCTGGAACAAAGTACACTCCACTAGGTATGTTGTTCCACCGGAGTCGCTGAGAATCTCGTTTTATCCGGACTTTTCGTGTCCCGTCTCCTCCCATCTCTCCAGTGAAGTTTGGTCCGTATGTTTCAGGGAATGTCGCAGCACCAGGTATTGACCAATGGCGATGCTCTCGTTGGCTCTTGCTGAGGCACACTCGTACACGACGCACCCAATGGGACATGGAATCACACTTACGCTTTTGTGACATTGTTGCCTTGGGTGGCTGTTCCTGTCTCCGCCCTTTGTGTACCAACCGCGCCCACGTGTGGCGACAACAAAAGCTAGAGCGTCGTTTTCTGACAACGCACGGAAACGCTTGGCCGCAGTTCCACGTCAACTTCCTTTGGTTCTGTGACCTGCGTTCTGTGACTTGACCCGTGGCCCATGACACAGCCCTGAATGTTGCAGGTTATACAGATTTATCAGCTGAGAACGGGTGTTCCCTTTGGAAGGCCCAATAGGATCAAGGGAACAAGCCCTGTCTCCTGACAACAAGAAAGTTTCAGGAAACAAAAGATGTTGCCATCCGCTCAAAATTAGTTTGGGTTTCACTACACGAAAGACATGGCGCCCAGACTCTGACCCTCTGAAAGGGAAATTTGGCCGAAGGAACTCTGAGGATGAGACGACACGATCGTCAAATGTCACGTCACAAAAGGCACGCAACGCAACTGTAACATCACATCAACATTAGATTACGTGTCCATGCCCATTCTTTGTGGCCACACTTCTGTGCGAGAGTGACTTTGACCCAAGGTTTGTGCGACAATCGTTTTATGTCCTTTTTCTGAACCATTTCCAGTAACAGATCTTCATTGCCTGTTCCATCACCCCAATACACGACTGTCATGCAGAAACATTCAAGCCAGTGTCCATCCACAACTGGGTTGACAAATGTCTTTGTGAACAACGGAATAAACAGAAATGCCACATCGTGTGGAAGTGATGGACAATGCATGAGAATGAAGTGTGAATCGCACGAGGGAAACGGAGGAGGAACGAACCCCATTTCAGTTGAGATTTGGAGAAAGACTTGATGTGGCCGTTCCTACCTGCCTCCAACAGACTGATAGGTGCGGGTACAAAACGCCAACCCCTGCCCCCACTGGAACCACAAGAGTCAGGCGTCACAGTTCGGACTGGACTCCCCTCGTGGAACCTGGATCCGCCCTGCATCGCCAGCTCTGGCATGTCTGTCTGGTTACCGTTTCAATAATCATTTTGGCACAAACCGCGGAATCCGCAAAACGCAATCAGAATCCCATAACTGCTATCGCGAGGCCGCAGATTGTCAATTTATCTCTGTATGGGTCGCTCCACAACGTGTGCGTTGCGTCCATACGTCAACATGGCGGGTTCACACTGGACACGTTGATGGACAAGCACGTCGCTATATTTTGTTCGCACTGCCTACACGGATACATGCATTGTACTGGGTTGCATTGCATTGCGTCCTGGTTGGTTCCAATTGGCGCGGACGTCAGAGGCAGAATCATCCAGACCCCAAGTCCCCCCCTCACACACACACACACACACACACACACACACACACACACACACACACATATGGCTCACTTTGGCGTTGTTCCTTTTTTGCGTTTTTGCTTTCTCTCCACGCGTGATACAAGACGGACGGAATGTGAAGCAGTACTCAATGTGAATCATCCCTTGCACCACGGGATTGAGTCGTTATCTCAATGAGGTAAAAAGCGCGGGATCTACGTGGCGGGAACTGCGGGCGTATTAAGCAACGTTAGATGATCTGATGGACCGCTTATGGGACATTCAACACAACATCAAAACTTTTATGGACCAGGAGTGTGTCGCACATAGGGTGGATTTTGGATTGCTCTTGGAGGTCCTTGTTTCAAAAGGATTGTTCTCAAAACGTTGCGAACGAGTCCAAAATCGATTTGGTTTCACACGATCCGCCAGTGTGTTTGTGTGTGTGTGTGTGTGTGTGAGAGAGAGAGAGAGAGAGAGAGAGAAGAGAGAGAGAGAGAGAGAGAGAGAGAGAGAGAGAGAGAACAGCGGGTGCGCTCATCTCTGTGCGGGCGTTAAAATTTTCCCACAACGCCTCTAATTGTTGACTTCAAAATGAGAAAGGCTCACACCCCCACCCTGCTCCTCTCATCTGGTGCTCCCTCACTCTGATCTCTCGCCCCAACTGTTCCCTCACCCTGCTCGTTTTCAGCTCCACTTTACCCACACCATGCCCTGTCCCAGTTCCACAGCCTCCTCACCCCAGTCAATTTCACCTCCGTTGTTCCCTCACCCTGCCCCTGTCTCAGCTCCACTGATCCCCCACCCTGCTCCGTCTCAGCAGCAGAACGAGCATGGACGCGGCGCACCCCGGGGACCCTTCTATCAGAGGGACAGACGCCCGGCCGGGAAGCTCCGTCTCTTGGTGGGGACTCAAGCCAGGTTCACACGGTGTGCGTCAAGCGTGTACGTCAATAAACGTCAAATGCGTTTCCTCTTGACGAGTACAAGCGTGGGTATGGAGCCCTGTACCCGAGTGCGTTTCCACTTGATGCGTCAAGCATGGAGCGTTGCACCCGGGTGCAGGTCAAACGGCGTTGTGTTGTGGCTGGCGTTGCTTCCGTCAGCAAATCAACGAGCGCTGCGTCACCAGTTTGACGCTCAGCTGACGCGGACGGTCGGGCTACTTGTGGTGCAAACCACAAGATGATGCGTGTTTTTTGCAATGCTGAAGCAGTGATTCAGCTGCTGTCTGACCGGTCCCTGTGAAGAACTTTAGACGGAGACTTATGCACACCCAATGTGTGATTCCAATCTCACGTCAACCAACCGATGCAACGCACAGCTCAAAACCAGCACAAAGAGAAGATACATTCAGTGTGAATGAGGCTGAGAATGTGCGTCCTTAGATGAAGACTGATAGCGCTGTCTGTGCGCTGCGTCCCGGGAGAGGGAGCTGCGTCACGGTGGGACCGAGGGAGGGAGGGGCCACAGGATCCAGGGTTGATGTCACAAGGAACAACCCCACCCCCGGGGGGGGGGGCGAAACCTCAGCAGAAACGTAGATTTGTTCCTCATGAAACGGTGTTGGAGTGTCAGAAGGGTAGGGTAGTCAAAACTACCTATCAGCACTTTGCACTCGATGGTCGTCCGTGCCAAAATGCTCGATGGGTGGTTCTGACCCCGTGTGAAAACTCCCCGTTCG